>Ga0310691_10009034_pt1 | contig 10175 bp, 3 predicted proteins | sample 176DNAGHGlowgp2_FD_203887 | JGI IMG/M metagenome (GOLD analysis project Ga0310691, IMG submission 203887) | Sheep rumen microbial communities from Palmerston North, Manawatu-Wanganui, New Zealand - 1766 DNA GHGlow gp2 (v2) (version 2) | ecosystem: Host-associated > Mammals > Digestive system >...
GGACGAAGAAGCCAGCTGACCTCAAGGACGAGGACTACAAGGAGTTCTACCGCCACCTCTTCCCGATGGCCGACGAGCCCCTGTTCTGGATCCACCTCAATGTTGACTACCCCTTCAACCTGACCGGCATCCTTTACTTCCCGAAGATAAAGAACAACCTCGACATCCAGCGCAACAAGATTCAGCTCTACTGCAACCAGGTCTTCGTGACCGACGCTGTGGAGGGCATTGTGCCCGAGTTCCTGACCTTGCTGCATGGCGTCATCGACTCGCCCGACATCCCCTTGAACGTCTCGAGAAGCTACCTGCAGAGCGATGCCAACGTAAAGAAAATTAGCGGCTACATCACTAAGAAAGTCAACGACCGACTCGCCTCCATCTTCAAGAACGAGCGCGAGGACTTCGAGAAGAAGTGGGACGACATCAAGATATTCATCCACTACGGCTTGCTCACCGAAGAGGACTACTTCGACAAGGCGAAGACCTACTTCCTGCTGAAGGACACCGAAGGCAAGCACTACACGCTCGATGAGTACCAAGCCCTCATCAAGGACCAGCAGACGAACAAGGACGGACAGCTCGTCTATCTCTATGCCAACGACCCCGACGCGCAGTACACCTACATCGACGCAGCCAAGCAGAAGGGCTACAACGTGCTGCTCATGGACGGTCAGCTCGATGCACCGCTCGTCGGAATGCTCGAAAGGAAGCTGGAGAAGACAACATTCACCCGCGTTGATGCCGACGTCATAGACCGTCTCATTCAGAAGGAAGAGACCAAGCGCGAGAAGCTCGAAGCAGAACGCTCGGACAAGCTCTCCATCGTCTTCCGCTCGCAAGCACCCAAGACAGAGAAGATGGACTTCAACGTCGAGGCTCAAGCTCTTGGCGAAGACCAGTTGCCCGTGATGATGACGCAGAGCGAGTACATGCGAAGGATGAAAGAGATGGCACGCTTGCAGCCAGGCATGGCCTTCTACGGTGAGATGCCCGACATGTACAACATCATCCTCAACACTGACTCTCCGCTCATCCGTGAAGTCCTCGAGGATTGCGAGAAGCAGACCGATGAAGCCTTGAAGCCTATCGAGGCTGAGCTTCGCGGACTGAATGCCCGTCAGGCTGTGCTGCGTCAGGAACAGGACAAGAAGAAGCCCGAGGAGATTACTCAAGAGGAGAAGGACGACCTGAAGAAGTGCGGCGAAGACATCCGTGCTGAGCAGCAGAAGCGCGACGACGTGCTCAAAGGCTATGCCGAGAAGAACGACCGCGTGCACCAGCTCATCGACTTGGCTCTCTTGCAGAACGGCCTCCTCAAAGGCGAAGCCCTCACCCGCTTCGTCAAGCGCAGCGTCGAAATGATAAAGTAAGCCTCTTAGTAAAGGGGGATATGCCGAAAACAGACGAGCTTATCCGGCGAAAGCCCCCCTTCTTCTTATCGCTACACCTGAAGCCTTTTCCTGTCATCTACTCTTGACAGGGAAAGGTTTTTCTTTTGCTTTTTGATGGAAACAGTTGGGAAAACAGTTAGTAGGACTACCTAATGAACCATTTAGGCACGCCTAGTGAAGCATTTAGGTACGCCTAATGAACAAAGATAAGCAATACCCTATGGAAAGAAGTACGTGTACTTGTCGCCATAAGTACGTGTACTTATCCCCATAAGTGCGTGTACTTATCCTCATAAGTGCGTGTACTTATCTGACCACTTCCCAGAGAGGGGAGCAAGGGGTGCTTTTGCGGATTATCATTTTATTTTCCTTTTCCCTTTTCTTTTTCAATTATATTTCGTAACTTTGCAGTCAATTCATCTAATCGTCAATTCGCATCCTATGAATCACGGATTTGTCAAAGTCGCTTCGGCCATCCCTTCGGTGAAGGTGGCTGACTGCCAGTACAACGTCGAGCAAATTGAGTCGCTCGTCATCCAAGCCGAAGGAAGAGGCACGGAAATCATCTGTCTGCCAGAACTGTCGCTGACGGCTTATTCCTGCGGCGACCTCTTCGGTCAGCAACTGCTGCTCGACGAGGCTGAGATGGCACTCATCCATCTGATGAACACCACCCGCAGCCTCAACATCATCAGCATCATCGGACTGCCCGTCCCCTATCGCGGCTGCCTGCTCAACTGCGCAGCAGTCCTCCAGCGCGGCAAGATTCTCGGCCTCGTACCGAAGTCTTATTTACCCAATTACAGGGAGTTCTACGAGCGGCGCTGGTTCCAGAGCGGCATCGACGTGGCAGAGGGCACGGTGCTCATTTGCGGTCAGCAGGTGAGAGTCAGCCCGCGGCTGCTCTTCTCGACACCTTCGTGCACGTTCGGCGTGGAGATTTGCGAGGACCTTTGGGCTCCTGTGCCTCCCAGCTCGATGCTTACCTTGCAAGGTGCCGACATCATCTTCAACCTCAGCGCCGACAACGATTTGGTTGGCAAGTACGCTTACCTGCAGAACCTCCTATCCCAGCAGAGCGCCCGATGCATCTGCGGCTACGTTTACAGCGCTTGCGGCTACGGCGAGAGCACGCAGGATGTGGTCTTTGGCTGCAAAGGGCTTATCTATGAAAACGGTGCTCTGCTGGCCGAAGCAAAGCGCCATCAGTTCGAGGCTCAGATGATAGAGACGGAGATTGATGTAGAGAGGATTCGTGCCGAACGCAGAAGGAACACCACTTTCGCTGCTTGTCAGGCAGAAATCGTGGTGCAAGGTGCAAGAAGTAAGGGAAACAGCCCAATGGTCAATGGTCAATGGTCAATGGTAGAAACCGAGCGCGTCCCAGCCCGTCCGTTCTCCCTGACGCGCATCATCGACCCGTACCCGTTTGTGCCCTCTGGTAAAAGGTTGGACGAGCGCTGCCAGGAGATATTCGACATTCAAACAGAAGGTCTATCTAAGCGCATTCAACACACTGGTGCACAAACAGTAGTGCTTGGCATCAGTGGTGGCCTTGACTCCACGCTTGCCCTGCTCGTCTGCGTCAGCGCCTTCGACAAGCTCGGCTTGAACCGCCGCGGAGTGGTGGGCATCACAATGCCTGGCTTCGGCACGACAGACCGCACCTACACCAACGCCGTCAACCTCATGAAGCTCCTGGGCATTACCATCCGCGAAATCAGCATCAAGGAGGCTTGCCTGCAGCACTTTACAGACATCGGGCACGAGGCAGACAAGCACGACGTCACCTACGAGAACAGTCAGGCTCGCGAGCGGACACAGATTCTCATGGATGCTGCCAACCAAATGAACGGCTTCGTCGTGGGTACAGGCGACCTCAGCGAACTGGCACTTGGATGGGCCACCTACAACGGCGACCACATGTCGATGTACGGCGTCAATGCCACTGTACCTAAGACACTTGTCCGCCATCTGGTCAACTGGGTGGCAGAGCGCACAAAAGATGACAGCACCCGACAAACCCTCCTCGACATCGTAGATACCCCCATTTCGCCCGAACTCATTCCAGCCGACGAGCAAGGCAACATTACACAGAAGACAGAAGACCTCGTAGGGCCATACGAGCTGCACGACTTCTTCCTCTACTATCTGTTGCGCTGGGGCTTCCGCCCTGCCAAGATATACTTGCTGGCCCGTCAAGCCTTCGGTCAGAAATACGACGATGCCACCATCCGCAAATGGCTCAAGACTTTCTGCCGACGCTTCTTCGCTCAGCAGTACAAGCGAAGCTGTATGCCCGACGGCCCGAAGGTGGGCAGTTGCAGCCTCAGTCCACGAGGCGACTGGAGAATGCCCAGCGATGCCAGCAGCAACCTCTGGCTTCGCGAATGTGACGAACTGGGATAAGACATTTCGATATAACGTGATAACGTGATAACGTGATTTCGATATAACGCCATAACGTCATAACGTAATTTCGTCATAACGTCATAACGACAAAGATAAATTAACAACTATTGCCATGAATGTAGAAAGAATCATGCAAGGCTTGGAGCAGAAGCATCCAGGCGAAAGAGAGTATTTGCAGGCTGTTCGCGAAGTGCTGGACAGCATTAAGGATGTCTATAATCAACATCCGGAGTTCGAGAAAGCAAAAATCGTGGAGCGCATCGTGGAACCCGAGCGCATCGTCACCTTCCGCGTGCCTTGGGTCGATGACAAAGGCGAGGTACAAGTCAACCTTGGCTACCGTGTGCAGTTCAACAGCGCCATCGGTCCCTACAAGGGCGGCCTTCGCTTCCATGCATCGGTGAACCTCAGCATCCTGAAGTTCCTCGGCTTCGAACAAACCTTCAAGAACGCCCTCACCACCCTGCCTATGGGCGGTGGCAAAGGAGGCTCCGACTTCTCACCTCGCGGCAAGAGCGATGCTGAAATCATGCGCTTCTGCCAGGCCTTTATGTCCGAACTCTTCAAGTATATCGGTCCCGACGTGGATGTTCCAGCAGGCGACATCGGTGTGGGCGGACGCGAGATTGGCTACCTCTTCGGCATGTACAAGAAGCTGACCACACAGTTCCATGCGGCCACCCTTACCGGCAAGGGCTTGGAATGGGGCGGCAGCATCCTCCGGCCCGAGGCAACAGGCTTCGGCGCACTTTACTTCGTCAACCAGATGATGCAGACCCACGGCCTCGACATCAAGGGAAAGACTGTGGCGCTCAGCGGCTTCGGCAATGTAGCTTGGGGCGCTGCCAAGAAGGCTACCGAGCTGGGAGCAAAGGTCATCACCATCAGTGGTCCCGACGGCTACATCTACGACCCTGCTGGACTTGACGACAAGAAGATAGACTACCTGCTCGAACTTCGTGCCAGCGGCAACGACATCTGCCAGCCCTATGCCGACGAGTTCCCCGGCTCTCTGTTCTACGAGGGCAAGAAGCCATGGGAACAGAAAGCCGACATCTATCTGCCTTGCGCCACACAGAACGAGCTGAACGGTGAAGATGCCGACAAGATACTTGCCTCTAAGCCGCTATGCGTAGCAGAGGTCAGCAATATGGGATGCACCGCCGAGGCAGCGGAGAAGTTCATCGCCGCCCGTCAGCTCTTCGCACCCGGCAAGGCGGTGAATGCAGGCGGTGTGGCAACCTCCGGTCTGGAGATGACACAGAACTCCATGCGTATCTCCTGGACTGCAGAGGAAGTCGATAAGCGGCTGCATCAAATCATGTCGGGCATCCACGAGCAATGCGTCAGGTACGGCAAGGATGGCGACTACGTCAACTACGTCAAAGGTGCCAACATCGCCGGCTTCATGAAGGTAGCAAAAGCCATGCTCGCCCAGGGCATTGTATAACATATTATTGCTGTCCGGGAAAAGCGCCGAAGGCGCGATAGACCACAGACGGGGGTGTTAACCCCCGGAACAAGCGCGTTAACAAAACTAAGCCCTGAAAGGGCGACAGAACACATAACCTGTTTAATATCAAATTGCTTATATCTCTGTCGTCCCTTCGGGACTTTTCATGTTGTTGCGCAATTACCGGGGGTTACACCCCCGTCTGTGCTCTCTCGTCCCTTCGGGACTTTAGAGCTTTTGCCAAGAAAGCCGAATTATAGGCGAAGAAGTAGTGGTACTCTTGCTTTTCCCCGGACAGCAATAATAACATATAAAATAAGTACGTGTACTTATGGGCAGAAGTACGCGTACTTATAGACAGAAGTACGTGTACTTATCGGCATAAGTACGCGTACTTATTTTTGACTAAGCTCTCCCTTCGCTTTCGAAGAGACGCATGTGAGCAGCGACGACTTCGCGGGAGGCATCTATCATCACTTGTTTCAGGGGAACGTATTCTTCGTCAGGTTTCTGCGAGAGACGTTCCCCTATTCTTTTCATAATGCCGCGCTGGATGGCGGTGGCAACGTTTATCTTGCAGATGCCGTTGTGGATGCAGGCTTTGAAGTCTGCCTCGCTGGTACCGCTGCCACCATGCAGGACAAGGGGAAGGCGGTCGCAAGCTTCGTGTATCTCGATGAGGCGCTGAATGTTCAACTGAGGTGTATGAACATAGTGCCCATGCAGGTTGCCGATAGCGACGGCAAGGGCATCGATGCCTGTGCTGCCCACGAAGCGGACTGCCTCATCCACATCGGTGAACACATCCGCAGTATCGACGCCTGAGTTGCCCACCTTGCCCAGTTCGGCTTCGACATCCACTCCCGCAGCCTTAGCGATACGCGTCACCTCCCGACTGGCAGCCACATTCTCGGCAAATGGGAGTGCTGCGCCATCGAACATTACAGAGGTAAAGCCCAATCGGATAGCGCGGACACAGGTCTCGAGGCTTTGTCCATGGTCGAGATGGACACAGACAGGCACAGAGGACCTCTTGGCTGCTTCGAGATAGAGTGGAGCCATCATTTCCATCGGTGCTTCGGGGAACTGCACTTCTGCCAATTGCAGGATGATGGGTGAGCGCAGCTCTTCGGCAGCTTCAAGAGCACCCATTACGTTTTCCTGACTCAAACAATTGAACGCGCCGACAGCATAATGCCGTTCATTGGCGTCCTTCAGAATTTCACTTAGTGTTACAAGCATGATATTGAAAGGTGAAAAGGTTATAAGGTTATAAGGTTATAAGGTTATAAGGTTATAAGGTTATAAGGTTATAAGGTTATAAGGTTATAAGGTTATAAGGTTATAAGGTTATAAGGTTAAAAGGGTTAGGGATTAACTATTATTTTCTTTGTACGTCCGTCTTGTGTTCGCATGATGTAGATGCCACGGGGCAAGTCATCATTCGGCACATTGCGTCCGCTGAGGTCGAAGACTTCATTATTCATTTTTAATTGTTCATTTTTAATTATCTTTATCCCGTCCGCCTCTTCTTCGATATCTTCGAGGATGAACTCGCCGGGAGCAGTCTTGTTAGCATAGATGTAGCTGCCTACCCTTCTCGAGTCGAAGCCGACGAGGTCGCTGTTCTGCCAGGCACAACGCAGATAGGCATTGCCGTTCTCGAGTCGCTCCACCTGGATGTAGCCATACTTGTCGCTGGGGCTCGTCGTTTGCGAGATGATGCGCCAACTTGCACTATTGTCGTAGGACATGTAGTGACCGCTGGCCTTCAACTTATAGAAGGCTGTGAAGCCAGGAGCCCGCGTGAAGGTGAAGATGTACGACTGGTCGTTTGCGTCGAACTCGCCTAAGCAGTAATGCCCTTCGTTGGCATTCGTCTTATAGTGCAAGTAGAGTCCTGACTGCTTCTCGCGTAGGCGATAATGATGGACAGTATTGATGGCGCTAATCCACCATATTGATGGTTTTACGAGGGCTTCTGCTTCGACATAGAGCTCGGCAGCGGAGGCGTAGGCTTTATTATCGACGACTGTGCGGACGAGGAACTTCATGTAGCGTGCTTCGGGCTTGCTGGGAATGCTGACGGTCTGCTTGTCCGACGTATTGCTGAACGTTCCGCTTGCCGCAGGCTCACCCCAAAGATAAGGATTCGGGCTGAAATAGACTTCATAGCGGAGCACACGCCCATTCGAGCCATCGTTGCGTCCTTTATAGGAAAAAGCTGTTACGCGATAAGTCTGTCCCATGTCGATGACGAGTTCATGCGGGCATTCGGGCGGAGTGCCGTTGTAGCTTGTATGCCAGATGGTACTCTCGTCCCCGTCAATAGCATTGGATGCCACCTCATTGCCGCCTTGCTGACTGTCATAGCTGAAGATGCTCCACAAGGACTTGTCAACGAAGAAGCCATACATCTTCTCGCCCACAAGGCTTCGTGCAAGCCCATCGGCAGAAGCGTAAGCCCGCATCAGACCGCCTTCGCGCATATCGACAGGCTGGGTATAAGGCACGAATTCGCCACCGTCTATACTATAATATATTGTCGTGCCGGCAGGATTGTCTGAGCTAAGGACGGCATATCCTTTGCCGTTGTCGCCAAAGCGAACAGGCTGACAGACAGGCAGTCCGACGCATCCTCTTTCGGTGAGCAAGGTGTCGGAACACGCCTCCATGAGGGGCAGGACCATAAAGGAGAAGGAAGTCTGAGTAAGTTTCCGCTCGTAGCGGTCGAGGACGTCAGGCCCGCAGGAAGCGTTACCGAGAGCACGGTTCCAGGCATCAAGCGAGACGATGGTGTTCCTCTGGAAGGTGACTTCATGGGGGTGTCCCTTGCGATTGCTGCGATTCGTATAGATGTCCTCTGCTCGCCAATGTCCTACGGTAGTGGCCATCCCGCTTGGAGCTGCATACAGCAGGCCCTTTCCGGCTTTCGTGGTGACAGCCAGCCAACGCACATCTTCCTTGTTACCTGTTTCCTGCGGACGAATATGGTTTGTCCATTGGTCGGTAGCTGTGCTGTGATAAATGCCCAGGTGCGCAGCATAGTTGCGGTCTCGGTAGCTGTCGAAGGGGCCACGGCCAAGCCAAGTGATGTTCTCTGCCGAGGATGGCATCTCGAAGCGGAAGCCAAGCTTGGGCAGGACGGCACCTTCTATGTTCGGAGTTGTCGAGGTGCTGATGCTGACTGCTCCGTCGGGATAGACGCGGAACTGCTTGCCGACGGTAAAGGTCAGGGCGGAAGTGCTGGTGCGATAGGTGTCGGTGATGGAGAGCTGAACCCATCGTTTTGCTTCGTCTTGCTCAACTTCCCATGTGCCGCTCGCCATCGTCAGCGAGCGCACACCCAGGGCTTCCCAACTGCCTTCCTGAGCCTTGTCGTTCTCCGTAGGCACGCGGAAGGTATTGAGCTTCATGGGTTGGTTGATGAGTGTCGTGCCATCGAGGACATACTTGGAAAGCGTCCCGCCGGAGAAGGTAACGGAGAAGTTCTCGCCCTTGACGGTATAGGTGGAGCCTGAGCTTGAGACGACGAGGGTATCTGTGCCTTCGTAAGCATAGACTGGCCGAGCCGAAGCCTCTCGGATGACAGCTTCCGAAGCTGCCACCTCATAGCCTGCTTCTGCCCAAGGCGTCGCTTCGCGCTGGGTCGTAGAGAAGCGAATCGTGTAGCTATGTGCGGGTGAGAAAGAGATGCCCTCATAGGGAACGGTGACCGTTGTGCTGTCCCATGGAGCAAGGTCAAGGTCGGGCAGTCTCCCACTTGCAAGAGCTATGCCGTCCTCGCTGATAACATACTGAATATCATATCCGCTGAGACTTCTCTGCTGAAGTTTGTTCTTAACACGGAACCTACCCTCTTCCGCATCGACAGGCAGGACGTCAACAGGCTGATAGACGCCCTTCATGTTGAAGCTCTTTGCCGTAGGCGTACCGTCAGGCAGGACGACTCCGTTGCAGCAGAAGCTTCCGTCGTTGGGATAGTCGCCGAAGTCGCCGCCATAAGCCCAATAGTATTGGTTCGGTTTACCTGCTATAGGCATTCGCAGGCCCTGGTCCTTCCAGTCCCACACAAATTCACCCGCCATTGCCGGATAGGGCTCGTAGATGTCGCGGAAGTAGTCTATCTCGTTGCCCATCGCGTTGCCCATCGCATGGGTGTTCTCGCATTGGATGTGCGGTTTTTGGTTTGTCTTGCCTTTACGGCTTTTGCCCGTCGAGAGCATGTTCTCGTAGCTGCCGTACATCGTGCTCGTAACATTGCTCCATTGGCTGTTGCCTTCGTAATGGGTGATGCGCGAGGTGTCGAGTGCTTTGATGGCTTGCATGACGCTCTGGAAGTTGTTGCCGCCGCCGCTCTCGTTACCGGCACTCCAGCCGAAGATGCAGACATGGTTGCGAAGGGTGCGTACGTGCCGCTCGTTGCGTTCCACCATTGGCTTCTTGAAGACAGCTTCGCTGGAGAGTCCCATGTTTCCGTGACACTCCACGTCCGCTTCGGCAAGGACATAAAGCCCGTATTTGTCGCATAGTTCGTAGAGGTAAGGATTGTTGGGATAGTGGCTTGTGCGGATTGCATTCACGTTGAGCCGCTTCATCGTCAGGACGTCCTGCAGCATCTCCTCACGGCTCACGGTTCGTCCGTTCTCTTGACTGAAGTCGTGACGATTAACGCCGTGAACTACAAGACGTTTGCCGTTAATGAGAAGCGCTCCGTCTGTACGGATGCTGACCGTTCGGAAGCCAATCTTGCAGGCACGCATATCGACAAGAGAGCCGTCGTTTGCAAGCAGTTGAATAGTCAGGTCGTAGAGCTTCGGATGCTCTGCACTCCATGCTTCAATGCCCGAGAACGAGATGGATTGTGTGATGTTGGTCGAAGTCGTGATACTTCTCGTGTACTCCTTTACCACCGTTTC
>Ga0310691_10009035_pt1 | contig 10175 bp, 7 predicted proteins | sample 176DNAGHGlowgp2_FD_203887 | JGI IMG/M metagenome (GOLD analysis project Ga0310691, IMG submission 203887) | Sheep rumen microbial communities from Palmerston North, Manawatu-Wanganui, New Zealand - 1766 DNA GHGlow gp2 (v2) (version 2) | ecosystem: Host-associated > Mammals > Digestive system >...
GAAGATAGATTCCCCAATTTGCATATACACTCAGAACGAAACCGGAGCAGTCAGCACCGTTTGTCAGACTTGTTCCGCCCCATACATAGGGGTTACCAACGAACTGCAATGCATAATTTGCAACATCCTCTCCAGCGGAACCTGACGGAACGTTGTATGTGGGTTCCTCGGCAGGCTCTTCATAAGTCTCCTGAGAAGGCTCTTCGTAGGTTTCCTGTACGGGCTCTTCATAAGTTTCCTGTACGGGCTCGTTGTAGGTCTCCTGAGAAGGTGCCTCGTAGGTTTCCTGGTTGGAATTGTCTGTGTAATCGTTATTGTTGTCGGTATTGTTATCGTTATAAGTAGTATCGTTATCGTTGTTTGTATTATCGCTAGTGTTGTTGTCGTTGTAGGTATTGTCGTTATTATCCGTGTTGTTGTTATTGTCTGTATTCTCGTTGGGATCGTAATACCTCTCAGATGCAGCTGCTTCTTCTGCGGCGCGGGCAGCTTCGCGAAGCTCCTGTTCCTCTACGGAAAGGGCACGGCCACAATTGTAGGAAAGCTCAACATACTTGCTATTAACATAACCCTGAATATCATCATCGACTGCAAGATGTACCCATTCACCGACAATGTCCAGAACCTCGTAAGACTCATCCAGCGGGATCATGGTCAGGCAATCACTTGTGTAATCACCCTTCTCTCTTACCTTCAGGGACTCAGCCTTTACGGTAGCGAGCATCGGAACATCGTTTTCCTTTGCCCAACGGCCGGCATCATCACCGAATGCAAGATACTCGGTCATAACATAACCGTCGCAGCAACCGGATGCGATATGTGTCCAACCATCCTTTGATTCATAAACCATGCAGATATCGCCGCTTGACATGGTACCGATGATATCACTCTCGATATCTGCCTCTGCGCGGATATTCAGATCCACATCAACCGTTGCGATTGCTCTGTTCTTGAACTGCGGATACTCCGCCGGTGCAAGCTGCTTTGCTTTCTCTTCTCCCTTCAATCTTTCCTCAACCGCTACAAGTGACGGCTTTGGACCGATACCGGGAATAACTTCCCATTTCTTTTCTTCATCTTTCACAGAAGCGGCACCCTTTGTCAGATCGGAAACCGGATCTTCTGTGCTGCCATCCGCAATGTAGGTTTCAACCCTTGCGGAAAGACCTGCATCTACAGTTTCGTCTTTTTCATCTGCCAGTGCACTAAAGCTTCCTGAAGCAATCAGGCTGACCGCCAGACTGCACGTCAGTAGTCTTTTTGTGTGCTTATACATGATATAACCTCCAATGTTTACATAAACTACTATATTTTGTGTTTTGTTACATTTGTCTTAACATTTGTATGACTTTGTTACAAAATTGTTACATTGACATCCTAACACTTTGTAACATCTTTGTCAACCCCAACGTGGAATTTTTTTGTCATTTGCATCTCTGCCGTCATTTGGTTACGGGAATAAGTTACGGTTTCTTCTTGAAAAGAAACCTGAACTATGCTACGCTTCTTTTGGGTATATCCTGAATACATATTAAAGGAAGAAATATCCATGACACTGATCAAAACAAGATTGCTCACGCCGGATGAGCCAGGCGCAATTCGTGAGGCATCCCGCATTCTGCAGAGCGGCGGACTGGTCGCATTTCCCACAGAAACCGTCTATGGTCTGGGTGGTGATGCCCTCTCCCCCGAGGCAGCTGCAAAGATCTATGCAGCAAAGGGGCGTCCTTCGGATAACCCGCTCATTGTCCATATTGCGGAGCCCGGCGATGTAAAACGCCTCGCGCGGGAGATTCCCAGTGCCGCAGGCACCCTGCTCCACGCCTTCTGGCCGGGACCGCTTACCATGATCCTTCCCAAGAAGTCTTCGGTTCCCGATGCTACCACAGGCGGACTGGACACCGTTGCCATCCGTATGCCTGCACACCCGGCAGCCCTACGGCTCATTCGGGAAAGCGGGATACTCATTGCCGCCCCCAGCGCCAATCTGTCCGGCAGACCATCGCCCACAGATGCAGAACATGTCCGTGAGGACCTTTCCGGCCGGATCGATATGATTCTGGACGGCGGCCCGGTGGGAATCGGTATCGAATCCACCATTATCGACCTTACCGGCGATAAACCGACCATCCTCAGGCCCGGCTTTATCACAAAGGATATGCTGGAAGCCATGATCGGTCCCGTAGAAATCGACCCCTCGCTCATCCATCCGGATCCGAATCTCCGTCCGCGTGCCCCCGGGATGAAGTATACCCATTACGCACCGAAGGGAAACCTGACGATCATAGAGGATGCCGAAAAGCCGGATCAGGTTACGCCGGCTGTTGCTGAGCGGATCCGAAAGCTTGCCGATGAAGCTGTTTCCGCCGGAAAGCATACCGTTATTCTTACAACAGAGGATCACCGGTCGCTCTATAACGGTTATCCGCTCATCCTTCTGGGTGAAAAGCGGAACGGCCGTACAGTTGCCGCTCACCTCTACGGAGCTCTCCGGGAATGCGATGCCGCAGGGGCTGAAATCATCCTGAGCGAAAGCTTCCGGGCCGACGAACTCGGTGGTGCCATCATGAACCGGCTGCTCAAGGCGGCAGGTCACGATCTCGTATCAGTGTGAGGAACTTCCTTATTTAATATGCAGGTATCCCCATCAACCAAAAACAACTTTGGTGAAATACCCTCCACCTTTCAGTATACATAACCTAAGATTCTCGCACAAGTAAAACGCGAAGATTACACAATAAACTCACAAACGAAAGAAAAAACACGGTTCAACTTAACATCCGAACAAACAAACCTCATTCCCATAAGAAAGGAAAAAATCATGAAAATCTCTATTGCTTCCGACCACGGCGGATATCAACTGAAGCAGATGGTCATCGACCACCTCAAGGCCCGCGGCTTCGAGGTTACAGACCGCGGTTGTGACGTACCCGTATCCTGCGACTATCCGCAGTACGCCAAAAAAGTAACCGATGATCTTACCGCCGGCGATGCCGAGCTTGGCATCCTGATCTGCGGCACCGGCATCGGCATGTCCATGGCCGCCAATAAGGTTCCCGGCATCCGCGCAGCTCTCTGCCACGATGTCTTCTCCGCCAAGGCCTCCAAGGAGCATAACAACGCCAACATCCTCTGCATGGGCGCGCGTGTCATCGGTCCCGGCCTCGCCATGATGATCACCGATACATTTTTAGATACCAAATTTACGCAGGATGAGCGTCACGTACGCCGAATCAGCCAGTTTTCTTAATGGTCAAAAGCAGATTAAGCAGGACTAAAACCTGCAAATAAAGTGATTTCCGACAATCTGCCATGGTAAGGGTGTATTTTTTCCTAAAACTGTGATATACTTTTAGCGTCGCAATTAATCAGTTTTGAAAGGACATTCCTATGTCAATGAACAAAGATCTCGATACCCTGACGGCGAACGCCATCCGCGTTCTGTCTGCCGAAGCAATTCAGAAAGCCAATTCCGGTCACCCCGGCCTTCCGCTGGGCGCCGCACCTGCAGCTTTTACGCTCTGGTCACGCTTTCTTTCGGCCAATCCCGAAAATCCCGAATGGAAAAACCGGGACCGCTTTATTTTATCCGGCGGACACGGATCCATGCTTCTCTACAGCCTGCTTCATCTTTTCGGCTATGGTCTCACCATAGAGGACATTAAGAATTTCCGCCAGCTCGGATCTTTAACCCCCGGACATCCGGAATACCACCACACCGTCGGCGTGGAAGCCACAACCGGTCCGCTTGGCGCCGGCATGGCTATGGCTGTCGGTATGGCCATGGCAGAGAAGCATCTTGCTTCCATATTTAATGAAGACGGTTATCCGGTCGTTGACCACTATACGTATGTTCTGGGCGGCGACGGCTGCATGATGGAGGGTATCTCCTACGAAGCCATGTCCCTCGCCGGAACACTTGGTCTTTCCAAGCTCATTGTCCTTTATGATTCCAATAATATTTCTATCGAAGGTGACACCAGCATTGCCTTCCGCGAGAATGTATGCGCCCGCTTCCAAAGCTTCGGGTTCCAGACCATCCTTGTGGAAGACGGCAACGACTTCGAAGCGATTGCCGCTGCGATCGCCGCTGCCAAAGCCGATACGCAGCATCCTTCCCTGATTGAGATCAAAACAAAGATCGGTGCCGGCTGCCCGGCTAAGGAAGGAAAAGCTTCCGCGCATGGCGAGCCCCTGGGCGTGGATAACGTTGCTGCACTGAAGAAAAATCTGAACTGGCCCTCCGAGGAGCCCTTTACCATTCCGGAAGAAGTTTACGACTACTGCCGCGAGGCTGCCGCAAAATGGAAGGCAGCCGAAGAAGAATGGAACGACCTCTTCAGCCGCTACGCCGCTGCCTTCCCGGAAAAGAAGGCACTTTGGGATAAATATTACGATTCCAGCCTGGCCGAAAAACTGTATGAGCTTCCCGCATTCAGCGTGAAGCCGGAAGCAGCAGTTGCAACCCGTTCCTCCTCCGGAGAAATGCTGAACGCCGCTGCGGAGCTCCTGCCCAACCTTTTCGGTGGTGCTGCGGATCTCGCGCCTTCCACAAAGACCTGCGTAAATGCATATTCCGATTTCTCCCAGGAAAATCCGACCGGTGCAAATCTGCACTTCGGTGTTCGGGAAATCGCCATGGCCGGTATCGGAAACGGTATTGTTCTCCACGGTGGTCTCACCGCTTATGTTTCCACCTTCTTCGTTTTCAGCGATTATGTGAAACCCATGGCAAGGCTCTCTGCCCTGATGGGAGTTCCGCTGACCTACGTATTTACACATGATTCCATCGGCGTCGGCGAAGACGGTCCGACACATCAGCCGATCGAACAGCTTGCCATGTTCCGGGCTCTTCCCAATTTCTACTGCTTCCGTCCTGCGGATGCAGCCGAAACAGCTGCCGCATGGTACTTTGCACTGAACGCAAAAACACACCCGGTTGCACTTGTCCTTTCCCGGCAGAACCTGCCTCAGCTCGCTTCCTCTTCCAAGGAGGCGCTGAAGGGTGCTTACATCCTCTCGGATGCCGATAAGGCTGTGCCGGATGCGATCATCATCGCCACCGGTTCCGAAGTGTCCCTCGCCATGAATGCGAAGGAACAGCTGAAGGAGAAAGGTGTGGATGTCCGCGTTGTCAGCATGCCCTGTGTGGAGCTCTTCGAAGATCAGCCGGATGATTACAAGGAAAAGATTCTTCCTGCTTCCGTAACCAACCGGGTTTCCGTGGAAGCGCTTACCACGTTCGGATGGAGCCGCTATGCTGCGAAGAATATCGGTATGCGAAGCTTCGGTACTTCGGCACCCGGCGACCTTCTCTTCAAGGAGTTCGGGATCACCGCGGAAGCGGTCGTAGATGCGGTACTTGCATAAAAATAAAAATAGCCGGTGAAGTTCATTCTTCACTGGCTATTATAATTATCATATACAATTATCCGTTAATTACAGGGTCGACAGCGTCTCTACGGCCGCTTCTGGGAGAATCTTCTCATAGTGTTCGTCCATGTAGGCAAGCGTGCTGCTGTCAGCATCCCGCTCCTTGCCAAATTCCACGAGCATGAGGCAGCATTCCGCGAAAACAGTCGCATCCTCACTGACCTGCGTCAGGCAAAGCAGATACTGATTCTCTTTTTTGTCACGGTAAAGGACGGATCTGTCCCGGAAGACCGGACTGATATTCGCCGCCGCGCGGATGGCATCCGACATGCTTTCAAATACAAAGACCGCACTCGCCGGCCCGCTCTTCTTTACCGGCTTTTTCCTTTTCGGCGCTTGCGGTTTCGGCGGATTCGGAATAACCTGCATGCCCTTCTGGTGCTGCGTCAGGGAATTTACCAATGCGGCAATGTTATCCGCAATCGGATTCTTTGCTTCCTTCCCGGTATCCTTGGTGATGATCAGTGTCATCTCCTCGGTGTTCAGCATCACTTCAATCTTGAGCGGGGATTCATCCGCACGAAAATCAAGCTCTTCCTCTGCCTGATGAATGACTTCGCGGAAAAGTTCCCACATCCTGTCGCTTCGCTTTTCCAGCTCCACCGTAGTAAAATCCCTGTCTTCAAGCTCCTCGCGGGAGAGCGTACACTTTATTTTGTTTTCATTAATTCTTTGCAAATACATGCACATCAACTCCTTAAGGATAACCGCTCCGTTTTGGTGGATATAATTGTAGCACGTCCCGGCGGCTCTGTCAAAGCCATCCTGCCGGAGACAAAGTATATTCACAGTTTTCTCATTCACGTCAGACATTTTGTCTTGACGTCCTGCGGTAAGTTATGATATTGTTCTGAACAGTGTAACTATAAAAATCAATAGAAAAGAGGATACCAATGAAAAAACTATTCGGAGGAATCAACCTTACTTATCCGAAGCTCATCATATTTGCTGTCATTGCGGCTGTATATACCGCGGTTATGGCCATTATCCCAATCACGAGCGATACCTCCTTCAGAGATATTTCCATCTCCTTCGAGGTATGGATCCTGTTCGGCATCATTATCATCATGAACAGCAAGTCGCCGGTTGATTCCGCGCTCAAATGCTTTCTGTTCTTTCTGATCAGCCAACCGCTGATCTATCTGATCCAGGTTCCCTTCTCACATATGGGCTGGCAGATTTTTACCTATTACAAAACATGGTTCATCTGGACGCTGCTGACACTGCCGATGGGCTTTATCGGTTATTTCATAAAGAAGGATAAACCGTGGGGACTTCTCATCCTTTCCCCGGTCCTTGCGCTGCTCGCGTACCATTATAGCAATTTCTTAGGGGAAACCAGAACCTTTTTCCCCTATCATATCCTGAGCACTGTATTCTGCCTTGTAACTATGATCCTTTACCCGCTTGTGTTATTTCAGGATAAAAAGATTAAGAAAATCGGCCTTGTCATCAGTATCGTTTTCATTCTGGCGGCAACCGCTTATGTATTTGTCAAGGGACCGACCAGCTACAAGACGTCGCTCATGTCAAACGGATACGTGATAGACGAAACCGGTGAGGTGATACACTTTGATGATACATACAAGGTTTATCTGAAGGACAAGAGCTACGGCGAGCTTTCCATCGGATACGAAGACGCCCTCGAGGATTATTTGATCAACGCCGACTTCCGGAAGATCGGTAAGACGGAATTTACCATCGAAGCACCCGACGGAACAAAAACCGTGTTTACGATAGATATCGGAAGAGACACCTATTCGTTTGAAAAGAAAGAATAAACTACATTTCCGGTGTTTTTTCATACAACCTGATCGAACTTCAGATATTTCTCTGCCTGCTGAATTTCCTCTGTAGTCGGTGCCTTCACATCCTTCAGGCTATAAGGAATGCCAAGTTTTTCCCACTTCGGGACGCCCATCGCATGGTAAGGAAGCACTTCCGATTTCTCCACTGTCTTCAGTGAATGGATGAATTCAGCCAGTTTTTTCTGATCTTCCTCATCCGTGGTAAGCCCCGGAACGAGCACGTAACGGATCCACATCTTCTTCCCGTTTTCGGATAGATATTCGGCCATCTCAAGGATATTCCGATTCGTAAAGCCGGTAAGATCCTTGTGCTTTGCTTCGTCAATCTGCTTGATGTCAAGCATGAAAAGATCCGTAACTTCCATCAGCTTATTGAATTTGGAGAAGAAGGGTTCTTCTCTGGTAAACGGATTTCCCGCCGTATCGAGGCAGGTGTTCACACCGTTCTCATGGCAGATTTCGAAAAGTCTGGTTACGAAATCAATTTGCAGAAGGGCCTCTCCGCCGCTCACTGTGATGCCGCCTCCGTTTTTCCAATAGGAATGATAGCGGTATGCCTGCTCAAATACCTCCTCCGGAGTACGTTCGATTCCGCCATCCATGCTCCAGGTCTCCGGATTGTGGCAGTAACGGCAGCGCATACGGCAGCCCTGCATAAACACAATGAAACGGATGCCGGGGCCGTCGACGGCGCCAAAGCTTTCGATCGCATTGACCATGCCTGTAATTTTCTCTTCCATAGTAGGTAACCTCACTTAGTAATACAGCCCTGCAAAGGATTGCAGGGCTGCAAATGAATACGTATTATGTGAAAATACGGATTTCTTCGTTGCTTCGCAACTCTCGAAATCGGGTTTTCACTCAGTATTATGTGAAAATACGGATTTCTTCGTTGCTTCGCAACTCTCGAAATCCTAAACGCACTCGGATTCCCGCAATTTCGTTAAACGAAATTGGCTCCATCCTCGTGCGTTTTTGGGTCGTTAACGTTCCGGCAGCCCGCCTTGCAAGCAAGGCGGCTGCCGTCCGTTTCGACCCTATTATCACATGTGTTCGTGGAAGGTTCTGGAGATTACGTCAAGCTGCTGCTCCTTTGTCAGGGAGATGAACTTAACTGCATAACCAGATACACGGATTGTAAAGTTTGCATATTCGGGCTTGTCCGGATTTGCCATAGCATCTTCCAGTTTCTCTCTGCCGAATACGTTCACGTTCAGGTGATGAGCGCCCTGATCAAAGTAACCATCCATAGCGCTTACAAGCTTCTCAGCTCTCTCGTCATCATCGTGTCCAAGTGCGCTCGGGTTCATGGACTGTGTATTGGAGATACCATCCAGTGCCCACTTATAAGGAATCTTGGATACGGAGTTCAGAGATGCAAGAAGTCCGCTTGTCTCAGCGCCGTAGCTCGGATTTGCACCCGGTGCGAACGGAGTCCAGGCACGTCTTCCATCCGGAAGGTTACCCGTAAACTTACCGTAAACAACGTTAGAGGTAATGGTCAGGATAGATGTTGTCGGCTCGGAATTTCTGTAGGTGTGGTTCTTCTTAACATCTGTGATGAATTCCTTAAGGAGCCATACACCGATCTCATCAGCTCTGTCATCGTCATTACCATACTTCGGGAACTCGCCTTCAACTTCGAAGTCCTCAGCAAGGCCGGTCTCGGGATTCCGGATAACCTTAACCTTTGCGTACTTGATAGCGGAAAGGGAGTCAATTACGTGTGAGAAGCCTGCGATACCTGTTGCAAATGTACGTCTTGCATCAGTATCGATCAGAGCCATTTCAGCGGCCTCATAGTAGTACTTATCATGCATGTAGTGAATCAGGTTCAGGATGTTTACATACAGGGATGCCAGCCAGTCAAGCATAACCTTGTACTTCTCCATAACCTCATCATAGTCAAGGTATTCGGAAGTGATCGGTGCAAATGCCGGAGCAACCTGCAGCGGTTTACCTGTAGCCTTATCAAAGAACTTCGGATTCTCATCCTTACCACCGTTGATAGCATACAGGAGTGCCTTAGCCAGATTTGCGCGCGCGCCGAAGAACTGAAGTTCCTTACCAGTCTGTGTTGCAGATACGCAGCAGCAGATGGAGTAGTCATCACCCCAGATCGGCTTCATAACATCATCGTTCTCATACTGAATAGAGCTTGTCTTTACAGAAATCCAAGCTGCATACTTCTTGAAGGTCTCAGGAAGTGCAGAAGAGTAAAGAACGGTCAGGTTCGGCTCAGGTGAGGGACCCATGTTCTCAAGAGTATGCAGGAAACGGAAGTCATTCTTTGTTACCATAGAACGTCCGTCCATACCGATACCGCCGACTTCCAGAGTAGCCCATACCGGGTCACCGGAGAACAGCTGGTTATAAGACTCGATTCTTGCGAACTTAACCATACGGAACTTCATGGTCATGTGATCGATCAGCTCCTGTGCCTCTGATTCTGTCAGAATGCCCTTCTTCATATCTCTCTCGATATAGATATCAAGGAAGGTAGAAATACGGCCTACAGACATAGCTGCACCATTCTGTGTCTTGATTGCTGCGAGGTAGCCGAAATACAGCCACTGTACAGCTTCTTTTGCATTGGAAGCCGGCTTGGAAATGTCATAGCCGTAAAGCTCTGCCATCTTCTTCATGCCTTCCAGTGCACGAATCTGCTCGGAGATTTCCTCTCTCAGACGGATGATATCATCTGTCATTACGCCAACGCCACAATTCTTCTTATCTTCCTGCTTCCATGCGATCAGCTGATCAATACCGTAAAGAGCAACTCTTCTGTAGTCGCCTACGATACGTCCGCGGCCATAGGTATCCGGAAGACCAGTAACGATGTGTGTACGACGTGCAAGACGCATTTCATCTGTGTACGCATCGAACACTGCCTGGTTATGTGTCTTGTGATACTCTGTGAAGATCTTATGAAAT
>Ga0310691_10009036_pt1 | contig 10175 bp, 7 predicted proteins | sample 176DNAGHGlowgp2_FD_203887 | JGI IMG/M metagenome (GOLD analysis project Ga0310691, IMG submission 203887) | Sheep rumen microbial communities from Palmerston North, Manawatu-Wanganui, New Zealand - 1766 DNA GHGlow gp2 (v2) (version 2) | ecosystem: Host-associated > Mammals > Digestive system >...
TACTGCTAAAGCTCCTACTATTATTGGAATTATTAGAAGTGACTTTTTATTCTTTCTTGATACTAAAATTGTTATTGTTACTACACCTATTATTCCTAAAAACACTAGAATTGATCTACCAGTTTTTGGATTATCAATTCCTCTATAATTTACAAAGCTTACATTATTATCTCTTGATAGGTCTACTTTAATTTCTTTTGTACTTGTAGTATACCCATCTGGTACTTCTTGAATAATACGAAGTTGTCCAGTACTTGACCATTCACATAGATTAATCTTTCCATTAGAGTCTGTTTTACCACTAAAAATTAAAGTCTCTTCTGGATTACTTGCTTCTTCATAATCTTCAGTTACCTCTTCAGTATTATTAGGATATTCCATAAAGTACATTACACCTTCTCTAGGTAAGTCTTCTGCATGTACCATTGGTATAAATACAAAACTCAATAAAAATACAAATAATAGTTTAACTATTTTCTTCACAATAACACTTCCTATTCTTAATATAAGTATAACTTAACACTTTATTTACGTCAAAGAATATTGTAAATAATACATGTCCTTAAATGTAAAGAAAAAAAGAAGATTTCTCTTCTTTTTAATTACATTATCCAACAACCTTTATCATCAAATATTGCAAAATAATCTAATAAGATTGGTCGTTTTTCATCATTATCAATGTAATATACACCATCTTCTAATGTAATATCTTCTGAAGTTATAGTTACTAATGTGTTTCCATCTTTAACTAATTCTATTTTATTAATTTCTTTTTCTTCATATTCTGCATTATATCTTGCAGGTCTTGATTGAAAATTATTTTCAAAGCTAGTTCTTTCATATGTTTTCATTTTTGTAAAGTACACATCATCTAATGTATAGTCTCCTACATATATTACAGAATTAGAATTATAGAAATAAATACTATCTTTCATTCCTGTACTATTAAAATCTACTTCCATATTTTGGTGATTAAAGCATGAGTCAGGATTACCAATAAATAATTCATCATTTACATATATTCCATCTGCTTTATCTGCCCAACAAGCATAATATTTTCTAACACTATTTGTTGTATCAAGACTTGTTTGTTCTATTCCATGCTCATTAAAACGACTGCATGATTCCGTCTTATCTAAACCAATAAATTTTAGGCTTTTATTTGATAAAAATGGACTTATATTGTTTATTACTTTATTCTTAGATGTCTCAGGAATAGTTACTGTATTTAATTTTCTTCCATGAAAATCTATAATTCCACCATTTGCATCTATTTCAATATATGGATTTGTTTCCTCTTCTTTTTCCCATTCAGCAGATATAACCATGCCATTTACAACAGTGTAAGGGTCAGAAGCAGTTGATGTGTAATCAACAAAACTATAACCATCTCTATGAATTAATGCTAGATTTTCTTGTATGTATGAAGCCTCATCTTTTGATAATGAGTTATAAAAGCTTTCACTAGTACAAGTGCTGCTTGGAATTCGTATATACATTTTTTCTTTACCATCAAAGAATTTGCCACCATTTGCATCATATATAATTGCAGGATATGCTTCAATATTATTTGGTTTTGCATATACATCTATATGTACATTTGATAGTGCTTTACCATTTCCATCTTTTACTTGAATACAGAAACAAGTATCTGCTTTTACTTGTGTTACTGCAAAGATACCTAACACTACAGGAATTACTAATAGTGATTTTTTATTTTTTCTTGATACTAAAATTGTTACTGTTACGACACCTATTATTCCTAGGAATACAAGTATTGATCTACCAGTTTGTGGATTACTTAAACCTCTATAGTTTATAAAACTTGCATTATTATCTCTTGATAGGTCTACTTTTATCTCTTTTGTACTTGTAGTATACCCATCTGGTACTTCTTGAACAATACGAAGTTGTCCTGAATTTGTCCAGTCACATAGATTAATTTTTCCATCTTTATCTGTCATACCACTAAAAATTAATACTTCTTCTGGATTACTTGCTTCTTCATAGTTTGCAGTTACTTCTTCAGTATTATTAGGATACTCCATAAAGTACATTACACCTTCTTCAGGTAAGTCTTCCGCATGTACCATTGGGATAATCATGAATCCTAATAAAAATATAAATAATAATTTAGCTATTCTTTTCACAATAACACTTCCTATTCTTAACAATAGTATATCTTAACATTTTATTTACGTCAAAACAGAATGTAAATACAAATGTCTTTTGATGTAAAGAAAAAAAGAAGATTTCTCTTCTTTTTTAGAACAATGTTAATTGATTTGAATCTGGTAAATCTTTAAATATATTCATTTCTTTCATTTTATCAATAAGAGTACCTGAGACTTTAGCTCTTTTTTGAATATCTTCGATACTTAAGAATTTACCCTTTTCTCTTTCTGCAACTATGTTTTTAGCAACTGTATCTCCTAAACCATCAATTGCATTAAATGGTGGATAAATATCTGTATCATTTTTTACTGTCCAAACAGTTGCATCACTTTCATATAAATCAACATTTAAGAAGTTAATACCTCTAGCGGTTGCTTCTAAAGCTACTTTTAAAGATTCTGCTTGACCATTTTCTTTATTAGATGCTTCATAACCTTTTGCTTCAATATCTTCTATTTTTGCTTTTATGGTGTTGTATCCTTTAATCATACTTTCTAAATCTATATCTGTTGCTTTAGATGATAACCATGAGGCATAGAAGTATACTGGCATATGTACTTTATACCAAGCTATTCTAAATGCTGAAATTACATATGCTGCGGCATGAGCTTTTGGGAACATGTATTTAATCTTTTGACATGATCCTATAAACCAATCTGGAATATTTGCTTCTTGCATTGTTTTTACATGTTCTGCCCATGTTTCTGGGTCTTTTGATGCTTTTCCTTTACGAACAAACTCCATTATCTTGAATGCTTTAATTGGTTTTACTCCGTGATACATTAAGTAAACCATAATATCATCACGACAGCCTATTGTTTCTTTAAATGGAACAATATTATTCTTTATTAGTTCTTGAGCATTACCTAACCATACATCTGTACCGTGAGAAAGACCAGAAATCTTAATTAATTCGGCAAATGTTGTTGGTTTAGTATCTTCTACTAAAGAGATAGTAAATGGTGTACCAAACTCTGGAATACCTAATGTACCTGTTGGACACATTATTTGTTCATTAGTAACACCTAAAGCTTCTGTTGATGTGAAAATACTCATAGTAGCTTTATCATCTAATGGTACTTTTAGGATATCAGTACCTGATTGATTTTGAATTAATCTTAATTGTGTTGGGTCTGAATGACCTAAGATATCAAGTTTTAATAAACACTGATCAATTGAGTGGTAATCAAAGTGTGTTGTTCTCCACTCTGCTGTTGCATCTTCTGCTGGGAATTGGAAAGGTGTAAAATCTGAAACATCTTTATAGTCTGGTATAACAACAATTCCTCCTGGATGTTGACCAGTAGTTCTCTTTACTCCTGTACAACCAATTGCAAGACGCTCTATTTCAGCAGTTCTTACATCTGTTATTTCTTTATCTTCAAAATATCCTTTTACAAATCCAAAGGCTGTTTTATCTGCTACTGTACCAATTGTACCGGCACGATAAACATTGTCTTCTCCAAACAATACTTTTGTATAAGCATGAGCAGATGCTTGATTTAAATCTGAGAAGTTTAAGTCAATATCTGGTACTTTATCAGCATTAAATCCTAAGAATGTTGCGAAAGGCATATCTTGTCCATCTTTTAACATTGGAATATGACAATTAGGGCATTCATGATCTGGTAAGTCAAATCCCGAATTATATGTTTTACCTAAAGGAAGTCCATCTTCACCATCAAAGATACTTAATTTACATTTTTCACATCTATAATGAGCTGGAAGTGGATTAACTTCTGTTATTCCCATCATTGTAGCGACAAAGCTTGATCCAACTGATCCTCTTGAACCAACTAAGTATCCTTCATCATTTGAGTGTTTAACAAGACGTTGAGCAATTAAGTAGATAGGATCAAATCCTCCACCTATTACTCCTCCTAAAGTCTTTTTAACTTTCTTTGCTAAGGCTTTCTCATCTAATTCTTCTTCTGATGTTTTCTTAACATATTCTGTTACCATATTTTTGATATTTTCAGAACCTTTTAATATTTCATCATGTAATTCTTGATGTACTTTCTTCTCATACTCTTCTTTATCTAGATTCTCGCCTTCATATTTTTCTGTAATAATCTTAAATACGATATCTCCATAAAGTTCTGTTGCAATACGCTCTTCAATCATATATGGAAGAGGCTCTCCATACCAGTCTTTAGCTTTAGTATAGACAAGCTCTGTTACTACAACAGGACAGTCTAAGTAACTTTCTCCATCATCTGATTTAACTCTAGGAGAGAATGGTATACCACCTGTGTCTGGAATAACTTCAACTATTTCACACATATCAGCAATTTTATTTGTATTTTCAATTACTATTTCATGTGCTAATTCATCACCTAAGAAACTAAAGTTATCTAACATTTCATTTGTTGTTCTAAAGTGGTTAGATGGAATCTCTTTAATTTCTCCTCTTGCTAGTGGATGACGTCCTCCTCCTGGAACTTTTTGATTTACAATTATCTCTCTATAAATCTTATCTTCAGGATTAATATGATGAACATCTCCTGTTGCAACTATAATTTTTCCTGCTTCTTTTGTAACTCTAATTACTTTTTCAATATTTGCCATTACTTCTGCAGGGGATGTAAAGTCATTTGTTTGAATTAAGTGATTATAACACTCTACTGGTTGTACTTCTACATAGTCATAGAATCTAATAATATTAGATAATTCATCATCACTTTTTGATTTAGCCTGATTCCAAACTTCTGATTCATAACAACCACTACCTACAAGCAATCCATCTCTATGTTCTTCAATAACACTTCTTAAAATTCTAGGAGTTTTATATAAATATGTTGTGTTTGCTAAGGATATAAGTTTAAATAAATTCTTTAGTCCTGCTTTGTTTTTAACAAGTAAGTTAACATGATGAGCACTACCATATTTATGTATTTCTGATTTATCTACTAATTTGTCTAAATCAGTCATCTTTTCTATATTACGATTTGATAATTTCTTTAGCATTTTATGGAATACTAAAGCTGTTCCTTCAGCATCATAATCTCCTCTATGGTGAGCAGATTCATCCCAAGGTACTTCATATCTTTTAACTAAGGCAGATAAACTATGTCTTGCATAGTTGTTATCTAATGTTCTTGATAACTCTAAAGTATCAATTACAGGATTTGTAAATGTTCCTAAATTATACTTTTTATATGCCATCTCTAAGAATGAAACATCAAACTTAGCATTATGAGCTACCATTGGACAATCTCCAAACCACTCAATAAATCTTTTAACAGCATTTTCTTCATTATCTTTATCTTTTAACATTTCATCAGTAATGTTAGTAACCTCAATAATCTTTTCTGGTAGAGGTCTTCCAGGATTAATTAATTCATCATACTTTTCTAGTATTTCTCCATTTTTAATCTTAACAGCACCTATTTCAATAATAGAGTCTGCTCCACCGGCATTAAATCCTGTAGTTTCAAAGTCAAATACTACATAAGTTTCATCTAACATTATTTTTTCTGTTGGACGAGTAACTATATCTACAGAGTCATCAATCATAGTAAGTTCTGCTCCATAGATTGCTTTAAATGGTTCTTCTCCCTCTTTCAAATTCTTATTATGGTCAGTTACCATACTAAATACATGAGGGAATCCTTGTACACCATTATGATCAGTAATTGCTACTGCTTTCATACCAAACTTCATAGCAGTTTTTACAAGATCTGTTTCTTCTGCTACTCCATCCATTTGACTCATTTTACTATGAGCATGTAGTTCTACTCTTTTTTCATCAGATGTATCTTTACGACTAGAGTCTTTTGAATCTATTTTTAAAATGTCTCTTGCATTAATAACTAATTCTTTAGAGTACTTATCATTTACTGATGCTCCTCTAATCTTATACCAATTACCTTCTTTAAATTCTTTAGATAGACGTTTATATTCATCATTATCTCTTACAAATATTTTTGAATAAATACTATCTGTATAATCAGTTAGTTTTAATGTAATTATTTTAAAATCTGTTTTAGGAGATTCAAAAAAATCTGTTCCAAATACTTTTGCTTCTATTACAACATTATTGTCTTCTCCAATTATTGTTTTAATCTTTATTGGATCTTCTTTAATTCCTCTTCCTATAACATTATTTTCTTCTACAGCTTCTCTTCTATATTGTTTCTTTTCTGGTTGTTCTACTTTAGGTAGTTCTTTTTTCTCTTCTTTTTTTGTTTCAAAATGATTTATTTCATTTTCTAATTCTTCTTGAATTTTATCTAGGACATGTTCTTCTCTTTTAATAATATCAAGTTCTTCATTATAACCCATTTGTTTATAAAACTTATTAATCTTTGGAAGAGCTTTTTCCATTGCTTGGAACTCCATATCATTAGTAACAATAAGTACTAATTTGTCATCTTCTATTTGCAATGAATCTTGATATATTTCTAATACTTTTAATTCCTTCTTTAAATTAGGTAATAAGTATTCATAATATGATTTATATCCATTTATATCTTTGTTTTTTATTTCAAAAACAAATTCGATTGTTTTAGCATTTTCATCTAATAAATATTTCTTTTCCTCTAATTCTTTTAATACCTCTACAGGTAATAAATCTTCTTTTTCAACAATAATGTTATAACTTTTTGTTTTTGGACTAACTTTAATCTTTAATATTTTGGCATCATTAAAATATTGGAAAGTTTCTTCTCCAATATTTATTTTATCTAATAATATTTTGATTTTATCGTCCATAAATCCCCCTGCTTTCTATTTTATTGTTGTTTAGTATCTCTTATAATATACCTCTTATTACGTATACAGAAATCAATAAACTCTTCTAGGTTCATCTTCTTTAATTCTTTTTCATAAGCATAACGTTCTGTATCAAATGATACTTTATCTCTTGCCATATATGTATGAAAATCTTCTTTAGCAACACCTAAATACATTAACCAGTATGGATAAATCCATCTCTTTAGTGATAATAATTTTGGATCTCCACTTAAGTAACAACTTCTTTTATTAAGTCCAGTTGCATATTCATTTAATACAGCTAACTCAACAATTGCTTTCTTAAAATCTTTATCAGATTCATTATATACTTTTATGTTATTCATAACGATATTCATCATTATTTCGTATAACATCATAAATGGATTTCTCCCATCAATTGCTTTTCCTAAAACCATACTACCTCTAGTTGGATGGTCAATTATTCCTAGTTCTTTATTCACTACAAAAAAAGTATATTCAGGAATATCAAGTCTAGTTATTTTTTCTATTAGTTTGTCTGCTTCTTTTTTATTTTTATCCCATAATTTCATTACTTCTAAACGATACTTTTCTGCTTGTTTTTTTAATTTATCATATGATTTATTTTCTATCACAACATTATAAATTGTATCATCATTAGGAATAAAATTCTTATAATCTTTCATTATAGCCATTTTATCCTTATATGTTTGATTATATTCTTCTTTATATGTATTCCATAGTTTTGCTTTTTCTTTTGAAAAGCTATCATCTATAGCTGCTTGAAACAATAAATTCCATATTAATGCGTAATCATTTACTATAAACTTTGTGTTCATTATTTGCTTCACCACTCTCAATAATATCATACCAAAAAAAAAGAAAAAGTTGAATAACTTTTCTTTATTTTAATCTTAAATAAATGAAATAAACTGCTACTGCAATGATTGATAATATTAAGAAGGCAATTAGTAATTTGACAATTACTGGTAATCCTTTATCTTTAAAGTCATCTGCCATTTCAAAGTCTTTTGTAGATAAATCCATACTCTTAGTATAGAAGTCTTTATCTACTGCTTTATTTTCATCAGTATATTCTTCATCTTCTCTTGAAAGTAACTCTTCCATCTCTGCTGTAGACATTGTATTTTCTTTTAATGTTTCATCTAATTGTTCATCTAATGGAGCATTTTGTTCAATAGTTATTTCTTGAGTTGAAATAATTAATGGCTCTTCATCTTCTTTAGGAGATGAATCTTCTCCCATTTCATCTGCTGGTACTACTTTATCTAGCATATTTGTTGCCATTAAGTCACTTAATAAATCTACAGTTTCTTCTTTAGATAATTCTCCTGCTAAAGTCTTAGATGCTATAGTATCCATTAAATCATGAATTTCTTCCTCTTCAGGTGTTTTTTCTCTTTTACCTTTTTCTTCTCGATATTTAGCTAATTCTTCTAAATTTATTCCTGCTAAAATATTATAGCTAGTGTATTTTAATTTTCTTTTTTCTTCTAATTCATCGCGTTCTTGTCTATTTTTTCTAGCGTCTTCTAATACACTATTGATATCATAAATTCTCTTTTCTTTTTTTGGATACAAATAATTAAAATCGTCTAATTCTTTTTTTACTTTTGGAACTTCTTCAACGCCTCTATATTTTAACATTTGTTGGTATGACTCTCTTGATGATGTAGCATCTTTCTTTTCTCCACCTAGTTCATAAGCATTTGCATTAGTTACTTCTGCAATATTTGTATACTTTGTATTACTAAACAAATCTTGATATAGTTCTTTATTTTTTTCCAAACGATTTACTCTATTCGGTTCTTCATCTTTATAACGATCCATTCGTCTCATAAGACTCACCTTCTTATTATAAGTTTATCACATATCAATTTAAAACAAAAGAATATTTAATTTCACTTTACGTTTTATAAGAAAAAATGCTTTACGTTAGATTTGTTTTTAGTTATAATAATCATTGAAAGGAAGGTATCAAAAATGAAAGTTAAAGTTAATCAAGAAGCTTGTATCGGATGTGGAGCTTGTACTGCTGTTGCTGAAGATTTATTCGAAATCAATGATGAAGGATTATCTACTGCTAAAGTAGAAGAAGTACCTGCTGATAAAGAACAAGCTGCAAAAGATGCACAAGAGACTTGTCCTACAGGAGCTATTGTTACTGAATAATAAAAAAGGAACTTAGTTCCTTTTTTTATTTCTTTAAGCTATAAACAATTGCTACTTCTTTTGGTGTTAGTTTTCGATATTCTCCTGATTGTAATCCTTCAGTTGTAAATATTCCAATTCTTTCTCTTTTTAGTTTTTCAACACGGAATCCCACTGCTTCAAACATTCTTTTAACTTGATGATTTTTACCTTCATGAATTGTAATTTCTACAATACATGTATTAGTTTCATTATTAACTTTTTTTAGTTTAACACGAGAAGGTATTACTTTTGTATGATCAAGAATAATTCCTTCTTTTAATTTGTTTATTTGTTCACCTTTAATAATTCCTTCTAGTTTTGCAAGATATACTTTATCTACTTTATTTTTTGGATGAGTTAAGATATTTGCAAAATCTCCATCATTTGTAAGAATTAAAGCACCAGTTGTATCATAATCTAATCTTCCAACAGGATATATTCTTGCCTCAGTTGGAATTAAATCAGTTACAATCTTTCTATTCTTATCATCATCAGTAGATGTAATAACACCTCTAGGTTTATTAATTAAATAGTATTCTTTAGTTTCTTTTGTAATTATTTTATTATCTATTACTATTTCATCTCTATCAAAAACTTTTGTACCTAATTCAGTTACAACTTTACCATTTACTTGTACTTTTCCTTGTTTGATTAATTCTTCTGCTTTTCTTCTAGAAGTATAACCAGATGCAGCAATTACTTTTTGTAGTCTTTCCATATTATCCCTCTTTTTCTCTTTAAATTATATCGTACTTTTTTATCTTTTACTAGTATAATAACAAAATTCTCAATCTTGTATAAAATACTATGAGGAGGTATTTATGTATAATCAATATCCTGTAAATTATGGAAATCCTGAAGATGAAAGATTCTTACTTGCTCCTTTTCTTTTAGGAGGAGTTGCAGGTACTGCTTTAGGTTATGGAATAAGTCAAAATAATAATCAACAACAATATTATCCAGTTCCAGTATATCCAATGTATCCATATCCACAATGTCCAAACTGTAATAACAATAACTATTATTACTATTAAAAAAAGAAGAGATTGTCTCTTCTTTTTTTTATAATTGTG
>Ga0310691_10009037_pt1 | contig 10174 bp, 5 predicted proteins | sample 176DNAGHGlowgp2_FD_203887 | JGI IMG/M metagenome (GOLD analysis project Ga0310691, IMG submission 203887) | Sheep rumen microbial communities from Palmerston North, Manawatu-Wanganui, New Zealand - 1766 DNA GHGlow gp2 (v2) (version 2) | ecosystem: Host-associated > Mammals > Digestive system >...
CGGCGTTGGGGACTGGTCTCACGCGGACGATGTTGTTCTTGAGGATCTCGAGCTTCTCAAGTCCTCGGCGGCTGGTCGACTCCCAGACCACGCCCTCAGGAAGCACGAAGGCCGCATTGACGGTGTTCGAGAGGTTCCACGGGTTGCTGGGGTCGTTATGGAAGTATTCCACCACGTCTTTCTCACGGTTGTAGTAGCCATAGCCGCCGTGGTTCATGCGTATCCATACTGTCCCGTCGTGCTCATTGAATTCTCCGCCTCGTCCGTCTTGCTCTGGCACGAGTACGGTCTGTTCGAAGAATTTCTCGTTGCCGTTTTCCGGATTGATGCGCGACACACCCATACGGTCATCACAGAACCAGATGAGCCGGTGGCTGTCTACATAGATGCTGAAGATACCCATGCCGTTGGGCTTCCGCAGTAGTTCTGGCTCCTGCCCGTAGGCGAAGGAGTAGATGCCGCCGTTGGCTGTCGAGGCGTAGATGTTGTAGCCGTTGGAGTGCAGGCAGGAGATGTGTTCGTCCAAAAGGATGCCTTTCTTCTCGAGTGTCAGGTTGCTGCGGTCCAGACGGTGGATGCCTTCATTCGTGCCCAGCCAGATGTCGCTCTGATAGCCCTCGGCCATACTGGTGATGGTGAGTCCGCCGGTGTTCATCAGCTCGCTCTTGAGTCCGCGACGGTCGAGCGACAGGATGAACAGGCCGTGGCCTTCGATGCTTACGAACACCTCTCCCTGGCTGGTGACGAGTAGGGGAGAGTTGGTGCGGTATTCCTCATAGCCGTCGAAGCCCTTGAAGGGGTTGATGATCTGGTCGGTATAACGGTTCAGCACGAACACCCGACCGTCGTACATGTGCATCCACACGTTCTGCGACTGGTCGATCACGATGTCGAGGATGCGGTTGTGCAGGTTCTTGATGTTGCTCGAATTGCCTGTCTTGTAGTTATAGAAGTGGTAGCCGTCGTAGCGCGACAGTCCGTTCCAGGTGGCTATCCAGATGAAGCCGAGGTCGTCTTGCGAGATCATCGAGACGGCATTGCTGCAGAGCCCGTCCTCCGTGGAGAAGTGCGAGCGTGTGGCTCGTAGTTGCTGGGCTGAGACGGAGGGGGTTATGAGGGCCAGGGCGGCACTCAACAGGAGTTGTCTGTAATTGTATTTGTATCTCATATTTAATAGTAGTTTTTAGGATTTGCCCTGCAAAAGTACAGTTTTTCTTCAAATATTCAAAATAATTCGTGGTTTTTTCCTATCTTTGCAACAAATTTATTATGTTTATGAGCAAAAATATCTGTATCTTGGCTGGTGCCAGGCCCAATTTCATCAAGGTGTCTCCCCTGGTGAGGGCGCTGAACAGAAGCGACGAGGCCCGTTGCTTCCTCGTGTATGCCGGACGTGAGGACGATCCCACGCTGGAGCCGTCGCTCTTCGACGACCTTGAGATAGCTCCGCCGCAGTTCTATCTGGGTGTCGACAGTGTCAAACTGAACGAGATCACCAGTCAGGTGATGGCCGAGTTCGACTGTTTCCTCGATGAGCATCCTGTCGACGTGGTCATCGTGGTCGACGATCTGGCTTCTACGATGGCGGCGGCGATTGTCACCAAGAAGCGCGGCCTGAGACTGGCGCATCTGGTGGCAGGCACGCGTTCGTTCAACATCAACATGCCCAAGGAGATCAACCGGCTGGTGATCGATGCCCTCTCAGACTACCTCTTCACGGCAGGTGTCCGCAGTACGGGTGTGGCTACTCGCGAACAGTCCGAGCAGTCGCAGACCTACATGGTGGGTAACATCCTGATGGACACGCTCCGCTTCAATCGTGCCCGTCTTCACCGTCCGTCATTACTCCCTGATCTTCAGGAGAATAGCTACATCGTCTTCACGCTTAACCGCAAGGCCCTTCTCGCCGACGAGGATCATCTCAGCCAGCTGCTCTCTGCCATGCTCGAGGCGGCAGGTGACACCCCCATCATCGCCCCCCTCCGCCCTGAAGCCTCAGAAGTCGTCTCCCGCCTCACCACCGCCTCAGAGATATCATCTGTAAACTGTAAACTGTCAACTGTAAACTCTTTGAATTACCTTGAGTTCGGCTGGCTCACCGCCCATGCCAAGGGCATCATCACCGACTCGGGCAACGTAGCCGAAGAGGCCACCTTCAATGGTGTCCCCTGCATCACTATCAATGACTACACCGAGCATCAGGAGACGGTCACCGTCGGCTCCAACGTCCTCGTGGGCGAGGATCCCGACCGTCTGCGTGAAGCCGTCACCAGACTCGTTTCCGGCCAGTGGAAGCACAGTGCCTTGCCAGACCGCTGGGATGGCCGTACGGCCGAGCGCATTCTTCAGGTCCTCCTTGCCTGAAAATTCATGCTCAATTCGTGGTAATTCGTGTTGAATTGAAAAAAAGTTCGGAAAAGATGCCTCAATTCCAAATAAATGCTTAACTTTGCACCGCAAAAAGAGACAAATTAAGCAAATTAATAACCACTTAACAGAAAGAAAACGTATGAAAAAGTTAATGATGATTGCTTGCATGATGCTGTTCTCTACAGCCATGTTTGCTGACAAGGGTGACATTATGATCGGTGGTGGCATCAGCTACGGTATCCATTCCGACTACAAGAACTTCGGTATTGGTGTCAAGGGTTCCTACGAACTCATGGAGAATCTCCGTGCTGCCGCTCAGGTAGACCATTTCTTCCTGCACGAGGATGTTCAGATTTCCGACATCAACGTCAATCTGGAGTATGCCATCCCCGTGTCAGATGCCATCAACGTCTATCCCCTTGCTGGTCTCGCATTCGTGGGTCACAGCTCCAACAGCTTCGGCTTCCTGAATTCTGCCAAGATCGGCTTCAATATCGGTGCCGGCGCTGAGCTTCCTGTCAACGACAAGTGGAAGATCTTCCTCGACGCGAAGTATCAGATCGTGAAGGACTGGGGACGTTTTGTACCCACACTTGGTGTGCTGGTAGCACTCTAAAAGAAAGTTTAAACCCTGACGTCACAACACGGCGTCAGGGTTTATTGTTTTATAAACCAACCTAAGACCCAACATGAAAAGAATCGTTTTAATGTTAATGATGGTGGTGGCCATAGCCGCTACTGCCGATGCTCAGGGCTTCTTGAAGCGCCTGAAGGACCGTGCCCTCAACGCCGCTGAGAATGCTGTTTCCGGCAAAGTGGACAGCAAGGTGAATGAAGAAACGAACAAGGCGATGGACGATGCCCTCGACGGCCAGAAGTCCAAGAAATCCAAGAAGTCAAGCAGCGATGACGAAGAGGAGGCCGTAGCTGAGGACGAAGCCCCCGCTGCCAAGAAGAAGACTGCCCATGGCGAGGAAGTGAAGAGCGACTTTGTTCCCGGCACTGTCGTCATCTTCGAGGATAACCTTCAGGGTGAGCAGATGGGCGAGTTCCCCTCTAAGTGGGACCTCATCGAGAACAATGCCGAGGTTGCCAAGATGAACGGCAAGATGGCCATCAAGTTCGAGCATGGCTCAAATACTGAAATTACGCCGCTCATTAAGGATGGCAACAAGAAGTACCTGCCCGAATTCTATACCTTGGAGTTCGATTTCTTCGCCACAGGCAAGGAAGATACGAACACAGCCTACAGACTGTATCTGAATTCTGAGAACGACCGTCATAATAGTAGCATTTGGTTCAGTCAGGACAGAATGACCTGGGACATCCAAAAGCCGAATAGTGATGATAATGTCAATGGAAACGCGTCTTTGGAGGACATTATGGAACTGAACGACTGGAACCATTTCGCCCTGTCGTTCAACAAGCGTGCCCTGAAGGTCTATGTCAACGGCAAGCGCATCATCAATATCCCCAATGCCAAGGCTATGGACTGGTTCTCTGTCGAGACGGAATTCTGGGAGGATCATATCGACTACATCACCAATATCCGCCTGGCCAAGGGTGGGGTAGCACTCTACGAGCGCAATGAGCAGTCGATGACCGCCATCGAGAAGGCCATTGCCGAGACGGGTATGTTCGTCACCAACAACATCCTCTTCGAGACGGGCAAGGCTACGCTGAAGCCTGAGTCGATGGCTGAGATCCAGAAGGTGGCCGACTACATGAAGAAGAACCCGAGTGCCCGTTTCGAGGTGCAGGGCCATACCGACAACCAGGGCTCCGACGCCATCAACGACCCGCTCTCTCAGAAGCGTGCAGAGGCCGTCGTGAAGGCCCTCGAGGGCTTGGGCTGCGATCCGTTCAACATGCGTGCCGTGGGCAAAGGTTCCCACGAACCTGTTGCCGACAACAAGACCGATGCCGGCCGTGCCAAGAACCGCCGCGTGGTTTTTGTCAAGAAATAATTAATACAGATCCCAAATACAGGCTCCCAATACAGACCCCACCCCGCCCTGCGGGCACCCCTCCCCTTGAAGGGAGGGGAGTGCCTGCGGAGTCCCTTCCGCATAGGAACGCGGTAGCCGCTCCCCTCCCTTCAAGGGGAGGGGTACCCGCAGGGCGGGGTGGGGTCTGTATCTATTTAATGGAACTCAGAGACACGAAGACTCAGAGTTTTTGTTTTAATGGAACACAAAGACACGAAGACACAAAGATTTTTTATTCTCTGCGTCTTTGCGTCTCTGTGTTCTAAATACAACTATATTCTTTGCGTCTCTGCGTTCTAAGATACAGACCCCACCCCTTGCCCCTCCCCTTGAAGGGAGGGGAGCGGCTGCGCGTAGCAACTCCCCACCCCTGTAGGGGCGGGGTGCCCGTAGGGCGGGGCGGGGACAGTAGGGCGGGGACAGTAGGATCGGGCGGGGCGGGGACAGTAATCCCTCACCCGGACACGGAGGTGCCTGACCCCTCCGTGTCTCTAATTTGATTTCTGTTTGAGGATCAGCTTGACCATCTCGTCGACGTCGGCCTGGTCGATGGTGTAGTCGTCATTCAGGTCGGCGGCAGAGTCGCAGAACACCGACGAGAAGATGCCCTTGATGTGGTTGTTGGTCATAACCACGTCGACAGCATTCACCACGTCGTCACCGTTCACGTCGCCGGGCTTCGGCAGGTCGGCATCGTCGCCCGACACCTTCTGTCCGGGCAGCTCCTGCTGAATGTATTCCAGACCCACGTATTCACCGCCAGTGACCTCGGCGATGGAGTTGCAGGCGTAGATCTTCCGGGGCTCGACCTGAATGTTATAGATCAGGAGCTCGGGTTCCTCGGCATTGTCGCCGTCGCCGCGGGTTTTAGAAACAGCCGGTGCGGTTTTGAAAAGTACCACCGTTGTGGGCTCACTCGAGTTAACCTTAATTTGTGTCAGTTCTCTTCCGTCATGCATTACTACAACTGCCTTTGGCACTGTCATATATACTCTTTTATTTCTTTTATTCTTGTCGATATTGAATTTTTTGCAACCTTTGAAGGCACTTTTAGAGATAGAACTGACTCCGAAGAGGTTGAAGGTCTTTAGGCTGGTACATTTTTGAAAAGCATGTTTTTGAATTCTTTTTAGTCTACTCTTTGGGTTACGTGAGACTTTTTCCAGATTGTTGCAGCCCGAAAAGGCTCCATTTTGTATCTCTTTCACTTTGTTGGAGAGAATGACTTTCTTGATGGTGGTGCAGCCACGAAAGGCATTAGAGCCGATTACCTCCACGGTTTCTGGGATGGTGTATTCCTCATCCTTGCCATTGTATTTTGTAAGTGTATTATTTTTGATTACAATTTTAGGCGCAGTCTCATCCCCAGTCTCATCCCCAGTCTCATCCCCAGTCTCATCCCCAGTCTCATCGTCAGTCTCATCACCAGTCTCATCATTCCCAGCAGATTCATTAGAATACACAACATCATCTAAATTCCCATACGAAGAAAGATCATCTCCTGTAGCATCCACGGCAGCACATAACTTTGCGCCTCCTTTTCCTTCAGATACTACATTGATGTCAGTTGATCCGGCAGCAATTTGAACCGACGCACCAGAAGGAAAATCGTCTGAAACAGAGGAAGCAGAAGCTCCGTCTGAAACACCACCGGCATACCAAATGTCTTCACAGCGCCACCCCTGAGCTTCTAAGGCATCTTTCTCGGCCGGGTTCTTTGTGTAAAAGTGCTCACCACAATTATTATATACACGATATATACTCTCTGCACCAGGTTCACCCTTTAACGATATCACATTTTCTCCATTACCATCTTTCTTCACCCCGTCGCCGCCCTCTTGGCCGTAATTCTGCATGTTGACAGAAACTGTTGCGCCGTTGATGGAGCCTGTCTCGTCTATATGGCCATCTTTACTATAACTGACCGTACCATTACGACTATTAGTTATACCTCCTTTTTTAATAGCGTCAGCGATTGCCGAAGCTTCAACCGCTATGTCTTGTGTTGCTGGAATTTCGGCTGCCCTTACTTCGGCTATTTCTTGGGTAGCTGATGCTGGCTCTGCTATTACCTGGCCTGCAGCGTCGAAACAATTCAGCTGTTGTGAACATCCAACCACTGAAAAACCTTTGATTGAGGCTCCTTTTTTGGGAGCCATAGCTATACTACCGCAAAAGTTTCTGTCAGTACCTAAAAGTAACGAATACTCTTCTTCTTCTGAAGTTTCTTCTTCGGGCGTAGCCTCAAAGGTTCCCCTTGTCTGGGCAATGATTTCGTCGGGGTCTTGGGGGTCGTTGATTCCCCTCGTGATGCTACCGACCTTGTTCTGGCTTTCGGGAGCCAGATAGACATCTAGGTCGCCTTCGCTCTCGATGGTCTCCACCGTGGCATTGGTGAGAACCAGCAATTCTTCATCGTCAAAATACTGCACCGAGGGTGCTTTCTTGCTGGCTGCGTCGCCGTCGCCAAGTACGTCGAGGCGGTTGTCTGCGGTCACCGCCAGTTCGTTCACCCAGACGCCGTAGGGCGAGGGAGCATGGAGGATGTAGAGCTTGGCCGTCTCATAGCTCACGGTGTAGTTGCCCTGCTCGGCATCGCCTTGGGCGGTGATGTCGTAGGTGCCTACCTTCTCGCCTTCAGCGCGGCTGATGGTGTAGGCGATGATGTTGGTTTTGTCCTTGTCCGCGTCGACGAGTCCACTTACGGTTGCCGTCAGCTCGGGATCGGCGGCGTGGGCATATTTCTTCTGCTTGTCGGCCTTCACCGTGACAGGCTTACGGGCAATGGTGAAGGTGGCCGTGCCGCTCACGTTGTAGTCGCCGCCAGCCACGTCTGTCAGGATGACGGTGGCTGTGCCGGCATCGGTGTTGTTGCTGTAGCTGACGGAGTACTCCTTGCTGTCGATTATGGTTTGGCCGTCGGTCACGGTGACCGTAGGCTCCTTAGCCGTGCCGTCGTATTCGTAGCTCTGCTGACTGAGCCCGATCCATTCTGCCTTGATGGCGATGGCGTTGAGCTTGAAATACACACTGTTGTAGGGATAGGGTAGGACGTAGTTGAGGGCGAAGCGGCAGTTCTCCACCTTGTCGGCCCCCGTCAGGCGGATCAGACTGTAGGTCACCACCTGGGTTGCCTCGTTGACGTCTTCCTTCACATACAGGTCGTTCTCGCCGTCGAGGTTCAGGTCCAGATAGCGGTTGCCGGTCTCGTCGTAAGTGTTGTACTGCGGACTTTCGGGGTCTTCATTGCCATAGTCCAAGCTGTAAAGCAGTGTCCACATCGTCTCGGGGATGGCCTGCGACGTGCTGTTGGATAGGTCGACCAGGTATTCTCCCTGATCGGCGAGCACGGCTGATACGGTCACGGCCATGGCGGGCATCGTAAACTGGCCATCACTGGTGTTTTTCGGCAACCCGGTGTCTTCGTCGAGCGCAGGAGTCACCATCACCTGGTCTGAGGTGTACTCGCCGGTGGCGTACTTTCCGGCGGGGATCATGTCGAAGTCGGGGCTGGCGACGATGGTCGCGCCCTCGGGGGCCTCGGTCACCTCGGTCGATTTGTATCCCTCTTTCAGGAAGAATTGTACAATGCCGTCGCCAGAGGTCAGCTGATAAGTCGGTTTGGACTGTTGCGGCTCTTCGCCTTCTGCCCATGCCTCAGTGGTTGGGGCGAGCAGGCTGATCATCACCACGGCCAGGGTCACGGCCAATCGCGTCATGTTCGGTCTATTCATATCGTCGGTTGATTTAGTTGTTTATTTCCGCTGCAAATATAGTGATTTTTCTTGGAATGGCAAAATAAATAGCTATTTATTTTTTATTTAATTGAACACAAAGACAAAAAAAGAAATCCCTGGCGCGTCTCACGACGGGCTAGGGATGATGCTATGATAAACACAAGTCATTCAGACTGTGACAACAAGTCGTCACGGGGCATGTGGGGGTGGGACATAAGCTAAGGTTTTAGGTTGTTGAAATAGTTACGGTAAATGCTCACGGGGAAACAAGGACAATCCTTGTGGACACCCTCCAGTTCGTTGTGCCCCATGATCTCGGCATCGGGGAAGTCGGCCTTCAGGGAGACGAGCAGCGTGTGGAGGGTCAGCTTCTGGGCGGGCGTGCGGGTGTCGGCAGGACGGCCCTTCTCGTCGAGGCCCCCCTCGTAGCAGACGCCGATGGAGTGGGCGTTGTAGTGGCGGGCGTGTGCGCCGACCATCTCTTCGGGGCGGCCGAAGTGGAGCTGGCCGTCGCGGGTGATGTAGTAGTGGTAGCCGCAGCACTTCCAGCCGCGGGCCTTGTGCATCTTGTCGAGCTGCTCCATCGTGATGTGCTGGTCGGGGCGGCTCGCCGTGCAGTGAATGACAATTAGATCTATACGTCTCATTTTTTGTTTATAGTTTAATGTTTATTGTTTATAGATGATTACATCATACGGGTGACAACTTCACGGAAGGCTACATGCAGCTTTGGATCATGTTGGTTCCGAGGATCGTCGTTATGACGGTTGCAATAATTTGGAGTAATTTTTTAATTGTTGACCATTTCATAATTGAAGTAATTTAAAAATTTTCGTTTTGTTTTGCAGGGCTAAAGCCTTGCGGGGTAATGTTTTGCAGGGCTAAAGCCCTGCGTTGTAATGTCCTTTTCTCTGGCGCAGAGAAAAGAACTAAAAGAGACATCCACCCTCTCTAAATCTCCCCCTATATGGGGAGACTTAACACGAAAAATTGCGGTACCCGACAATTTTTCTCCGTTTTGGTATCGCGGGACACGCGATATCTTTTTTATCGGCTGGCGCACAGAGTGACACGCGATATCTTTTTTATCGGCTGGCGCATGGAGTGACACGCGATAACTTTTTTCTCGGCTGGCGCAGAGAGTGACACGCGATGACTTTTTATCGTCTGTCCCTTGTCTCGGAGTCTTTTCTGCGCTTGGTTGAGCCCCTTTCCAAGGGGCGGCGCAAGCAGGGATGTAGAAGATTATGGCGAACCCCGTAGGGGCGAAAGCTTGAGAGCCATACCAACACTCTGATGTAGGGCGTTCATCGCCCGGAGTCAGTTACATCCTCCCCATATAGGGGGAGGCTTGGAGGAGGTGGATGTCTCTTTCGTTCTTTCTCTGCGCCAGAGAAAGGACAGAGTCCCAGGGCGCAGCCCTGATAGGGGCGAGGTGCAGACAATCAGGGCGAAACCCTGAGAGAATCGTGAGTTGACCAGACAGGCTTGATGGCTGTAATATGGACTTGTTGCAGCCCTCATCCGCTGCCTGCTATGCCATAGCACTGTCCCTGACTCAAACCTCACGACCTCTCAGTGGCTAAGACTTACCCGTTGCCCCCTTCTCCGCCGGAGCCGGAGCCCGATCCGGCGCCATCCGCCTCGGCGACGGCGATGCCATAGGTGGAGATGGGCACCTTCTCCTGGTAGCGACGCTCCTTGCCCCCGATCGTCTTCTTCAGCGACTTGATGACGTAGCCCCACTCGAAGATGCAGTCGTCCTTCAGGGCCTTCGAGGTGAGCTTCTCACCCTTGGTGTTCTCGGGCTGGAAGTTCAGGTAGATGCCGTTGATCATCGCGATCGGACCGCCGGCGATGGCGTCGGTGATGTTCGCCTTGCCGAGCTTGCCGCCGTCGACCGAGGGGTAGAACGTGCCGAGGCCGTCGATCTTCACGGGCTGGCCCTGGGTGATGAGCTCCTTGAGGCACTCCACCATCTGCATCACCACCAGTTCACACATCTGGAAGCTGGCGATCTTGCCGTGCTCGGTCATGTGGCGGCAGAAGCCCTTCAGGTTAATAGGTACTTTTCGCTCC
>Ga0310691_10009038_pt1 | contig 10173 bp, 3 predicted proteins | sample 176DNAGHGlowgp2_FD_203887 | JGI IMG/M metagenome (GOLD analysis project Ga0310691, IMG submission 203887) | Sheep rumen microbial communities from Palmerston North, Manawatu-Wanganui, New Zealand - 1766 DNA GHGlow gp2 (v2) (version 2) | ecosystem: Host-associated > Mammals > Digestive system >...
GTTGGAGGGCAATTGCCGTATTCCAAAAATGAGTCCCTGGGCCTCGCCGTTGTTCACTACTGCCTCGTCCGTAAGGACGTATGTCCCGCTGTCAATGATTCGCTGCGCGGTGGCGGCTGCCTCCACATAGCGCTGCATGTCGTTGGAAGGATTGTTGAGCGGACTGGCCAGATACAACTGCACACGGGCCTTGAGGGCCATGGCCATGCCCCTGGTGACGCGTCCCACCTCGTTGGCCAGGGTGCCGGCATAACTTACAGGCAGCATGGGAATAACCCCGTCCAGTTCGCTGATGATCCAGCGGGCGGCCGTCTCGTAGTCCGAACTTTCGAGATTATTGACTTCTTCCAGCTTGAAAGACTTGTCGGCAATGACGATGTTGCCGTAGCGCTTGAGCAGCTCAAAGTGGAAAAATGCACGCAATACGGTGACTTCCAGAGGGTAAACCCTTAGCTGCTGGATGCGCTCCTTGTAGGTTTCCATATACTGGGATGCCGGGAAGTCGTCCGGACAATGTTCCAGGAAGTAGTTCGCGGCGGCAATGGCGCCATAATAATAGCTCCATTTGTCATCTACGGCGCGGCCGGCCGACCATGAGCCGTCCCAGTAAGTTTTTATATAGCTGGTTTCCCAGGCATATACGGCATCGTCGGTAGCCACGTCCCGCATAGTGTTTTCGGTGTCGGAAAGGTAGCTGACCAGACGCCCGTAGACGTCGGTACAAACCTTTTTTGTGTTCTCGAAAGTGGCGAACTGATATTCGGTGGACTGATACATGGATTCGCTCACGTCCAGATAGTCGGAACAGGAGGCCGCCAGCAACGATAGTAAGCTGATTATAAATATCTTTTTCATCTTAGAAGCCGCATTTTATTCCTATCTGGAAAGTTCTCATAGAAGGGTAGGAGACTCTGATGGCCTCGGGATCGAAGATACGCACGGAGTCTATGCTGACGAGGTTGTTCCCCCTTAAGAATAAGCGCATGCCGCTCATCCTGAGTCGGCGCAGCACGCCGGTCGGCATGTCATAATAGAGATAGAGGTCTCTCAGCTTCACAAAATCCCCTTTTTCTGTCCATAAGAGGCTGGATGCGAAGTTGTTGGCATTGCTCTGGCTGGTCAGCCTCGGATAGCGGGCATCCGTCAGGCCTTCGTGCCAGCAATTGTCCAGGTAGTAGTTGGAAACGCTTTTGTCCTCTCCATACAAGGGCTGGTAAATGCTGGCAAGAGCCGTATTTACCCTGAATCCGCCGGCGCCGTCGACAAACACTTCCACACCCAGCGACCCAAGTTTGACGCCGGCCTGCAGGCCGTACCAGAACAGCGGCAGCGAGAGGGCGTCCAGGCAGGATTCATCGTAGGCGTCAATCTTGCCATCGCCGCTGAGGTCCTTGTATTTTACATCGCCGCTGTGCACGGCGTCCACAAAACTGGTCTGCGGCACGCCGTCCAGCAGGCGACCGTCGTCTCCGAAATCGTCGGCGCTGTAGAAACCGTCCGCCGTCAGGCCGTAGATGGAGCCAACCGGATGGCCTGTCATATACATGTACTTATAAGGATGATAGGCTTCGGACATTTCCAGAATGAGGGTCTTGGACCAGGAGAAAATCCCGCCCACATGCCACGACAGGGCGCCGGAGCCGGAGTGAAGGTCGGTGCCGATTTCCAGGCCGCGGCCGCGGGTTTCGCCGGTGAAGATATAGGGCAGGCCGACTCCGATAACAGAAGAATAACTGCCTGCGCCCGAGACCATGATGCCGTGCCGGTGGTTGTCATATACATCGGCCTGCAAGCTGAACACCCCGCCCAGATCCAGCTCGAGACCCAGGTCCGCCTTGGTCTCTTCTTCCGGGATTATGCCGCTGGAGGGCAGGCTGCCCTGCGAAAGCCCCCCGGAGAGAGTGGTGCCGTTGAATACGTAGCTGGCACCCTCGCCGTTGAACTGCTTGTCCAGATCGTAGCGCAGGCGGCCGTCAAAGCCGCTGACGCCATACGACCCCCTGATTTTCAGATGCTTTATAAATGACACTTCCTGCATCCAATCTTCGCCCGAAACAAGCCAGGCGGCCGATGCAGCCGGATACAGGCGATACTTCGAACCCTGCTGCAGACGGGCGCTTCCGCTGTAGCTGGCTGTCGCCGTCAGAAAGTATCTGCCGCCATAGGAGTAGCTTGCAGTAGCGATGGCGTCGCGGTAGGCGCTCCGGTTGCCGGCGCCGATAAACTTGACGCCCGTCTGAGAGTAGATAAGGGCCGCGTCAACATCGTGCTTGCCGAAATTGCGCCCGTAGTGGAGTTTGGCCCACAGCGAGTTGCGCATATATTGGCTGTCCAGCGACCTGGCGAAGGACAGGGCCGTGGTGTTGCCGTACGGGGTATATCCCAAAGCGCTGATATGGCCCCCCTCGTCGCGCAGATAGCTTGTAACATAATATTCGTAATCATAGGAGCGCCTGTCCACTATGTCGGCGGCGTTGTCGTATGCTGCCAGCAATTGCAGCCCGAGACCCTCGGTGATAAAGTCAAGGTCCTGCTCCAGTGACAAATCTGCCAGGAGCGAGCGCTGCAGGGTGGTCGAATAGCCGCCAGCCGACATACGCGCGAGCGGGTTGTCAAAGTTCTCCGCCCTGACCCAGCGGTCGTTATGGCGTATAGGAGTGGCGATGGGCGGGGTGTTGAACAGTGCCGAAAGCGAAGGGCCCTCGGCCGAGCTGCCACCCAGCGGCTGTTGATATTGGAGCAGGCGTCCGCTCAGCCCGACGCGGACCAGGGTGCTGGCCGAAAGTTGGATGTCGAGATTGGAGCGCAACTTGAGCGTGTTGTGCACTACCTGAGTGGAATAACCCTCGTTCAGCCGGGTATTGGCCAGGAGGCCGCTGCTCTGGGCCAGATTGGCTGTGATGAAATAGCGTATCCGCTTGTCCGAGCCCTCGATGGACAGGTTGGCGTCGTGCCTGTAGCCGGCCTGTCGCAGCACCTCCCTGCGCCAATCGACGTTGGGCAGCACAGAAGTTCCGGCGGCCAGGCGTTCGAGGTCGGTCTGGGTATAGCGAGGGTCGAGGCCGTCCAGGGTCATGGCTTCGTTTACTGCATAGGCGTAGCGGGAGGCGTCGGCCATCTGAGGCAGCCGGAAAGGCGTCCGTACGCCGAAGCTGTAGTCGGCCGAGATTATCTGGCGGGGGCTCTGCCCTCGGCGGGTGGTGATCAGCACCACACCGTCGGCACCCCTCTGGCCGAATATTGCCGTGGATGCGGCATCCTTCAAGACGGTGATGCTCTGGATTTCGCTTGCGGTGAGCAGGCTGGCGTCGCGTTCTATGCCGTCTATCAGGATTATGGGGGCATTGCCGTTGAAGGAGCCGAAGCTTCTGACGGTCAAGGTCGGAGCGTCGTTCCATGGCACGCTGGCACCTTGTCTTACGAGCAGGCCGGGAACCTGGCCGTAGAGACCGCCCAGGACGTTCCATCCGCCCCGGACTCCGAGAGGTTCGCTGCTCAGGACATCGGCTGCCAGGCTGGAGTGCCGTTTGGCCATCTTAAGGCCGTAGCCGAGACTGAGGGTATCTTCCTGGGCCCAGACCAGACTGGCGGATGCCAGCAGGATAATGAGTGTGATAAGAATGCGTCTCATAGGCTACCAACCGGGATTTTGAACCAGACCATAGCCCTTGTTCACTTCGTTCGAAGGCAGGGCGCTCAGATACCATTTGGAGTCGAAATTATTCTTCCAGTAGCGCTCGGGCTGCTGTTCCGGATCGGAAAAGTCGAGCACCAGGTCGCCGCCCTCTACCGAACCGCTGACAACACGCATCGTAATGCCGTACAAGGTTTTCTTGAAGACATCCTCCCGTTTCCAGCGGATGATGTCGAACCAGCGCATTTCTTCGAAGCAGAACTCCCGGGCGCGTTCGTCCAGAATCTCTTCTCTGAGCACCGGATCCCCCTGCAGGGAGCATTCGGGATATGAAGGCAGGCTCTTGCCGGCCTGTACCCTTTGTGCCAGGGCAGGGGTCATGTCCGGCAGTCCGACCCTCTGGCGGGTCTTATTGAGCCACTGGTAAGCTTCGGCGCTGCGGCCCGTTTCGTTGAGGGCTTCGGCATAGGCCAGGTAGATTTCAGGCAGACGGATGTAGGCGTAGTTGGCCGGCTTGTCGTGGAAAGTGGAGGCGGTATAGTCCCAGAGGAACTTGCGCAGGCAGAATCCTGTAATGGCCCGGGGATTGGTTTCGGTAGAGCGCTCCTGGCCGTCTATCCACATTTCGGCCACGCGGTCGCGGAAATGGTCGCCCACTATCATAACCGTTTCATAAAGACGCGGGTCGCGGCCAGTGAACGGATTGTCGGAGAGAGTGCCCTGATGGCCATGGGCTGCGATCCAGTCGCTGTAGAGCGCCCGTTCGCCGTTCTGATAGGGGAACAGGTCCACGAAGTTGAGGGTGATGCACCCGCCGCCATAGCCTCGTCCGTCGTTGATCACGCCGTTGTAGTTGTCGTAGGAGGGGCCGTAGTACATGCGGTGGTACATGTCTCCGAAGGTGCGCATGGTGCGGCCCGTACCCATTATTATTTCGCCGTTGTGACGGTCGGCATAGCACTTGGAGAAGGCCTGCCGGTAGCTCTCGAAATCGTCTGCGGCGGCCTGCACCATCCGGTAGGGCTCGGAGCTGAGTTCATTCTCCCGCAGGAACTCCTCGCAGGCGTCCACCACGGCCTGCCAGCGCTCCTGGCGGTAGTCGCCCAGCCAGGTCATCAGCGGCACGCTCTCTTCTGCCACCTTGCCTTCGTTGGCCCAGCTGACGTCCGCACTTTCGTGGTAGGGCACCGTGGCGTTGAACATGGGACTTGCCGCAAGCTGCAGCACGCGGACTTTGAGAGCCAGGGCGGCAGCCTTGTTGAAACGGCCGTCGTCGGTGGCGGACACGGTCCAGGGCAGAAGTTCGGCGGCCTTGTCGCAGGTCTCCAGTATAAAGTCCAGCGTCTGCTGGAAGGTCTTGCGCGAAAAGTCAACCTTATCCTGATTGCCCTCGTCCACGGCATCCTTGAGTATGGGCACGCCGCCCAGGTGGCGCAGCATTTCGTGGTATTGGGCCGCGATAATCATGTAGCACTCACCCTTGCGTATGAGTTTTTCCTCTTCGCTCATGTCCGGCACCCTGTCCACATTGTTTATGTAGATGTAGGCCCGCCGGATGCCGGTCCAGGCCGCCTCTTCGGTGGGGTTATAGCCGAACTTGGTGCTGCCGTTGCCGTTCTCGGTCTCGGCGCTGTAGTTGCCGGGGTAATACATCCCGTACACTCCGCCCCAGGTGCAGTGGCTGTGGATGATATCGGTGATGGCATCCAGGCTGTCCCAGCCAAGCTTGTTGCCGGGGCTCTGGAATTCGTAGTATTCGCCGTTGTTCATGTGAACTATCAGGCCGCAGCGCAGGGTGGCGTATGCTGCCGTGAGAGCCCTGTCCGCATAAAGCCGGCTTGAGAAAACGGTGTCTATGGTCACGTCGGTTCCGGGGGCCTTCTCTAGAAAACTGTCCCCGAACTTGAGGTCGCTGCAGGAAATCATTCCCGCTGCGAGACCGATCAAAGCTATTATGTTTAGGATGCGCGTTTTCATGTCAGAAGCTCAGGTTAATACCGAAGTTGTAGATGCGGTTGTTGGGATAGGAATAGGCCGATGCCCCGCTGCCGCCCGTCATCCCTTCCGGGTCGATATCTATGCGGGCAAGGTCGGAAAACAGGGTCACCAGGTTATAGCCGTTGATATAAATCTTTGCCGATGAGATGCCGGCCCTGGACAGCAATTGACTGTTTGAGAAGGTGTAAGACAGTTCGGCGGTTTTCAGGCGCAGATAGCTTCCGTCCAGCATCCACAGCGACGAGTCGAGCTCATTGTAGCTCTTGTTGGCGAAGGTCAGGCGCGGGAAACGGGCAGTGTCGGCGGTTTCCGGGGTATAGCGCCCGTCGGCGAGGAACTTCAGCAGCGAGCGGGCATTGTTGGTCCCGAAAGCAGAGCGGTATTCGCCCGACAGCAGGCGCGAGGCGTGCATGGCACCGGTCCACTGCATGGAGAAGGCGAAGCCTCTCCAGCTCAGGCCGCCGACCAGACCGAAAACATATTCGGGACGGGCGGCATAGCCGAACCATGTGCAGTCGTTGCCGTCTATTACCCCGTTGTTGTTGAGGTCTTTATAGAGAACGTCGCCCGGCTTGGGGCTGCCGAGGGCCATCTCAGGCAGGGAAGGATTCAAGCGGCCGTCTTCGTCAAAATCGTCCTCGTTGAGGAAGCGGTCGAATATATAACCGTAATTGAGAGCGGTGCTGCGCCCGGTCTGTGCCATGTATGGCTCATTGGGCGGCACCTCGTCCATGAAACGTATTTTGTTGCGGGAGAAGGACATATTTGCCGTCAGGTAATAGTCTACCTGTCTTGCGGCGCGGTCCTTCCATCCCAGTGAAAGTTCGTAGCCGTGGTTGTCCACGATGCCCAGGTTGATCAGCGGCAGCTTTATGTCGGTGATAGAGGGCAGGGTGTTGCGCGTGGACAGGATATCGGTTCGGTGTTCGAAAAACAGGTCGGCGGTCAAGCTGAGCCGGTAGTTGAACATCTTAAGGTCAAAACCATAGTTCTGCTTGTAGCATTTCTCCCAGGTAACCAGCTGGTTGCCAATGGTGTTTTCCTTGGCGTCGCGCAGCATGTCCCATGAGTCTCCCATGCCGAACTGGTAGGAGCCGTAGTAGAGATAGACGCTGTGGTTGCCGTCCCAGGAATCGTCCAGGTAGAGGAAGCGCTCGCCGCTGTATTTGTCGTTGCCCACTATGCCGTAGGAGGCCCTCAATTTGAGGAAGTCGATGATGCTCTGGCGCTTCATCCACTTCTCGTCGGAAACGATCCAGCCCACGCTGCCGGCAGGGAAAAAGCCGTAGCGGCGTCCGGGAGCAAAGTTTTCGGAGCCATTGTAGCCGGCGTTCAGGTCCAGCATATAGCGTTTCTTCCAGGCCCAGGTTACGCGGCCGACATAGCCGACGTAGCCGGTCGGGATGTCGGAATACTGAGCCGGGTAGTAAGTCTTGGACTGGTTGTAGAGCAACAGCCCGGTAAAGTCGTGTTCGCCGAAAGAATTGGCATAGTTGAGACTGCCTTCCAGATACCAGTCGCGGCCGAGCCCGGACCACTCGCCGTAGGACATCGGTTCGTGCAGTCCCTCCACGCCGTCGGTGCGATAGACTATGGTATTGTCGAACATTGGGTTGGACAGGTCGAGGCCGGGAGTGGTCAGAGAGCCCAGGTAAATGGGTGTCAGAGCGCTGTCCACGCCGTTGGGACTGCGGGATATGCCCACGCTGTAGTTGGTGTTGTAGGCTCCTTTGGCTTTGAAAGACAAGCCCTTGAGTATGGCGTCCAGATTCTGGTCTATGGCCAGGTCCAGATTGAGGACATTGGTGGTATTGCGGTTGTAGCCCCAGTTGTAGTAGAGGTCCAGGCCGCTGGTGAGTTCGGAGAGCGGTATGTAGCGGTTGCGGCTGTTGAAGATGACCTTTCCGTCCACAAAGCCGGGGCTTGCAAAGGGAACGCACCACATTATGTTCTGCCACATGTCGTAGTGCTGAGGCTCCCGCCGTACCCCCACGCGCCCACCTATATTCAGGCTTACAAGGGTCGTGGGCGTCAGATGCGCGTCCACGTTGGCCCTGTAGTTGAAACGGTCGTAGGTAAAATTGGAGTTAAAGTCTTCGTAATAGTGTTTCAGCATTCCGTCCTGATGCAGATAGCCCAGGGATACGAAATACTTGACATCCTTATTGCCGCCCGAGAGCGTCAGGTTGTGATGTGTCTGCCATGCAAAATCCTTGAACAGATACTCGTCCCAGTCCACGTTCGGGAACATTATCGGGTCGCTGTTCTCCCTGAAAAGCTCAGTGATGTAGGGAGAGAAGGTCAAGCGGTTGTCCTTGATGTCCGGGTTGTCGTTGCGCTGGGCTTCGGTATAAAGCAGGGCGTAGTTATAGCTGTCAACCCCTTTCAGCTTGCGCAGGGCCTGTGTCAGGCCATAAGAAGAGTCCAGGGTGAGCCTGGGCTTGGAATCCGCACCGCGGCGGGTGCTTACCAGAATGACGCCGTTGGCGCCGCGGACGCCGAACACGGCTGTGGAAGCCGCGTCTTTGAGGACTGTGATGGTCTCTATCTCATTGGGATCCATCTGGAAGAAAGAGCGTTCTACTCCGTCCACCAGGATCAGGGGCGCCGAGGCACTCTCGGTGAGAGAACCGGTGCCGCGCACATAGATGCGAGGATCTTCGGCGCCTGGCTGGCCGGAAACCTGCACTGAAGAAATGCCGGTTACGGCTCCGGCAAGGGCGTTGGCAGCGCTGCCGGAAGGCGATTTTAGAAGTTCCTTATTGTTGATGGCCGAGATGGATCCCGTGATGGACATCCTGCTTTGCTTGCCGTAGGCTATGACGACCGCCTCGTCAATCTCCCTGACTTCCGCCTCCAGGCTGATCTGCATGGATTCTGAAGGGGTTACGGAGAGAGTCTTGTAGCCGAAAAAAGAAACTTCCAGGGTGGTCTTGCCGGAAGGCACCGTGAGCGTGAAGCGACCGTCCAGGTCGGTGGTGGCATATTGTGAAGTTCCTGTCACAACCACCACGGCCCCGGCCAGCGGCTCGCCAGATTCGGCAGCTTTTACCACGCCGGATATCTTCCGTTCGCCCTGCACAAGGGCTTCATGAGTAGAGAAGGCCCATACCGGCTCTGGCTGCAATATCGCAGCCAGAGTCAGCATAAGACCTGTCAGGACAGTCCTGAATTTCATTACAGATTATTTCTTGTCGAAACCGAGAGCGTAGAAAGCGGTAGCCTCTGCATTGCCGGTGATGACCTTGCCGTCCACGACGATGGTGGGGGTGAAGCCCTCTGCCTGGTAGTATGCAGTACCGAGCTGAGCCACATCGACCCAACCCATCTTGTGCAGTATGTATGCGCCGCCGTAAGTGCCTACGTTAGCGAAAGTTGCGATGCCTATTTTGCCATCGGAGGTGATACCGGCGTAGCTGCGGGCACGGTTGCCGTTCCAGGCTTCTCCGAACATGGGCTCCCACTGAACTGCGTCGGTGCAGAGCATTGCCCAGTTGTCCATTGCATAGCCTTCGGGATGTGCGGTGCCACCATCGTCGATACCTGTGCGGTAAACCCAAGGATAAGCAGTCACGGCCTGTTTGACGGTCCAGTCGGCAGCGTCTGCCCATTTGTATTCAGTTTGATCGTTCCAGAGCACGCTCTTGGTAATCTTCTTGATGCCATAGTTGTTGTAGGAAAGTCCGAACTCGATGGAACCGTCTTCCTTGATGCCGAGGGTAGAGCGGGTGGCGTTCGAACCTACGACGGTCATGTCGTCATGCCAGCCGGATATCTTCTTGGCAACGTAGTCGCCACCGGAATAGATGGCCAGCGGGAATTCTGCCGGGGTGCCGGAGATGCTGACGAATGCATTGGCTTTGCTGATGGTTACAGGTGCTTCGGGGCTTTCAAATACAATCTTGGCTCCGAATTTGGCGGGGTCGATGAGCACGATGGCAGCTTCGCCCTGGAAATCCACCAGCGGCCAGCTACCCTCTGCTATCTGAGCTTCCATGGTGTTAGCCACAGGGAAGATTTCTGTGGTCATCAGGTTGACCCATGAGCCGAAGTCCCAGGTGAAAGGGGTTTCGGGAAGCTGGCTGCCCCATGCGCTGGCCAGAGCCGGGGTGTTGGAGACCTTGCCGAAAGCCTTGCGTACCTCGATGCCCTCTGCGGTGGTCACGAAAGGAGTAATATCTGCAAAATTCCAGTCGTCGACGCTCAATTCCGCGGGTTGGAATGCCACGGGGAGATATGCTGAACTTGCCATAAGACCGTTCACTTCGGCCTCCACGGCAACGGTGAGGGTCTTTCCTTCAGTAACGAGGGTCTCGTCGATACCGGACACGGTTATAGTCGCCATGCCGTCGCGGGCAGTCACGCTGCCGACGGTAAGTTCGGTCAGGGCAGCGGCCTTGGTCTTTGCGACCTGATTGGCGTAAACCTTCACATTCTCTGCAGTAAGGCTTGCAGCAGATTCTGCAGGGTAAACCTTTACGTTGAGTTCGAGGGAACCGAATACTGGAGTCTCGCCTTCAAGGTAGGGGACGGTCACGCCC
>Ga0310691_10009040_pt1 | contig 10172 bp, 8 predicted proteins | sample 176DNAGHGlowgp2_FD_203887 | JGI IMG/M metagenome (GOLD analysis project Ga0310691, IMG submission 203887) | Sheep rumen microbial communities from Palmerston North, Manawatu-Wanganui, New Zealand - 1766 DNA GHGlow gp2 (v2) (version 2) | ecosystem: Host-associated > Mammals > Digestive system >...
TGTGTACCTAAAAAAACTCTTATTGGGAAAAAAAAGGTACAAGAATAGGTACAAAACCTGAATTAACGGAAGAAGTAAACGTATGCCAGGATGTGGCAGACGGAAGCGGCGACCACCATGAGGTGCCATACCATGTGGGAGAACTTGAACTTCTTGCCGGAGTAGAAGAAAAGGCCGAAGACGTAGACGGCGGTGCCGGCGATAAGAAGCCAGAAGCAGGGCTTGGTCGCTGCTGCATAGAAAGGCTTCAGAACGAACAGGAAGAGAACCGCCATTATTCCGTAGATGGAGACGGCAAACTTGCTGCCGGTCTTGTTCTCAGGGTACATGAAGATCATGAGAAACATTCCCAAAAGTGCCAGAGCCAGTTCGGCGATAAGGATCCCTATACCCAATCCGCCTCCGATAAGGGAGAGACATACGGGAGTATAGACACCGAGGATAGCAAAGTAGACCATGATGTGATCCAGCTTGAGAAATACCCTCTTATGGACTGATCCGTGCTTAAGGAAGTGATATATCGTGGTAAACAGGTTGGCAATGAACATGGTTACGAGGAAGGCGGAAACACCGAAGGAATCGACGATCCCCATTCCCTCAGGCGCATGGATATAGGCATGGACCGATGCAAAGGGAATAAGTCCCAGTACATAGAAAGCAAGGATACCTGCGGTGATGGAGTTTCCAACTTCCTCACCAAAGGTCTCTCTCGTCTTCTGGATATTCTTCTTTACGATCCTCTTCTGATTCTCGAGCCAGGACAGCCCCTCCAGGCCTTCCTCGAGGGGATCTATCCCCTCCTTGGCAACCTTGCGGTCAGTCTCACTCTCCATCATACTTTTCCAGTGCTTATTGTTCTTTGCCATTTCTATATTTCCTCTAAAGTGTTGTTCTTTTTAACAGATTTCATTCTACAAGGAAGAAAGTCTTATTGCAAATCAGGCGTCAGGCATCTTTGGAGGAAGATGGATCACATCTTCCCTGGGCTTAGGAGCCCCAAGCTGGATAACGTCCTCCTGCTTTTTCGGCTGTACCCGCTCCTGTTTAGGCGCCTCCTTTGAAGGATACTTAGGCACTTCAACAGCCGGAGATCTCGGGGATCTTACCTTCTGTCTCGCGGGAGCGGAGATAACTGTTCCCAGCACCTCGGGCTTTGGCTGTTCCTTCTTTTCGGGAGATGTGAACGTGCTGTTCTCCCTGGCCGTTGTATCCACGACTGAAGCAGGATCCAGCTGCTCTGCCACATATGCATTTCTATAAAATCTGTAGATCTGGAATACCGCATAGATTATGAGAGATACGGGAAGTATCCTCATGGGGAGCATCCTGGCGCGGTCATCTCCCAGAACAGTGGAGAGGGAAGCAAAGGGCGCCTCCGCCATTCCGTAAATAGCCTTAAGGACAAAGCCTCCGATGACCGTAAAGATATCCACGTCCTCAGCTCCGAGCTTCTCTGCCATGCCGGGAAGGATCCAGTGGGGGAGAAGGCATACAACGCCATAGACGGCAAGACCTGCTGTTATCCAGAACTTCTTCCTGTATGCTGCATAAACCGGAATGATGAGCAGAACGCTCAGTGCAAAGAGCCATCCGCAGAACTTCTCAAGCCCTCCGAACTCCCTGGGAATGATCGTGTCATATGTAAAGTACAGGGGCAGGAAACATACGAAAAAGAGCGATGCACATATACACGCAAGAAAGACACATGTAAAGTAATCTCTTCTCATTGATCCCTTTCTCCTTTAAGATCTCAAAAAATAAAAGCCGGCATCAGCCGACTTTTATTCTATCATTATTTGCCCCAGACTGCATCAGAATTCAAAACCGGTAACTTCCTCCAAGGGACAGATATATGTAAACTTCAATGATTTAAGGGTCAGGCCGGTACTTGTAAAGTGCGTCCTCATTATGGAATATTTTGAATGGAACAGCATCTCGCCTTCGATGACCGCATCCTTTCCCTCTGTTCCGTTCCATGTGATCACACGGATGGGAATGCTGTTAAAGAAGACCGTCATGGGTATCTGGGCCAGCGGATTAAGATCGGAGCATCCTGTCATCTCGACCTTATACAGACCGTGCTTATCGCAGTTGATCCCGAAGAGGAAATCGTTTCCGGTGCTCGTATCCACATTTACATTGATAACAGGATCCTCGTTGATGCTGTAGTAGCAGTCGACCTTAGTCTCGATCGCCTCTCCCTCGAAGGGACAGTCGATCTGGACTATCTTCTCAGCCAGACCGTTCTCACGCTTCATGGCATATGTATCCATGGCAAATCTTATGATATTTTTCGCATTTCTCTGAAGTTCCGCCCTGGTGATAAGGGCAGTATTGCCATTCTTTATATTTTCGTAAGTATCGCTCTCAAGAAGATTCTTTTTCTCCACGCTGGAACATACCATATAGACGTCGCACTGGGCGCGTGCCATAAGGGAATGTTCAGTGAGAGCGTGTCCATAGGGATCATCGGGGACCTCATTTATGAAGGCCCACCAGTCGGTCATGACCATTCCTGTATAGCCCCACTGCTCTCTCAATATAATGGTATTGAGATCATAATTGGCTGTACCATATTCTCCGTTGATCCTGTTATAGACCGACATTATGCTCCTGGCTCCACCCTCCTTGACAGCGATCTCAAATCCCTTGAGATAGATCTCGCGGAGAGCTCTTTCAGAAACGACGGAATCCATGAACCTCCTGTTCGTCTCTCGGTTATTGGCACAGAAGTGCTTGATGGTGGCAGTGACATCATGCCTGTGAAGGCCCCGGAGCTGGGCACATGCCATACGTCCGGTAAGGAGAGGATCCTCCGAAAAGTACTCGAAGTTCCTTCCGTTAAGGGGATTTCTGTGGATATTGATACCGGGGCCGAGAATGACGTCAACTTCATTAGTCATCATCTCGATACCGAAATATCCGAAGAGCTCCTCGGTAAGCTCCTCATTATAGGAGCAGGCGATACATGTTCCGTTGGGAAGGGCAAACGCCTTCTTGCCACTGTCGATCCTCATTCCTGAAGGGCCGTCATCACAGCAGACGGCAGGGATCCCGAGCTCCTGAAGTTCCTTGCTGATACCGCAGAAGGCTGCGGCAGTTCCCGTGGTTACCTTAGGGCTGCTCATTCCCTCACCTCTGATGATGAGAGCGAGGTCTTCGTCAGTAAGCTGGGCTACAAACTCATCGAGAGTATTCCTGCCTTCCTTAACATCGATGAGCTTTATATCACTTCTTCCGCTCCAGGGGATCTCGGGAGGTATCAGGTCAGCTCTCGAATCAACATTCTGTATCTCTCTTACCGGTACCTTTTCATATATGAGATCACCGTTAGCATCAGATGTCATCCTCTCAAAGGACTCCACTGGCCTTAAGGCAGACTTGAGCCCCTCAAGGAGTATATCTTCGGAAACAGATATCCTGCCGGCCTGTGTAATGTGGGCAACGTCAAATCCCACACTAAAGACATAGTCGCCCTTTTCCAGGACCCATCCTGTTCCAAGGCCAAGTCTTCCGTCATCATCGTAGGATGCATAGCGGAAAGCATCGGCACTGACCGTGAGTTCCTGTTCCTGACCGGGCAGGAGCTCGTCTGTCTTTGTAAATCCTGCGAGCACCTGTGAGGGCTTGCCTAAAACGCCCCTGGGCGCAGAAGCGAAAAGAAGGACAGCCTTCTTACCGCTCCGGTCTCCCGTATTAGTTACCTTAAAAGATACGCTGACGGAAGTTCCCTCCTGATCAAGAGAGATATCTGATATCTTGAATGATGTATAACCCAGTCCAAAGCCGAAGGGATACATTACCTTCTCCGGTGCGAAAGTGGAGAAATATCTGTAGCCCACATAGATATCCTCGCAGTAAAGATCCTTCATGGGGTCCACATTTCCGAAGTTTGCGGTGGAGGGATAATCCTCGAAGGAGTATGCGATGGTATCGGTGAGGGATCCGGAAGGGTATGCTCTTCCGGTGATAAGGTCCGCACAGGGATCTCCTCCCACAAGGCCGGCCTGCCAGATATACATGACGGCGGAGGGATCATATTTACTTACAAAAGTCATATCGATGATATTACCCACATTGAGTAGGACGATGGTCTTCCCGAAAGACCCGCATACGGTCTTTATCATCTCCTCTTCACCGTCTGACAGGAAGAATGATCCCTTTTCGGGCGTATTATCCCTGTCCTCTCCGGCTGTCCTGGCGATGACGATTATTGCGGCATCATTTGCTGATGCAGCCTTTCTTACAAATTCCGGATCGAGGGTCATCTCTTCCTGGGACCATCTCTCCTTGCCCCAGCCTACTCCGGGGTCGACGGGATTGCTCTTCTCCCAGTCGATATATGCCTGTTTGACTTCCTGGTCGATGATGATGTCAGGATCCTTTTCCAGGGACTCCTCAACAGAAGGGACATGAGCTGTATTTACCATACCGCCCGATCCGGTCCCGCTCTTGTAGTAGTGGAACTGCATGCGTCCGAAGACTGCCGCCTTTGAGCCTTTTCCCAGAGGAAGAGTGTCATTGTCATTTTTCAGGAGGACAGAACCCTCCTGTGCTATCTTAAGTGCCGCATCGCGGTATCTGTTCCAGTCTAAGATGATATCAGGCATAAAAACACCTCCGTAGTAACTAGCATGATTTTAAACTATCGGAGGTGTGATTTGTTAGCAGAATCATTGTTTTTATGTAAAATCGATCGTTATCTTTAAGGGATCACAGGCGGTATATCTGATTATCTCATCCATCCTGGGTCTCTCCTTGTAGGATACGAGGGAATATGCTCTTCCCTTCCTCCCCGCTCTTCCTGTCCTTCCTATCCTGTGAAGGTAGAACTCGTTCTCGTTGGGGATCTCATAATTGAAGACTGCCTCAACATCATCCACATCTATTCCGCGGGCGATAACATCGGTTGCCACGAGCACATCGAACTTTCCTTTTCTATATGCATCCATGACGCGGTTCCTGGTACCCTGTCCGATACTTCCGTGAAGGAGCCTGCAGGATACTCCGGAGGCCTCCAGCTTTGTTGCGACCTTCTCTGTCTGTACCTTTGTATTGCAGAAGACGATGGCCTTCCTGATGGAATTGCTGTCCATGATCCGGATTATCGCATCCGTCTTATCCTTCTCCGGGATCTCGATGATATACTCATCTATATCAGGATGATCTTCTGCCTTAGGCATAACGTCGATCTCAGCTGCACCCTCCATGAACTGCCATGTGATATCCAGGATCTCTCTGGGCATGGTGGCGGAAAAGAGAGCCATCTGCTTATCCTCGGGAGTGGCTGCGATTATCCTCTTGATATCTCTGATAAATCCCATCTTCAGCATCTCGTCAGCCTCGTCGAGGACCAGTGTGTAGATGTCTCCTATATCGATCATCTTTCTTGAGACGAGGTCCAAAAGTCTTCCGGGGGTGGCAACCACCACCTGAGGCTTCTTGGCGATCTTTTCGCTCTGGATCTTCATGGACTGGCCGCCGATGATGGAACAGACACGGAATCCCTTGATGTTCCTGGCAAGGCCCTTGATCTCAGATGTGATCTGCAGAGCCAGCTCTCTTGTGGGACAGAGGATAAGAGCCTGAACGAAGTCGGCATTCATATTGAGATATTCAAGGATAGGTATCGAAAATGCAAAGGTCTTTCCCGTTCCTGTGGGAGCCTTTGCTATAAGTGACATATTGTCCATGAGAAGGGGGATCGCCTTCTGCTGTACTGTGGTGGGGCGTTTTACACCCATCTTCTTAAGTGCCCCCATTATCTCCGGGGACAGGTCCATATCGCTAAAACTTATTTCATTATTATCTTCCATAAGGGCTATTATAATTCATAATCGGTTATAATTTAAGAAGATTATTACAGACTAAATGACGGAGGCATCTATGGATAAACGCGTTTTTCTTGTGGTTCTTGACAGTTTCGGAATAGGAGGCGCACCCGATGCCGCGGATTTCGGAGATCAGGGGAGCAATACCCTGGCTGCCGTCCTCTCCCATTCAAATGACCCCTTCCCCAACCTGGCAAAGATGGGTCTTTTCGATATCGACGGGAATGATGACCCGAGGATAAAAAAATACCTTAAGGCTCAGGAAGGGATAACTTTTCCCCAGGGATATTACGGAAGGGTAAGAGAACTCTCAAAGGGAAAGGATTCCGTTATCGGTCACTGGGAGATGGCCGGAGTCTATTCCTCCTCCCCCCTTCCCACTTATCCGGAGGGATTCCCTGAAGAGATCCTGGCAGAACTTAAGAAGGCAACCGGAAGGGACATCCTCTGCAACAGGCCCTACAGCGGTACGGAAGTGATAAAGGACTACGGTGAGGAGCATATGAAGACGGGAGCACTGATCGTCTATACTTCAGCTGATTCTGTCCTCCAGATCGCCGCCCACGAGGAAATCATCCCTGTGGAGGAGTTATATGATATCTGCGAAAAGGCAAGAAGGATAATGACAGGAAAACACGGAGTGGGAAGGGTCATCGCACGTCCCTTCGAAGGGGAACCGGGAAACTTCACAAGGACACCCCGCCGTCACGACTACTCACTGTCAGCTCCCTCAGACACCATGCTGGATACCATAAAGGCCCACGGTCTTGATGTGATCTCCATCGGAAAGATAAAGGACCTCTTTGCACAGAGAGGAATAACGGAAGCGGTCCCCACCGCCGGAAATACAGAAGGTATAAAGGTCTGGCTCGAAAAAGAGGAACAGGACTTCAAAGGCCTTTGCTATCTGAACCTGGTGGACTTCGATATGAAATATGGTCACAGGAATGATATTGAAGGCTATAACAGGGCAATGCATGAATTTGATGACGCCCTGGGAAGATTCCTGGAGTATATGCGCCCCTCCGATCTTCTGATCATAACAGCTGACCACGGCTGCGACCCTTCCACCGAGTCGACCGACCATTCAAGGGAATGCGTCCCCCTCATGATCTACGGAGATAAGTACAATGTGCCTCATAATATCGGCACGACGGCAGGATTCGGGATCGTGGCACAGACCGTATTTGACCATCTTTTCGGAGAACCCCTGAAGAGGGATTTCGAACCCGCCACGGCCTCTCATATCCCGGATAAGGATAACATCATGAGCTATGTGGACATGACCAATCTCAAGAATACCGCCACATCTGAAGATATCCGGGAACTGGTGGGAAGGGCAATAGGCGAAAATGCAGCCTCGGTATGTGTCCCTCCCTGCTTTGTAAGGACAGCACGGGAAGCGGCGAAGGGGAAGCTCAGCATCTGTACAGTCATCGGATTCCCCATGGGATACCAGACCACCGCCGTCAAGAAATTCGAAGCGGAGGAGGCCTGCGACAACGGCGCATCAGAGATCGACATGGTGATCAATATCAATATGGTCAAGTCCGGTTCCTTTAATGAGGTGGCTGACGAGATACATATAATAGCTGAAGCCGTCCACAAAAAGGGCGCCATCCTGAAGGTCATTATAGAGACCTGCTGCCTCACCGAGACGGAGAAAAAGGTCCTCTGCCAGATCGTAACTGTTCAGGGGGCAGACTTCATCAAGACCAGCACAGGCTTTGGATCTGCCGGAGCCACTCTGGAGGATGTCAGGCTCATGAGAAGATACTGCGGCAGCACCATCGACGTAAAAGCCGCAGGGGGCATAAGGACAAAGGAAGATGCACAGAAGATGATCGAGGCGGGAGCTTCCAGGATCGGAGCATCAAATCTCAAATAAAGGGATTTTTGTTCTGTTTTGTTCTATTCTGCTCATATTGTACCATTAATGTACCTGATTAGGTGATATACTCCCCTCATAAAAGAACAAACGATCTTTTGTGAAAGGAGTATATCTCATGTCACCTCTTGATATGGCAGTGATCTTTTTCTTTATGACAGTAGTAGCTAAGGCAGTCCATGAAACATATCTCTTCTGGAAGGAAGAGGAGGAGATAGAGGAATATATCAGAAAGGTCTCTTCCCGGAAGGTATCTCACCCCGTAAGGAGGAGAGCTGATATAAGACCCCTGCCCGTAAGAAAGCCCCCGGAGGATCTTCCGAGGGCTGCATAAAGACTTTTTCCATTGTCCGAAGGATCAGAATGATACCTGATTCTTTCCGTTCCTCTTTGACTTGTAGAGTTTTCTGTCTGCCAGAGAAATCAGTTCTGAGATGTCATTTCCCTTCTCATAGGAAGCGATGCCCAGTGAGATGGTCACCTTCTCAGATTTCCCGTCACCCACGGGAACGGCTGTTTCCTGAACAGCTTCTGCGATCTTCTTGGCGATCCCGAGAGCCTGCATCTTGTCACAGTCGGGAAGCATTACCATAAACTCGTCACCGCCGATCCTGAAGCAGGTATCAGTCTTTCTGGCAGCCACCAGCATGGAACTGGCCACATGGCGGAGGACATCATCTCCGTGGGGCTGACCATACTGGTCATTGATGAACTTCATATCATCGATATCGATCTCGATAAGGGCAAAGGTGCTGTCATCCGCTCTGCTCTCATATATGTTGATGGTCCTCTCAAGAGTCTCGTAGAAATAACGTCTGTTATAAAGTCCGCAGAGGTCATCCACCCTTGCGAGCCTCTGGACCTTCTGATAGGACTTTTCCAGCTCCTTGGATATCTTCTTCTGCTCTGTGATATTCTTGGACATTCCCCAGGTTCCGATGATCTCATTGTCCTTATTGTAAAGGGGATACTTGGATGCCAGGAAATACTGGACCTCGTCATCATCATCTCTCTTGAGTTCCTCTCCCACATTGAGGATGGGCTTTCCGGTCTTGATTATCTCCAGTTCCACTTTTCTTGCCTTCCTGGCAAATTCCTCAGGGAAGAAATCGAAGTCGGTCTTTCCCAGGACCTCTTCGGTGGATGAAGCACCCAGCTGATCGGCATGGGCTTTACTGTTCCAGAGAAATCTTGAATCAAGGTCTTTGAAATATACTGTATCGGATGAAAATTGGCGTATCATCTCAAGGACAAGGCTATCGAGTTCCAGCCTCTCTTCGGGGGTCATATTAATCGGTTCGCGAACACTCATGACTGGTACCTCCGATGTATCAAAAATACCTTATAAGGTATCTTAATAATAACACCTTATCGGATGAAAATCCAATTTAGATGGAAGGAAGCCTCATCCTGATACCGAAGACTTCTCCCTCCACATAAGCATCGATAGTCCCATTCATGGAATCCACGAGTTTCTTGGCTACGGAAAGTCCGATCCCGCTGGAACTTACGTGTCTTGAGGAATCTCCCTTATAGAAACGGTCAAACACCTTAGTGGGATCCGGGATACGGTCCGGATCCACGGAGTTAGAGATAGAGAAGGCCACATGCTTTTCTCCATCGCGCTTGAGGGAGATATTGACATCGCCCCTGCCGTGGACCAGGCAGTTCTTTACAAGATTCTGTAGTATCCTCTTTACCGACTGCTCATTTCCAATGGCATTAAGCCCCTCCTCTATGTCGATATGTGGTTCCATACCAGCCTTCTCGAAATCCTCGTAATAGGAGAAGAGTGTCTGCATCGCAATATCGGAGAAGGTGATCTTATCCAGGGGAACATTGTAGTTGATATTGGAAACTTTCGTATAGAAGAACATCTCCTCCAGGATCTCACCCAGAGAATCTATCCTCTCTGATATGATATTTCTGTATTTTTCCTGTTCAGCAGGATCATCCGACTCGCTCAGAAGTTCAAAATATCCCTTAAGGGAGGTAAGAGGAGTCCTGATATCATGGGACATATTCGTCAGGGTATCACGGATCTCATTATCCTGCTTCATGACCTCCTGCTCCCTTTCCCTGCAGGAGAGGATGACCTCATTTATATCCTTGGAAAGAGTAGTCATCTCCCTGGACTTGCCGTAGAAGGTAATGGTCTTATTTGTCCTGTTCTTGGCGATGAAATGGACCTGGGACTGAAGATTCTTTACCTGGGAGAAAAGTGATATCAGCATCATGGTGAGCGCCAGGACAACAGCTATAAGTACGATCACGATTATTTCCCAGATCATATCTGTGAATCCCTCCTTGATGCCAGTACTGAAAGCACTGACCAGAATAATATATAAGTCGCGGTCGCTGCTACGATAATGGGCACCGGAACATCAGAAGGAGTGCCGCTGGCAGCCTCGAAAAGAAAACTTCCCGGCGTAATAAAGCATGCTACTACCTGA
>Ga0310691_10009041_pt1 | contig 10171 bp, 6 predicted proteins | sample 176DNAGHGlowgp2_FD_203887 | JGI IMG/M metagenome (GOLD analysis project Ga0310691, IMG submission 203887) | Sheep rumen microbial communities from Palmerston North, Manawatu-Wanganui, New Zealand - 1766 DNA GHGlow gp2 (v2) (version 2) | ecosystem: Host-associated > Mammals > Digestive system >...
TCCGAATCCGAAATATTCGGACTGATCTCCGGCAGCTCAAAACCACTCTCCTCACCGAAGCCGAACTGCTCGGCATATTTTCTGAGCGAAGCAAGTCCCAGACTATCGTTATATTCATCGTTTTCCCGAGTTGCCAGACGATATCCTACGGTATAAAAGAAATAGTTACAGGAAACATCGAGTGCCTCGGAAATCCCGACCGAACCATGGGTTACGTGCTGCTGGCTGTAGATCCAGCAACGAGGCTTGGTATATACCGATTCAAATTCACCCATATCGGTAATTACCGTATCCAGACCGATCACACCTTCATTTACACCGGTAATTGCGGATACGATCTTAAAAGTGGAACCGGGCGCCGTACGCATCATGGACGCACGGTTATAAAGCGGACTCGTCTTATCATGCAAAAGCATGTCATAATAATCCGGATCCACCGAATTGGTCAGATAATTGTTATCATAGCTCGGATACGTTACGTATGCCCGAACCTCCGAGGTCCTTACATCCGTTACAATAATAGCACCGGAGCAAGGAGCCAGAGCAAGCATCTGCGGCGTGATTTCGAGTGCCTCAATCTTCTTCAGGATAAAGGTATAGGAATCATACATTCCATTCTTATACTCTTCGTAAAGCATATCTCCTTCTGCTTTCAGAACCTCCTGATCATACAGGAGCTGGATGACCTCACTGCCCATGATCTCGCCGTAGCCAATCATGTAACGGATCATCTTATTCTGAAATTCCTCGTCCTTCTGAAGCGTTGTAATGATGTGCTCCCGGAGCAGATTATAGATATCCTCGGAATCGTAATAGGTTCCGTCTTCCTCGATTGAGGTCACATCGATTGCCTCGATGGCAATCAGATGCTGCAGGAATTCTTTTAGGCTGGTACTGCCTTCCACATACTGTTTAAATACAGTATCTTCGTCATCATCTACCTTTGATCGGTCATAGATTTTCTCATCCCGGAGTTTTTCACATATGTATTCCATGTAATCCTTATATTCCAGGCTGAGATTTACCACATTTTCCGGTGCATCCGAAAGAAGGCTCCGGATCTTCGCTGTCACTTCGGCGCTTCTCGACAGAACGCGGCGATAAATATCCTTTTCCAGGGCTGTTGAACCGTTCTGCCCCATCAGAGAAAGCTTAATCTGATGATTGGCAAAAAGGCCGGCATATACATCGGTGATGGCAATGACGTTTTTATTGTTATCCTCCGGCGGGAAGCTGATACTCTGTGTATTCTTGACAATAACCTCCGCAATTTCCTTTTCAAGCATTTCATAGCAATATTTCTGCAGATCACTGTCAATGGAAAGATAAACATTATTTCCGGCAAGGGCCGGTGTGGAATTCTTAACCTCCAGAACCTTTCCCATGTCATCAACCGTCAGCGTTTCCGCGCCATCCGTTCCATGGAGACGCGTCTCATAAACCTGCTCGACGCCTGTCTTGCCGACAACATCCTCACTGGTGTATTTCACATTCTCGTCTTTTTCATTGTAGTACTTGATATCTTCCTCAGAGGCAGTGCCTACATATCCGATGATGTGGGAAAAATAAATTGCATCGTTATATACCCGGCGTGACTCCGCCTTCATATTCATGCCCAGAAGGGTATCCATGTTTTCCGTAATGACCGCGCGGCTCTTATCGGATATATCATGGGCAATTTCGATATTTACATACTGCTGGAAGCGGTTCAGCCAGAGATTATACCGGCAGGCTTCAATCTGAAGCTGCCGCTCTATGGGCAATGTATCATCGATATCAAACACTTCATCCCGCAGATATTCAAACACGGCTTTGGCATCCGCTTTTTTCTGTTTGTCCGTCAGGTCACTGAGACTCGGCACGGCGTAAACATCCCGCAGGAAATAAATCAGCTGATTTCCGGAAATCGTAAAGATCAGGTTATTGTTTCTGAGCGTAATGGGGAAGCTGACATCCAGCTTATCGCCATCCGCCTCCAGAATGTTGATCGTATCCTCCAGAATCTGATTCTTCAGGACGTTTTCGGAAACACCGAGCGCCTTCGCCCTGTCAGCCATTTCAATGTCATTACCAAAGGTCAGCGTATAAGAAACCTTATTGTAGGCAAGAAGCTTGCCGTTAACATCATAAATCTCACCGCGGACAGCCTTCACCTTCCGTGTCTTTTCCGAAGTCACGTTTACACTTTCGGTATGCTGCACACCCTCGCGGATCTGCAACACAAAAAGCCGGTGCACGAGCAGGCCAAAGAGCACCAGAATGATCACCGTCACGGTAAAGATACGGCTTTTCACATATTCTGTTAAAAGCTCCCAAAGAGCCCGGAACATATCTCTTAAGGCTTTCATGCCAGATCCTTTCTCCGTTTCTTTAAGGCTGATTTCTTCAGCCAGGCATTGATCAGAACATAGCCGCGATAGATTACGGCGGTTGCCACCATCGCAGCGATCATCTGCGGCAGCATCCGATGAATAAAGTAATACTTGAATTCTGTCCGGTTCCGAAGCAGGAAGCCGGTCACGTAAACAACAAAACGTACGACGAAGGTGTCAACCGCAGAAATAAAGATCGGAAGCATCACATCCTTCATCATATAATTCTTATGGAAAAATCCGTTGATGTAGCCCACAAACATATAAAGCAGCATGTAGCCGCCCATATACGGACTGAAAAAGACATCCAAAAGAAAGCCGGAAAAGAAACCGGTCAGCATGCCTTCCCGTCTTCCCCGCATGATGCCGAACGACATTGTCAGAATCAGCAAAAGATCCGGGGAAAAACCGGTAAGGTCATGATAATCAAATACGGTCGTTTCCAGCAAAAAAGAAATGAGGATCAAAATAGCTATTACGATGATTCGTTTCATCAGTAAGTCACTTCCTGTTTCCGGTCAATGATCACCAGTACTTCGGTGACATCTCTGAAGCTGGCCGCCGGAGAAATCCGGGCGGTTGCTGTCAGATTGTTGGAATCCGGGGTAACACTTTCCACATATCCGATCATAAGACCGTAATGATACCTGTCGGATACACGGCTCGTTACCACCTTATCGCCCGCCTTTACACCGGCCGATGCATTGATATCCACGGCCATCAGGTAGCCGTCATCCATATTCCGGAGACTGCCTTCAACCGTGCAGACTGTGCCGACTTCGCCGATTTCCGCCGTAATATGGGAATGATCGTCGATAATGGCACGTACCTTCGCATAATCGTCATAGGACTCGGTAACAATACCTAAAAGGCCGTTTCCGTAAAGGACATTGCAATCCTCATAGACACCGTCGTTCAGTCCTTTATCAATATAAAACTCATTATACCAACCGGACGGGTCAGTCATGACCACACGCGCGGCTGTTTTATTATAGTCCGGATACAGCTGGTCCAGCTTGTAAAGACTCCGGAGGTCGGAAAGCTCGGAAAGCTCGGTCTGATTCCGTAAGAGTGCCTGTTCCTTGTCCTCCAGCTCCTTTTTCAGAGCTTCGTTTTCTGCCCGGAGATCATCGTTTTCTCTTCTTTTTTCCAGTTTTTCATCGACCCATCCGGCAATCTTGTCAATTCCCTCCTGCATCGGCATGATGATTTTGGCAGTTCCGCGCTTCACCGGACGCAGCGCATCCGTAAATGCGGACAACACAAAAAGTCCGATGCAGATCACGGACAAAACTAAAAGAAGATATTTGGGATGGATATCCTTTTTATAATCGAATTTCACTTTCCAATAACCCACGCTCTGCGAGGCTGATAAAACTTCCCTCGCCGATAATAATATGATCCATGAGACCGATGCCAAGCATATCGCCAACTACTTTGATCCGCTTGGTGATCATGAGATCCTCCAGACTCGGCTCCGGATCCCCGGACGGATGATTGTGCAAAAGAACAACGCTTACCGCATCGGACCGAAGTGCTTCCCGGTAGATTTCTCTGGGAGATAAAAGCGACCGGTTCACCGAACCCTCCGAGATCATGACTTCCCTGAGCAGTTCATTGGCCGAGGAGAAAAACAGGGCATATACCCTCTCCTTCGTATAGAATCGCGTACGTTCCATGTAGTAGTCGGCAATTTCACCTGCCGAATTCATGTAGATGCCGTTGTGCCGCATTTCACAGGCGGTACGACCGGCAATCTCCGCAACGGCCAGCAGCTGACAAGCTCTGGACTTTCCGATTCCCGGTATCCGCATCAGTTCATGAATGCTTAAATACTGGAGTCCCAGAAGCCCCTTTTTAACAGGGTGCGCCGCAAGTACCAGTTGCGCCAGACCGATGGCACTGTACTTCGAAGTACCGCTGCCCAGAATGAGCGCCAGAAGCTCTGCATCCGAAAGGCTTTCGCTCCCCAGTCGTTCCAGTCTTGCTCTCGGCTTATCCGCATCCGTCATGTTGCTGATTTTCAGTTCGTTCATCTTTCATTTCCTTTCCGCCTCTCCGGAGCGGACATACAGCAGGAACGGTAACCTGCCGTATAGGAATGATGAACTATACGTAGAACATCGTGAGGTGATTTCAAAATCATGTATCCCACAGGGCTAAATCAACCACATGTGGTATTATAGCATAAAAAGAGCCATGTTACAAATGAAATGGGGTGCAAACTATTATTTAAGAATATATTTCCAGATTATTTCCGGATGCGAATCCGTTTGTCTGCCGGCATTTTTATGTGCGAAGGCGAGTCATCAGGATACACATTTATGTGGTATCCTGTTTGACGAGCCCGCATCATCGAGTAGGGGGAATAAATCCTCCCTACTCGATCAAAAAAATGTTTACGAAACAATATATCTATACCTTTCGAATCAAGCATTCCGAAAGCCTTAGATCAGCCCCGCATCCTTCATCTTCTGCATGCTGAGGAGTGCGCCGTACTTGGCGTGCGGATACGTAAGGCCGCCCTGGAAGAATACTGTGTACGGCGGTTTCATGGGAGCATCTGCCGAAAGCTCTATGGATGCGCCGGAAACAAAGGCGCCTGCCGCCATGATGACCGGACAGTCATAGCCCGGCATATCCCAGGGGATAGGCTTCACAAAGCTGTCAACCGGCGCTGCAGCCTGGATGCCTTCACAAAATGCCTGTACGAGTTCCGGTTTCCCGAAGGTGATGGCCTCAATGATATCGGCCCGCGGGCTGTCACTTTCCGGAAATGCCTTGTAACCATAGTGCTCAAAAAGCTTTGCGGTAAAAATAGCTCCCTTTACGGCGGCGGCGGTTACAGCCGGTGCATAGAAAAGGCCCTGCGTCAGAAGACGCGTATTTCCGAGCGAGGCGCCAACCTCACCTGCGAGTCCAGGTGTCGTAAGACGAATCGCCGCCTGTTCGACATATTCAGCTTTTCCGGCAACATAGCCGCCAATCGGAGCAATTCCGCCGCCCGGATTCTTGATCAGAGAACCTACAACAATATCTGCCCCGACATCCGAAGGTTCGATTGTCTCCACAAATTCGCCGTAGCAGTTATCGACAAGCAGAATCACATCGGGCCGAAGTTCCTTGACAAAGGGAATGATTTCGGCAATCTGCTCCACCCGAAGGGACTGACGCGTGGAATATCCGCGGGAACGCTGGATGGAAACAAGCCGGATTTTTTCATTTTTCAGTTTTTCGGCGATGGTTTCCCGGTCAAAGCCGCTGTCCGGGAGCAGTTTCACTTCATCGTAAGTGATTCCATACTCCGCCAGACTTCCCTTTTCCGGTCTGACACCGATTACGCCCTGCAGGGTATCATATACCTCCCCGGAGATGGAAAGGATGCCGTCTCCCGGTCTGAGATTTCCGCCATAGGCGAGTGCCAGTGCATGGGTACCGCAGGTGATCTGAGAACGGACAAGTGCCTTTTCTGTATGGAAAACATTGGCATAGATATCCTCAAGCGCTTCTCTTCCGCTGTCGTTATAACCATAACCGGTTGTTCCGTTCAAATGCGCCTCGGCCAGCTTCACCTTCTGCATAGCGCAGAGAACCTTCATTTGATTGGCTTCCGCAATCCGGTCGATTTCATGAAACCGCTCACGAAGCGACTCCTCAATTTCCTCCGAAAGTGCAAACACCTCGTCGGATATTCCCATGTTTCTATATATATTTTCTGACATGTATATGTACTCCTTTTTTTGTTATGAAATTGACAGTTCAAGCAAAAAGCCTATGAAGGACCATCCCGGGCCTTTGTGCCAAATCGCTTTGCGATTTGCAAGCCTTGCTTTGCAAGTCTTGGTTCTGCTTTGCAGAACGCATCTGCCTTTGACAGACACACAATTCTTCGAATTGTGCACGAACGGCGCTTAACGATTCACGAGTGCACTTGTGCACGAAGTGAGAGTTTAGCGTCCGCTAGGGGTGCCCGAGGGCGAGCGAAAGCGATGTCCTGAAGAGGCTTTTTGCTTGAACTGTCCTTAAATAAGTTGATAATGATCTTTTACTATTCTCAGGATATCCGCGAGCACCTCATCATCGGACCGCTCCGTCTTATCGATGAAGATCGTGTCGCGTTCCCTGCGGAACCAGGTCATCTGCCGCTTGGCCAGATGCCTCGTATTCCGTTTCAGCGTTTCGACTGCCTCTTCTTCCGAACACTCTCCCGAAAGCCAGGCCAAGATTTCCTTATATCCGATGGCCTGCATGGACTGGTGATTTTTCCCGAGACCGGCATCCATAAGACGGCGGACCTCATCCACGAGCCCGCTTTCCAGCATGATATCCACACGGCGGTCAATGCGGCTGTAAAGCTTTTCCCTGTCCATTGTAAGGACAAAATAGAGGGCATCGTATTGCGGCTCTCTCTCCCGCTCGGTTTCGTTATGATTCGAAAAAAGCGTTCCTGTCGAATCTATAAATTCCAGCGCACGGCTCACCTTCTTCACGTTATTCGCATGCGTTGTGGCCGCGTAATCCGGATCTTTTTCCATAAGCATTCGGTAAAGCTTTTCCCTGCCTCCGGGTTCTTCGGCCATTGCCGCATACTTTTCTCTGATTTCGGTCGATATTTCTCCGGTAAACTGAATATCGTACAGAACTGCCTGAATATAGAATCCGGTTCCGCCGGTTAAAATCGGCATATGATGCCTTTCGGTAATTTCCCGGATGTATGTTTCGGCCTGCGCTTTATAATCTGTCACATCATACGGATAAGCCGGATCCGCCACATCGATCAGGTGATGCGGTATTCCCTGCATTTCATCCGGACGAAGCTTGGCCGTTCCGATATCCATTCCCTTGTATACTGCCTGGGAATCGGCCGAAAGGATTTCTCCATTCAGTTCCTTCGCGAGGCGAAGGGACAAATCTGTTTTTCCGATTCCGGTGGGACCGGCCAAAATGATCAGCGGCTCTTTCATTCCACAATTCGCTTGAATTTCTTATCAAGCTCCTCCTTCGTCATACGGATGATGGTCGGTCTGCCATGCGGACAGGTATAGGGATTGTCCAGCGTCAGAAGCTTTTCGATCAGCGTCTGTGCTTCCGCTTCCGTAATGGTCTGATTTCCCTTAATGGCAGCCTTGCACCCCATGGTGGCAAGCTTGTGTACAAAAATATCTTCTGTAAGCCCGGTGATACCTTCTGATAAATAAGCACAGAATTCTTCAAATATATCAAAACCATCGAGCCCGATCAGATTCACGGGAACACTGCGGAGCGCCACATCATTTCCGCCAAAATCCTCGACCTCAAAGCCGGTCTGGTCAAAATAGGTTTTGTATTCCGTGACTGCTGCCTTCTCTTTTGCGGATAAATGGAAAACACGTGGCGGAAAGATCTGCTGGGAAACAACCGACCGCTCACGAAATTCCGCCAGGAAGGTTTCATAGTTTACCTTTTCATGTGCCGCATGCTGATCCATCAGATACAGAATTCCGTCAAATTCCGTGATCCAATAGGTCCGGAACACCTGGCCTATGATGCGGTGATGCGGAATGGCCTCTTTTGAAAGATAGGAATCGTCCGTCAGGGTATCCTGTCTGAATTCCTGTATGGAATTCTGTCTCTCTTCTTTTGATGCCTCCAGGGCTTCCTCTTTTTCCGTTTCCTGCACCCGGAGCTTGTCCCGGTAAGACTGCGGCAGCATGGCCTCAAGCATCGAATAACTGTCACCGCCAAGCCCTGTTTTTCCGGACACACCGGTTATATTACCGAATGAAGAACTGTTTGTTCTCTTATTATTGTTTTCTGAGGCCGTACTCAACTGACCGGAAAACGACTGATATGTATGCTTATATTCAGAAACCTCATCAAGAATGGGATCTGTTTTGTTCTCATAACGATAATCCGATTCATTTTGTACTGATGCAGACACACGATTCTCAACCGGCAGCCTCGTGTCCTTCAGCGTTTCAGAGTTATGCATTCCGGATATTTGCTGCATAGTTTCAACCGTTTTCATCTGCCGGGAATCCTGCGAAACGCCGGGATTTGAATCATCTTTCTTCAGCGGTTGGTACAACTTCGCCTTCTGCCCGTAATCCCGATCCATATCCGGGATCATTTCTCTATTGGAAAGCGCATCCGCTACAGCATGATAGCAGGCGGAAAAGAGCGTCTTTTCATCACTGAACCGGAACTCTCTCTTCGCCGGATGGACATTGATGTCGCATTGCTCCATCGGGAGCGTAAAGAAAAGAACCGTAAACGGAAAACGGTGCTGCATGACATAAGTTTTATATGCCTCTTCAATCGCCCGCGTGATCACCGGGCTCTTAATATACCGCTTATTGACATAGTAATTTTCAAAGCTCCGGTTGCCCTTCGCCAGGAAGGGTTTACCGACAAAGCCCGTAACGGTAATATCTCCGGTCTTTCCATCCACCGGAAGAAGGCTCTTTGCGATATCTCGCCCGTAAATCTGGTAAACAGCCTCCGTAAGGCCTCCGTTTCCGGATGTTTCCAAAACCGTCTTTCCACCGGATATGAGCCGGAAGCTGATATTCGGTTCCGCCAGCGCGATATGCGACATCAGGTCGGAAATATAAGCACCTTCGGTCATATTGGATTTCAGATACTTCAGCCTGGCCGGCGTATTGTAAAAGAGATTCCGGGCCACAATGGTGGTTCCGTCCGGTGCACCGACTTCTTCAAACGAGATTTCTCTTCCGCCGTGGATCACATATTTCACGCCGGTTTCCGCATCCCGCGTCTTTGTCACCATCTCGGTCTCCGTTACAGCTGAAATCGTGGAAAGGGCTTCCCCGCGGAATCCAAGCGTCATCATGGAATCCAGATCCTCAATGGCACTAAGCTTCGACGTTGCATGGCTCAGATACGCAGTCCGCACCTCATCCGCACCGATTCCGCAGCCGTTATCGGTGACACGGATCATGGATGTTCCGCCGTCTTTGATCTCAACGGTAATGGATGTGGCCCCGGCGTCGATGGAATTCTCCACAAGCTCCTTCACCACGGACATGGGCCGCTCGATCACTTCGCCTGCCGCAATCTTATCAATGGTTTTCTGATCTAGTACTCGGATCATTTTTGCAGCCTTTCTTTCAGTTCCTGCAGATAAAGCATGGATTTTACCGGCGTCATGTGGTCCAGATCCAGTGAGCGAAGCTCCGCCGCGATCGTCCGTTCCTCATCATTGGAGAAAAAGGACAGCTGCCCTTCTGCCTGCTTACCTCTCTTTTTGGATGCCGGCTTTGCCGGCGTAAGGCCGGTCACAATCGTTCTGGTATTTCCCGTCATATCCTCATCCGCCAGATGCGCCGCAATTTCTCTGGCCCGTGCGATCACGGCATCCGGAATACCTGCCAGACGCGCCACATCGATTCCGTAGGAGCGGTCTGCCCCGCCGGGAACGATTTTCCTGAGGAACAGGATGCGGTCATTATCCTGCTTTACTGCGATACAATAATTGGCAACGGAGGGAAGCTTGCCTTCCAGCTCCGTTAATTCATGATAATGTGTTGCAAATAACGTTTTTGCGCCCAGAAGGTTCGGGTCTGCGATATATTCCACAACCGCCCAGGCAATGGAGAGCCCGTCAAAGGTCGATGTGCCGCGTCCGATCTCATCCATGATGATGAGAGAACGTTTCGTTGCATGCCTGAGGATGTTTGCAACTTCGCTCATCTCTACCATAAACGTGGACTGGCCTGCCGCCAGATCATCACTGGCGCCAACACGTGTAAATATCCTGTCGGAGATGGAAACATCCGCCTCATCCGCCGGAACAAATG
>Ga0310691_10009042_pt1 | contig 10171 bp, 5 predicted proteins | sample 176DNAGHGlowgp2_FD_203887 | JGI IMG/M metagenome (GOLD analysis project Ga0310691, IMG submission 203887) | Sheep rumen microbial communities from Palmerston North, Manawatu-Wanganui, New Zealand - 1766 DNA GHGlow gp2 (v2) (version 2) | ecosystem: Host-associated > Mammals > Digestive system >...
AGGAGGAGGAAGTGGGGCAGGAGATGATGGATAAGCAATTGCAGCAAACCATGAGTGGGTTGATAGCGAACCGAAGCACGGCGATGCAGAAGTATTCCCAAGACACGTCATCGGTGTCGCCGTTGGAGGAGTCCGCGTCAGACACTCCAAAGGAGGCCACATATACCAAGGAGGAGATTTTCCAGGAGGTGGTCAGCTATTTTGGAGGCGATGAGTTGGCGGCAGGGGTTTGGATTGACAAGTACGCTTTGAAGAATGCGGATGGGGAGCTGGTGGAGCGGACGCCTGAGGACATGCACCGCCGCATGGCGCGCGAGTTCGCCCGCATCGAGCGGCGTTATGCCAACCCGATGAGCGAGGACGAGATTTTCGGTTTGTTCGACCATTTCAAGTATGTGATTCCGCAAGGAAGCCCGATGGCCGGCATAGGGAACAAGTATCAGGTGGTCTCCCTTTCCAACTGTTTCGTGATTGGCAACAGCGGAAACGCCGACTCCTACGGCGGCATCATGAAGATGGACGAGGAGCAGGTGCAGCTGATGAAGCGTCGCGGCGGTGTGGGGCATGACATGTCCGACATCCGGCCCGCAGGCAGCCACGTGCAGAACTGCGCCCAGACCTCCACGGGCATAGTCCCCTTTATGGAGCGTTTCTCCAATTCCACCCGTGAGGTGGCCCAGGATGGCCGGCGTGGAGCCCTGATGCTCTCCATCTCCATCAAACATCCCGACGCAGAACAGTTCATAGATGCAAAAATGACGCAAGGCAAAGTCACCGGAGCCAATGTCTCCGTCAGAGTGGATGATGAATTCATGCGCAGCGTCCAAAACCATACCTCTTACACCCAACAGTATCCTGTCAACGTCGACCACCCGAAAGTGACCCGGGAGATCGACGCAAAGAAACTGTGGGACAAAATCATCCACAATGCGTGGAAATCCGCCGAGCCCGGAGTCCTCTTCTGGGACAATATCCTGCGGGAATCCATCCCCGATTGTTACAAGGACGAAGGATTCGAGACGATTTCCACCAACCCTTGCGGCGAAATCCCGCTCTGCCCCTATGACAGCTGCCGCCTCATCTCCATGAATCTCTACAGCTATGTTGACAATCCTTTCACCGACAAGGCCGTCTTCAACATGCCGCGCTTCCGCCAGCATGTCCAGTATGCGCAGCGTCTGATGGACGACATCATAGATCTGGAGCTGGAAAAAATCGACGCCATTCTCGCCAAAATCGAAAGCGACCCTGAAACCGAAAGCGTGAAGCGCGTGGAGAAAGAACTCTGGCAAAAAATCCGCAAGCAGTCCCTCAAAGGGCGCCGCACAGGCCTTGGCATCACCGCCGAAGGGGATATGCTTGCCGCCCTCGGCCTCACCTACGGCACCGACGAAGCCAACGCCTTCTCCACCGAAGTGCACAAGCAACTCGCCCTCGCCGCCTACCGGTCTTCCGTCACAATGGCCAAGGAACGTGGCGCCTTCCCCATCTACAGCTGTATCAAGGAAGGCCACAACCCCTTTGTCCAACGCCTTCGCGAAGCCGACCCGAAACTCTATGACGACATGATTCGCTATGGCCGCCGCAACATTGCCCTGCTCACCATCGCCCCTACCGGCAGCGTGAGCATCTGCACCCAGACCACCTCAGGCATCGAACCCGCCTTCAACGTGGTCTATAAGCGCCGCCGGAAAATCAACCCGAACGACATGGCCGCCAAAAAGACAGTCGTCAAAGATTCCGTCGGTGACCTGTTCGAAGAATATATGGTCTTCCACCACAAATTCGTGGTGTGGGCCGAAACCAAAGGCTATACATTGGAGCAGATGAAGGCGATGAGCGAATCGGAAATCATGGATCTCGTCAGCCAGTCTCCATACTACAAAGCCACCGCAGCCGACACCGACTACATCAAGAAAGTGGAACTGCAGGGCTCTGTCCAGAAATGGGTGGATCACTCCATCTCCGTCACCGTGAACCTTCCATCCACTATCACGGAAGAAGTGGTCGGCGACCTCTATATGAAAGCCTGGGAGGTGGGCTGCAAGGGCCTCACCGTCTATCGTGAAGGCTCCCGTGACGGCGTGCTCAACTCTATTGAGAAAAAGCCTGAGGAAAAACAGGAAAGAAGCAAGAATTTCAAACGGCCGCGTGAACTTAATGCCGATGTCATCCACTTCAAAAACAACAACGAGGATTGGGTGGCCTATATCGGGCTTTACGAAGGCAAACCCTACGAAATCTTCACGGGTAAGACCGGCGACGAGAGTTTCCTGCTGCCCAAGTGGGTGGATCATGGCACTATTGTGAAAAACCGCCACGATGACGGGACTAAATCCTACGACTTCATTTATCAGGACAAGGCTGGTTATGAAGTGATCCTGCGCGGTCTTGACCGTTGTTTCGATCAGGAGTTCTGGAACTACGCCAAGATGACTTCCGCCCTGTTGCGCAACGGCATCCCAGTTAACCACGTGGTAAATATCATCTCAGGGCTGAACTTCCGCCAAGAAAGCATCAACTCATGGCGCAATGGCGTGTGCCGCGCCCTCAAGAAATTCATCCAGGACGGCACAAGGCAAAAGGGCGTGATTTGCCCTAACTGTCAACAGAAAGACACAATGGAGTTCAAGGAAGGCTGCCTCACCTGCTCGAACTGCGGTTATGCCAAATGTGGTAATTAGGGACCAATTGCTTAAATTTCCGTAACCATCTATTCCAAACCCAAAATGAGCGATTCACAACAGACAGTATTCTTGTATGTCCCGTGCCAAATGGATCTCTTCCAGGCGGAAACGGTCACCAGCACCATAACGGTGCTTGACCGACTGGGACAGTTCTGCCATTATGATATGGGCAGTACATGCTGTGGTCGCCGTTTCTTCATGGAGGGGGAAATGCAGTATGCGAAAGACCTTGGGTATCAGGTGATAAAGTCTTATACAGAGTATTGCGACCTTCATAAGAAGACTTTCCCGGTTGTGATTCCCGATTCGGCCTGTTCCGGCTTCATGCGCCGTCACTTCGACTTGATTCTGAAAAACGCCACACTCCCGAACGAACTCAATACCTTTATCGGCAATGTCTGGGAATTGTGCGACTATATCGTGAATGGACTGAGAGTCGATTCGTTAGACAACATCTTTGCGCACCGTGTGTTTTATTTCAAGTCGTGTGCGGCCAAGCACCTTTATCCCAGCAATGGCGCGCCGGAAATCCTCCTGAAAAATACACGAGGCCTTGACTTGATTGAAGATGAGGAGGAGAAGAACTGCTGCTGCGGCGCGAACGGCCGTTTTGCGATGCTCAATCCCGAGGCGGCGGAGAAGATGACCGGTGAAATTGTGCTACGCGCCTATAACGCCGGAGCCGAATATATCACCTCCACGGACATCCATTGCCTGCAGCTCCTCGACGCTTACAAGCAGGAACATGGTGTCGATGTGGGCATCATCCACATTGCCGACATACTGAAAGGGGAAGAGTAGGGTACATTGCCCGGGTGCTATTTTCCTGTCAGCCTCAAAGCCATTTTCCAAAATAGGTTTTTGTATCTGCGTACAAATGGGATGGAATAAATGACACCTCCAAAGCCCCGGTAGAGCCGTGCAACATTTTCGTTTTTGGAACCGTTGAAATCAAGGCTGAGGTCTGTTCCGGCATGGTCGCGTATGTAATGGTCTATCAGGGTAAATACCGGCTTGCAGTCGGATAGTGCATTGTCGCGGCCGGAAAACCAGAACCAGCGTCGGTTTCCATCTTTTACGAACAGTGCGCCGGCGGCCAACTCGCCATTAGGGGTGCGAACTCCATAAATTTCAAGCAAATTCCTTTTTGACAGGGCGTTGGATACTTGTTCCAAAATTTTGTAATCCTCTTCTCGGTAATGGACGCTTTCCGAATGGCCTCGGTTGTTACGGAACAGGCGGATAATCTCCTTCACCCGTTCTTCCCCAACCGTGACCTGGCACTGCTTCTTTTCACCCGCTTTGATATTTCGTCTCGTGTTTTCATGGAATTGTCTATAAAGCTCGTTATAGGGTCTTTTCAACTCAAGGAGGTAGGATACAAAGTAGTCGTTGTATATTTTCTGCCTTTCCATCATTTCATTCAGCAGTATGTCAGCCAGGATATAGCGTCTGGAGACTTCTTCCAGAAAGCGGTCGATCTCTTTGGCTGGGAGTTCGTGTGCAGAAAAGATGCCCATTTGCGGCAAAAAGAAAGGCGTGTAAACATATTTTAACATACCTTTTTTGCGGTAGGGGATTGGCATTACGGCCTCATAGTGCTGCATGACCAGTGCGTCCCAGGTGTCGGGGCCGGCGAGGAGGTCTAACATGTCAAACTCCGCGAAAACAGTGGGGAACACGCTGTTGTGGACAGCTCGGTTCCATTTTGCAGGGTCGATTTCGGAATGGCTGAGGTAACGAATCATCACACAAAGTGTTCGGCGATGCGTTTCATTTCGGAGGAGACGTTGTTGTTTTCATACAGGATACCGTAGATGGTCTCCACGATGGGTATGTCGGCTCCGATTTTCTTGTTGATTTCGTGGACACAGCGGCAGGCGGTGTATCCTTCCGACACCATGCGCAGCTCCATCAGGGAGACTCGCACCGAGAGGCCGTGTCCGATCATGATTCCGAACAGACGGTTGCGGCTGAAAGTGGAGTAGGCGGTCACGAGCAAGTCGCCAAGGTAAACGGAGTCGGAAATGTGCCGGTTCTCGTTGGGATAGACTTGGGAAACGAAGTACTTCATCTCTTTCACGCAGTTGGCCACGTAGGCGGCGATGAAGTTGTCTCCATAGCCGAGGCCGCTGTAGATGCCGGCGCCGAGGGCGTAAATGTTCTTGAGCACGATGGCCAGCTCAGCCCCCATCACGTCTGAGGAGACGGAGGTGCGGCAGTAGCGTGTGGTGAAGAACTTCGCCACGGTTTCGGCCAGCTCGGCGTTGGTCGAGGCCGCCGTCAGGAAAGTGAACTTCTCCTGCGCAATTTCCTCGGCGTGCGACGGGCCGCTGATGATGGAGAGCTGGTTGAGGGGCACTTTGAACTGCGACTGCATGTAGTCGCTGATCAGCTGCATGGTCTCCGGCACGATGCCTTTCACCGCGAGGATGATCTTCTTCTTCGAAAGCTGCGAACGTTTCAACGGCTCCAATGTCTTGTGCAGGTATGCCGACGGGGTGACGATGATGACGTAGTCAGCCCGCGATACTGTGGTTCGGATGTCCGTGCTTACTTTGACATCCTCTGGGTTGATGAACACGGAACTCAGATATTTGGGGTTGTGCCCATATTTTATGATGCTTTCTGCCACTTCCTCCTTTCGTACCCACCAGTGGATGTGCTCCAGGTTCACCGATATAATCTTCACAATGGCCGTTGCCCAGCTGCCACTACCTATCACCGCCACCCGGTAACGGGCGCGGGTCTTCCTGCTGCGCGGCATTAGTATTGAAGATTTATATTCAATCGCCATTTTAACGTTTTTTAAGCGTGCAAAGATACAATATTTTTTCTTACTTTTGCCATATTTTCCCAAACGAATCTTTACTTATTGTAAATTAGTGAGTTATATATACTATATGAATATGAGAAAGCTTTTTGGTTTTGCATTGTTTTGCATCATTGTGTTCGCTTTTGCAGGAGTGAATGCGCAGGTAATCACTGATTTCGACGAACAGTATGCCAGTGACTTGCTGAAGCCCGGGACAACCGTGCCTGATTTCCAGTTGGCGACTCCCGATGGAAAGATGGTAAAGTTCAGCGAATTTGCCAAAGGCAAGTATGTCGTGGTCGACTTCTGGGCCTCCTGGTGCCCCGACTGTCGCAAGGACCTTCCCGAAATCATCCGCTTCTACAACAAATTTCACAAGGAAGGGGTGGAGTTCATCGGGGTCTCTTTCGACACCGACAAACAGAAATGGACGGATTATATTGCCAAGTCCGGCGTCCCCTATACACAAGTGAGCGACCTGAAGCGAATGAACCAGTCGGATGTGGCCAAGGCCTACGGCGTGCGCTGGATTCCATCGATCTACCTCATCGGGCCGGACGGCAAAGTGCTGGTGAGTACAGTGTTGTCGTACAAGATTGAGGCAAAATTGTACGAATTGTTTGTCAAGGAGTGGCCAGAGACAGAGTATGCCGGCAGTCAACAGACGTTCACCATTGACGGCAGCAAGGGAAAACTGACGGCTCGACTGTTCACGCCGGAATTGAAGCCGGGCGAACATTGCGACCTTGCAATCCTCTGTCATGGCCTCAATGCGAACCAGAATTTTCCGTTGATGTGGTTGATTCAGGAACAGTTAAGGGCCAATGGAATGGCCACGCTTACGTTCGACTTCAACGGGCACGGCGAAAGTGAGGGTAAATTTTCCGAGATGACCATCCCGAACGAGATCGAGGATTTGGAGCAGGTACTGGCATACGCGCAAGACCTGCGGTTTGTGGATGACATCGCGCTCGTCGGCCATTCGCAGGGTGCGGTGGTGGCGGCGATGGTCGCGGGCCATCATCCTGATGATGTCAAGTCCGTGGTCCTACTGGCACCGGCCTCTTCAGTGCGCGACGATGTGGCCCGCGGCAACCTCTTCGGCATCGAGTTCAACCCGCTTGACCCGCCTGACAGCCTGGTGCTCAACAACGGCATCGCCCTCGGCGGACGTTACCTGAAAACCGCCCTTCGTCTGCCCATTTTCGAAACCGCAGCCCATTACCACGGCAACGCCTGCATCATCCAAGGCAACGGCGACCGCCTCGTGCCCTTCACTTGCGGCGAGCGGTTCCACCAGCTTTGGGAAGGCAGCGAATACTACGAGTTGGAGTATTACGACCATAATTTCACAAACTGCGTCTTTCGTCCGGTGGAAATTGTCACAACATATTTGAAACAAACATTGCAATATAAATAGCCCATTTTGTAACAGTATCGGATCATTTACGTATAAATCAATATTGAAGATTGTTTCATGTTTTGCTTTCGATTAACCTAATCGAAAAAAAATGTATTTTTGCATTTCTGACGAGGATGAATTTTTTCATACTTAAAGTGAATCTAATTCTTTGATAAGCAAGCTGGTATAAATAAAAAGGACAAATAGAGAAAGCGATAAAATAAACAAAAAAAAGTCAAATTATGAACAGAAAAAATCTATTTCAGTGTTGCAGTCTCGCAATTGTGATGGGCTTGTTCCTGTTTGTGGGAACAGCAAATGCGCAGGCAGAGAAGAAATTTAAGGTGATTGGAGACAGCACATGGGTCGTCCCCACCGTTGATCAGAACGGCAAAGCCATACAGGTCACATCTGTGACTTTCGAGGCATGGGGCGCCGGTGGTGCGGGTGGTTTCGCCTACAACCGTGCCGGTGGCGAGTCAGCCAACGGTGGTGGCGGCGGCGGTGCCTTTGTCTCCAACACAATAGAGAACCCTACAGGCGCTTTTGTTATTTCAGTGGGCCAAGGGGGTAGGAATATTGCGGAAAGCAGAACGACCACGCATGGCGGCAACACCACGGTCATGAATGACGGGAATGTGGTGTTGAAGGCAGTTGGCGGCAAATCGGTCGTCCCGACCAATCACGGTACTCTTTCCACCAATTATTACACTTTTGCCGGCGCCCAGGGCGGGCAGGCTTCTGACTGCTATCCGACGGCCACCGCTGTTAGCGGCGAAAATGGTGGTAGCGGCAGTTTCGGGGTGCTGCAAGCGACGGCGGGCTATGGTGCTGCGGCTGGCGGCTCCGATGCTGAGAGCGGCGCCATTGTCGCGGGTCGGATTGCTCGATTCGCTCTTTCCGGCGGTTATGACGGTTTCCCAGGCAAATCCTATGGTGGCGGCGGTTCCGGTGCAGTGAGTTACAGCGTCAGACTTGACCCCATTACCCATGTTTATAACGGTGGAGCTGGCGCCAACGGGGCTGTGCGTGTTACCTACACGTATGAATATACCGGCCTGGAAGCTGAAGATGCCACTTTCTCCACATGTTCCGGTGTCGAGCTGAGCGATAAGCTGAACATCACCGGCGGCAATCCCCAGGAAATGGAGTTCACCTATGGCATGGTTGGCATACAAGGTGTGAGCGTGTCGCATGTCTCAATTAACTACAATCCGGATGAGGAAGCCTACATCTTTTCTTTCAATGCCACGAACAACAACTCCGAGACGATTCCTATCACTGTAAGTTGCGCTGCTACTTACCATGGCACGGAGGTCCCCTTCACTGTCACGGTCAATGTGTATGGCAAGTTGGATGGCGGTAATATCGCCGCGAGTTCAAATGATTGTTCCATTTTCCTGACCAGTGAGGCTCCGGCAACCGGCGGCTCCGGCAACGGCTCCTACCAATGGTATATCGCAACGGAACAAAATGCAGAAGGCAGCGCGTTAACGGTCATTGACAACGCCACTGCACTGGAGTACACTCCCACACAATCGGGCACTAATTACTTCAGCCGCATCTACACGGACGAGGTGTGCGGAACAGCGCGTGCCAAAAACGGAAACAACAACGATATTCAGGTTAACAACGCCAATACGTTTGATCCGGGTACTATTGACGAGGAGATAATGACCATCTGTAACGGTGAACCGGTGACGAAAACCCTGACGGCCAACCCTAATCCTTCTGGCAACTATAGCTATTATTGGCAGAAAAGCGTAGATGGCGGCCAAACTTGGACGAACATTGAAAATGCGACGGGTAACACCTACGATGTCAATTTGACGGCAGATGACTTTGCCGGCATCAGCATGATGGAATTCCGCTATACAGTGAAAAACGCTGAATGCGCCCCCGTGCCTTGTAATGGCACTTTCAAAGTGAAAGTCCGCAACAACACGGATTACACCAACCAGTTCAACGCTGTGAATATCGTGCTGTGGTATGGTGCATGTGATACGCTGGTGGAAATGCCCGTTCTGGATCCCATCGCCACGGTGAACGGTCCTTTCTTGAGAGAGAACAACACACTGGTTTCCGTCAACCGTCTGCCTGTCGGCAATCACACCATTATCTGGAAAGTGGTTGACAACTGTGGCGGTGACGGCGTCGAATACGAGCAAAGTGTGACAGTGGCCTATCCCGAATGCGGTTCCAAGGCCAATGACAACCTGGGCAACGAATATGCAACAGTTCGCGTGGGTTGTGAGTGCTGGTTCGCTGAAAACCTGAAAACCACGATGGACGGTGCTGTCTATTATAATGAGGATGAAGCCAATGCAGCTTTCGGCAAACTCTACAGCTGGAACACAGCTATGGGTGACAACACCGCAGCCACAACCAAGTCTGGTGCTGAATACGTTCAGGGCATCTGTCCTGACGGTTGGGCAATCCCCACGGCAGCACAATATAGCTCACTGATGACCGAGAACATGGACAACCTAAAATCCGACGACGAAAACGCTTGGCTGTCCGGCATGGCCGGTAACAACAGCACTGGTTTCGGTCTGATGGGCGCTGGCTACTATGATGCCACGGCCACGATGTTCCAGAGACTGCGCGGTTACACTGAACTGTGGACTTCTGAAGAGGCCGGCAGCACCAGCGCAATTTCGATGGAAGCATCTTACGGCTGCGACAGCATCCAACCCAACAGCAAGGACAAAGAGAACAAATACAGTGTCCGTTGTGTGCGTGTCTCGCCTGCCGAGTAATTTACCGAATTGCAGAATATCCAAAAAGAGCCTGTCCGAAAAGACAGGCTCTTTTGATATGTCTGAGTCCTTTTTGTATTCCGATGGCGCTTTTTACCGTCTTTATTGCAGCGTGTCGCCGCGAAGAGTGCGGAAACGGTTCCGGGCTTGCACCACGAAGAGGCTGTCACTGTAATCCTTGAGTATTTTCTGGTAGTATTCCATGGCTTTCGGAATGTCCTTGAGGTAATATTCGTAGAGTTCAGCCAGTTGGAATACAGCGTCGTCGGCCAGAAGCTGGTCGCCGTATTTTTCGATGATTTGCAACAGAAGTTTTTCTGCTTCCAGATAATTTTTCTGCTTGATGAGGATGAGTGCCTTTTGGTAGAGGGCGTCGTCCATTAACGTGCCGAACGGTGACATTATCATCACGGAATCCAGAGCTTTCAGGGCTTCGTCGTCCTTGTTCTGGAAAATCAGGAATTCCGCCTGGGCATACTTTTTCAGGGCAAGGTTGCCCTCGGAGTTG
>Ga0310691_10009043_pt1 | contig 10170 bp, 8 predicted proteins | sample 176DNAGHGlowgp2_FD_203887 | JGI IMG/M metagenome (GOLD analysis project Ga0310691, IMG submission 203887) | Sheep rumen microbial communities from Palmerston North, Manawatu-Wanganui, New Zealand - 1766 DNA GHGlow gp2 (v2) (version 2) | ecosystem: Host-associated > Mammals > Digestive system >...
GGCAAGCGTGAAAAACTTTTCTTTTCGTACATATTTATGTTGCAAAAAAAACCGCTTTTCAAGCAGGGAAAAATCTGTTATGATAATAGCGGTAGAAAAGCGTTGCAAATATGCTTCGTTTTCGTTCGGAAAAAGATTGGGGAAACGATATGGAAGATCTCAAAAAAATCTGGTCGGACGCGCGGGAATTCATTCGCCCGCAGATCTCCGCGGTGACGTTCCACCGCTGGATCGATTCGCTCGATCCGGTCGTGGTACAGAACGAGATCCTCGTTCTGGAGGCGGAGAACGACGTCGTGAAAAACACGGTGACGGAGTATTATTTCGACTACGTCCGCACCGCCGTGCGCAAGGCGGACCCGAATATCCTCGACGTGATTCTGATCCTCCCCGCGCAGCGCAGGGATTTCGTGCGGATCGCATCGGATGAGGTCTCCTTAAATTCGCTGACGCTGAACCCGAAATATACGTTCGACACGTTCGTCGTCGGCAAGTCCAACAACTTCGCGCACGCGGCGTCGCTTGCGGTCGTCGAGGCGCTCGGCATGGCGTACAATCCGCTGTTTCTGTACGGCGGCGTGGGTCTCGGCAAAACGCATCTGATGCACGCGATCGGGCACGCCGTAAAAGAAAAAAATCCTTCGGCACGGATCGTGTACGTAACGAGCGAAATGTTCACCAACGATCTGATCGAAGCGCTGCGCGCCGGCAAAAACGTCGAGTTCCGCCAGCGGTACCGCAACGTGGATCTTCTGATGATCGACGACATCCAGTTCATCGCCGGCAAACAGGCGGTGCAGGAGGAGTTCTTCAACACGTTCAACACGCTGCACAACGCGGCAAAACAGATCGTCATCAGTTCCGACCGTCCGCCGAAAGAAATCAAAGCGCTTGAGGAACGTCTTTCCTCGCGCTTCGAATGGGGTCTCGTGGCGGACATTCAGGCGCCGGATATTGAAACGCGAACCGCGATTTTACGGAACCGCGCGCAGAACGAGCACGTCGACGTGAACGACGAGATCATCAACTTCATCGCGGAAAACATCGTCGACAACATTCGCAAACTCGAAGGCAGCTTAAACCGCGTGATCGCGTACGCACGGCTGAAACGGCTTCCGATCACGCTCGATCTTGCGAAGGAAGCGATGAGGGATATGCTTCCGCAAAAGAAAGACGTCGTCGTAACGCCGGACCGCATCCGGGAAACCGTCGCGGAATACTACGCCGTTCCGCTCGAAAGTCTTCTGTCGCAGCGGCGTGACAAGGAAGTCGTCATGCCGCGGCAGATCGCGATGTATTTCTGCCACACGATGCTGAGTCTTCCATATAAACGGATCGCGATGCTGTTCGACCGCAACGATCACACCACAGCAATCTCGGCATGCAATAAGATCGCGCAGATGATCACGGAAGATCCGGAATTTGCAGACACAATCGAAAGCATCAAGACAAGGATCCGGGAAGGATAAGTTATCCACAGGCTGCGGATTTGTCAAGTGGATGCTTTTCGGATAACTCGGACAGCGCGGATAACATGGATAACTCCCTCCCTTATCCACCGGACAATCCGACCGTTGCCCACAGGAAAAAAGCAGGCTTCCAGGCAAAATAAAAGCTTATCCCCAGTTTCCGCATCCCCTACTGAAACGACTGCTGTAAATAAAATAAAATGAACCATACATTGCGTAACGCACGGTGGATAACCGGCAGAAAGGAAACGATATGAAATTTACCATGCAGACGGAAGATCTGTGCGCAGGCGTTCTTTCCGTGATCAAGGCGCTTCCGGCGCGTTCCACCATGAACGTACTGGAAGGTGTTCTGATCGAAGCGACAAATCAAGGTGTGCACCTCGTTTGTTCCGATCTGATGTTCCAAAAAGAATGTACGCTTCCTGCGACCGTCGAAGAAGAAGGAAAATGTGTGTTAAAGGGCAAGTTTCTCGCAGACGTTTTAAGAAAGCTGCCGAACGAGCCTTTGACTGCCGAACAGGAAGGCATGATTTTAAAGATCAAAAGCGGACGCGTTCGTCAGCGCCTCCAGTGCATCGAATTCGACGAATTCCCGATGATGCACGCAAAAGGCGACGTTGTGAATCTTTCCCTTCATCCGGATCAGCTTCGCAACATGATCGATCGCACCGTTTTTGCGGTTTCGCAGGACGATTCGCGTCCGGTTCTGACCGGAACGCTGATCGAAGCAAACGACGATCTTCTGACGTTTGTCGCGACCGACTCGTTCCAGTTCGCTCTGACGACGCTGCATATGGAAAAGCCGGTTCCCGAAAAGCGCACGATCGTGCAGGGGCGCGTTTTGAGCGAAATCTCCAAAATGACGGAAGAAACCGAAAACGACGTGACCCTTTCTCTCACGCAGACGCATCTGACCGTCGAAGTCAACGATACGAAGCTGACCGCTCGTCTTCTGGACGGCAATTATATCGATTATAAGCGCATCATTCCGAAGGAATGCAAAACGCGCGTGCTCGTCAACGTGCAGGACCTTCTGACCATGACCGACCGTGCGCAGCTCATTGCAAAGGAAGGAAACAACAGCGTCGTCATGCATTTCGAAGGCGAAACGCTCACGATGAACGCCGAAAGTTACGTCGGCCGCGCCGAAGACGCGATGGAAGTTTCGATCGTCGGCGATCCGATCGACATCGCTTTCAATCCGCGCTACGTCATCAATATCCTGAAAAACGTCACCGACGAAACGGTTTATCTCGAGTTCAACAGCCCGATCAGCCCGTGCGTCGTGCGTCCGGTTTCCGGAAGCGGATATTTATATCTCATCGTTCCGATGCGCGTATATTGATTCGGTTTAAAAAAGGGCGGCAAAGCCCTTTTTTCTTCATCAGGAAAGCAGTGAAGCGGACGTTGCTTTTCCGTTTGTTTTCTTGACAACATAATATATGATCATTACAATAAAAAAGGGATTTCCCGATCAAACGAAAGGAATATGGTTTTATGGAAGCAGTTGCTCGTAAAAACGATGGTACGGCAAAGATCGTTCGCCGTTTTGTTGCGATCCTTCTCGTCGGGCTTGCGATTCTTTCGCTCTTCTGGCCTTCGGTGATCGCCGTCGGCGGAACGCTGCGCAAAGACCTGCAAGCATCCGTCAACGAACTGGAAACGTATCTGGATCGGAATGCGTACGATATTGCGGATCGGTACGGCTCCAGAGAAGCCTATATTTACCGGGCGACGTCGGAATATATGCTGGATTATTTCCGGCTCAACGCGCAGAAAGCGCAGCAGGCGAAGGAAGAGGAACTTTCGAACTTCTTCTCCAACGCGTATTATATTTTCGGCACCCTGCGCGAAAACGTCGCGCCGCGCATCAATTTCGAGTTTTATAACACAATTTACCGTTCTTTGAAGAATTGCGGTCTTTCCTTCGAAGAATTTCGCGAGATTTTTACGCAGCTTCCGTATTTCGCCGAAAAAACGCTGGATTACAATCCGCAGCATACCGATCAGATCAAGCCGGTCGCGACGGCGATCAAGTACGGAAACATCTGCTATAACGTGCTGTTCTTCCTTGTCATCGCGCTGGCCGCCGCTGCGATCGTTCTGATGTTTATGAACCGCTCGAAGTTCTGGGTTGTTCTGTTCACGATCTTTGCGGTGCTGTTCGCAGGTATCTTCCTTGCGCTGTGGATTTTCCTGCTCGTGAAGGATTTCCATCTGTTCATTCCCGGCGTCAGCATGTTTGCTCTGCCGATCCTTGCGATCGCCGCCTGCATCGTTTATCAGCGCGACAAGCGCTATAGCGGCATTTTCCCGAAGCGCGAACGGAAGGAACACCCCGTTGCGCGCATCGAAACGCCTTTGGAACCTATGCCGCAATCATATGCAGCGCCGGTGTTTACGCCCGTTGAGCCGGTAAAGGAAGCGCCCGCGGAAGAACCTGCGCCCGAAAACGGATGGACCTGTCCGTCCTGTCACGCGGCAAACGATGCGGATTCCAACTTCTGCACGTATTGCGGCACGCAGAAACCCGCAGCGCCCGCGTTCGAAGAAACGAAAGAACCGGTTTGCCCGAACTGCGGCGCACCTTTGAATGAAGGCGCCAAGTTCTGCACCAAATGCGGGACGAGAGTCAACGTATAAAAAGAAAGAGGTATTTTTATGGAAGAGAAAACGATGATCCGCCGCATCGCAGCGGCAGTCCTCGCGCTTTTATGCATCGTGCTGCTGTTCTTCCCGCCGCTCGTCGGGTATGCGGGAGAAACGAGAGAGCAGGCGAAACAGATGCAGCAGCAACTCAGCTATTACACATCGATGAAGGATCTGATCATTCAGCAGATGACGATGCAGTACGGCATTTCCGCATCGGATGCGCGCGCCATGTACAACCTCGTTACCACCATGATGAAGCCGGATCTGTCCTTGTGTGATCTGCGTTCGAGTTTTACGACTGTTCTCCGTTTCGGAGATTCCGACGTAGTCGATATGATGGGCGGCGGCGGTTTTCTGGAGACGGGCAGCGGAATCGATTTCAAGATTTACACCGTCGCGTTAAACGTCCTGTTCTTCGGTACGATCGCGCTGTCGGTACTGGCCGCCGCACTCTATCTTCTGAACCGGTCCAAAATCGGCGGCGTGCTTCTTGCGGTCTTTGCCTGCCTGTGCACGGCGGCTGCGATTTTCCTGGTCATCAAGGCAGACGGTGCGCTGTTCCCGCACGCCTCGACGTTCCTGCTGCCGATCGTTGCGATCGCTTCTCTGATCGTGTATCGCCGCGATCCGAACGGCGGTTCCCTGCGTCAGCCGTATCATGAACCCGCGCCGGAAGCGGCGCCCGCCCCCGCGGAAGCCGCCTTTACGGCTTCTCCCTCCGTTTTCTGCCCGAACTGCGGTGCAAAGGCGAAGGAAGGCGCAACCTTCTGCGAAAACTGCGGCACGAAACTGAGATAATCGAACCGAACGAAAGGACCGGGAAACCGGTCCTTTTTGATTGACAGAATTTCGTGCCGGTATTACAATAAAAAGGACGGATGATACATGATTTTGTATAGTTTCGAAAATCCATGACGGAGGTACCGTATGAACCGTTCCCATGCGCTTTTGGTTCGCCGCGTGATCGCGATCCTTCTGATGGCTTTGACCGTTGCGCTGCTGTTTTGGCCGAGCTTTTTTGGCACAAAAATGGAATACGAGTATTCCGGCGGCACGGAAACCTATGTCGAAGAAATCCCGTTTTCCGAGATGCGCAGCATTATGACGGAGGAAATGGAAGATTCCTTCGAATACTTCGGTGAAAGTACGGATAACACGCTCACTGCGCTTCTTTCGGTGTTTGTAAACGTTGCGTTCTTCGGTCTGATCGCACTCGCCGGTGTGGCGATTGTTCTGATGCTCTTTAACCGCAGCAAGGCCGCGACGGTCCTGCATACGGTGCTTGCGATCCTTACCGTTCTTGTGTTTATCGCCTATTTTGTGTACTATTTCATTGCATACGCGGAGGAGATGAAATCGTACGGCACAAAATTGTCCATTTACCCCGGCGTATCGGCGATCCTGATTCCGGTCTTCTCACTCGCGGCGAGCATCCTGTATAAGCGTGACACGAGCGATCGCGGCGCGTTCCAGCCGCGTAACGCACAGCAGCCGGTGAACGCGTACGTTCCGCAGCAGCCGGTGACCCGTGCCGCGAGCGTTCCGCAGCAGCCCGCGGAGTGGATCTGCGCTTCGTGCAATGCGAAAAACGATCCGGCCGAACCGTTCTGTCCTTATTGCGGAACGAAAAATCCCGCACCCGTCATAAAAGCGCCCGAAGACGTTCCGCTTTTCTGCACAAACTGCGGCGCAAAGCAGCGTCCCGGCGCGTCCTTCTGTCCGCACTGCGGCGCAAAGCTGATCTGAAAACCTTTAAAGATCCGCGGACCGGAGTTTTGCTCCGGTCCGTTTTATTGACAAAAAACAGCACTTCATATAAAATGTTGACAACGGACCGGGTTCCGTATAAAAAAAGGGGGGTAACATATGAATCTCAAGTTTTCTGTTCGCAATATCCTTGCGATCGTCCTGACGGTTCTTGCAATCGTCTCGCTTTTCTGGCCGTCGATGATCCGATATACAAACGAGGCAAAAGAGATGAATGCGCAAGAGCGCGAATACATGGAAAAGCAAATCGAAGGCATCACGCCGGAAATCATGCAGACGCAGTTCGGTTTTTCCGAATCTGATGCAAAAATGATGCTAAAGTTATATAAGTTTGCACTGGCGACGGAGTTCTCATTTAACTGTCTGCGCGATATGGTGACAACCACGTGGAAAATGGCAGGTTCTCCGCTGGCCGACCAGATGGAGAAAGATACCACGAAAATCATCATTCTTTCGATCGTTATGAACGTTCTGTTCTTCGGCATGATCGCTGCCGCCGCGGTTGCGATCGTTCTGTATCTGCTGAATCGGTCCAGAATCGGCGGAATCATTTTTGCGGTGCTTGCCGTTCTCGGCGCGATCGCCGCTCTGGTTTATATCCTGTATGCGAATTCGAATTCGGGAATGGCGGCTCTCACGGTCGGCGCATCCATGTTCATTCTGCCCATCTTTGCGATTGCTGCCTGCATTCTTTATAAGAAAGAAGCAAAAAAAGAAATTGAACCCGCAGAAGAAGCCGCGGAAGCATAACAGGTTTTCAACACAAAGCGGGCGTTCTGAACGGGAACGCCCGTTTTCTTGTTCTTTGCTTGACAGCGGTGTGAAAACCCCGTTACAATAAAGAAAAACGGTACGGAGGCAAACGATGGAACGGTTTTCGGAACTTCTGAAAGGCAAGTTCGCATTCGGCTGTATGCGGATGCAGTGCAAAGAGAACGGCGAGATCGACATGGACAATTTCCGCGCGATGGTGGACTGCTACCTTGACGCGGGCTTCAATTACTTCGATACGGCGCACGTGTATTTCGACGGCAAAAGCGAGCGCGCGCTCAAAGAAGGGCTCACGAGCCGCTATCCGCGCGAATCGTACGTTCTGACGAACAAGCTTACTTCGTCCTGCTTCGAAAAGGAGGAGGACATCCGTCCCTTGTTTGAAATACAGCTCGAAGCCTGCGGCGTTTCGTACTTCGATTTTTATCTGATCCATTCGGTGCTCGAAGGAAACTACGGCAAATATACGGACTGCCGCGCGTTCGAGATCGTGCAGGAACTGAAGGCTGAGGGCAAGGTCAGGCACGTCGGCATGTCGTTCCACGATTCGCCTGAATTTCTGGATCGGGTTCTTACGGAGCATCCCGAACTCGAGATCGTGCAGATTCAGTATAACTACCTCGATCTCGACGATCCGAACGTGCAGTCCGAGGCGTGCCTCGAGGTGTGCAGAAAGCACGACAAGCCCGTGCTCGTCATGGAGCCGATCAAGGGCGGCGGTCTCGTGTTTTTGCCCGATGCGGCGATCGAAAAACTGAACGCTTTGAACGAGGGATCTCCCGCCGAGATCGCGCTTCGCTTTGTTGCCGAGCAGGATCCGGTCGTGATGGTGCTTTCCGGCATGACGACGCTCGATCAAGTGAAGGAAAACGTCGCGTTTATGAAGGATGCAAAGCCTTTATCCTCTGCGGCGCATCAAACGATCAAAGAAGTACGCGACATGATCCACGCGCTTCCGCTCGTCGCGTGCACCGGCTGCCGCTACTGCACGGACGGCTGTCCGATGCGCATCAATATCCCCGGCATCTTCCGCTGTGTGAACGATAAAATCAAGTTCCCGAACCGGCCGAACAGCCGCTACGGCTGGGTGACGAAGGATGGCGGCAAGGCGTCGGACTGCATCGAGTGCGGCGCGTGCGAAGCGGTCTGCCCGCAGCACCTCGAGATCCGCGACCTCTTGAAGCAGGCGGCGGAACAGTTCGAATAAGCAAATCAAAAAAGGACCTCCCCCGGAAAAGGGGAGGTCTTTTTTCATGATCGTAAACGGAAAGCCTTCCGCTTGTAAGAAACCCGCAAAAGGTTGGCAGTGCGGATGATTCGTCGCGAAGGCGTTTACAACGGAGCAGAATCATCAAACGGGACCTTTTGCGGAAAGGAGGCGCGAAGGCTCAGGTGAGCGGTGACGCTTCCGGGATTCTGCGGCGGTCGATTCTGTCGATCGAAGCGTTGCCGCGAACGGAAAGCCTTCCGCGCCGACGCATCAGCGTCTGCGCGCGCCGCTTGCAAGCGACAGCAGACGCAGCACGGTCACGAACGAGCCGAGCGCGGCGAGCACGTACGTCATCGCCGCGGCGCGCAGCATCTTCTTTGCGCCGGGCAGTTCCTCGTCGGTAAGATATCCGCCCTCGGTGAGCATCTGAAGTCCTCTGCTCGACGCGTTGAATTCGACGGGCAGCGTGATGAGCTGGAACAGCAGCATCGCCACGTACAGCACGACGCCGGCGATTGCGATGTAATAGCCGGTGTTGCCGACACCCTCGACGAGCAGCGACAGCAGAAGTCCGCCGAGGACCAAAAACGGTCCGATGCGGCTGCCGATATTTGCGACCGGCAGGATGGCGCTGCGAAGCTTCATCGGCCGGTAATCCTCGTTGTACTGGAGGACGTGCCCGATCTCGTGCGCGGCGACGGCAAGCGCGGATACCGAATCGAAGTTGTAGACGGACTGCGACAGACCCACGACCTGATTTTTCGGATCGAAGTGGTCGGTCAGCGCGCCGGTCACCTGCTGTACCGGCATATAGATTCCGTTTTTTTGGAGCAGTTCGTTCGCAAGCTGCGCTCCGGTGATGCCGCGGACGGTCCGAACCTGCGAAAACTTGTTGAACACGCTTTGCACACGCGACTGTGCGATCAGCGACAGCACCATGACGGCGATCGCCAGAAAATAATAGATATAGTCTCCCATGCCATTATTATAGCGCATGGAATGCGGAAATACCATGGTAAATCGTGAAAAAACTGTAATAATTCAGAAAAAGAAAGCCGTCCGGAAAACGATTCGTTTCCGGACGGCTGTGAATTCGTGAAGGATCATCTTCGGAACAAAACCGTATTCCCGTCTCCGTAATACTGCGTCCGCTGCGAAAAATGATCGCGCGTCATTACGTAAGCGACGTAATCGTACGCCTCTTTGAGCGTGATGCGCGAATCGCTGTTCGCATCTGCGGGCATTGATCCGGTATAGGAGCCGTTCGGATACGTACAGCCGAGCGCTTCCAGCAGACCGCCGGTAAACGCGCCGAAAAAGAACTCCGTGTTTCCGACGGAAATCGAAGACGACGGTTGCGTATACGACGAGGCGGTGAGCACCAGAAATTTCTCCTGCTTAAGCTCGCCCATTCGTGCGATGCTGCCGGTTGAAGCCTCGCCGTTCACTGCATTTTGGGAGAAGGCTTCGATGACCGAGGCGTTGAACCGATCCGGTTCGTCCGCTCCGCCCGCCGACTTCGAGATCGCAGCGCCGGAGAAACAACTGTCCAGAAGAACGATCACCCTGCCTTTGTACTGCGACAGCGCAGCGGCAAGCTCTTTCATCGTGATGATGTTTCCTTCCACCGTACAAAGCGCGCCCTGATAGGTATTGTCCAGTTCGGCGTCCGTGCCGTGTCCGGAATAGTAGAACCACAGCACGTCATAACTCTTTGAATTCTTGGCGAGTGCGGAGATCTCCGAAAGGATCTGACTTCGCGTTGCATCGGGCAGACTCTTGATGGCATACGACGCACGCAGATTCGACAGCATTCCCTTCATGGCACAGAGATCGTGCAGCGGACCGGGCAGATAGCCGCTTTGGTAGTTTTCTTCGCCGACCAGAATGGCCGAATACAGCGGAACGGTCAATTTCGCGGCGTCGGACGCGATGCTGGACGAACCGCTGGATACCACACAGCGATACAGTCTGCCGTCAACGCTTCGGTTGGTCTTAAAGGAAAAGGAAGCTTTGTTATACCCCGTCGAAGCGCAGTTTTTCCAGGTTTTCCCTGCGTCGTTGCTGTACTGCCACTGATAGGTGAGGCCGGTTCCGGCTGCTTTGACGCGGAACGTAACGGGCGTTCCGACCGCGCCCTTCTGCGCGGTGGGCTGTTCGGTGATCGTCAGTTGATTGACCGTCAGCTTTGCCGCGCCCGAGGTTGCGGAACCGGACGCGTTTTTGACCACGCAGCGGTAAAGGACGCCGTTGTTCGTCGTACTTCCCTTGAACGTAACGCTGCTCTTTGTTTTGCCG
>Ga0310691_10009044_pt1 | contig 10169 bp, 8 predicted proteins | sample 176DNAGHGlowgp2_FD_203887 | JGI IMG/M metagenome (GOLD analysis project Ga0310691, IMG submission 203887) | Sheep rumen microbial communities from Palmerston North, Manawatu-Wanganui, New Zealand - 1766 DNA GHGlow gp2 (v2) (version 2) | ecosystem: Host-associated > Mammals > Digestive system >...
TTCCAACCGCGACAAGGCCACGGGAGGCACGGAAGCCTATGCCGCACCCGAGTTGGCGAACCGCGAGCAGACGGATGTCACGAGCGACATCTTTTCCTTGGGTTTTGTCATCAAGGCGTTGTTTCCACACCGATACGGAGGGGTTGTGCGCAAATGCCAGCGGAAAAAAGCCTCAAAACGGTATAAAAACATCAATGAGGTGCGAAAAGCCCTTCGTTTTAGGGATTTTCTTTCACGATGGGTGTCGCTCTTGGTGTTCGTTGTGCCGTTATTGGTGTGGTTTCTCACCAGCAAACACATAAACGAAAAAGCAGACAAACGACTTGTTACTGACGATGAAATCCAGACGCAATCTGAAATAGTGACCGACACGGTTTTTATTGTTGAAGAGAGGCATGATACTATTAAGGTGGGAATTCCGATCAAGCCAAAGTTGGATGTTGTTCATGTACAAATTCCCGTGAATTCCGATGTCCCGACAGACTTAGACCAAGAATCCCTTGTACAAAGTTATCTTGAACAGTATCAACGTGCTGAGTTGGAAAGCAAAACTGCATCGCCATTGCTTTTTTTGGATGAAACGAGTGGCCTATATGGGTATGTTGACAGAAATGGGAAGGAGGTTATCCCAGCCATCTATCAAGATGCCAAAGCGTTTAAAGACGGGTACGCTGTTTGCTGCTTTGATGGACAATACGGATTGGTCGCGCCAAATGGGCGGCAATATTTGTTTAATTACAGAGAAATACTTACACTGGCAGAGGACTATCATTTTTATATCGGAAGAAGACGTGGACGGACTCCAGATTATGTGATTTACCTAAATCCTCTACCTGCTGAAACTGAGTATAATGATGTGGAATTAGCATTCAGCAAAAAGGGAATAATACCTGTGAAAAAGCTTGGACGGTATGGTTATATAGGAATGGATGGCAAGGAGTTGGAGAAACCGATATTCAAGCACCGCTTAGATTTCAATAGTAATGACCTTGCCCTTGCTGAGACTGACGAAGGGTATGGTGTTGTCAATGTTCGTATGGAGCATGTCACCAATCTGAACTATCCTTATGGAAAAAAAGCTGAAGATGGTGCTTTTTTGCTTGGTCGATATGAAAATGATTTTGGTGTGGTGAATGGAGAAGGGAAGATGAGCATTGAGCCGGGTACTTATGCTCGGACGACATATTTGGAGGGCTTTGCCATGATTCTCGCAAAGACCAAAGACGGGTTTTATACCATTATCGACATCAATGGCAGGGTTATCGTGCCCAAGAGCGAGTCCATCATTGTTTCGGAAGGAGTTGCCATCATTAAAAACGGCGGCGAACCACAGTTTCTGAATCTTTCCACTTTGTAGTAATAGCTGTGGACAAGTGAGTTTTTCCATCCGTTCCTTCTCTTCGTTTTCCTATAATAAGTACCGAAAAGTACCACACCTTATATTAATAAAACCTCTACTTTTGCCCTCGGATAGCAGTGCTGATGGTTTTGCCAGAAAAATGTGCAAGAATTGTTGCAAACACAAAAATATTTGTATATTTGCGGCATTATTATCGGTAGCGATACCGTCTGTCTGAAAGTGAGAATCTCGCAAATTTGAACGAAGTAAGGCAGAAGTGCGAGCGCTGTGTGCCCATAAAGCACGCACTGCTTTCCTTATCTTTACTTCGGGCATGCGAGAGCCTTCACTTCAAGATAGGATTGGGGTGCGGGCTTTTTTTGTTGTCTTCTTCCCCAACGCGAACGATGCAGCGAAAGCCGAAAAGCTGGGAGAGAGTAGGCATAAGTTTGAAATCTAAACAACAAAATTAAAGTATTATGCGTATTAAGTTTTTACAATTGGCCGCAGCATTTATTATTGCCGCATCGTTCGCTTCATGTGGAGGTGGAAACAAGGAAGGTAAACTCTCCGACATCAATGCTGTTGAAGACAAAAGCGGCAAAGTCAATGTCATCGAACAGGCCAAACCAGCCCTGATGATTATCCCCAGTGACCAATTCCTCCAAAGAAGTGGTTTCTTGAAAACCCGTCAGTACAACGGCAGAACCGTTTACGACCGTGATTATGCGGGCTTTTTGCTCAACAATACGACCAACAAGGATGTGGTTCGTGCTATCCAAAACTACTTTATTGGCCAAGGTTATCCTTTGAACGACCTTGAACAATCCATCAAATCGCTGAATGTTCAAGAAAACATGGATGATGCTGATGGCATTGTAAAGGATGCCAAAACCTTGCTGGTTGAAACGGTTCGCCCCGACATCATCCTTGAATTCGACTACGAATTGAAGAACGCAAAAGTATCACGCACTGTTACCGAAGAGCGCATCGATTACTCAATGGCCGCTTTGGATGCATTCTCAAACAAGAGCGTTGCCTCTTTTGTGAAGACCGACATTGACGGCAATTTCACCACCTATCTTGAGAAACAACTGCCTTCAGACATGCCTAAATTCGTTGGACAAATCAAGGAATATTTCAAAGACATCGTTGTCAATGGCCGTGACATCACTTTCCGCGTGGTCGTTGAAGGCAATTCGGCTGTCAATCTCGGTGATGACTATAATGACATGGGTGATACCTATGCCGACTGGATTCGTGAATGGGTGAAGACAAATGCCAAGAACGGTTCGGCAAATCTGAACCGCAACACCAACAAAGAGATGTTTTACACTTCTGTCCGTGTGACCAATAACGGCGAAGATGGCACCCAATTCAATGCCTACGACTTTGCTAATGCTTTCCGCAAGGAATTCACCAAGACTTTCCAAATCAAGAGTGTAAACACCACCCAAGGCTTGGGCGATGCTTCTGTAATGATAAAATAAAGGTGTGCTATGAAAACGAATTTTTTGTTTATCATCCCAATTTGTGCATTGATGCTTGCATCGTGCGGCGGCAACAATGCCCAAAAAGAGCAAGAGGTACAAGCCCCAACCTTTGCCCCAAAGCAGCAAGAGACCGTTGTTACAAAACGCCCCGCATCAAGAAAGGTGAATAGCGTGTTGGCCTTTGTTGGACAAGTGAAACTGAATATCATGCTTCCAGAGGTTTTGCCCGATAATAGCAAAAACGTGTTGCATAATAAGATGGTGGCCATGACCTCGGTCAATGGCGTTGGCTCGGTGGATGCTTCGCCCATTCTGTGTATCATCCCGACCCTTGCCGAAACGAATCATGACATCACAGCGACGGTGCCCGCCAAGCACAAAATCAAATACGACTTCAATGTATGGGTGGCCAATCTGGAAACGGGCGAGGTGTTTGCCTCGGCTCAGCAGGATTTGTTGGGTATCGGCGATTCTGAAGAATTGGCTTTGGGCAATGCCATGTCAGCCATTTCGCCGAATGACAACAAATGGCAGGAAATGCTGAAAACCGCCCAAGACCGCATCATCGAGTTTTACAATACCAACGGTGACCGTCTCATCAAAGAAGCACAGGGTTATATTGGCGTGAATGACTATTCAAAGGCTATGCTGATTCTGAACAATATTCCGATGGCTTGCGGTGAAGTGTACGACCGTGCGCTTGAAGTGAAGAATAACGCTTTGGACCAGTATTTCCAAAACGATGCCGAGTATCTTATTTCCAAGATGAAGGCGTATTTGGCTCTGCCTCGTGACGACGAAAATGGCTTTTCATGCGACTTCCTTGCCGTTTATGCTATGGTACCGCCTAACAGCAAAGCCAAGGCCGAAGCCGATGCGTTGTATGCGGAATATGTGAAGTCACTTGACGAAATAGCAAAGAAGAACATGGAAAAGCAACAGCGCGAATGGGAAGCCGAACAGAAACGCCTCGACCGCGAAGCCGAAATCCGCCTTGTTGAAGCCCAATCTGCTGCCCAAATGCAGGCCGAACAGAATGCCCATGAATTGGCCATGTACAAAGAGCAAATGGCAGCTGAAGTGGCCATCCAAGGCCAGCAACAGCTTCTTGAAAAATACAAGAAAGATGCCAACTATAATAAGTTGGGGAGAATTTGGAAGCTGTTTTATATTGGGAGAGAATAAAAAACAAACACTAATAACTAAAATAACATATTATTATGGAAAACAAGAAAGCTATAAAAATTGCAGCTATTATTTCGGCTCTTTTCATTGTCGGAATAATAGTTGGGTGTGTCTTATTAATTGGCGAAGATAATAATGCAAAAAGCGGAGCCAAAATTGAGCATTACATCGAAAAATGTGATTTTGTTGCAGCTAGAAACCAACTTGACAAAATGAGAGAGCATTTAAATGAGGTTAAGTCAAATTTCTTTTCGGGTGATGATGAGAAAGACCATTATGAAACAAAATATGAAGAGTATGTTGTGAAAGTGAGTCAAGCTCAAATATCGTATCTTATTGGGAAAGGCGATTTTGAGACTGCTCAAGATGTTGCTTATGAAGATAATAATTATGGTTATTACTTCAATAGTGTTTTGAGGAAACTGGTGACAATCTATGATGATTATCAAAAAAAAGGAGTTGTTTCAGCTTTGGTTACAATTTCTATCCCAAACATTGGTGATACGCAAGAAGTTTGGGATGGCCATTCTCCGTATTCTCATTTTAGCCATTTTTATCAATCCGACATAAATAGTATCATTTCTTCTTATAATGAATACCTAAAGAATTTAATGTCTTATTTGAAAGCAAATAACGATGATGATACTTTACAGGCAATCTCTTCATTCCTTAAGCCATTATATCAAAACAAAACAATAAAAGGAAGAACGGAATGGGAAAAAACACCAACTGATTACACACAAGCTGATCAGATAAGAAATGAATTAGGAATAAAATAATACGGTCATGTCACGGATGAAAAAAGAACAAGCAATTATTATTGCAAATGGGAAAGCCAGCGGAACTCAAGATGAGGTTTTCATGCTGCTTTCTTCTAAGTCAATGAGACGGTTGGCATTGGAAATCATAAAGAAACTTTATGCCAATAGCTTAGTTAAGATTACCCCAAATAATGATTATCAGAAAGAGTATGATTTTGGGTTAATCACTAGGGCATTTGCGGATGTGTCAGTTAAGAATGGAGCAACTAGAGACCGATACTTTGATGATGTTTTTCACTTTTCAGGGAATTCTGATTTGTATTTGAATAGCGATTGGCAAGTTCTTCATGAAAAGAATTCACTGCAAGCGAATAACAAGATGTGTTTCAACGACTTGGTTAGATTTTTGAATAACACTTATTATGCGAACTTTGTTTACATAAAGAGAAGCAATACACGCCATGAGTTGTGGGGACCAAAAGTATTCTAACCATGCCCAACCAATTCAATGAAATCCGATGCCCGAAATGCGGCTCTACTCAGCTCACGGCCAATAAGAAAGGTTTTGGGTTGGGTAAAGCCCTCATTGGCGGAGCTATTTTCGGCGGTGTCGGTTTGCTTGGTGGCTTCCTCGGAAGCAACAAGATAAAAATCACCTGCCTGAATTGCGGGCATTCTTGGACAAGATAATTACGATAACAAACAAATGAATTATAGTATGAGTAACTTAAAAACAAAAGTGGTTGAGGGTATTCCTTTGAATTATGATTCAACCGATCCGAAGGACTTTGTTGAAGTCCTGAATAAGATTGCCGATGCCATGGGTGGAGTGTCGAATATGGGCGTTTTTGCCGATATTACTTCGGTAACACAAACCAATGAGATGGTAGCCAGAGTTGCTGACAAATATATTACTGTCAGCACAAAACGTTATGAAAAACCTCATTGTGATTTGGTGGTCACAACTAACGTGTCAGATCCCTATCAGTTTGATTTGGATACGTTGGTAGGGAAGAAAGGTTCCAATATCCCATCGGTTTTGGAGTCGTTTCTTTCAAAAGTTGATAAACTAGTAATAGCCGAAACAAAGGCTGTCGAATCACCAGCATCTTCCACCAAGTCAGAAGACCGTTCTTGGGCTGATAAGGACGATGAATTACCTGAAGAGGATGAAGAAGAAGATGATGAAAAGGATGATGAAGAAGATGATACAAGTGTTTCCGAAGCTTTCCGCGAAGTCGGAAAGGAGTTCTCTTCGGCTTTCAAGGAAACGGGCCGTGCCTTTAAAGATGCTTTTAAATTCAAATAATCAAGCGATATGGAAAACAATTGGAATACTATAGAAGAAGGTACTCATCGTGGATTACTGGATGGTACCATTGAAAACCATGAATGTGATCCCCAGGAGGATTGCCCTGAATGTAGAGGTGATCGGAGATGTACGAAATGTCATGGTAGTGGTGACGTGGATTGCCATGTGTGCCATGGCAATGGACAGTGCAGGGATTGTAGAGGCCATGGCCGTACACGTTGCACAGAATGTGGAGGGGACGGAAGATGCAGACATTGTGGCGGATCGGGAAAAATTCTCTGTCGGGAGTGTCATGGTAAAGGAGAAATATGGATTAGCAGTCATTGGGTAAAGTGCAATAAATGTGGAGGAGCAGGTTATGCGCCATGTACCAAGTGTTCTTCAACGGGCATGAATGCAACTAGATTTCTTTTTGGCACTTCAAAAAATGCTGCTGGTACAGGACGATGCACCAAATGCGAGGGATCTGGCGAATTGGTGTGCAAGACCTGTAAAGGCACGGGTAATTGCACTTCTTGTCAAGGAAGTGGCAAAGAAACATGCTCGCATTGCCATGGCAACGGCGACTGCCCCAATTGCGAAGGTTCGGGCAAAGTGACTTGCAGAAGATGTGAAGGCAGTGGTTGGTATCAGACATTCAGTATGTATGAAGCCAAATGCTATGTCAAGAAATGGGAGTTTGTTAGTTTGGAGGAGCTCAAGGAAGGTCTTAGGTTGGCGACTCCTCGTCCTGTTTATAAAGACATCTATCGTAAATGGAGAAGCAGAGGCGTTGTCGAATTCGATAGAATTGACGATGTGATAAATAAGTCCAATCAAGATTTTGGCAATGCAGACTCGTATAAGACTTTTGAAAAAGCCTACACTCAAGCCGTTAACGCATCAGGTGTAAAGGATACTCCGTATGAAAAGTCTCTAAACATGGAACGTGTACCTGTTACGAAAATCGATTTCTCATTAAACAATAAAGAATACACCGTTTATGTCATGGGTGACAATGGTGTTGTCATGAGTGAGGAATTACCTGTCAAAGTTGATGCGTTCAAACCGACATTCTTCCAAAAGCTGAAACTGACCTTCACAAAAAAGAAAAGGCATTTGGCATATATCAAATTGGCAGCCTATATTTTCCAATGTGATGGTAAGAGTATGGATGAATCCCATGTGTTGGATGTGTTTATCGCAGCGTTGAAACTGAAGCCTGCCAAACAGGAAGCATTAAAGGAACAGTTGAAAAAGTATGATTCTAGTATGCCGTATGAAGCATTTAGGAAAGACGTGTCGTCGTTGTTTTCTTCAAAAAAAACACTTACATTTGCATGGCAATGCATGGCTGTGGACAAAAACTTTTCTTCACAAGAGAACGAATTGTATGCAAAACTTGTTGCCGAGTATAAGCTTGATCCCTCTGAAGTGGAAACGATGAAGAGATTTGCGACAAAGTATTCCTTGCTGAAGGATGAGCATTTGGTTACAGAGTATTTGGGGAAATAGTGGTTTAATTTCGAATCGGGCTTTGCTCAACTCACGATCAATAGGAAATGCTTTGGGCTGGGCGAAGCCCTCATCGGCGGAGCCATATTCGGTGGTGCCAGTCTGCTTGGTGACTTCCTCGGGAGCAACAAGATCAAAATCACTTGCCTAAACTATGGCCATTCTTGGACGAGATAATGCATCTAAAACTATAACAAAATGAAAAAAATATTGCTTTTATTGGCTTTGAGCATTGTGGCCATCACAACCGTAAAGGCTCAAATTTCTGGCGGTTGGAATCTGCCACAAGAAACAATGGACGGACGACCTCTGCATGTATTCACAGCCTCCTATTCCGAGGATTCTTTGGATGCGGTTGTGCCAATGCTGGAAAAAGAACTGAGAGACAAACAAGCATCCTTGTCTGCGTCGGGAGCTCCGATGTTAGATTTTGGGGATAAAAAAGAAACTAAACCCGTTGTCAAGCCTGTAGCTTTGGAAGTGGCAAAAGAGTTGCGGGGGATTATGGAGAAGTCTACCCAATCGGCCTTGTTGCCTCAGCAAAGCAGGGGGAAATGGGGCTTCGTGAACGAAAAGGGCAAGACCAAAATCAAGATGAAATATGACAAGGTGGAGCCGTTTTCGCAAGGTCTTTCTTGCGTCAAGAGCGATGGCCTTTATGGATACATCAACGAGGAAGGTAAATTGGTGACAGCTCTCATCTATGAAGCCGCGTCATCCTATTTTCGGACCTCGACAGACTTGGTTCTTGCTTGTTGTAGGAAAGACGACAAGTTTGGGCTACTGAAAAACGACGGCTCTGTCTACTTGGATTTCCAGTATACCGACTTGCAAATTGTGAACTATGCGTATGCTTTGGCAACTGACAAGTCAGGAAAAGTCAATGTGATTATTCTTGAACCAAGGCCGTCATCGACAGTGTATGACGAGGTTTCCATTGTGGGAGGAAGCGATTATGCCATAGCGAAAAGAGAAAATAAGACCTATTTCATCGACAGAAAAGGAAAAGAAGTGAAAGATCTTTGTTTTGATGATGCCGAAGACATGGAAGATGAGCTTGTTTTGGTCAGTAAAAACGGGAAATATGGAGTGCTTGACAAAAACCTTCAAATGATTGTGCCATGCAATTATGCCAATGCCGGATTTGACAAGGGTTGTTATCAGATAGGCAACAATTGGGAGGGCTTTGGAATTGTCGGCAGGGGGAAAATCATCGTTCCTCCCGATAGCAAAAAGACTGTTCTCGTTCCTTTTCAGGAATCTGCTGCTTATCAGAACGATAAAGGGAAATTCAATCTCGTAAGGTATGACGGAACATTCATTTTTGAAAACATGGATGGTGTAGGTAGTTTTGACGAGGACAAATCCTTGTATTATGCTGATTATGGGAAGAGTAAATTGGTTTATGATTATGAAAACGATAGATATGGCATGGTTTTCGGAAAAGAAGTGAAGTGGTTGCCTGAAGAGGCAAAAAAATTCACGTTTGATGGAGTCATAGGCCGTTATGTCACCAATGGAAATAAGCTTCATTACATTTCCAAGGACGGAAAAACCCTGACAGAATTGGAGGGTGCCGTTGAGGTGCGCACATTGAACAACAAGTATTTGGCAGTGTGCTTTAGAAGAAAAAGCGCGACTATGGGCAGTTTGACCAGTCCAATGGGTATATCCATGTCTGGCGGGCAAACAGAGGATTGGGAAGTGTCAAATTCCAATGGTAAGATATTGACAGACAAACGTTTTGCGTCTATCGGAGAATTCAACTCAAAAGGAGAATTGTCTTATGTGGTTTATGACAAGAAGAATTGGGAGTTTGTAAAAGGAAAGATGAAGTTCAATGGGGATAAGGTGACTTATTTGAAATAGAGATCCCTTCATTTTCAAGAAGCCAATATAGTTACACTATGTTTAGTGTTTGAAAGTTGCGTATCATTGCGCAACTTTCTTGTTGTGTAAGCAGCTTTTTCTGGCATGACATGTACCGAAAAGTACCAACCGTCTTTTCGCGATTATATCTATTTTTGCGGCAAATATCATGGAAACAAACAACCCCAACATGACTCCCGAGGGCAATTTTACCCTCACTTATTTTCCTTATGCAGAAGATGCAGAGCCTCATACCCCACTTGAGGAAGCAATCCAATACTTGTTTGACTGCATGCCGAATACGGATGAGGAAATACTCCAAAACATACATCGTTATCATCATCAATGTCGTCCTTTGACGAGAAAGAAGAAGCATCAATTGAAGACTGTCATCAACAATGTGCTGCAGCCTGCAGGCGAAGAAGGTAACCAAGACGCCATCTATTGGATGTTTTTCGCTTACTCTTATGGATTGGGTGTGGAACAGGATGAAGAAAAGGCTATTGAATATTTGAAGATATTGGCTGAATACGGTTATCCTGATATGCAATGTGAGCTTGGGAAGGAATACGCGACTATCGATTGGTCTTGTACCACGAAAAATGGAGAAGAGCTTGAAAAAAAAGAACATGAAGCGGTCAGATGGTTTGCAAAAGCGGTCGAACAAGGAAATGTGGAAGCGATGTTCTGCCTTGGTGAATGTTATCGCGATGGTA
>Ga0310691_10009045_pt1 | contig 10168 bp, 4 predicted proteins | sample 176DNAGHGlowgp2_FD_203887 | JGI IMG/M metagenome (GOLD analysis project Ga0310691, IMG submission 203887) | Sheep rumen microbial communities from Palmerston North, Manawatu-Wanganui, New Zealand - 1766 DNA GHGlow gp2 (v2) (version 2) | ecosystem: Host-associated > Mammals > Digestive system >...
AAAAAATTCCCTCCAAAAATTTTGTATTCTTCTCACTTATTTGTACCTTTGCACCCGCAAAAGGCGCTAGTGGCGGAATTGGCAGACGCGCCAGACTTAGGATCTGGTGTCTTACGACGTGTAGGTTCGAGTCCTATCTGGCGCACCAAGAAAGTATATTGTTGGCATAGCTCAGCTGGTTAGAGTATCACCTTGACATGGTGGGGGTCGTTGGTTCGAATCCAACTGTCAACACAAAAAGACAGAGGACGCAGTGTGCGCCCTCTGTCTTTTTTCATTCCAACAGCCCTTTATTCGGTTCAGTCAGAAAATACGGTTGTGTATTTGCAACGGACTGCAGGACTTGAAAGACTTTTATGCATAGTGGGTGAAAGAGTCCTAAAGTCCTGTAGTCCGTTGCTGGAACCTTTATTCCGAAAGCATGGTGACCTCAATACGACGGCCCGAGGCCAGCATCAGCTGTGCCATACGCTGCACGTCGGCAGCTGTCATCTGCTCAACCATCGTACAGTAGCCGGTATCAAAATCAGCATCGTCATCCAGTTCATGCCATATCACATAGCTCCAATAGTCGTTAGTAACAGCACCTTGCTGATACTGCTTGACAAGATATTCCTTGATTTTATTCATCGTGGAGGGCAGTGGGCCATGGTCGGCAATATGCTGCAACTGCTGGTAGATAATAGGATTCAGCTCCTCATATCGCTGCGGGTCGGCATTGTAGGAGATGCGAAGTGTGGCATTGGGCTTGTCGTCACGGTCCAGACCAAAGTCCACACCCACGCCATAAGTGCCACCCTTTTCTTCACGCACGGAGTCCGTATAGGCTATTGACAGGCTCCGCTTCAGGAAATCAAGTTCCAGGTCACTCTTGGGCGTGAAGGGCACGTCAGCTGTCAGGTAGATGCTGACATTGGCTAATGGTGTGGCCTGCTTCTTCTTAAAGACGGTAGTGAAATTACCGTCAACAATCTGAGGGATATGCTGGTAGTTTGTCTGTTCGTGGCTATTTGTGGCAGGCAGCGTAGCCAGATACTGGCATATCAGACGGCGCAGTTCCTGTTCATCATAGTTACCGATGATGACCGTCTTGAAATTAGCGGCATCACTGAAACGTTCCTGATAGATTTGGAAGATGCGGTCATAGTTGACATGGTCGAGCGTCTCCTGCACCACAGGTGCCATTCGTGGATGATGACCATAGAGAATGGCACGGATAGAGTCGTTGTAATCCACCTTTGGTGATGCGTTACGATTGGTCAGGAAAGCACGGTTGCGGCTGATAAACTCCCGGAAGGCTGTTGTGTCACGGCGCGGTTGGGTATAGTAAAGATAGGTCAGTTCAAAGAGTGTCTTCATGTCTTTCACTGACGAGCTTCCACTGATGCTCTGACCCTTCGAGCCTACCGACGGGCTGACACGGACCGTCTTTCCCGTCAACATCTTGCGCAAGGTCATGGCATCAAAGTCACCAACACCTCCCTCAGTCACCGCACTGGCAATCATGCTGAAGTTAGGAATATCCTCATCGCCATAGAGTGAGGTTCCGCCATCAGCCTTCATGCGCAGCGACACGGCATCAGCACTGAAGTCGGTCTTTCGCACATAGACTTTCATGCCATTTGAGAGCGTCAGTTCAGTAAAGCCATGCTTATAAGGCCGTTCGGCAGTGATGGTTCCCGGCTGTGGCAGCACACTGACTAAGTTTTCGTTCAGTTGCTGTTCCTTGTACGGGGCATACGCCAACTGCTGGGCAGCCAGGATAACCTCTTCCACCTGCTTTTCAGAAGGCAGCAGCACACTCTCCTTATCGGGAGCATACATCACCACCACTTGGTTGCGGTCAGTTATCAGCTGTCTGACAGCCTCATTCACCTCGGCCAGTGTCACGTCAGCGGTCAGCTTACGGGTATTCTCCAGTTCATACTCAATAGAGACAAGCGGCTCACCAGTCAGGAAGTGATTGACACAACGGTTGACGTAGTGTGAATTGCGATAGTCATTACGCTGGTTATAGCGACGCTCGGCAGCATTCAGGTAGAGTGCTTTGGCACGGTCCAGCTCCGACTGCGTGAAACCATGCTGGCGGGCCTGCTCTGCCACACCTACCGCAGCAATGATACCGCCGAGAATATGGTCCTGCTTACAGCTGATGCTCAAGGAGAAGGCCTCCTTGGTACGACTCACGAAGAAAGTCGTGGCACGCCCTGTGGCACTCTGAATGGGCGAACCAGCCTGATGACGCAACTCTGCAAGACGGTCGTTAAGCATGGAACCAATCAGTCCGTCCATATAGTCACCGCGCAGGTAGGCCTCTGTATTCTTTTCACTGTCAGGCGTTGCATCCCGTTTCTGGTAGATATTGCAGAGCACCACCGGCTGCTCAGCATCCTTCTCAATGGTTACAATCATGGAATCATTGTCATTGACGGGGTAATACACACGCTCTGCAGGATGCTTAGGCATCGGAATGGACGAGAAAGTCTTCTTGATTTTCCGCTCCATCTTATCTACATCGAAGTCACCCACCACGATAATGGCCTGCAAGTCGGGACGATACCACTTCACATAATAGTCGCGCAAGTCCTGATAGGGGAAATGATCGACAATATCCATGGAACCGATGGGCAGACAGTCCTCATACTTCGTACCTTTGTAGATCTTAGGCATGGCCTGCTCCATCAAACGCTGTACTGCCATACCGGCCCGGCGTGTACGCCACTCCTCATGAATGACACCACGCTCCTTGTCAATCTCGGCATCCTCCAGCAAGAGATAGTGACTCCAGTCGTGCAGAATAAGCAGACAAGAGTCTGCCACGCCCTCACGCTTCAGAGGTACAGAACCGACGTGATAGACCGTCTGATCAACCGATGTATAGGCATTCAGATTAGCGCCGAACTTCACGCCGACGGTTTCACACCAGGGAACAATGCCCAGGCGCTTGCCCTTGCCGGGGAAGTTCTTGGTACCATTAAAAGCCATGTGCTCCAGGAAGTGGGCCAGACCGCGCTGACGCGGCTCTTCCAAAATGGAGCCAACCCGCTGAGCAATATAGAAATCAGCCAATCCAGGCTCCTTGGCATTGTGACGAATGTAATAAGTCATGCCGTTCTTCAGCGTTCCTTTACGCACGGCAGGATCCTGCGGCAGTCCTTGGGCAAAGACACCCCAGGCTGCCAGCAGCAGAAATACGGTAGTAAATAACTTCTTTTGCATCATATTTTTGCGATTTTTGCGCAAAGTTACGAAAAACTTTACATATTTCCTTACTCTCGGAGAGAGTTTTATGCCCCTCTCATCATTATTAGGTATTGGATGTTTGGATTTTTTTTTGTAATTTTGCGCCCAATTATCAAACAATCAAAAATACCTAATAATGAGAAGATTCTTGTTTAGCGCTGTTTGCGCATTTTTCGGCCTGACATCGGCATTGGCCTCCGACACACTGACAGTACGGATAGAAAACATGCACTGCGACCACTGTTCGTTTAAAGTAAGAAAGGCCCTGCGCCCACTGACAGGCATCAACGACATTCAGTTTAACCTGGACCGTCGCACGGCAACGATTGCCTACGATCCGGCCCAGACATGTGCAGACTCTATCACCAACCGCATAGCTGCCACAGGACGCTACACACCCAGTGCCTACAGCAAGGACGATGTCATCAGCCGCACACTCGACTTGCGCATTGACGACATGCACTGTGGGAAATGTGCCCAGCGCATCAAGGCACGCCTCGAACAGATTGCCGGCATTGACAGTCTGGCTCCCCACACGCTCCGCCACTACTTCAGTGTCAGTTACGATGCCAACCGCACCAGTCGCGACAGCATCCGTGCCGCCATCAATGAACTGGGATTCACCCCTGTCAACTACTACGACAGCGAAAAGGCCGGCTACGCTTACTTCCTGCTGCCCGAGGGCATGGCCACGACAGAGACCATTGAGAAGGTGGCCGCACTGGAGAATGTCAACGACGTGAACGTCAGTGCCAAGCGCAACTCACTGGCCATCACTTATCTTTGCAAGAACATCAGCGAAGAGCAGCTGCTGCAGGAAATCCGCAACTTAGGCATTGAGGCCACGCTGCCACAGCCTCACGTCTGCAAAGAAGAATAACCCCCTTTGGCCTTGAGTAAGATTGTCCTTCACACGATATGGCTCCTGTTCTGCGCCGTGGCAAGCATGGCGCAGCAGCAGTCTGTAACCCTTTCGGGCAAGATAACCGACCGGGACAATGGAGAGCCGGTAGAATTTGCCTCGGTGCTGATAAAAGACAACGGACTATGGGCCATGACGGATGCTGACGGTAAGTTCAGCATCCGTCAGGTGCCAACGGGCAAAGCCGTGCTGACCGTTCAGTGCTTAGGCTATGCCACCTACACCACGACACTGAACATCACGAAAAGCGCCTCGACAATCAGCATCCAGCTCCAGCCAGAGAACCTGAAACTGGAGGAGGTGACCGTCGTGGCACGGCGAAAGCGCGACGAGGCGACAACCAGCTACACCATCGACCGTACGGCACTCGACAACCAGCAGATTCTCAACCTCGGCGATGTGGCCACGTTACTGCCTGGCGGCAAGACGGTGAATCCGTCGCTCATGGACGACAGCCGCATGGCCTTGCGCAGCGGTAGCCAGGAAGGGGGCAACGCTGCGTTCGGTACAGCCATCGAGGTAGATGGCATGCGTCTCGACAACAATGCCGTGGCCGGTGAGACTACCGGTGCCAGCACACGCACCGTCAGCACTTCCGACATTGAGTCGGTGGAAATAGTAACCGGCATTCCCTCGGTAGAATATGGTGACCTGTCGAACGGTGTGGTAAAAGTGAACACCCGCCGTGGTAAGTCACCATTTATCGTGGAAGGAAAAATCAACCAGCACACACGCCAGATTGCTCTTAACAAGGGTTTCGACCTGGGCAGGCGCTACGGTGTGCTGAATGCGTCCATTGAGCATGCCCGTTCCTTTGGTGATGCGGCATCGCCTCACACGGCCTATCAGCGTAACATTCTCAGTTTGCGCTATATGAATGTGTTTATGCAGCAGACCACACCGCTGACGCTGAACGTGGGACTGACAGGCAATCTGGGCGGTTACAACTCAGAGGCTGACCCCGACGAGGAACTGGATGACTACCAGAAGGCACGCGACAATGCCTTCCGCGGGAACATGGAACTGAACTGGCTGCTCAACAAACCGTGGCTCACCAACCTGTCACTGCGTGGCTCTTTCGCCTACTCCGACCGTAAGGGCGAGAGCTATACCCATGCCAGCAGTGCTTCCACACAACCCTACATCCACACGATGACCGAAGGCTACTACATGGCACAGAACTACCAGGCAGGTTCTCCACTACCCAACATCATCCTGGGGCCTACAGGCTATTGGCACGTGCGCCACTACAGCGACAACAAGCCACTGAGCTATTCGCTGCGCCTGAAAGCGGAGCACAACACCCAATTCTCATCGCCCTTCACCCGCCATGCCTCACCCATCCGCAACCATCTCATGGCCGGTGCAGAATTTACGGGCAGCCGTAACAACGGCCGGGGTTCGTATTACGAAGACATGCGCTATGCCCCGACATGGCGCGAATACCGCTACGACGAACTGCCGACACTGAACAACCTGGCACTCTACATCGAAGACAAGGTCAGTCTGCCCACGGGAGAATTCTCAACATGGGAGCTGACGGCAGGCTTGCGCGATGACATCACGATGATTAGCGGCTCCGACTACGGAACGGCATCCAGTCTTTCGCCACGCATCAATAGCCGGTACATTTTCTGGCAGAACCGCGACGACCGCTGGGTCAACAGCCTGACGCTTCATGCAGGATGGGGAAAGTCCGTAAAGCTTCCTTCGTTCCAGGTGCTCTATCCTTCACCGGCCTACAGCGACATGCTGGCCTTTGCCTCTCCCAGCACGAGTACCAACGAGTCGTACTATGCCTATTACACCCACCCGTCGAGTGCGGTCTATAACCCTCAGCTGAAGTGGCAATATACGAACCAGACGGACCTGGGAGTGGAAATGAACATCAAAGGAGCCCGCATCTCTGTATCAGCTTTCCACCACCGCACCCATCATTCCTACATGGGAACACGTCTCTATCGGCCGTTTGCCTATCTCTACACACCACCATCGGCACTGGAGGAATGTACCATTCCACTGGCGGAGCGTCAATATGCCATCGACCAGCAGAGCGGTGTCGTGACAGTCAGTTCGGCCAACGGTTCCCAGCAACAGCAACTGACGGGCAACACCCGCAGAACGTATCTGACCAACACACAGTATGTCAATGCATCGCCTCTGGACCGCTACGGTCTGGAGTGGATCATCGATGTTCCCCTGTCCGCCCGACACGCACCCTTGGCAGCCACGCTCCGACTGGACGGAAACTACTATTATTATAAAGGTACTGACAACACGCTATTTGCGGACATTCCAACCGGCAATGCCACCATGAGCGACGGCCAACCCTATCAGTACGTGGGCTATTATCGGGGCAGCAATGCCTCATCAGCTGGCTATACGGCCAGTGCCTCCATCGCCAACGGCATGCTTTCGAAACAACTGGGCCTGAACGCAACGCTGACCACGCATATTCCCAAAATCCGCATGATTGTGGCACTCCGCGTGGAGAGTTCCCTTTACAACTACCGACGTTCCTTGTGTGAACTGGACGATGCCGTCCGTGGTCTGGTGCTTGCCGACAAAAGCAGCTACACCGGTACGCCTTACGACGGCAACGTCACCAACCAGTACATTGCCGTCTATCCCGAATACTACAGCACGTGGAACCATCCCGAGGAGCGCATTCCCTTTGCCGAAACGTTCCTCTGGGCCAAGGACAATGACCCCACGCTCTATAACGACCTGACGAAACTGGTGGTGCGGTCGAACTATCCTTACGTCATGAATCCCAACCGCATCAGCAGCTATTATTCGGCCAATATCAGCGTCACGAAGGAGATTGGCGACCACGTCAGCCTGTCGTTCTATGCCAACAACTTCCTGAACAACATGAAAACCGTCCATTCGTCGCAGACGGATTTGGACACGTCGCTCTTCGGCAGCAGCTATATTCCCAGCTTCTACTATGGCCTGTCGGTGAGGATTAAAATGTAACAAAGTATAAAGTAATCACGCGCATGAAGAAGTTTTTAACATACATCATCATGACTGCGGCAATGGTCTGCCTGACAGCCTGCGGAGACGATGACGACACCTTTGTAGGTAGCGAAGAGATTTCCATGGGACAGGTACAGGTAGCCATCCGACTGACGGGCCTGGACAGCAGCTTGGCCGACTTCGAGGTACAGCTGCGCAACACGTCAACCAACAGTCTGTTTATTGAAAAGACCGACAACAGCGGAACGGCTACGTTCGATGTGACGCCTGGCATCTATGAGGCCAGCGTGCAGGGCAGCTATTCCAACGAGGGCATTGCCTATACTTTCAACGGCACTTCGGGCATCATCACGGTGAGAAACGCCATGACAACCAGCATCACCGTCGAGATGAAGAGTGCGCAAACGAGCCAGATTGTCGTCAAAGAGCTATATAACGGAGGCTGCATCATGGACGACGGTGTCACCAAGTTCCAGTATGACAAGTGCATCATCCTCTATAACAACAGCAATCAGAAGGCCTCGCTCAGCAACCTCTGCATTGGCGAAGGTTCACCCTCCAACGCACATGCCCAAAACAAAAACTACGACCCAGAAGGTAAGTTGACCTACGAGGCCGAAGGGTTCATCCCATTATGGCACGGCATCTGGTACTTCCCCGAGGTGCTGGAGATAGAACCTTATTCACAGGTGGTCATCAATGTGCATGGTGCTATCGACAACACGCAGACCGTCAGTCAGTCGGTCAACTACGCCAATGCCGACTACTACTGTATGTACGACCCGGAGAGCGGCTACAACCATACCAGCTACTACCCCACCCCGGCCAGTGTGATTCCCACCTCCCACTATCTGAAGGCCGTCGAACTGGGACAGGGCAACGGCTGGGCGCTGAGTGTCTCAGCACCGGCACTGGTCATCTTCCAGACCCACGGCATGACGCCTGCCGAGTTTGCCAACAACACCGCCAACCAGTGGTATGACGGTGGCAACGTGGGCAACCAGATATGGACTTGCGTCAAGGTGCCCAACGAGTGGATTGTCGATGCCCTGGAAGTCTTCGCCTCCGGCTACAAGGACAGCAGCGTCAAGCGCCTGACGGCCGACATCGATGCCGGCTACGTCTGGCTGACGAACTATCAGGGACATTCCCTCTACCGTAACGTGAACAAGACAGCTACTGAGGCCCTGCCCGAAAACGAGGGGAAGCTGGTCTATCACTACGCTTTGGGCGTTGACGGTTCCACAGACCCCAGCGGCATTGATGCCGAGGCATCCATGAAACAAGGGGCCCACATCATCTATCAAGACACTAACAACTCCTCCAGCGATTTCCACGAGCGACAGAAATGTTCACTAAGAGAATAACCTTTGCCCTACTGTCCTGTCTGTTGGCATGTTATGCCAACGCCCAAGACTCCCTCTTGCTTCGCAACTTCCAGTTTGTGAAGCACGACAACCCGTGGCTGACCACCCGCAATGCAGCGGCACTGACCACCTTCAGCACAGCTACCATCACGGAGGCTGAGGCCCAACTGACCAAGCATAAAGGGGGACTGACCGACTACTACGGTGCACCCGACGCACTGGAGGCTGGTGTCAGCATCGCCTCATTCTACCGGCTCAGCCCGCGGACGGTGGTGGCCGGATCCATCAGTTACAACAACTGGTCGGGACAGGATATGACCGGCTCGGCCTTCATCAACCCGGAACGGAAGCCTTTTAACATTGCCGAGGACTCGCTGACCAATGCCGGCGACAAGCACCGCGACACCTACCGGCTGAGCGGCAGCATGGGCATTGACATCTGGCAGGGCTATGCCCTGGGGGCACGGTTGGACTACACGGCTGCTAACTATGCCAAATACAAGGACCTGCGCCACAAAAACAAGCTGATGGACCTGCTACTGTCGGCAGGCATCCATGCCCCCGTCATGCCGTGGCTCAGTCTGGGTGCCAACTACACCTACCACAGGAACACGGAGAGCCTGGACTTCGGCACTTACGGCAAAAGCGAGAAAGTCTATAAATCACTGATTGACTACGGTGCTTTCTTCGGTCGTGTGGAGCAGTTCGGCAACGAGGGCTTCACTGACAAGAGCCGTGAGATGCCCCTTTTCGAAGACGGTCATGGTGCTGACTTCCAGTTATCGGTGATGCCGTTGGCTCCCGTCAGCCTTTTCGGTACCGTTGGTTTCAGCCACTCCACGGGCTACTATGGCCGCCGCTCGCCCTACACCATCACCTACACCAACCACAGCCGCGACCGCTTCGAAGCCACCGCCCGTCTCACCTACCAGCCCGGCACCCCCTCCGCAGCCTCGTCGTCCTCCCCCTCCGCAGCCTCGTCCTCCTCCCCCTCCGGCGTTCCGTCGTCCTCCTCCGCTGCTCCCTCTTCTCTCCGGTCCTGTAGGTCGAGGTTTTACCTCGACATCACCTACTCTCGCGAGGCGTTAAAGAACAACGCCGAGACCTACCGCGAGCTGACCAACGCCAGCGGCGCCACCTACTACGAATACTACGACCCCGTAGAGACCGGCGACAAGACCTGGCACGAACTGGACGTTGCCGCCACAGCCCTTTTAGGCATCAATGGCGAACTGCCCACCTGGCAACTCACCGTAGGCTACCATTACTTGCAGCGCAAGCAGAAGGCCTACCTCTACCCCTACTATATGAACCAGCGGCTCAGCAACAACACCGTGAGCCTCAACGCCACGCACAACCTGCTGACCCGTCACGGTGTCTGGTCGTTCACGCTCAGCGGGGCATTCCTGAAGGGCGACGGCAAACCGTTTACCGTCAACACCTTCGTAACGCCCAGTGCAGGCCAGGAGCCTCCTGCCATGATGTCGGCTTTCCTCTATCGCGAGCACCAGTACCTGACGGCACCGCAATACCGCATCGGCGGCAGCGTAAAATATGCCTTCCGCTTCCCCGGCACCCGAATGAAGACACACGTATGCCTAAGTGCAAGCCACAGAAAAGCCAACCAGAGCAACGATTACAGCACTGGTTCCGA
>Ga0310691_10009046_pt1 | contig 10167 bp, 6 predicted proteins | sample 176DNAGHGlowgp2_FD_203887 | JGI IMG/M metagenome (GOLD analysis project Ga0310691, IMG submission 203887) | Sheep rumen microbial communities from Palmerston North, Manawatu-Wanganui, New Zealand - 1766 DNA GHGlow gp2 (v2) (version 2) | ecosystem: Host-associated > Mammals > Digestive system >...
CGAGCGGGTCCGTGAGCTCGGAGGCGACCTCGGCGGCGGTGGCGCCGGGCCAGTAGGTGACGACCTGGGCGACCTTGATCGTGTATTCCGGGTCCTCGAGGCGGCCGATCGTCCGGTAGGCCGAGATTCCCGCCGCGAAGAAGACGAGCGACAGCGTCCAGGTGAGGACCTTGCGGTCGATGAAGAATTTCGCGATGTTCATGGGAGGTTCGGGAGGGCCGCTCCGCGGCGGGCGTCGGCTTCGCCGCGCCCGCGCGGGGCGGAGGTGGGGTTAGGGATTGGAAGGGACTGGGTTCAAGGGGGGAATCAGGAAGGCCGCTCCGCAGCGGGCGGGTGCTAGGGCGTGGCAGACTCTGCGTTCTCTGCGTGAGGTCCAGACGCGGCGGGGGTGTTCGTGGCGGGGTGTGCGGACGAAGCCGATTTCAGGTTGTCGTAGCGAAGAACGACGTCATCCTTGAGAGAGGGAAAATCTTCGGCTTCGACGAACGTCGTCGCCGGAAGACTCAGACCGCGCCGAAGGCTGAACAGCGAGAAACTCTTCACGCGTTCGTCCGGATCGTTCAACAACGGCAAAAGTCGGAAGGCATTGTTCTTGATCGAATCCGGCGAAAGACGCGAAAAGCCCAAGGCGCCGTGGGCGCGGATCCCGTCGTCCGGATCGTCGACCATCTTCGAGAGGATCGCGACGTCGGTTTCCCGTGCCAAACGGGAGGCCAGCGGTGCAACCCTAGCGCAGATCGCACGGTCTTCAGCCGCGAGAAGACGGAACACCGCTTCGTGGAGAACGTCCGCTCGGTCTTCTTGGAAACGACCGTCGTGCTCGGACGTTTCCAGATAGGAGACCAAGGCGTCGAAAAGCTTCAACCGTGGTCCGGAAACCACGCGGACGGCCGGCAGGGTTTCGGCGAATTCGGCGAAGCAGTCCAAGGACATGCGGTCGACGTTTTCGTCCACAACACCGGGAGTCTGGGAGAGAGACTGCCAGGCGAGCGCCCGGGCGTCGGGTTCGGCGTCCAGCAACAACGCCCGGAGGGATTCCGGCGAAGGCAACCGGTTTTCCGACAGGAAGGCGCCGAACGCCCGGCGTTTCAAGACCAACGGGCTCTCATCCGATTCCAAAACCGATTCGAGAACCACGCCGCCGTCGTGGACGCCGTTGAAATACAGACTTTCGGCCGCGACGAACAACTTCAGCGGAGACTCGGACGACGGTTCTTCTTCGTTCTCGATCCTGGACAATTCTCCGGAGAGGAACGTCCGGAAGGACTCCAATGCCTTGGACGAACAGAGCAGTCTGCCCAACAAATCCATTCCGGCGATTTCGGACTCTTCGGCGCCCGATTCCATTGCGCGAAAACCGAGGCGTTCCAGTTCGGACCAGGAATCTTCGCCGATGAAACGGCGCGCAAACGCCTCGTTCGAACCGTTGAATCCGCATCGAGCTCGCTCTCGTTTGACGACGGGCGCCCAGACATCGACGAGCTGGGTTTCTCCGGAAAGCCGGAGCGCTCCGACGCGCGATTCCGCCGGCAAGACCGAAACGAAATTCGAGAACCAGAAAACCGGATCGGGAGACTCCGCCGACATCCGGAATTCCAGATCCGGTTGCGCCGAAAGGACGCAATCCGGCGTCGCCGTGATGGCGAGGAGGGGGAGGAGGAGGGCGAGGCGTTTCATGGCGGGCGGGGGCGGGGTCAATGCAGAATGATGAATGCTGAATGCGACGTGGAGGGGGTGCGGGGCGAAGTCCAGGGGAAGTGGTCAGCGGTGGCTCCAGAATCCGTAGAGGATGCCGCGGTCGATGTCGTAGACGACGGCGCGACCGCCGTTGTTGTGGTTCACCCAGCCGTGGAACCAGAAATGTTCCGGGAAGCTTTCCTCGGGAATGTCGAGCCAGAGGGACGGATCGGTTCCGTCGAACCGGCGGCTGCCGGCGGTTGCGGGGTTTGCGTTGAACGAGGCGTCGTCGCGGCGGAGTTCGACGTGGTTCGACGCGGCGTGGGCGAGGAAGTCCTGCTCGGAGACTTCGCAGGAAAAACGGACGGTTCCCCCGAAACCGCAGCGTCCTTCGCAGCGAAAGTTCCGGGCGCCGGCGGGAACGAACGGTTCGACGGTCCACTGTCCTTTCCAAGTCTTCGCCGGATCGTAGACGTTCTCCGAACGGTCGATCTGGCCTTCCGACGTCCAGACGAGAAACGCGGACCCCATCCAGACGAGGCCGAAGAGGAGAAAGGCGGGGACGAGCAGTCCGGCCAGGCAGCCCGTGTGCGGCCCGGCCGGTCCGTCCGCATAGAGGCGAGGACGAACCGCCCCCCAGACGAATCCGGCCAGGATCAGGCAGGGCGGGACAAAGTAGAAGAAGGAGGAAACCGCGCTTCCAAACTCCGCCGCGAGAAGGGCCAGCGCGATTTCGGCGGCTACGGCGGCGAGGACCGCCAGCAGCCCGCGTTTCATCGCGGAATGCCACCGGCTGCTCCAAGGCCGGGTCGGTTCGGACGGGATGGGCGGAGATGGCGTTTCGTTCATCGTTCGGTGTGTTCGGTGTGTTCCGTGGTTTGTTCGGCGGCGGGCGGGTCTGGGCCCCTCACCCCCCATAGACGCATTTCGCGGGCAAATCGTTCACGGTTTTCGAACCTTTTTCGTGGGCTAGATTCCAAAGGTGCTCTTGGCGCCATTGGGGACGCGGTCGCGGGGGAATTCGACGTATTCCTCGGTCTGCCAGGCGCCGATGCGCGGACCCTCGGTCTTGCGGTTCAGGCCGCGCAGGTCCTCGGTGCGGGCGTAGCAGGCCTTGAGCGCCTCCAGGGCGGCGTCGGCGTCGGAGGGCGCGAGGTGGTGGAACCCGTCGGGGCGGTAGCGGACATGCCTGCTGCCGGTGCCGGCCGAATTGAGGCGCACCTTCGTGAACAGCACGTTCTTCCGACCCTGCGCGTCGGTCGAAAGCCACGGCTTGAGGAACCGGTTGCCGGTGCTCGACCCCCAGTCGGAACGGAGGAAGAGCCGCGACCCGCGAATCGCGCGCAGGTCGGTCACGGCGTAGACGGCGGTCCGAAGCCCGAGGAAGTTCCAGAGCGGCGCGAGAAGGACGACGAAGCCGAACAGGGCGACGGCGATCTGCCCGGCCTCGAAGGTCAGCGCCTCCCCGAGGGCGAGCGGCAGTCCGACGGTTCCGCCGAGAAACACGAGTCCGATGAAGGTCGTCGCCGGCCAGGCGGGAAACCACCATGTGGCGTGCGGCCTCCCCCACCAGAGCAAATGTTCGCCCTTCTGGAGCTTTTCAAGTAGCCAGGCGGGCGGGGCGGCCTGGCACGGCGTGGCGGGGTGCCGCCGCGCCGGCTGCGGCCGAATGTCGCGACTTTGCCGCTCGCTGTCGTCAGGTTCCATTGGGTAGAAGAGGTTGAAGGGTTGAAGAGGTTGAAGGAGTTTAAAGTTGAAAGGGTAAAGGGAAAAGTGGCGGAGCGTGGCGGGGGCGGGGGTCAATGCTGAATGATGAATGATGAATGCGGCGTGGCGGGGTACGGGAAGGCCGCTCCGCGGCGGGCAACGGCTTCGCCGCGCCCGCGCGGAGCGGAAGGGTGCTAGGGCGTGGCAGGAAACTCGGCAACGGGAACGCGGATGCCGGACGAAAGGTCGAAAAGCGTCAAGATTGGCGTTCCCAACGGGATCGGGTCGCGCCGGATTTCGATCGTTCCCCCTTCGCCGGGCGCGAGACGGAGAATCGCGGGATTCGCCCGGAATCCCGATTTGTGTTTCCCGGCAACGGTCTCGACCGCCAGAAGCGCGACCGCCCGGTCGGACCGGTTCGTCGCTGCGAGGACGGACGGCGCGTCCCGGGAAGACTTGGACGAAAACGCGGTTTCGATCCGCGGCGGCGGGAGCGTCGCGGCCGACGGATCGCGGCGTTCGAGCAGGACGCGGCTCCACGCTTCGTTGCCGAAGACGTCCGCCCACTTTTTGAGTTGGACGACGCATGGAACGTCCGCGAACGGAACGAGCACCTTCTCGTGGTTCACCCATTCGCGGAGTTTGACCGGTTCGAGGCGGACGATTCCGTTCGAGGTCGGAACGGGTTTCATTTCCGTTCCCGGAAGAACGTCGATGCGGACTTCCACGCCGTTTGTCGCGAGGAGCGCCTGGATCGTCCGGATACAGCCGCCGGGATGACGGTCGCGCAAGTTGGCGAGCCAGACCCCTTCGGCCGTCACGACCTCCTGGTTTCGGGCCGTGGACGAACTTCCCAAGTCCAGCATCGATGCAAGATACACGGGCGCCGCGTTCGTGGCGGGGTCTTCGGCCCGCGTGGGCGTGGCGGCGAGGACGAGGAGGGGCAGAAGGAGGGCGAGGCGTTTCATTGCGGGCGGGGGCGGGGTCAAGGGAAGTGGTTAGTGGTTGGTGGCGGCTTGGGCGGCCTTGCACGGCGTGGCGGGGTGATCACTCCGGTGTGTTGTCTTGTTTCCGAAGGACGATCCAATGGGCGATGTCCGAGGCGTAGGGCCGCGGTTTCGAGAGATCCCAATCGAGCTCGAGATCGATCACGTAGACGCGTTCATCCGTCGGGTCGCGCCGGACGAAAAACGTCTGTTCCCCTCCGTCTCCACCCAAAAGGACGAACGCCGGATTGTCCTTGTGGACGGCAAGGTCCTTCCGGTCGTATTCGGGATCGCCTTCATATTCTCCCCCACGCCAAAAGTCGACGCTTTTCCACGTTTCGAGGAAGTCGCGGATGCCCGGTGCAAGCGGTAGAAGGTTTTCCGGCAACGTGACGGATTCCCGTTCACCGAACCGTTCCAGCATTTCCGGAACCTTCGGCAACAGGGACTCGTCGATGCCCTCGTCGGGTGGCGGCGGATTCTCTTCCCATTCCTTGCGGCGTTTCTCGTTCTTGCGCTTGACGCTCCGCCAAATCAGAACCGACCAGCCGATGCCGACAGCCGTGACAATCAAATGGAGATACGGAAACGAGCCGGAAGAACGGGAAGGTTGGCGCGAAGCACCTTCCGCGGCGTCTTTCGCCCGCGCCGGCGCGGCGGCGAGGGCGAGGAGGGGGAGGAGAAGGGCAAGGCGTTTCATTGCGGGCGGGGGCGGTGTCAGTGCTGAATGCTGAATGATGAATGCGGCGGGGCGGGGTTGGGTGAAAAGCGGGATGGGCAAAGCGTTCAGTCGTGGAGATATCCAAGGAGCACCCGTCGGGCGAGCGGCATCATCCCGGACGAGACGACGAGCGATCCGTCTTCGTTTTCCAAGCTCCAGCCGGTCAACAACTCGTAATGAGGATCGTCCACGGAAAAGGTTTCAGCGGGTTGGTGCTCGAAAAACGCAGAGACGCTGTTCAATTCGAACGGATGGCGCAAGACGATCTTGAAGAAGTCTGGCGACCAATCGTCGACGAGCTCAATTTCGTTCCCTTCCCGCAGGAGAAAGCCGAGGGCATCTCCGACGCATGTCGGCAACAGTCCGGAAAGACCTTCGACCGAACGATAGCAATCCGGAACGGGAGACCAGACTCTTTCGTCAACCCCTTTTCCGTATAGATTGCGGTTCCCCAGTTCCAAATGGAATTGTCGAACGTCTTCTTCCCAGCGCCCGGACAGCTCCGGAAAGGGCAGGTTGTTGTCGAGGATCCTCCTGATCTCGCCGTCAAGCAGCGCATCCGTAATCCCCCACGTCGACAGTTCGTTCTGGTTGTTGATGACAAGATCGTTCAGGGCAAACCGATGAAAGGGTTGATTCAACAGGAATACGGAGATATCCCCGTCGATGCAATGGACGAATGAATTGCCAAGGCGGATCTCTTCTTCGAGACACAACGCCAACGACCGGGTGGTCGGGATCGGTCCCATGTTCGAAAGCGATTTGTCGGCGAGGCGTTTCATTGCGGGAGGGGGCGGGGTCAAGGGCAGTGGTTAGTGGTTAGTGGTTAGTGGTTGGTGGCGGGGTGCCGCCACGCCGGCTGCGGCCGGGTGTCGCGGCTTCGCCGCTCGCGGGCAAGAGGGTTCACGGGGCGGGCTCCTTCGCGCCGTCTCCAGATTCTGCGTGGGTGGCGGGCGCGTTCGTGGCGGGGTGTGCGGACGAAGCCGATTTCAGGTTGTCGTAGCGAAGAACGACGTCATCCTTGAGAGAGGGAAAATCTTCGGCTTCGACGAACGTCGTCGCCGGAAGACTCAGACCGCGCCGAAGGCTGAACAGCGAGAAACTCTTCACGCGTTCGTCCGGATCGTTCAACAACGGCAAAAGTCGGAAGGCATTGTTCTTGATCGAATCCGGCGAAAGACGCGAAAAGCCCAAGGCGCCGTGGGCGCGGATCCCGTCGTCCGGATCGTCGACCATCTTCGAGAGGATCGCGACGTCGGTTTCCCGTGCCAAACGGGAGGCCAGCGGTGCAACCCTAGCGCAGATCGCACGGTCTTCAGCCGCGAGAAGACGGAACACCGCTTCGTGGAGAACGTCCGCTCGGTCTTCTTGGAAACGACCGTCGTGCTCGGACGTTTCCAGATAGGAGACCAAGGCGTCGAAAAGCTTCAACCGTGGTCCGGAAACCACGCGGACGGCCGGCAGGGTTTCGGCGAATTCGGCGAAGCAGTCCAAGGACATGCGGTCGACGTTTTCGTCCACAACACCGGGAGTCTGGGAGAGAGACTGCCAGGCGAGCGCCCGGGCGTCGGGTTCGGCGTCCAGCAACAACGCCCGGAGGGATTCCGGCGAAGGCAACCGGTTTTCCGACAGGAAGGCGCCGAACGCCCGGCGTTTCAAGACCAACGGGCTCTCATCCGATTCCAAAACCGATTCGAGAACCACGCCGCCGTCGTGGACGCCGTTGAAATACAGACTTTCGGCCGCGACGAACAACTTCAGCGGAGACTCGGACGACGGTTCTTCTTCGTTCTCGATCCTGGACAATTCTCCGGAGAGGAACGTCCGGAAGGACTCCAATGCCTTGGACGAACAGAGCAGTCTGCCCAACAAATCCATTCCGGCGATTTCGGACTCTTCGGCGCCCGATTCCATTGCGCGAAAACCGAGGCGTTCCAGTTCGGACCAGGAATCTTCGCCGATGAAACGGCGCGCAAACGCCTCGTTCGAACCGTTGAATCCGCATCGAGCTCGCTCTCGTTTGACGACGGGCGCCCAGACATCGACGAGCTGGGTTTCTCCGGAAAGCCGGAGCGCTCCGACGCGCGATTCCGCCGGCAAGACCGAAACGAAATTCGAGAACCAGAAAACCGGATCGGGAGACTCCGCCGACATCCGGAATTCCAGATCCGGTTGCGCCGAAAGGACGCAATCCGGCGTCGCCGTGATGGCGAGGAGGGGGAGGAGGAGGGCGAGGCGTTTCATGGCGGGCGGGGGCGGGGTCAATGCAGAATGATGAATGCTGAATGCGACGTGGAGGGGGTGCGGGGCGAAGTCCAGGGGAAGTGGTCAGCGGTGGCTCCAGAATCCGTAGAGGATGCCGCGGTCGATGTCGTAGACGACGGCGCGACCGCCGTTGTTGTGGTTCACCCAGCCGTGGAACCAGAAATGTTCCGGGAAGCTTTCCTCGGGAATGTCGAGCCAGAGGGACGGATCGGTTCCGTCGAACCGGCGGCTGCCGGCGGTTGCGGGGTTTGCGTTGAACGAGGCGTCGTCGCGGCGGAGTTCGACGTGGTTCGACGCGGCGTGGGCGAGGAAGTCCTGCTCGGAGACTTCGCAGGAAAAACGGACGGTTCCCCCGAAACCGCAGCGTCCTTCGCAGCGAAAGTTCCGGGCGCCGGCGGGAACGAACGGTTCGACGGTCCACTGTCCTTTCCAAGTCTTCGCCGGATCGTAGACGTTCTCCGAACGGTCGATCTGGCCTTCCGACGTCCAGACGAGAAACGCGGACCCCATCCAGACGAGGCCGAAGAGGAGAAAGGCGGGGACGAGCAGTCCGGCCAGGCAGCCCGTGTGCGGCCCGGCCGGTCCGTCCGCATAGAGGCGAGGACGAACCGCCCCCCAGACGAATCCGGCCAGGATCAGGCAGGGCGGGACAAAGTAGAAGAAGGAGGAAACCGCGCTTCCAAACTCCGCCGCGAGAAGGGCCAGCGCGATTTCGGCGGCTACGGCGGCGAGGACCGCCAGCAGCCCGCGTTTCATCGCGGAATGCCACCGGCTGCTCCAAGGCCGGGTCGGTTCGGACGGGATGGGCGGAGATGGCGTTTCGTTCATCGTTCGGTGTGTTCGGTGTGTTCCGTGGTTTGTTCGGCGGCGGGCGGGTCTGGGCCCCTCACCCCCCATAGACGCATTTCGCGGGCAAATCGTTCACGGTTTTCGAACCTTTTTCGTGGGCTAGATTCCAAAGGTGCTCTTGGCGCCATTGGGGACGCGGTCGCGGGGGAATTCGACGTATTCCTCGGTCTGCCAGGCGCCGATGCGCGGACCCTCGGTCTTGCGGTTCAGGCCGCGCAGGTCCTCGGTGCGGGCGTAGCAGGCCTTGAGCGCCTCCAGGGCGGCGTCGGCGTCGGAGGGCGCGAGGTGGTGGAACCCGTCGGGGCGGTAGCGGACATGCCTGCTGCCGGTGCCGGCCGAATTGAGGCGCACCTTCGTGAACAGCACGTTCTTCCGACCCTGCGCGTCGGTCGAAAGCCACGGCTTGAGGAACCGGTTGCCGGTGCTCGACCCCCAGTCGGAACGGAGGAAGAGCCGCGACCCGCGAATCGCGCGCAGGTCGGTCACGGCGTAGACGGCGGTCCGAAGCCCGAGGAAGTTCCAGAGCGGCGCGAGAAGGACGACGAAGCCGAACAGGGCGACGGCGATCTGCCCGGCCTCGAAGGTCAGCGCCTCCCCGAGGGCGAGCGGCAGTCCGACGGTTCCGCCGAGAAACACGAGTCCGATGAAGGTCGTCGCCGGCCAGGCGGGAAACCACCATGTGGCGTGCGGCCTCCCCCACCAGAGCAAATGTTCGCCCTTCTGGAGCTTTTCAAGTAGCCAGGCGGGCGGGGCGGCCTGGCACGGCGTGGCGGGGTGCCGCCGCGCCGGCTGCGGCCGAATGTCGCGACTTTGCCGCTCGCTGTCGTCAGGTTCCATTGGGTAGAAGAGGTTGAAGGGTTGAAGAGGTTGAAGGAGTTTAAAGTTGAAAGGGTAAAGGGAAAAGTGGCGGAGCGTGGCGGGGGCGGGGGTCAATGCTGAATGATGAATGATGAATGCGGCGTGGCGGGGTACGGGAAGGCCGCTCCGCGGCGGGCAACGGCTTCGCCGCGCCCGCGCGGAGCGGAAGGGTGCTAGGGCGTGGCAGGAAACTCGGCAACGGGAACGCGGATGCCGGACGAAAGGTCGAAAAGCGTCAAGATTGGCGTTCCCAACGGGATCGGGTCGCGCCGGATTTCGATCGTTCCCCCTTCGCCGGGCGCGAGACGGAGAATCGCGGGATTCGCCCGGAATCCCGATTTGTGTTTCCCGGCAACGGTCTCGACCGCCAGAAGCGCGACCGCCCGGTCGGACCGGTTCGTCGCTGCGAGGACGGACGGCGCGTCCCGGGAAGACTTGGACGAAAACGCGGTTTCGATCCGCGGCGGCGGGAGCGTCGCGGCCGACGGATCGCGGCGTTCGAGCAGGACGCGGCTCCACGCTTCGTTGCCGAAGACGTCCGCCCACTTTTTGAGTTGGACGACGCATGGAACGTCCGCGAACGGAACGAGCACCTTCTCGTGGTTCACCCATTCGCGGAGTTTGACCGGTTCGAGGCGGACGATTCCGTTCGAGGTCGGAACGGGTTTCATTTCCGTTCCCGGAAGAACGTCGATGCGGACTTCCACGCCGTTTGTCGCGAGGAGCGCCTGGATCGTCCGGATACAGCCGCCGGGATGACGGTCGCGCAAGTTGGCGAGCCAGACCCCTTCGGCCGTCACGACCTCCTGGTTTCGGGCCGTGGACGAACTTCCCAAGTCCAGCATCGATGCAAGATACACGGGCGCCGCGTTCGTGGCGGGGTCTTCGGCCCGCGTGGGCGTGGCGGCGAGGACGAGGAGGGGCAGAAGGAGGGCGAGGCGTTTCATTGCGGGCGGGGGCGGGGTCAAGGGAAGTGGTTAGTGGTTGGTGGCGGCTTGGGCGGCCTTGCACGGCGTGGCGGGGTGATCACTCCGGTGTGTTGTCTTGTTTCCGAAGGACGATCCAATGGGCGATGTCCGAGGCGTAGGGCCGCGGTTTCGAGAG
>Ga0310691_10009053_pt1 | contig 10162 bp, 8 predicted proteins | sample 176DNAGHGlowgp2_FD_203887 | JGI IMG/M metagenome (GOLD analysis project Ga0310691, IMG submission 203887) | Sheep rumen microbial communities from Palmerston North, Manawatu-Wanganui, New Zealand - 1766 DNA GHGlow gp2 (v2) (version 2) | ecosystem: Host-associated > Mammals > Digestive system >...
CCGGCACATCCTTCACATCATCGGTGAAGAGATCCGGATATTCCCGGTAGGGAATGAATACTTCCACCGCCCCGCCGGGCCGGCTGAAGTAGGCGAAGTTCACCGTGGTATTGAACAGGAAGCTCATGCCCTCATAGCCGGCAGACCAGGAGAATTCCTTCGTGCTGGTGAGGTCCTCCTGCGAAAACAGCTCCCGCACCGTCTGCTCCGGCGTCTTCGGGAAGTCCTCCCGGGGAATCATCTCCTTCACCTTCTCCACCACAGCATCACAGAGCCTGTCCTTATCCGTAACCAGGTCCGAGAGCTCAAGCACCTCTCCGGTCTGGGAATCGAAGTTTACGCCCAGAAGGGTCGTATCCCCATTGCCCAGCCCGTAGGTGACATCCCAGCGGATAATGCTCAGGATATGCTCGTCGGCGCGCATAAGCTGGGCGTTGTTTGCGGTATGATAGAATCCGTCCGCATCAAAATCCCCGGACTGGCTGGCTTCCGCCAGGGTCCGCTTATAATTATCCAGATAAATCTGCGCCTGAAGGTTCAGGTCATCATTGTACTTCTCCAGCGCGGACTTAAGCTTCGGGTGGTTCTCATCTGCCGTGATGCAGTCATAGTTACCGTAACAGATAAAGGCAGTGTCGTCCGAATCGATATATTTGCTCTCCCGGCCAAGGGAAATGGTCCGGTTAACTCCGTCCCATACGGGTTCTCCCGCGTCTGCGGGTGCAGCGGCCTCTTCCGCCGTCTTTTCCGCTTCTTCTGCCGGTTCTTCGGCCTCTTCTGCCGCATCCTGCGCAGTTTCCTGCACGGCTTCCGCACTCTCTCCTGCCGGCTGTGTTTCTGCTTTACTGCCGCCGCAGGCCGTCATCAGAAGGCAGGCCGCAAGCACGCCCGCCGCCATTCTCATAGATTTCTTCATAAATTTCTTCCTTCCCGGCAAATGGGCAGACTTTACCCATGCCGCCAGTCTTATTCTAACACAAAGGAAACCGGGAAGGTCTTACGCTTCCCGGTCGTCTTTTTTACAATATGTTAATTTCCATCCCCGCTGCCGCGCAGAATAACAAACCCGCATCAGAACGTAATCGCCTCTTTCATAGACCGCACATAGTCTCCCACCGGCTCTGCCGCTTCCCTTCCGTGGGCTGCCAGGAGCTTTATGATGGCGGAGCCGACGATGACGCCGTCCGCGATGCGAGCCATCTTTTTGGCCTGTTCCGGCGTGGAGATACCGAACCCGATGGCGCAGGGCACATCCGTATGTTCCCGCACCACCTTAAGAATCGCAGAAAGATCCGTCTTAATCTCCGAGCGGACGCCGGTGACGCCCAGGCTGGAGACGATGTAGAGAAATCCTTCCGCCTCCCGTGCTATCATGGCGACCCTGTTTTCCGAGGTCGGCGCAATCATGGAAATCAGTGCCACGCCGTACTTTCGGCACAGTCCCCCGAATTCTTCCTTCTCCTCAAAGGGCACGTCCGGGAGAATGATGCCGTCGATGCCGATCGCACTGCAGTTTTTCAGAAAACGCTCCGCGCCATAGGAGAATACCACGTTGGCGTAAGTCATGAATACCAGCGGAATCTCCACATCCTTCCGCAGGTCTCTTACAAAGTCAAAGATTTTATCGGTGGTTACGCCGCCGGACAGAGCCCGGAGGTTGGCCCCCTGGATCACCGGTCCTTCCGCCGTCGGGTCGGAAAAGGGGATGCCCAGCTCGATGAGGCCGGCTCCATTTGCCACAGCAGCCCGGACCACCTTCCCTGTGGTCTCCAGGTCCGGATCCCCGCAGGTGATGAAGGGGATAAACACCTTTTCCTTCTGAAATGCCTCCGCAATCCTATTCATGGATATCCTCCCCTCTGTAGCGGGCGATAGCCGCGCAGTCCTTGTCTCCCCTGCCGGAAATGGTGATGACCAGAATCCGGTCCTTTTCCATCTCCTTCGCGATCTTCATGGCGTGGGCCACGGCATGGGCCGACTCAATGGCCGGGATGATGCCCTCCGTCCTCGCCAGGTATTCAAAGGCTTCCACCGCCTCGTTATCGGTCACCGGCACGTATTCGGCCCGTCCGCTGTCATAGAGATGGGCGTGCTCCGGTCCGATGCCCGGGTAATCCAGTCCCGCGGAGATGGAGTAGACCGGTGCAATCTGCCCGTACTCATCCTGGCAGAAGTAGGACTTCATGCCGTGGAAGATACCCAGCTTTCCGGTGGCGATGGTGGCCGCCGTCTCCGCCGTATCCACGCCCCGGCCCGCGGCCTCGCAGCCGATGAGCTTCACTTCCGGGTCGCCGATAAAGTGGTAAAAGCTGCCGATGGCATTGGAACCGCCGCCCACACAGGCCAGCACCGCATCGGGAAGCCGTCCTTCCTTCTCCAGAATCTGCTCCTTGATCTCCTTTGAGATCACCGCCTGGAAATCCCGCACCATCGTGGGAAATGGGTGCGGCCCCATCACAGACCCTAAGCAGTAATGGGTGTCATCGATCCGGGAGGTCCACTCCCGCATGGCCTCGGAGACCGCGTCCTTGAGCGTCGCCGTCCCCGTCTTCACCGGGATGACCTCCGCCCCCAGAAGCCGCATCCGATAGACATTCAGGGCCTGCCGGATGGTGTCCTCCTCGCCCATGAATACCACGCACTCCATGCCGAGAAGTGCCGCCGCCGTGGCGGTGGCCACGCCGTGCTGTCCCGCGCCGGTCTCCGCGATCAAGCGGGTTTTCCCCATCTTCTTTGCCAGAAGGGCCTGCCCCAGGACGTTATTGATCTTGTGGGCGCCGGTGTGATTCAGGTCTTCCCTCTTCAGGTATATCTTTGCGCCGCCCAGGTCCCCGGTCATCTTTTTTGCATAATACAGTCTCGAGGGCCTGCCCGCATACTCATTCAGGAGTTCGGTCAGCTCCCTGTTAAACTCCGGGTCCTCTTTATAATGATTGTAGGCTGCTTCCAGCTCAATCACCGCATTCATCAGGGTTTCCGGAATATACTGTCCTCCGTGAATTCCGAATCTTCCTCTGCTCATCTGCTTCTCCTCCTGTATTTGCCCTGCCCCGGGGAATCTGCCTCTTCTTTCACCGCCGGCACTGCGGGCTGCCTTCACCGCGCGAAGTATCTTTTCCCGGTCCTTCTTTTTCTCCGTCTCCACACCGGAAGAGATGTCCACCAGCGCCGGTTTTAATTTCTCTGCCGCCTCCGGAATGTTCTCCGGCGTAAGCCCGCCGGCCAGAAAGAAGGGCCGCTTCATCTCCTTTACATAAGACCAGTCAAAGGACTTTCCTTCGCCGTATCCGCCGTCCAGGAGAATCCCGTCGGCAGGGCTTTCTGCTGCCGCTTCCAGGTCTTCTTCCGACCGCACCCGGAAGGCCTTCCAGACCGGGCATCCGGCCTTTTTGCGGATCTCCCGGATCTCCTCTGCGGTCTCTTCCCCGTGCAGCTGAATCACATCGAGGCCGATGGTTTCCTTTGCCCGGAGGATCTCTTCTGCGGGCCGGTTCACGAAGACGCCCACGGCCTTTATGCCGGGAAGAAGTCTTTTTCGGAGCTCCGCTGCCCTGGGAATACTGATGTTCCGATGGCTTTTCGGAAACTGCAGGATAAATCCCGCATACCCGGGGCGGGCCTCATTCACATAATCGATATCGCAGTCCCGGAAGAGACCGCAGATTTTAATCTCCGTCATCCGGCTGCCTCCCGCATGGCCGAAAGCATGGCGCCCTTATCCTTCGCGCGCATGAGAACTTCTCCCATGAGGACGGCATCCGCACCGATCCGGGAAAGAAGCTTCACATCCTCCGGGCTCTTCACTCCGCTCTCCGCCACATAGAGGCAGTCCGCAGGAATCCGGTCCCGGAGTCTTTCTGCATTCTCAAAATCCACCGAGAAGTCCTTCAGATTCCGGTTATTAACCCCGATCATCCGTGCTCCCGCAGATACTGCGGACGCAATCTCCGCCCCATCGTGGGTTTCCACCAGGGCACAAAGCCCCAGGTCTTCACAGATTTCAAGATACCGGGCAATGGTCTCCGTATTCAGCAGGCTGCAGATGAGGAGCACACCGTCGGCGCCCATAACCTTTGCCTGGTACAGCTGATAGGGATCCACCGTAAAGTCCTTCCGGATCATGGGCGTTTTAATATGCGCCCGGATCTCACGGAAGATATCGTCCGACCCCAGGAAGTACCGGGGCTCCGTAAGGCAGGAAACCGCATCCGCGCCGGCCTTCTCGTACTCTCCTGCAATCTGCAGATAGTCAAACACCGGGTCAATGATTCCTTTGGACGGCGAGGCCTTCTTTACCTCGCAGATAAAAGACATGCCAGGCTTTCCAACCGCCTTATAAAAGGGATTTTCCGGCTCCCCCGGGAGTGCTTCCGCGAGCGATTTCATTTCCCCGAAGCTTACCTTCTCCCTGTCCCGCATGACCCGAATCTCTGCTTCCTTTGCCAGCTGCTCCAGTATCGTCATCGATTGCTCACCTCGATAAACTGCTCAAGCTTCTCATAGGCCTTTCCGGAATCAATCAGCTTGGCCGCAAGTCTGATGCCATCCTCCATGGAATCCGCTTTTCCGCCGATATAGAGGGCCGCGCCGGCATTCATGAGAACCGCATCTCTTCTGCTTCCCTTCTCGCCCTTAAGAATTCTTCTCGTAATCTCCGCATTCTCCTCCGGTGTTCCGCCCTCCAGCGCTTCCTTTGCGCATCTTTTAAGTCCGAACTGTTCCGGGGTGACGATGTAGGTTTTAAACCATCCGTCGCGGATCTCGCAGATCTTTGTCGGGGCGCTGACGGAAATCTCGTCCAGCTTGTCAGTGCCGTATACCACCATTCCGCGGCGGATTCCGAGATTCACCAGAACCTGGGCCAGCGGCTCCACCAGATAGTCGTCATAGACGCCGAGAAGCTGCATCGTCGGCGTGCCCGGGTTGGTGAGAGGCCCCAGGATATTGAACACGGTCCGGAATCCCAGCTCTCTCCGGATGGCGCCCACATATTTCATGGAGCTGTGATACTTCTGGGCAAAGAAGAAGCACATGCCCACCTCACGAAGGAGCTCCACGCATTTTTCCGGACTCTGGTCAATGTTTACGCCCAGGGCCTCCAGACAGTCGGCTGTTCCGCACTGGGAGGAAGCTGCCCGGTTTCCGTGCTTGGCCACCTTCATGCCTCCGGCTGCCGCCACAAGCGCCGATGTGGTGGAGATGTTGAAGCTGTGGGCATTGTCGCCGCCGGTGCCGACGATCTCGAACAGGTCATCCCCTGCCTCCACCTTCGTGGCGTGGGCCCGCATGGCCGCCGCGCAGCCTGCAACCTCATCCGTGGTCTCGGCTCTCGCACTCTTGGTGGAAAGCGCTGCCAGGAAGGCGGCATTCTGGGTTGCTGTGGTTTCGCCACTCATGATCTCATTCATGACGGTGTAGGCCTCCTCGTAGGTGAGATCCCCTTTGCTGACGATTTTGACGATAGCTTCTTTGATCATGGTACATCCTCCTTTTCCTGATTACTCTGCCTGAAGGACTCCCATAAAACAAGAAAGTCCTTGACAGAGCATACACTCTGTCAAGGACGAATTCGTTTAATATCGACACGATCCGCGGTGCCACCTTGATTCACGGGTTGCCCCGTGCGCTTGGCAGGATACCATCATATCCCCGGCAACTGACGTATGCCTGCACGTCGCAGAATACTCGGCACTGCGTGCCTTTGACTGCGCCCTCCGCGGTCCATTTGACAACTTGTTTCCCGCCCGGTTCTCAGCCTTCCGGACTCTCTGTGGGGGCATCACTGCCGTTATCTCCGCTTCATCGGTTTTGTTTTATGAAATTTTACAGTAGAATATCACCCGGTCCGCATCATGTCAACCGCAATTATGACATTCAGCACCCGGATTGTTCATTCTGCATGCACAGGACCGTCTGCCTGCCTCAGCCGTGAGCGCGATCGCGTCACTGAACATCGTGATCTTGCCCCTTATTCTGATCTGCAGACGGCATTTTCCGAGCAGAAACAACATTGCCGGAATCGCCATCATCCTGCTGGGGCTGGCCATCTCAGGCCACCTTCGCGTGCAGGGCGGAAAGCTTACAGGCATCCTGTATGTCCTTCTGAGCTGTCTGATGATGTCTCTTTATACAGTATTCGCAGCCAACTATACAAAAGAAAGGGATCCTCTCCTTCTTACAACCCTCCAGCTCTGCGAAACCGCTGTGATCGGGCTGATCCTGTGGGCAGTCACAGACACCGGTTCCATCGTGGCAATCAACTGGTCCCTGGAGACCTTTTCCTATATTGTGATCATCGCGTTTTTCTCCAAGGCCTATGCCTATGTCATGCTCATGTATTCCGAGAAATACTGCGATGCGATCACCGTCACGGTCATTGCCGCCACAGAACCGGTCGTCACTCTGGCCCTTGCACTCCTGATCCCCGGCGCTTCGGGGAACAAAGAACTGTTTTCCGCAAGTTCTCTCCTGGGTGCAGTCATGATTACTATCGGTGCAGTCGTCGCGGGAACAGACTTTCTCTCTGCCCGCAAAGACCGGGCGGGCGTCGCGAATGGAATGCCTGCCGATGCAGTCTCTGAAATCTCCGGAACATACCATGAAGCTTCCCCTGCTGCCGCATTCACCCGGCCCGCAGACCGCCGCCTGCTTCTGCGGGTATTTCTTGCGCTGATGATCGGATTTGCATTGCTTGGTGTGTCAATCAATGTCATATTCGATGTATTCATTGTACTTATTCGTATTGATTCTTTTCAAAAACATTTTCCCCGCTGAGCCTATTATTTATTCTTCTTCCCTCCCGGAAGCTGTTTGATCCCAACCGTACTAACCTGTGACAATGTTTCTATCTGCTTAAGTGCAAGTTCTCTCAGAAGCACCAGTCTTTCTGACATTGTTTTCCCTTGTCCGATAAGGATTGCGTTGTAGCTTTCCATATTTGCCAGTTTTTGCTGTTTTGCCAAACAACGCTACATTCAACATATCTGCTTCATCGGCATATTTATACGAGATTTGCTCCGGCGTCAGTTCTGCCGGCAAAAGATGATCCTTAATCGCGTCCGTATGAATATGTAGCTGCATACCGTCCTTGTTTGCTGACAATCCCCACCGCTCCGGTAACTTCTATCCATCGTTTAGGAGTCATTACAAACCCATTATCACCTGCTTCTTTCTTAATTACCTCGAATTCGAGGCAATTAAAATTGGGATTATGTAAAACTTCCCAAAGACCTATAAAAGAAACCGTGCTTCGATTCCTCATCCAGTTCTGAATAACATACCCCGGATATTCTCCCTCTCTTATGATTAGTTTGAGCTTGTCTGTTCTCTCTCAGAGTCTTTAATCCGATAGTAATCCTCCATCTTCACATTCAGTTTTACATAGGAATCTGCTTTTCGGTTGCTCACTTGCTCTAAAAGCACGCAGCTTTCCACGTGAAAAGTAGGTGCAAAACGATCCACAGCGGTACTGCTTTACCAGTATCGGTTTCTGCGTTCTTCCAATTCAACAAGGGCGTTATATAAACGTTCCTGCAGTTCTGCTTTCGAAAGGCTTTTTACATATTTTCGCAGGTCTTCGTAATGCTGTTTCACTCTCTCCTCTTCCTCACGCTCCCATTGCTCTGCCTGTTTCAGGAAATCTTGCACAGCTTCTGGTTCAACGGTGAAATACAGTGCAATCATATGTTTGCATACCACCCGACGTCCTTCGGCAAACGCACAATTGCAAACGGATTTTCTGGGATGCAGTGTATCAATGTAAACGTTATATCTTTTCCCGTTGCTTCCAGATACAACCCCCTCATACGTTGATTTCCCGGATTTTTTCCAGGAAACCACTTTATGGTTTTCATAATAATCCATTCCGCGCCAGACAGAAACCCCGCTGGCAATTTCAATCAGACCCATATCGCTTCCTTTCAGTATCATCTGTCTTTCTTTTCGCTAAGACTTGTTTTGTATTCCTCTTCTGCAATTTGAATCTGCTGCTGGATTTGCTCCGCAGTTGGCAGGTATTCCTGAATTTCTGCAGCAACCTGCTGCAGTTTTAAACTGCTGATATTCATCTGGTTACTCAGAACATTAACAACGGCCTCGAAATCCTCATACGAGCTATAGAAAGAATACCATTTTTTCCATAGATTGCGGGCAGAGAATCCCTTCGCCTTTGGAAATGCCGCCTGAAGCTATAGTCCCTTATCAGTAAACACATAGCCACACCCCCACTTCCGGATAAGTTCCCGCGAACATAAAAAGAGGGTTCCCATCATCGAGACCGACTCCTGCTCTCCATGACGGAAACCCGATAATTTCAGGCTTTTTCAGCCCTCTTTTACTCTTTATGTACTAGTTGACAGACGGTCTCGATGTGCCTCGTCAGAAGACAGTTGCGACAATTTGTCTTCCTCGTTCTTAGGAAGTGACGGCAATTTTTTCGCCTTGGAATTCCTCCTCGGAGGTTTGAAATCATCGCCGTTCTTCTTGTCTTCAAAACCGGTCTTATAGACAAATGTGATCATCGACGGATCTGCATTTCCCTCGTCATCATACCCGCCTACAATAACTTTTTCAACGATGCTTTCAAAAACATTTCTGTCAAATTCCTTCAGGATCGGTGCCTCGGAAAGAAGCTTCCGCATTGCGTCCAACCTCTTGCGTAAATCCTTCTCGACATCAGCTTCACCCTGTAGTCTTTTGAGCTCCGTTGTCTTCAGTTGCTGTTCTTTTATGATCTCCAGCTTTTTGTCTTCATAGGTACCAAAGTCGATCTGTTCTTCCAGATGCATATCCAGAAGACGCTGCATCTTCTGATCAAGCTGCTTAAGTTCTTTCTTTACCCGTTCGATCTCCTGCATGGTTGCATCGGAATGCAGCTCCTCTTCTGTTCTCTGCAGGAATTCTTCCAGGACATCCTTGTGATCGTTGGTAATCATCCGGTAGGATTCCACGAATGCACTCTCCAGTACTTCCTCCGGAATACCCTTACTGTGCGGACAGTTCTTCTTGCCATACTTGGATGAAGAAATGCAGAACCAAATCGTTTTATTATATTTGGAACCGCTGTGCCAGGAACGTCTCGTCAGCGAAGCGCCGCAGAAGCCGCATTTGATCATACAGCTGAATGCGTACCGTCTGCTGAACTGCTCCCTGTATGCATTCGGATTCATATTCGCATTCGTGTGACAGGCTGAGCGCTTTTTCAGAATAGCCTGCGCCTGTTCCCATGTATCCTCTGAAATAATCGGTTCATGATGATCTCTCATCAGATACTGATCAACTTCACCCAGGTTATCAAGCCTGCGTTTCGAAATCGGATCTACTGTAAAGGTCTTTCCCTGCAGGAGATCCCCTTTGTATTTTTCGTTCTTGATAATGCCTATGACTGTTGTGTCGTACCAGCTCTTGTTACCCTTTGCAGTCACAGCACCCATCTGCTCCAACTCCCTGGCAATCACATGAGCACCCATGCCTTCGATATAGCGCTTAAAGATATATCGGACGATTTTTGCTTCTTCCTCGTTGACAGTGATCTGTTTTGTCTCCGGATTGTAATCATATCCAAGTGCACCGGCAAAGCCCACGATCTCGCCGCGGGACATCTTCATTGCCAGTCCCTTCTTGACGTTGGAAGAGATATTTTCGACTTCCTGCTGCGCCACTGAACTGAGCACGACCAGAAGCAGCTCTCCGTCCATGGAAAGCGTATTGATATTCTCATCTTCGAAGAAGACTGCGATATCCTTCTCCTTCAGCATCCGGACATACTTCAGTGTGTCCAATGTATTGCGGGCAAACCGGGAGATCGACTTCGTGATAACCATATCAATCTGACCGCTCATGCAGTCATTGATCATCTTCTGGAAGCCGTCTCGTTTTGCCACCTGGGTGCCGGTAATTCCTTCATCCGCGTAGATACCGGCCATCATCCAGTCCACGTTTTCGCTGATCTTATCTGTATAATACTGAACCTGCGATCTGTAGCTGTTCAGCTGATCCTCACTGTCCGTGCTGACCCGGCAGTATGCCGCAACGCGTTTTCGTTCTATGGATTTGCTGCGTCTTCTGCGGTCAGTCACAGATACCTGAGCCTTGATTACATCGACTTTTGCCATCTGCCTCGCCTCCTTTGCCTCACCTTACATCACGCGATTCAAAATCAGCA
>Ga0310691_10009054_pt1 | contig 10161 bp, 2 predicted proteins | sample 176DNAGHGlowgp2_FD_203887 | JGI IMG/M metagenome (GOLD analysis project Ga0310691, IMG submission 203887) | Sheep rumen microbial communities from Palmerston North, Manawatu-Wanganui, New Zealand - 1766 DNA GHGlow gp2 (v2) (version 2) | ecosystem: Host-associated > Mammals > Digestive system >...
TCATGGGTAGAGCTCCAAGAGGCATGGAAATTGTCGTAGGAGGAGCACATATAAGAGGGATCGGTATAAGGCAGATACCATTCCTTGGGTGCCCAAGTGATGGAATCGGAAGGCATCTTGTAATAGCCTCTCGTCTGCAAGGCCGACACGCTCTCTGAGAAGATAAACGGTTTATCGGGAAAGTTCTGCGGCACATCTTTCACCCACTGATGGTGATAGTTGAAGCCGATGATGTCGATGGCGCCACTCTTGAAGAGGTGGTTGTTGGGTGACGGTTCGTTACAGCCAGCCAATATAGGACGTCCTGAGGGATCGTTACGTTTGACGATATCTGCCAGATGGCGCGTCAGGAGGGAATTAGGACTGAGCTCACCATCCTTAGCCAGTGTGGATGCATCGCGACTGGCATTCAACAGGAGGTTGGCCTGTTCGAGGGTCAGCTCGTCGGAATCGGATGACGACCACTGCTCAAGCACCTCGTTGCCAATCGACCACATCAGGATACAGGGGTGGTTACGGTCTCGCACCACGAGATCGGTCAGGTCGCGCTCGTGCCACTCGTCGAAGAAGCGGGCATAGTCGTTCTGTGTCTTCTTGCGCCGCCACATATCGAAGCTCTCATCCATCACGATCAGTCCCATCGTATCACACATATTCAACAGTTCAGGGGCTGGCGGGTTATGAGAACTGCGGATGGAATTGACACCCATTGCCTTCAGTTTCGAGAGTTTGCGGTGGAGGGCATCCTCGTTGAGGGCAGCACCCAGACATCCGAAGTCGTGATGCTCGCAGACGCCATTGAGTTTGAAGTTCTTACCATTGAGCCAAAAGCCCGTCTTGGCATCAAACTTAAAGCTGCGGAAGCCCGTGGTGGTCTCATAGGCATCCACCACCTTACCACCGACTTTTACTTGCGTGAGAACCTTATAGATATATGGGGCCTCGCAACTCCAGAGCATCGGTTTGGAGACAGAGATGACCGATTTCAGGCCTTTCGACTTGCCGACAATTTTGCCATTGGGGTCAATGAGGGTGTTTTCGACCGAGCCCTGCCCCTTGAGTGTGACCTCAATATCAAGTCTACCTTTACCTTTGACAATGGAAGAGCTGGCATTAACGCCCCAATGGGCCACATGCACGGAAGCCGTCTTCGTGAGCCACACATGGCGATAGATGCCACAGCCGGAATACCAGCGGGAATTAGGCTGATCAGAGTTGTTCACTCGCACGGCGACCACATTATCACCTTCCTTCACATAAGGTGTGATATCATATTCGAAACTCGAATAGCCGTATGGGCGGAAGCCCACTTCCTTGCCGTTCACATAGACGGTGGAGTTCATATAGACGCCATCGAATTCAAGGAAGTACTCTTGGGTATTAGGTGATGGGGATGGGGTGACGGTGAAATGCTTGCGGTACCAGCCGATACCGCCAGGCAGAGCTCCCCCACCCGCTCCACTGGGATTGCTGACATAGAAGTCGCCTTCAATCGCCCAGTCGTGGGGCACATCGAGCAGTCGCCAACCATCGTCAGGATAGCCCGGTTCTGCCATCGCGGTGGAATCGCCAAGCATAAACCGCCAATTCTTATCAAAGCACTGTCTGTCTCTGGCTTGCGCAGCAGAGAGTCCGCACAAGACGCATAACAATAATATCATTCTCTTCATATACTTCATTTGGATGATGGGTGTTGGGTGATTACAACTGTATACTAACGGCCTTGCCAGTGTAGTTAACCAGTTTGCCCTCTGGATTATCAAGGTTCAGGGGTTTTGCGCCATCCTTAGAGATAAGCACTACGTTAAACTGGCGACTCTTCAGCATGCCCGGGAACTGTCCCTTGCGGGCACCAAAGCTGACGGTCTTGGCGGCATCGTCGTAGGTAATGTCAATCGTGGCGTACTTGCCCTTCTCGTAATTGTAGTTGATACCTTCATCCTCATAGAGCTGGAAACTGCCGTTCTGACCAGCATAGACATAAAGATTGATGAGTTCTGCAGGTTTCTCGTCGCACCACTCCATCGCCGGACCGAAGGGAATAATGGCTCCCTCGCGTACGAAGACAGGAATCTGCTCGTAGGGTGCATCGACCACCAGACGCTGGCCACCATCGATGTATTCGCTGGTATAGAGGTTGTACCAGCCACACTGCTTCGGGAAGTAGACACTGCGGTTGCGGGCCTTGTAGTAGCCTACCGGACAAGCCATCAGGTCAGGACCGAACATCCACTGGTTGCCGATATTCTCTACTTCCTTATCGCCGTTGAAGTCCATCACCAAGGCACGCATCAGCGTATAATCCTTGAAATGAGCCCAACCTGCCATCGAGTAGAGATATGGCATCAGGCGATAACGCAACTGGTCATAATAGACAAACGACTTATAAGCAGGATGGTTGTCAGGAGCGATGTTCCAGATTTCGCGCAGCGGCCACTGACCATGAGCACGGAAGAGCGGGATAAAGGCACCGAACTGATTCCAGCGAGTCTGCAACTCACGCCACTCCTTGAGGTCCTCATTCTCCACGCCACTCTTGTCGAACAGCTGCTGGGCTGCCACATAGCGGTTCTCCACACAGAAACCTCCCTGGTCCATACCCCAGAAGGGTACACCCGACATGGAATAGTTCAAGCCAGCTGTCATCTGGGCACGCATATCCTCCCAGCGGGTGCCGATATCACCACTCCAGGTAGCAGTAGAGAATCGCTGCTCGCCAGCAAATCCGCTACGGGTAAGCAGGAAAACGCGAGGCTCGTTCAACTTGCCATTATAAACAGAGCGCTGACCATTGTAGATCGCATCGGCATTAACGGTGGAATAGGCATTGAAATACTCCGTTGATGTTCCTAAGGCCGTAGGACCAGAAAGAGCCTTGCGGTACCACATGGGAGTACAGTCGCGCACATTGGGTTCTGAAGCATCCATCCACCAGGCATCGACGGTTGAATATTGACCGTTGACCATAGACCATTTCCCCTTGGCCTTTGACAATCCTGTGTATAGGTTCTCGTCCATCTGGCGCCAGAACATCTGACGTGCGCCAGCATCGTAGGCATCGTAGAAGCCATTCTTATAGCCTCGGCCCACCCAGTCGTGAATATCGTCGGTAGGCGACTGGACATACATCCACCCCTTGGCATCGAGTTCCTTATAGTTGTCAGTATTGCAATAGAACTTAGGCCATACGGAAATCATGAACCGTCCGTGCATCTGGTGAACAGAGTCGAGCATGGCTTGCGGATTGGGATAACGTGAAGCCTCAAACTGATGAGAGCCCCACTGATCCTCGGGCCAGTAGTTCCAGTCCTGCACGATATTATCAACAGGGATATGACGCTTACGGAATTCTGCCAAGGTACTCTCAATCTCCTCAGAAGTCTTATAGCGCTCACGACTCTGCCAGAAGCCGAGCACCCATTTGGGATAGAGCGAAGCCTTACCTGTAAGGGTGCGATAGCCAGAGACTACCTGATCCAGGTTCTCACCGGCGATGAAATAATAATCCATATCCTTAGCCATCTCACTCCAGACGCTCAGTTGGCCGCGTTCCTCAGCACTCCGAGGCTCAGCCACACGCAAGCCACAATAGGATTCCCCGCCATCAGGCTGCCATTCGATGCGAAGCTGGGCTCTCTTCTTTTTCTCCAACGTCACCTCAAATTTATAGGCATTGGGGTTCCAGGCTGTGCGCCAACGCTCAGACACCACCTCCTTGCCATCGATATATACCTTGATATAGCCTGCATAGTAGAGAATAAACTGATAAAGTTCCTTCATACCTTTGCACTTGCAGTTGCCTTTGCATTTGCACTTGCCGCCATCACAACACTTGGGCTCGATAAAGCCTTCATAGACAACATTTGCCCCTTGGAGATTGAAACCCTTGGGCAGGTTCTTGATGCCACCATGATCCGTCTTGAGAGCAATCTCTGATTTCTCTGGCGTACCATATTCATAATAGATGCTGTCTTCATCACGGACAAGTTTCTTACCGTTCCTGTCAATGTATGTCCCTGTGAGATGGCCTTTCTTGCCCTGTTTATCATACAGGCGAAAGGCACGGTTCAACTGGAGATAATCATTGGGATTGCCAAAACGGCAGAAGGAATAGGAGTCCCACAGCAGTCCATAGTTCTTATTAGAGAGCACAAAGGGAATGCTCACCTTCGTATTATACTGGAACAAGTCCTCATTCTTGCCCTTCATATTGAACTCCTCACTCTGATGCTGACCCAAGCCATAGAAAGCCTCATCCTCAGGCGAGTCGAACTTCATCTGCCAGGAAAGGCCATGTTTTGCCTCTTCCGGCACTGTGAATCCATTCTTAATGCCCAGTTCACGCTCGGGCACCGTGAAGTCCCAGAACTTCTTGCCGCCCTCGGCCTCTTTCAGCAGCACCTTGCCGTCAGCATCGAAGAACGTCACCTCGCCTGTGGTCTTCTGCACCACCGCCTTTACATTTCTGGCCTTTACCACCACGGTCTCACCCTCTTCACTGACGGTGTAAGAGCCTTTAACAGGGGCTGCCTGAGGCACAATCATCAACGAAGCCGGTTTCTCGGGCAGGGCATCCTTGGATGTGGCACGCACCCGGATGATGTTATCATTCATCACCTCCAGGCGAATTACTTTTGCCTGACCATTGTCAGGGCGGATAGTTACGTAGTTTCCGTTAGTCTTTACGTCTGCTGCCATCAACACACCTGTTGCCATCAGGGCAGACACCATACAAAATAGTTTTTTCATTATATGACTTATTAATATTAATTATCTTCGATAATCATTGCCTCCTCAATCTCCGGGTCCTCTATCGGGATAGTGATGGTGAATACCGTTCCTCCACCAGGATTATCATCAGCCTTGATGCTGCCATGATGAGCATCGACGATCTGTTTCACCGTATCAAGTCCAAGACCTTCGTCCTCAATGCCATCGCCAATATATGGTTCAAACATGTGGTTCCTTGATTCCTCAGGAATGCCGATGCCATTATCAGCCACCAGCAAGGCAACCCGCTCGGGTGCCGGTTTCAAGAGAGTCACCTGAATCCTGCAATCAGAAGGCGTAAACTTCAACGAGTTCTTCAGCAGGATATCTATCGCCTTACGAAGCTGCTCCTCATCATAAGACATAAGGAGAGACTCAAGTGGCGAATTAAAGACAATCTTCTGTCTTTTTCCTTCAGGGGTCTTATAGCTTCCACAGAAATCTTTCAGGAAAGCCACTATATCCTTCTCTATACGATGCAGTTTCAGTCTTTCTGGAACCACAGACGCTATTGGCACATCCTCAACGATGACATCCTTCTCATGAATCACCTCTGCCATAGCCTCATCAGCCTGATGCTTCTGGAAGCGCATGCCCTCCTTCTGCATCTGGGTCCGCATCTTGCTCATCCATTGGCGCTTTTCTGTTTCCCGTCGCAATTGCTCAAGTCGGGCCTTTTCCTGCTGTTTCTTCAGATACCACTTCACAAACAGCCATGCCCCGACGGCAATCAGAATCATATAAAGCAGAATCATCCAGCGCGTACGATAAAGAGGTGGACGGATGGTAATGTCCAAAACACTCTCCTCGGTGCCCAGCGAGCCATCTTCGTTGAGGATACGGACACGAAGGGTATAGGAGCCGGCACGCAGCGAGTTATACGTAATATTGGGATTCAACTCCGAAGTCTTCACCCAGTTCTCGTTAAAGCCCTCCAACTTATAGGCAAAACGCTTGTGATTGTTAATGCGGACTTCGTTGGTAGACAACTGTATGGTGAACTGGTCGTTAAATTCCAATGTCAGTTCCCTACACACGTCAAGAGCCTCGTCAATGATAACACGTCCATTAAACTTCTTACCGACCTCCACATCCTGGTCAAAGATCTGCAAGCCACTGAAAACGGGTCGTTCATTACTCGTGTTATCCTGCAACGATGAGGGATCAATGATATCGAGTCCGCCTTGTCCACCCACCAGCACCTTACCATCACGCGTGAGCCAGGCAGAGCGCTGGTTGTAGGTAGCCTTCTGCAAACCATCACGGCTATTAAAGCTGCGGATATTAAACTGCCATGTTCCATCGTCCTGATGTTGGGGAACGATATTCGAGACACCGTGGTCCGTGACGACCCATATATGATGCTGATTATCCTCTAAGATGGAATTGATACCAGAGCCAAACAGGCCGTCAGTCATATCAATCAGTTTCTGGAACTGGGTCTTAGGGTCATAAACGATAACACCGACATTGGAACCAAACCATATCAACTGGCGGCTGTCTTCAATAACATAATTTGTGGACCCCACGCTGACATTGATATTGGGACTCTCGGGAAGTTCCTGATTAATCAGTTTATGGCTCACTGGATTCACCAACGAGTAATAGTGACTTGTTCCTGTCATCAGCCAGCCCTTTTTCGTCCAGCTTATCGATGTCAGGTAATCACTGGGGATGACGGTATTCTTGGTATTCCACGTCGTAAACTGATGGGTTTTGGGGTCCAACATCTGCAAGCCGCCGCCAAGTGTATTGAACCACATGCGCCCCCACTTGTCTTCCGTTAGTGCCCAGACGCTGTTATTAGCCAGCCCACCTTGTTCTCCCGTAGCCTGCACATTGATGATGGTAGCCTGCGTGGGATCAGAGGCAGAAGGAACGGCATGGGTCAGTCCGCCATTATAAGAGCCAAACCAGATGGTGCCATCGCTGGCTGCCCAAGAGCCGACGACGATGTTGCTCACCAGCCCGCTGTTGTCCTTCGTAAAATGATTCACCACCTCTCCTGACTTGGGGTTATACACCAGAATTCCCTTATCATTAGTACCCAACCAGTAGTTTCCGCGCTTATCTTCACAAGTGGTGGTAATATCACCCAGGTCTACGCTCTTCAGGCTGGAGAGGCCTCTGATATACTGATTCACACCGTTCTTGTAAGAGCCAATCCACATACTGCCATCGTCAGCCTGATAAATGATACGAAGCGTGTTATCGCTGATGGTGGTCTCGTCATGCTTATTGTTCAGGAACTGTTTCCACTGTTTGTTCTTCAAGTCGACGACTACAAGTCCGTCATGATCGCATACTAGCCAGAGCCATCCGTTCTCGTCAATAAGCAGGTTCCAAACCATCAGAGACCCCGGCACGCCCTCGATGCCTTTACTCGACAGGAACTCCGGAAGAGAGGCATACCACTTCTTGGTCTTATTCTCATAGACATAGAGATTGCTCAACACGCCACACCAGAAATTGCCTTCCTTATCGACATAGAGTCTGTACTCCTGACTCTCGATTCCGCCCGTATCGTGCATCCAACGGTCAACCCATTCAACCTCACCCTTTTCGCCATTCAGGCAAGCCAACTCTCCATTGTTGGTAGCCACAAGCAGCCTGTCGCCCCACTCTGCCACCGTGGAGATACCGAAATTGGGTGAAAACTCATTGATGCCATAGCCTATCTTGATGGTAGTGACCTTGTTATTCTTAGCATGCGGATGATAGCAGTAGATAGCCTTTTCAAAATCCTTCACCCATATATTCTTCTTCGAGTCGATATGCAGCCATTCCACATTGCAATTGATGCCAAGCTTGGCCAATGCCCTTGAAGCCTTGCGCTCAAAAGACTCCGTAATGGGGTCATACACGCAGTAATTCATGCCCTGCCTCATCCAGAGCTTTCCTTCCGCATCCTCAAAGACGCGGTCTGTATAGTTGTCGCGCATCGTGGTCGTGTCGCGCAGACTGGAATAATAAGTCTTCACCCTGTAGCCGTCATAACGGTTCAGGCCATAGGGTGTTCCAATCCATACGAACCCCTTGGTATCTTTGAAGATACAATTGATCTGAGAACTCGACAATCCCTGCGGTGTATCCAGCCTCCGGAACTTCATATCAGGGATCCAAGACGTTTGTGCCCCTGCAGACAAGCAGAGCACCGTCATACAAAAGACAACCAGTTTTTTCATCATCTTCATCCTCATTTATCCATGTTCTTATTCGTCTTCCATGACAACAGCCTCCTCGATGTCCTCCTCATCAGTGGCTACGGGCTGCTTACCATCTGCCTTATGCTGCCGCCCTTGCAACTGCTTCCGAAGTCCGCTGAATATGCGGATAATCGACTGACGGCCAAAAAACAGGATACCTATCAGCAGGGCATACAGGATCCAGGCCCACCACGAGCGATACCAGGGCGAGAGGATTTCAATATCGAGCTGGCACTCTTCATCATCCATCGTACCATCGTCATGAAGCATACGCACACAAAGCGTATAGCTGCCTGGCGGCAATCCCATATAGGTGAGGTCGGCCTGACCTGTAGCCGTCTTTATCCAGACATCATTAAATCCTTTCAACATATAGGCGAAACGGGTCTTATTGTTCACACCACCATTGTTAGAAGCCATTTGAATGGTAAACTGGTTCTCATGATACTTCAACGAGATGCTACGTTGCTGATTAAGCGCCTCTTTCAGGATGACGCGCCCATTGAATTCCGCACCGACCTCCACCAACTGGCCGAATAACTCGAGTCCGCTGAAAACGGGATATTCCTTGCCATCGTTGTCATTCAGGCGGAGCGTACTGATGATATCCAGTCCATCCTGTCCACCAATGAGCAGATACCCATCACGCGAGCAATAGATGGCACGCTGATTGAACGGGCCTGGCTGCAGTCCGTCGCGATCGTTGTAACTACGCACCACAAAGGTCCATGTACTGTCTTCCTGCTGCTGGGGAATGATATTCGACACGCCATGATCCGTAGCCACCCACATCGTATGGCGCGTATCTTCCGTCACCGACACGGCATTTGAGCCATAAAGGCCCGACTTCATATCCAGCAATGTCGTCTGATTATGCTTTCTGTCAAACACCGTCACGCCCGCAGGCGAGCAAAGCCAGATAAGCCGGCGGCTGTCCATCACGGCATGCGAGGTGGCACTGGAGATTGAGATGGATTTCTTGCCACTTGATTCAGCCAGCCAGCCGTTGACAACCCTGAAGTTACCCGGATGAATCATCGCGTAATACTCAGAGTTTCCCAGAAGGATCCAACCATTGGAAGCCGTAGAGATACTGTTGGTCCAGACGGTCTTCAGCACAGAATTGTCGGTGATGAAAGCACGCTGTTTCCCTGTATTCTTGTCTATCCTGACGGCACCGCCGCCGAGCACTCCTACCCAGATGTTGCCCCAACGGTCTTCCGTGATGCCCCAGATATTGTTGGTGACGAAGGCACTGCCAGCATCTGTTGTACGATAGTTGCTCCAATTGCCATCCTTGTATTTCAACAGGCCACCTTCATACGTACCAAACCACAGGCTCCCGTCCTTAGAGGCATAGCTGCCTACGATGATGTCGCTGGGCACTCCAAGCCTACGCTTTGAGAAAGTGTCTACCGGCTCCAGCGTCTTCGGGTCCATCTTAACGATACCGCCGTCATTACGGCCTAACCAGTAATAGCCCTGCCCATCCTCACAGATCGTATTGATATCGCCGATGTTGAGAGTCACGAAATTAGACATTGACTCGGAACACATTGCCACACCGTTTTTATAAGTAGCCACCCACATCCTGCCCAGCTGGTCCAGATAGAGGTGCTTACAAGTGATATCCGGCAACGAGGTGTCGTCGCCCTTGACATTCGTAAACTGCCGCCATTCCTTGCTTTTAGTGTCCAGAACCAGCACACCGAGGTGGTCAGTAGCCACCCACAGGAATCCCTTGTTGTCATAGCAGATTTCCCACACCAACACATTGTCGGGCACATTTTCAAAACCCTTTGCCCGCATCCACTCCGTTAGTGAGGTGTACCAGCGGTTCTCTCTCTTATTATATATATATGTACCCGTAGAATGGGTAATCACCCAAATGCTCCCCTCTTTATCAACAGTCACCCAATAGTCATTATAGGCATCCAAGGCCCGTTTCACATGGTCTTCCTTCCAGATGACCTTGCCAAGAGGCCCGTCGATACACATCAGCTCACCATAGGTAGATACGAAAATCATGCCCTCCTTGCTTTCCGCACAGGCCGAAATGCCAAACTCCTTGGGAAATTCCTGAGCCCCATAGCCGAAGTTGAGGTGCTTGAGAATCTTCTTGGCAGGATCAAAGTAATAGAAGCCGTCTTCATAAGTCTTGACCCAATAGTTCTTCTTTGAATCC
>Ga0310691_10009055_pt1 | contig 10160 bp, 10 predicted proteins | sample 176DNAGHGlowgp2_FD_203887 | JGI IMG/M metagenome (GOLD analysis project Ga0310691, IMG submission 203887) | Sheep rumen microbial communities from Palmerston North, Manawatu-Wanganui, New Zealand - 1766 DNA GHGlow gp2 (v2) (version 2) | ecosystem: Host-associated > Mammals > Digestive system >...
GTACGGTTACCCTATTGAAGAGTTTTACGAAAAGTTCCTCTCATCGGAAGTTTCGCGTCAGTTCGCCAGCGGTAACCCCCGCTATTTGGTAGGGCTCTCAGGTGCGGAGCTGGCCGATCTGGTGGTGGAGGCAGCGGATGGCGTCATTTCGCCGCTTAACGACGGAACCTATACTGTGGGACCTGAGTATTGGGCGGGTTGGGCGTTGGCGTACTATCAGTGGCGTTCCTGCCTTAGTTTCTCATACTTGCGGCGTAAAGGATTGGGCATCAATGAGGTCATGGCGATGTATCATCCGCTACTCGAGGCCGATTTGACCAAATTCGCCGATGCAGCCGAAAGCATTGTCAAGCGAACAAAATAACAGCTGGAATGAATACCTCCTCACCCCCTCCCTCCTCGCCTCCGCCTGCACTACGACCTGCGCGACAGCATGGAAGAAATGTTTGAGTTGTTACCATAAACTATATGGAGAATTCTTGTCATGAGTGAAGAACAAGTGTTATTAATAGAGTTTGAATCAACTGACAGGGAGCCATGGTTGAGACAAATAGCTGATGCTTATAATATTGTACAATGTCAAGAAGGACATGTGACTTTGAAATTTGCGCCGTCAGTAACAGTTGAATCACTTAAACCTTTTCATTTGGTAACCATAGCGAGTCTAATACATTGTTGTTATCAGAAAGGTTTAATCGTGGCTATGCAAAATGATAACCAAGAGGTATTCAAGTATATATACGAAGAATTGAGCTTCTATGAGTATTGGAGTGGTGGAAAAAATTATGTGGAAACAAGATCTACCCGTAATGTGCTAAATTTATGGAGAATCGTTGAGAGAGAGAAAGATTTGTACGCAACACAGGTAGAAAGGTATTTTAGGGAGCATTATTTCCAGAACAAAGACCTGAGCGCTATTTCCGTTTGCTTGCTGGAAGCATACTATAATGTGTTTGATCATGCACAAGCAAATGGGAATGCATTCTCTCTCATTCAATATGATGAAGCTACAGGTAAATTGTTTGTGGCAATATCAGATTTTGGTGTTGGGATTGCAAAAACTGTCAGAGATTTCGATTCGAGAATCACATCAGACAAAGAAGCTATCCTTAAAGCATTAGAAGATCAGTTTACAGTGGGGTCAACCAAGAGAAACCGAGGTTTCGGGCTCAGCAATATTTTGTCTCCTACTGAAGAGGCTAGGATTTTTAGTCATTGCGGCTTGGTTTATAAAAAAGGGGCAGATATCAAAGGTTACGAGACAGATTTTTCATATCCAGGAACATTAATCTATTTTGAGATCAATTTGTCAAATATGGACGATGAAGAGTTCATAGAAGAATTTTCATTACAATAATAAGAGTATGTGTAGGATTTTATTAAAGGATATTATTAATTCTGCGTATATGTTGACGGATGCTGGAGATGTTTTCTATCATCGACTTGTTGACGCTATTTCTAAAGATGAGAAAGTTGTGGTGGATATGACGGGCGTAAGTTACCTTCCTTCTGTCTTCCTTAATGTCTCAATCGGTAGGATTTTGGATCAATATGGAGCGGATTCGTTGAAAAAACATATATCTTTTTCAAAAATCACAAAACAGCAAGCAAATCGGTTGACCGATTATATCGCTAAATACAATGTTCTTGTGTGTTGTTAAGTAAGGAGATAGCTTTTCCTTGGGGAAAATTATGCCGCAAAGCTGCAGATTGTCTGAACTCCAGCGCGCCGTCGCAAAAACTGAAACTATAATACCCTAACCCTTAACCCTTACCATGGGCGTTTACGAAGAAAACATTGTCCCGATAAAGATTTCGCATTTGGCTGAATATGTATCCCGGGTGAAGCGGATTTCGCCGGATGAAGCTTTGGTGTACATATATCTCAATCCGATGTATGAAAAGCTTTACGACGAACAAGCCAAATGGTGGTACCTCAGCACGGAGGCCTTATATGAAGAGTTTGAGCTTTGGCGCAGACGTCAACGGCTGGAAGTGTCTAAGGCGGAGTTTGAGTTCTATGTTTACTGCCAGGAAAAATACGCTATTGCCAATAATATGAGCGGTATTCGAGTTTGGGCGTTGTTCAAGGAGTCGGGGGTGGATGAATACCTTATGGACAACTATGATTTGCTACACACTCAGGGGACGGAATATGTGTTGGAGGATATTCAGAGGTTCATTAATAGAAGAAAGAGATGAAACTGTATCACGGATCCACAGTGGCGGTCAGAAAGCCGAATTTGAGGATGGGTCGCTCCAACGCCGATTTCGGAAAAGGATTCTATACCACAAGTAATCTGGATCAGGCCAAACGTTGGGCGAATATCAAGAAAGGACGGGAAAAGGCCGATAGGGCAATTGTTTCAGTATATGAGTTTGACGGGGCTTTGTTAAACAATCCCGAATGGAACATCTGTCATTTCGATGGCGTTGATGAGACCTGGCTTTATTTTGTGACCGATTGCCGCAAGTCCCGTAAGCACGATTTCGACCTGGTGTTGGGCCCGGTGGCCAACGACAAAGTCTTTACAACGGTTAACCTATTTGAAAGCGGGGCCTTGAGTGCCGAGGCCGCCATCCTGGAACTGAAAGCATATAAAACCTACGACCAGATCTCGTTCCATACGGGAAAGACCCTCCAAACACTTCGGTATGTGGAATCGTTTGAGGTATGATAATATTTTTCTGCAACCTTAACCGTGTCTTAAACTCTCGCTCTGTAATCTCTACTTTTATCTTACTCTTATCGAAATAAGATTGGCTGATAAAATGTATTTTTAACAATTCGTCCCCACTTGAAAACATATGATACTTACTAAAGAAATTCCTAGTTCTTGGAAAGACTTGCAAGATAAAGTTTGCAAGTATCTAAATCAGGCGGGTTATCACGCTATCGCACCAAAAACTATTGTTACCGTTAGGGGCAAAGTAGAGGTTGATGTGTTTGTCACCTCAGAAGATGAGTTACTGAAACAATTTGTTTGTGAATGCAAGTATTGGGATACCCCAGTACCTAAGGAAAAAATACATGCATTCAGGACAGTAGTACAAGACTCTGGTTCCATGCTTGGTATTTTTATTTCAAAGAATGGGTTCCAGAGTGGAGCGATAGAAGCTGCAAGTTGTTCAAACGTGATACTGAAGGATTGGAAAGGATTTTTGGATTTGATAGCTGTGCAGTGGCTGAAGTACCGTGGCGAGCAAGTGTTAAAGTTGGCCTGTCCATTGTCCGTATATACTGATCCATTGGATGTGCCTCCTGAAATTTTTCATAAAGAGTCTGATAAGGCAAGATACAGTGATTTGCAGCAAAAATATCTTCCACTTTATATGACATTTCGCTCATTGGAGATGGGAATGCAAAACCACGACCAACCCATCATTATAGATGATGTGGTATTTGATGACTATAATAGTTTGTTCGACCATATGGAAAGCAACTTTGTTTGTGCCAAAAAGGATTACGAAGAGTTGTTTTCATACCACAAAGTAGAACAATGGAAACTGGATTGTACCTGCAAAACAAGATTCATGCCTTGTTTTAGTGATTATTTGTCAGAATAATTATTGTGTTTAATCATTATGGACGTTAATGTAAAAAGAGCTGTTAAGATGTTTTTCTCAAAGTCGTCATTTGAAATGATTTACTTTGAGGCATTTGCCAATGCACTTGATGCAGGGGCAACAGAGTTTAACATTTCTGTTGCCATGTCCAAAGAGAGCGATTGGCAGAATATGACATTGCAACTCTCTGACAACGGAAAGGGCTTTACAGATGAACGTTTCGGCAAGTTCAAGAAACTACTTGATGTTGACGAAAAAACTCATAAGGGATTAGGCCGATTGGTATACCTGTGCTATTTCGACAAAGTTTGTGTAGAGAGTGTTTATGAAGCAGGTAAGGTCAGAAAGTTTGAGTTTAATGATGAGTTTAGTGGAGAAAACAAAATAGATGGGACCGATCAGCAATCTACAGGGACAACACTTTATTTTCATGGTTTCAATGGAGAACGCTTGGGTAAGACCGACTATGTGAAGCCTTCATATATCAAACAAGTGCTTCTGGAAAAATTCTATATGAAGTTCTACAAGGCAAAACAATCGGGTCTTCCTATAAATGTGAACATCACCCTCGAAGTCGGGGGCGTCCCTGTGTCCGATACTATTGACAGAGAATCGATCCCCAGTTTCCAATCAAAGGAACTGGAAGATAAGGTTGATTTGATTAATAGTATCACGCTCTACTACTACATAAAAGAACTAGAAGAAAAAACAGATCGAAGGGTCATTACAGCATTGGCCGTTGATGACCGTAGCCACGTTGAAACTATCATTGCAGAAGAGAATATGCCCTATGGTTATGAAATGGTGTTCCTTCTAATGTCGGATACTTTCCAAGGCGAAATTGATGAGTCGCGGCAAAGCCTTAAGATGGAGGATGTCAAACTCAATTGCGTGAAGACTGTTTTCCGTGATGCCATTTCTGATGTGATCAATGAACAGTTTCCTCGTATTGCGGAGAACAATGCTAGGAGAAAAGCGAATTTGGAAAGCCTCTATCCCCATTTGAGCGGTTACTTTGAAGAAAAAGAGATAGGTTATTCTACGCAGGCTGATGTGTTGAAGAAAGCCCAAGACAAGTATTTCAAGGCTCAAAAGGAAATATTGGAGGCCACGGAACTCACTGAGGAACAGTATGAGAAGTCAATTGTCCTGTCAGCCCGTGCCTTGGTCGAATACATCTTGTTCCGCCAAAACGTCATCAAGAAGATGCAATCGTTCTCTCACGATGAGGTTGAAGCCGAATTGCACAATTTGCTTGCTCCAAAAGGTAGTGAATTCTTGGAAGGTGAGATAATGAAAGACCTTTACAAGAACAATGTGTGGGTCTTGGACGAAAAGTTTATGAACTATTGCACAGTTCTGAGCGAAGCTGAAATGAAGAAAGTGATCGATGTGCTTACTACTGGAGAGGTGAAAGACACTGACGTTGACCGTCCGGATATAGTTTTGTTTTTCTCGGGAGACCCGACTAAAGAAGGACAGATGGTGGACGTAGTAGTGGTGGAGTTAAAACGGTTGGGAATAGGTGCCGAGCAAAATAGCATTGTTGAATTCCAACTCGATACCCGCACTCAGCGTTTGGCAGAATACTATGGCAATCGCATTCAACGGATGTGGTTTTATGGCATAGTTGAGTTTGATGACAAATACCGTTTACATTTGGTGAACAACGGTTTCAAACCACTTTTTTCAAATGGTTCATCATATTTCCGTTCAAAAGAAGTGTTCACAGATTTAACTCAGTCCGTGAGTGTGACCCAGAATGCTTATGTTATGGATTTCAAAGCGTTGGTTGAAGATGCAAATACGCGTAATGAAACATTCTTAAAGATTCTTCAGAGCAATTTCAAAAACAAATGATAGAAACCACGTCCCTTCCTCTGGTCTTTACCCACATTCACATAAATTGAAAAACATCATACATCATCCATTATTACCTTGCTAGGATGTAATTGAACTTGGCCCTTTGAACTTGCCCCATAAACCCTAAACTTTAACCCTTAAACATATAAGCACCTAACAAAGAAAAAAACAACATATTATGTTCAATTTATACAAATTCATTGCCGACAGCGTTACCCATCGCCCCTCAAGCATGTTTGAGGGTGATATTCAAGCCAATGCTGCTCAGCTCACGCAAGAGATAGAGGGGAAATCCGTTTGCGTCATCGGCGGTGCTGGCAGTATCGGATCCTCGTTCATCAAAGCCATGTTGCGGTTTAGACCTGGAAAGCTGGTGGTCATCGACCTCAACGAGAACGGCTTGGCTGAGTTGACCCGTGACATTCGATCTACGGAGGGCTTGTTCGTGCCTCAGGAGTACCGTGCCTATACACTGAATTTTGCAGACCCGATTTTCACTCGCATTTTCCGCGAAGAGAAAGGTTTTGACATCGTAGCCAATTTCTCCGCCCACAAGCATGTGCGTAGCGAGAAGGACAAATACTCCGTACAGGCACTCATTGAAAACAACGACATCAAGGCCAAAAAACTGATGGACTTGCTTTGTGAGTTCCCACCAAAGCATTTCTTCTGCGTGAGCACCGACAAGGCGGCTAACCCCGTGAACATCATGGGTGCCAGCAAGCGCATTATGGAGGACTTGGTGATGGCCTACAATGGCAAGTTCAAGGTGACTACTGCGCGTTTTGCCAATGTGGCTTTCAGTAATGGCTCTTTGCCTGATGGTTGGCTGCATCGTTTGCAAAAGAAACAACCTTTGGCTGCGCCCAATGATGTGAAGCGTTATTTCGTTTCGCCTGAAGAGAGCGGACAAATCTGTATGTTGGCCTGCATTTTAGGCAACGGCGGTGAGGTGTTCTTTCCGAAACTTGGTGAAGACCAGATGCTTACTTTCAGTAGCATTTGTGATGATTTTGTGAAGTCGGAAGGATTCTCTAAAAAGGAATGCGCCACCGATGAAGAGGCCAAGCATTATGCGAATCAAATGTCCTACGACAGTGACACTTATCCCGTAGTTTACTTTAAGAGTGACACTACTGGCGAAAAAGCATACGAGGAGTTCTATATCCCTGGTGAGAAAATCAACATGGAACGCTTCAAAGCTTTGGGTGTGGTTGAGGAAACTACACGTCGTCCGATGAATGAAGTGAATGCCTTCTTTACTAAGCTGGAAGCGTTGTTCCAAGGCAACTTCACCAAAGAGGACGTTGTAAAAGCCATCAAAGAGTTTATCCCGAACTTCGAGCATGAAGAAAAAGGGAAGAATTTGGATCAGAAGATGTAAAACTTTATGTACGAGAAAACTATAAAATTCATCAAGGAACTCTATGGTAACGAAGAGTTCACGCCACTTTCGGTGCCTAAGTTCATTGGCAACGAGAAGAAATACCTCGATGAGTGCATCGACACAACCTTCGTGAGCAGCGTAGGCAAGTTTGTGGATCGTTTCGAAAACGACATGGCAGCCTATACGGGGGCCAAGAAAGCCGTGGTATGTGTGAGTGGAACTAATGCCTTACACATGGCCATGATGCTGGTGGGGGTGGAACACGATGATGAGGTGCTGACCCAGGCACTCACTTTCATTGCCACCTGCAATGCCATTAGTTACATTGGCGCCCGCCCTGTTTTCATCGATGTGGATAAAAGCACGATGGGACTGTCTCCCGATGCATTGAAGGCTTGGCTGGTGAAAAATGCCGAGATTCGCAACGGACAATGCTATAACAAACATACAGGCCACAGGGTGAAGGCTTGCGTTCCGATGCACACCTTCGGACATCCTGTTCGTATTGAAGAGGTTGCCAATATCTGTGCTGAATATCATATTGAATTGGTAGAGGATGCAGCCGAGAGCATTGGTAGTAAATATAAAGGCATTCATACTGGTCTCTTCGGAAAAGTGGGCGCACTGAGTTTCAACGGCAACAAGACTATTACCACAGGCGGTGGTGGTATGCTGCTCTTCATGGATGAGGAGTTGGGGAACCTAGCTAAGCACCTCACCACCCAAGCCAAAGTGCCACATCGTTGGGAATTCAAGCACGACCACATTGGCTATAACTATCGTATGCCGAATATCAATGCTGCATTAGGTTGTGCCCAGTTGGAGCATTTGGACGAGTTTATTGCCGACAAGCGCGCTACGGCTGCGGCTTACACTGAATACTTCAAGAATGTTAATGACATTGACTTCTTCATAGAACCTGTCGACAGTTTCTCCAACTACTGGCTCAATGCGGTCATGCTGAAGGATCGAGATGCCCAGCAAGCTTTCTTGCAGGAAACCAATGACAATGGTGTGATGACGCGCCCCATTTGGGAACTGATGAATCGGTTGCCGATGTTTGAGAACTGCGAGCATGATAGTTTGGAGAATACGGTTTGGTTTGCGGATAGGGTTGTTAATATTCCAAGTAGCGTAAAATTATACTAAATAATAGATTTTTGATCAGAAATGGATGCGTATTTGTATAAGGCAACAGATTCGATTGAGGATTTTGAAGATTATTACAAGATAAAATCGGATCCAACAGCTATTCTTTGGTCAGGTTTTGCAAATGCTCCTCAACGAGAAAAATTACTTTCTCACTATAAGTCTTTGATGAACAATATTGTCAATAATGGCGGCCAGTATCTTTATTATATGAAACAAAAAGATACGAATGCACTTATTGGGTATGATTTAATGACACAAATAGACAAAGATACCATTGAGTCATCGGGACATAGTATCTTAAAAGAGTTCCAAGGAAGGGGCTACGGGAATTTGCTTTTTGAATTGCTTGTTGTTGAAGCAAGAAAACTGGGATATAAAAGATTTACTGGTTGGATATCGGAAAACAATTTTGGTTCAATCAAAAATGTTGAACATAACGGATTTGTTCGTACTAAAAAATCGAGAATGGGGAAACTTGAAGCATTGAATCGGGAGGATCGGTTTTATATGTATGAGCTTATTTTATAAGAAGAGTCTTAATTAGAGTTTTTTATCATTACAAGCGAAAGATCTTCTAATGATTAAAAAGAAAATCTGTATCATAACTGCTGCCCGTTCAGAATATGGATTGTTGAAGTGGGTCATTGATGGTGTGCATCACGACAAAGAGTTGCAACTACAACTTGTCGTTACAGGTGCCCATCTTAGCGAGGAGCATGGCTATACCGTGCGGTTCATTGAAGAGGATGGTTACCCAATTGCCGCCCGCGTGGATATGCATTTGGCCTCTGAAAACAGAACGGAGATTGTTCGTGCTATGGGGCACTGCTCCATTGGAATGGCAGACACGTTGGCTGACTTGAATCCTGATATGGTGGTGGTACTGGGTGACCGCTATGAGTTGCTTCCTGTTGTGAGTGCAGCATTGGTGCTGGGCATCCCTGTGGCGCATCTTTCGGGTGGTGATGTGACGGAAGGTGCCATTGATAACGAAGTGCGCAATGCCGTTACCATGATGTCATCACTGCATTTTCCGGGTGTTGAGAGCTCGGCTGAGAACCTCAGGCGGATGTTGGGAACTGACCGCAACATCTTTACAGCAGGAGAGCCGGGATTGGAGAGTTTTTTGCGGTATGAGTTGATGAGCCGTGAAGAATTAGCTGAAAACATCGGACTGGATGTGAATAAACCTTGGTATTTGGTGACGTTGCATCCTGAAACAAAAATCAGTATTGATGAAAATGTGGGAATGACTGAAAGTCTGTTTCGTGTGATGGAGGGGTTGAATGATGTACAGATTGTTATCAGCAAGGCCAATGCTGATTATGGTGGTTCCCAAATCAATCGTTTTTGGGACCGTGTAGTAAAAAAGAATACAGCCCAATACAAATTGTTCACTTCGCTTGGACAACGCCGTTATCTCAGTTTCATGCGTCAGGCTGCTGGAGTGATAGGAAATAGCAGCAGTGGAATTGTGGAAGCTCCTTTTTTGGGTATTCCCGTGGTGAACATTGGTGACCGGCAAAAAGGTCGTCATCTATGTAAGAATGTGATTCAATGTGGCAGAAGTTATGAGGAAATCCTATGGGCCGTGACCAAAATGCAAAACCAACCTATTGTTGTTGACAACTATTACGGCGACGGGCATACGGCTGAAAAGATCATTTCGCACATCAAACATTATCTTAATGAGAAGTAGAGTGATAGGCGGCGAGTTTGAGTTGTCAGATGTTCCGCCTATTGTATCCTTACAAGGTGACTATTACAGTTATGCTTCTGGTAGGGCTGCGTTGTATCAGATTTTGATGTCAATCAAGCTGACATCGTTTAAGGTGTGGCTGCCCGATTGGTTGTGCGAATCCATGATTGATGCGGTGCACAAAACAGGCATTGACTATGGCTATTATTGCCTTGGTCGTAATCTTCGTATGGATGTGCATGCTTTTGTTGAAACGAACAAGCCAATTAGCGAGCATGATGTCATCGTGCTGGTCAATTATTTCGGGCTGGTTGACGTGAATCGGACGGTTGAAGAACTACGCAAACTAAAGGTGTATTCTGTTATTGTGGAGGATGATGTCCAAGCCTTGTTTTCTTTCCTTGGCGACGAGCATCTGACCGATTATCGTTTCACCAGTTTACGCAAGAGCATTGCAGCTCCTGATGGGGGATTGGTGCTGACAAAAAACGA
>Ga0310691_10009058_pt1 | contig 10157 bp, 3 predicted proteins | sample 176DNAGHGlowgp2_FD_203887 | JGI IMG/M metagenome (GOLD analysis project Ga0310691, IMG submission 203887) | Sheep rumen microbial communities from Palmerston North, Manawatu-Wanganui, New Zealand - 1766 DNA GHGlow gp2 (v2) (version 2) | ecosystem: Host-associated > Mammals > Digestive system >...
AAGCGCGTACCATGAACAGTATTATTGATACCTTTATGAAGACGAACTATTCCCTTTTGATGCAGGAAACATCTTCGGCTTCCAATAATACGGTGGAAATTGCTTATGATGATAATACGGCAAACTATTTTGAGCTTGGTTATTCTTCCTTCGTTCCATTCGGTTATACGCCGGGAGACCTTAAAAATTACGGTACACCGAGAATTTATGTTCACCGTGATAAAGATGCTCTTGTTTCTTACATCGTTTATCCGACTTTACAGGATTTAGGTAAAAAACGTGCGGCGCGTGTGGCTTCATTGGTTGGTGCTAACGGTGGTACGGTTTCAACACCTTTCGGGGGAAGCAGTACCGTTGAAATTTTCGGTACCGGCGGTGCGTGGCACTTAGACCATAGTATGATTGAGGAAATGGCCTTTGACAATGATGCCATTACGGAAAACTCGTTGGTGGTTACTTCAAACGAACCGGTGACGATGTCTTCAATGGATAGTGAAAAGTTCTTATATCGTGTGCCGGGTGAAGACCATGACTATCACAATACGATGGTGACTGACCTTTATATGGGCGGACACCAAGAAGAAACAAAATGGTCCGGTAATGCAGATGATTACTATTCTATCTTCAACTTAAGAAAATTAACGTTGAATACCAGATGTACTCGTGCGATGGCGCAAAGCGGCGGCGGTGCCGGCGGTTCATCTTCTGCAGGTTCTACGGATGTGGAAAATTTGTGTGATCCGAATGTGGCGGATTTATACATCGGTAAGCCTTTTACTTATGATAATAAAGGTACACGTGATGCAATGCTGGCCGGACATAATGCAATGGTTGACCAAGGAAACCGCGGTGCAGCATGGATTTACGGTAATTTGTCCGTCTTAAATGAGAATTTCCGTTTGTTCCGTGAAAATGCTTCTGGGAGTGAGGTTTTGGATTTGGACAGAGATCCCGAAAACTATGATGTGATTGAGTTTGCAAGAAGAAACGGCAGTTCTACGGCTTTAAGTATCTTTAGAGCGGAAAATCCGAACGGTTCCAGCCGTGTAACGTTAATGGACGATTTTGTTCAGGCAAGACAGGCTTCCGGTGCCGATGCAGACAGTGGTTCTTTTGAATTTTTGGTCGGTGCATCATCTTCTGTTCGCGGTGAAGGTTCCTTCATCCATGCATTAACGGAAGGTGATAATAATGTATTGCGTTTGAACAGTCCGACGGATTTGGGCGGTGCAGATGAGACAACGCCTCCGTTTGAAACATATATTAACTCTAAAGGCGGTATCGTTCACATCAACGGTGGTGCATCATCTAATGTAAAGATGGAAACCATTATTAACGACATGGGTGGTGTTTTGACAGCCGGTAAAAGCGGAGATTGGTTGATTGCTTCCGGTAATGATAACAGTTCGGAAGTGCATCTTTTAAGAGCACATGATTTTGCGGCAGCCGGTTCCGGTGGTGACGGGCGCGTATTTACGGTTGGTAAAGATAAAGAAAACGATGATGCCAATATGATTTATGGCAATACATATAGGACCTCTTTGCGAGGTGGACAATTAAGAATATATAATCCAACAGCAACAAGTCGTTTGAATAATCATGGTTTTGACACTACAAAGTTAGGCGGTGAAATGCTTTGGACTGAGATTAAAAGCAGTAGTAGAGTTGGGGCTGAAACGGAACCGGAATTAGAAGGTGCAACAATACTTTCTTCTCGTTACACTGATATTTGTGGATCTACTTATATGGGCAAAGGAGAAATGCTTAGTACAGAAAACGGTGATGGTGTTTATGCACGCAGTTCGTATGTGTTAGGTGTTGCCGGTTCGGCATGGGTTGACAGATTGTTATGGGCAAGAGAAGCTTGGTTTAAGAAAGCCGGTTTACAAGAGCTTCATGCCGGTTTTGAGAATTTTGCCGATTATCTGCATAATTCCAGCGCAGCTTGGCTTAATGCTTATAAAGACAGCGTTGTGATAAGAAATCGTGCGAAGGCAAAGGATAAGCCCTTTACGACACAAGACAGCAGTTCGGATACAATGTTTTATGCGGACTCTTCTAGGGTAACCATACGTGACTTGGAAGGTGCCAGTATTGAGTTGACCGATAACACCGCTTATATGGGAAATAACAACAAAGATAACTTCTTCTATGCGGCTTCGGCCAGTACCGGCGGTTATTCCAGCGCGGTCTATATGGTCGGTTCATCCTTGGCGCATATTTATACGAAGAATGCCGGAAATGAGGGTGTTGTTAACTTGCAAAAAGATGCCTTAAAGGTTAAAGGGCAACCGGGCGAAGGTGACTCATATCCGAATAAAATTGAGGCTAAAGCCGGTGAATTCAGCATCCAGACACAAGGGGCAGAAGACGGTTCGGCTAATGTTCAATTTTTTGCCAATGATACCGATATCCGCACAAGATACGTTGATTTCTCGGTTGAAAATGATAAAAGCTCGGCTATCTTTAAGGTTATGCCGAACGGAGAAAATCATGGTTCTGCAGATGCCAATGTTCAGGTTCACGGAACATTCCATGTTGAAGGCAATCGTGTTATGCATGTGGCTTCAAATTTGGAAAACCGCGCAGACAGCGAAAACGGACATGATGTGCACGCTATGTTAGAAGTTGATCCGGAATATATTCAGGTTTGGGGCAGAGAGCAGAATTCTTACAGCAGTTTCGGCGATTATGCCAAGAATGGTGATTATTTTGCAATGTTAAAGATTAACCCGTCGGATATTTCCGGTTCTGCCAGTGCGGCGGGGGTAACTGATGATGCTTCTATCTATGTTCGCCGCGGTGCGATTGAATTTGAACCGAGTGTCAGCTCTACCGCAGATGCTTATGCCGCTGATGAAGGTTTCGGTTACATCAAAGCAAACAGATTGGTTTCTAATGCCGGTAAGGTAATACCGAGTGAAATTAGGCTTTCTGCTGAAGCTACTCATGGTACTGGAGAAGGCGGATATGATCAATATATGGTTAATCCGGCATATACTTCCGTGATGCATGATATTAAGTTAACGACTCGCGGCGGCGCACGTTTGAGTGACGTATTGCCGGATTATATTCTAAAAGGAGTTTATAACTTAATCAATAACAGAGTAGAGGGAAGTCCAAATACCCCTAATGATGATATGAAATCTTGGGCTGATCCGTATATCGGTATTGTACCGTATGCTCCTTGTCCTCCGGGATATTACAATCAGGGTACAGTGATTCCTATTTCCTTTAATATGGGGCAGGCCGGTACGCTTATTCGTGCTAAGGATATACAAGGGATGAATCCTAATAACAGAGGCGGTTGGGTTGTTAACCCGTTCCCGAGACAGGCTGAGATGATAAGTGAAGCAGGGAATAATTTGGATATTGTTTATCCGAAATTAAAGGAAGTTAAGCATACAACTTATCAGGAAGTTACAGGGGATCATGATACCTTTGAAAAACGTGAAATTGAAAAAACTCAAGGGTGGTTCTTTGGATTGGATGCTGTTTATCATGGTACGGGAGTTGATGCAGAACTGAAGTCTGGTGCTAATACCGAAGATGGAGGTACCGGTGCATATGACAATTATAAAGCATGGCGATATACGGAAGATGGCGGTTATAGTACTAAGGCTGGTCCTGATTGGGATGTGGTTGCAGAATCATTGTATTTCCAACAGAATACTTGGTTAAAAACATCTATCATACCAGGAGAAAAAGGATGGAATGCTTATATGGGATTCCTTTATGATACCAGTGTTTGGAAAAATGGTTGGGGTGTTGCAGGTAGTAATGATAACATTAAATCTAATTACAATGAACAAGGACATACGAATACAAATGATCCTGACCGTCCTGATTACAGCGGCTATGCATGGAACTTCTTCCCGGTACCGACTAATACCTTGGAAGGTCACGCAACCGTTTACTGCTATTTTGACAGAACAAATTTCAAAAATAACGGTTGGGAAAATTTGGTTGACCAGATTGATCAGTTAGGTGCGATTGAAAGTGGCTCTAATTATCGTACCCCTGGAAATTATGATGAAGGTGAGGGCGGTAAGCCGTCAGACTATGTTAAGAGGTTGAATGACCCAACGTTGAAATATACTGACCCGTGGTAATGAATATTGTATAGGGTGTAAAAAAAAAGGCTTTCGTGGTGATGAAGGCCTTTTTTATTGTCATGGAGATTGCTTGACCTCGCTTGCGCTCGGAGCGATGACGGTACTAAACGTCATGCCCTGAACGAGTGCGAGGCGCACAGCCTTAAACGAGTGAGGTCAGGCATCTTCAATATTGTCATTTGCAGTATTTGCCCCTCCGGCTCCCCGCTAGCGGGGAGTGAACAATAAAGAAGATACCTTAACCAAAAGACTGGCGCTTTTGGTGGTATGACGGTTTAAACGGCTTCGCCGAATGAGTTATGACAATAAAAAACGTCATGCCCTGAGTGAGTGTAAGCGAACGAGGTCAGGCATCTTCAATATTTGTTATAGGGATATATTTTAACCCCCAACCCCTTACTTGTAAGGGGTGAACAATAAGGAAGATACCTTAACCAAAAGACTGGCGCTTTTGGTGGTATGACGAGTTTAAACGGCTTCGCCGAATGAGGTATGACAATTTAAATGAATAAAAGTTATCCATAGCCGTGTGAGCAACCCTTAAGCTCAAACGCGTGCTGTGGAGAACTTTTTTCTGTATAGTGTTTCTTTAATTAAAATGGCGCCTTGCAATCATTTTTGTCTCGCAAAAATGATTCTTAATGCAAGGCAAGGCGCCAAACGACCTTGCGGTCGTCGCCTGCACGGCGGGTGCCGCTCATGCCACGGGGGCAGTGTCGCAGACACCACTTAAAATAATGTCATGCTACTTTCCGGATTGATGTATTCGGCATAGTGTTTTTCTAAACGATTCTTATATACCATTCCTTTGCCATGATTCTTGGAATGATATTGCATGGCTGTCTTCTGCCAACTGCCGTTTTTTTGATACATCTTTCTTAAAAATTTGGCACTGTAAGCAACATTCTTCTCCGGTTCAAAGGCTTCTTCTATATTCTTAAAAGCCTGACCGTGATACTTCATGTTTATCTGCATACAGCCGATATCTATGTTATTTATCCCTCTTTGTTGCAGAGCTTTTACAGCGGCAATCGCTTCGGCTTTGGTCTTATAATAATGGCCTTTGCCGTTAGCCTGTATTGTCCACGGCCAAGCAATGCGCTTGCCGGCACTCTCTACCCAGCGACCGCTCTCAACCGAGGCTATCGTTTGTAACAGTTCCGGCTTGATGCTATACTCGACTTCGGCAATTTTTGCCGCTTCAGCACACACATCAAGCGCAGATGATTGTTCTGCTTTGATTTCTGTTATGCTTTCTTGTTGTTTTTGATGAACAAAGGGGGAATTTTTATATGCTTCATAAGCTCTGGTCGGTGTGGTCAATAAACATATCATGACCAACATATATACACTGCTTTTTAGCACGATGTTGTTTTCCTAAATACCGCTAAAGGGCAAGAGAACATCCCTGTTTTCAAACTTTCAGCTCCCGACAGCAATTTTTATTGCTGACCCTAAAAACGGGTAAATTAACCGCTTGTCTTTAAATAATTTTATTTAGAGACAAATCCAAGGGGCGGTTATAATACTTAAATTTTAAAAGTCCAGCAAAAAATTGGCAAGGTTGGTGATAACTTTGCTGATGTCATAGCTGACACGCGTGAAATTTTCGTTCTTGCTGAGGTGTTCCTCATCAGCATATATCTCACGATTTATCTCAAGTTGCAGGGTGTAGCACTGCTTTCTCGGCTCGCAATAGTTGAAGGTGATATAGGCGCCGGAATAGGGACGATTTTTGGAAACGTAATATTCTCGCTTGCTGAATTCGTTTTCTACAAAGAAACTTATTTTATTGGGACAACTTTGCTCAAACAAATTGCCCAAACATATATCTATGCGTGGGCTTTCGGAAATGATGGAGCAAATCTTTGAAGGCATGGAGTGACAATCCAATACCAAACAGAAACCGAACTTTTCAATGGCGCGCTCGGTTAACTTCTTTAAACGTTTGTGGTATTCGTCATAAACTTTTTTGATGCGCTCGGATACTTCTTTATAAGAAATTAAACCGGCATATATCGGCTGACTGTCTGCCGTTACCTTATGGATAATGCCTAAGCCGTAGCGCGAACGCTGTTGGTTTAAGCCTAAGTCATCTTTCGGGTAATCATAAAACATATTCGGATCAAGCTCAACCTTGGCGCGGTTGACATCAATAAACACTCGGCTGATATTTAAACAAATCGCCGGTATTTTTGTATCTTTTATTGCCGGCTCAATAATGTCTTTAACGAAAATGTCTTCGTTTTTGCGTAAGGTCATCACATCCGGTTGAATTGCTTTTAAGAACTCTTCCGGAAATACCGTACCGCAGTGAGGAATAGACAATACCAACGGATATTTCAGGTCTTCCGTGTTATATTCATCCATTAAATTCAGCTTGCTGTAATCTACTTTAAAATCTATATTTTTACTCATACTTTTCTGCTTGTTTTACATTTATACTACCTATATATACCATACTTATACAGTTTAAAAGTTAACTTTTTCATAAAATCAGCAAAAAAAAGCTTGCATTCTCTTTTATTTATGATAAACAGATTGTTACATTCAAGGTCTGTTAGTTTAAAAGTAGAATGCATCCTTGACATGGATGTGGCAGAGGAGCGTTACCTCTACGGACCACCAATTAAAAAGCCCCGCATTTGTCGGGGCTTTCGTTTTCTTTTTTTATTCTTCTTTCTTTAAGCGGAGAATAACACCGGCGTAATTTTTTATAAACGTCCATTCTTTTTCGGAAAGCTCGGAGATGATGTTTTCTTTTTCCTGTTGTAAAACACGAACCTGTTCCAAAATTTCCGAGGGCAGGCGCCGTTCTTCCACTTCGGTATTTAAGAATGTGATGGTTTCTTCCATGCGGTTGATACGGTCATAAACATCATACATGGCAAACATCTTGTGGACACGGGAATAAAAGGCCTGCGGTGCCCAGTTCATGGTGTTTAGCATCTTTTCAAGATACAAAGTATAGTTGCTTGGGTCTGGCTGATTGATGTAATCTTTTAATTGCGCCAGAATATCCGGCATTTTTTGCATTTCCTGAACGGTTAGGAGCAAATGAGTAAATTCGGTTTCATCAAAAGTATCTGACACACGGGTAATGACAAAACGGGGCATCGTCTTTTCGGCAGAGTGCTTCTCTACCACAAAGCTTGAGATGCCGTAGTATAAGAGAAAACTCAACGCTAAGGTATATAACGCCGGCTTAAACCATTTACGTCTTAAAACACGATATAATTTCTTTATTCTGCTGACTTTTCTTGCCATAATCCTCTCCAAATATGAGCTAATCTTAAACGACTAAATCTATTTTGCAAGCATTAAAATCCGTTATCTCATAAAATATTGTAAATTTAAAATAATGCTTGCATTTTATGGGGGGTATGCTAACTTTTGCCCGTCAAAAAACAAGAAGAATCGGTTAAGGGTAGGGAAATCGGTCATTTTATTGTTGACTTGTGTTTTTTCTTTGTTTGCCGATTCAAAAACTTATAGAAATTTTTAAGGATATTTATAAATGTCAGATGTTAAAATGAAAATGATGGATGGTAACGAAGCGGCCGCTTCTGTTGCTCACCGCATGAACGAGGTCTGCGTTATTTACCCGATTACCCCGTCTTCTCCGATGGGCGAGTGGGCTGATGCTTGGTCTTCCGCTAAGCAGAAAAACCTTTGGGGCGTTGTGCCTTTCGTTCAAGAAATGCAGTCTGAAGCCGGTGCTGCCGGTGCTTGCCACGGTTCTTTGCAGGCAGGTGCTTTGACAACCACCTTTACAGCTTCACAAGGCTTGTTGTTAATGATTCCGAATATGTATAAAATTGCCGGTGAACTTTCTCCGTTTGTTATGCATGTTGCGGCTCGTTCTTTGGCTTATCATGCCTTGTCTATTTACGGCGACCACTCAGACGTTATGAGCTGCCGTCAGACAGGTTTTGCCATGCTTTGCTCTAACTCCGTGCAGGAAGCTCATGATATGGCGGCTATCGCACAGACTTCTACGCTTCGTTCACGCGTGCCGTTTATGCATTTCTTTGACGGTTTCCGTACTTCTCATGAAATCAAAAAGATTAAGCTCATCTCTGATGATGATTTGCGTGCTATGCTTGAAGGCGTTGACTATAAATTTGCCGCTAAACATGCGTTAAAACCTGAAAAACCGGTTATTCGCGGTACGGCTCAAAATCCGGATGTCTTCTTCCAAGGACGTGAAGCAGCTAATAAATACTATGATGCTGTTGCCGGAATCGTTCAAGAAGAAATGGATAAGTTTGCTAAAATTACCGGCAGACAATATCATATTGTTGATTACACCGGTGCTAAAGATGCCGAAAACGTTATCGTTGTTATGGGCTCCGGCGCTGAAACGGTTGAAGAAGCTATTGAGTACTTAAATGCTCATGGTTCTAAACTTGGTGTGTTAAAAGTTCACCTTTATCGTCCGTTCCCGGCTGAGGCTTTGATTAAGGCTTTGCCTGATACGGTTAAGACGGTTTCTGTTTTGGATAGAACAAAAGAATCCGGCTCTTTGGGCGAACCTTTGTACTTAGATGTTGTTACAGCTTTATCGCAAGCTTTTGCAAACGGTAAAATTAAATCTTTACCGAAAATCTATGGCGGTCGTTACGGTCTTTCTTCTAAAGAATTTACACCGGCTATGGCTAAGGCTGTGTTTGATAATGCCGTTTCTTCAAAACCGATTAACGGTTTCTCGGTCGGTATTACCGATGATGTTACCCACAAATCTTTGAGCTATGATGCAACATTTGATGTTGAACCTGATGATGTTGTTCGTGCCGTATTCTTCGGTTTGGGTGCTGACGGTACGGTCGGTGCCAATAAAAACTCTATTAAAATTATTGCCGAAGATGCCGGTAAGTACGGACAAGGTTATTTCGTTTATGACAGCCGTAAATCCGGTTCTATGACGACTTCTCACTTGCGTTTCTCCGATAATCCGATCCGTTCGGCTTATTTGATTAACCAGGCGGATTTTGTGGCATGTCACCAATTCCAATTTATGAACAAGGTTGATATTTTGCATATCGCTAAACCGGGGGCTACATTCCTCTTGAATGCACCGTATCCGCATGAAGAAGTTTGGGATCACTTACCGATTGAAGTGCAGGAACAAATCATTTCCAAGAAATTGAAGTTCTACACCATCAATGCGGTTGAAGTTGCTCGTGCAACCGGTATGGGTGCACGTATTAACACCATCATGCAAGCCTGCTTCTTTGCAATTTCCAACATATTGCCGAAAGATGAAGCGATTGCTCAGATTAAGGCCGCTATTAAGAAAACATATTCCAAGAAGGGTGATGCGATCGTTCAAAAGAACTATGCCGCTGTTGATGCTTCTTTGGAACATATGTTTGAGGTTAGCTACCCTGACCATGTTACTTCTAAATTCCACCTGTTGGCACCGGTTCCGGCCGAAGCTCCGAAGTTTGTTCAGGGCTTGACCGCAAAATTGATTGCCGATAAAGGTGACAGCATTACCACTTCCGAATTACAGGAAGTTGTTGACGGTACATGGCCGACCGGTACAACTCAATATGAAAAACGTTGTATCGCAACCGAAATTCCGGTTTGGGATGCTGATACCTGTATTCAATGCGGTAAATGTTCTATCGTTTGCCCGCACGGTGTTATCCGTATGAAAGTGGCTGATGAAGCTGAGCTTGCCAATGCACCGAAGACCTTGAAATTTGCAGACTACAAAGGTAAGGAATTTGCCGGTAAGAAGTTTATCTTGCAAATTTCTGCCGAAGACTGTACCGGTTGCGGTTTGTGTACATCAGCTTGTCCGGCTAAGAATAAGGCAAATCCGGAATTGCACGCTATCAATATGGACCATATTGAAAACCATTTGGCAGCCGAGAAAGAAAACTGGAAGTTCTTTGAAACTTTGCCGTATGTAAAACGTACCGAAGTTGTTAAGAACTTGCCGAAGACAACGCAAATGATTAAGCCGTTGTTTGAATTTTCCGGTGCTTGTGCCGGTTGCGGTGAAACACCTTACATTAAGTTGTTAACGCAGCT
>Ga0310691_10009059_pt1 | contig 10155 bp, 7 predicted proteins | sample 176DNAGHGlowgp2_FD_203887 | JGI IMG/M metagenome (GOLD analysis project Ga0310691, IMG submission 203887) | Sheep rumen microbial communities from Palmerston North, Manawatu-Wanganui, New Zealand - 1766 DNA GHGlow gp2 (v2) (version 2) | ecosystem: Host-associated > Mammals > Digestive system >...
CCATGATGGCTCAGGGAATCGTTTGATTCATTGAACATTGAACATTGATTCGATGGTTTCAATAGCAAAGACAGAAGGGCTGACTCGCCAGAGTCGGCCTTTTTTGTTAATTAATCATAAATCCATAAAAAAATGTTCAATGCTCAATGTTCAATGTACAATAATCTTCGTACCTTTGCAGCCGCTTTGTCCCCAAAAGGGGACGTAGGTGCCAGAACAGGCGCTGGCTCCTATCGAATATTAACTCTTTAAAGATGGCCTGGTGAACGTCTGTTCAGGCCCGCCCCGACAAGCAAACGAGGGGCACAAGAATATAATTTATGTCAGAATTAACAAAGAACGTTAAGCCGCTCGACGATTTCAACTGGGATGAGTTTGAGAATGGCACTACCGCTGGTGTCAACAAGGAAGAGCTTGACAAGGCGTACGACGAGACCCTCAACAAGGTGGCCGACCACCAGGTAGTTGATGGCACAGTGATTTCCGTCGACAAGAAGGAAGTTGTGGTGAACATCGGCTACAAGAGCGACGGCATCATCCCTGCTTCTGAGTTCCGCTACAATCCCGACCTGAAGGTGGGCGACACCGTAGAGGTGTACGTGGAGAGTGCCGAGGACAAGAAGGGCCAGCTGATTCTCTCTCACAAGAAGGCTCGCCTGTCGAAGTCTTGGGATCGCGTGAATGCCGCCCTCGACAACGAGGAGATCGTTCAGGGTTACATCAAGTGCCGCACCAAGGGTGGCATGATCGTCGACGTGTTCGGCATCGAGGCATTCCTGCCCGGCAGCCAGATTGACGTTCACCCCATACGTGACTACGACCAGTTCGTGGGCAAGACAATGGAGTTCAAGATTGTGAAGATCAACCAGGAGTTCCGCAACGTGGTTGTATCCCACAAGGCCCTCATCGAGCAGGAGCTCGAGGCCCAGAAGAAGGAGATCATCGGCAAGCTCGAGAAGGGTCAGATCCTGGAGGGTACCGTGAAGAACATCACCAGCTACGGCGTGTTCGTAGACCTGGGCGGTGTAGACGGACTGATCCATATCACAGACCTCTCTTGGGGCCGCGTAGACGATCCCCACAAGGTGGTGGAGCTCGACCAGAAGATCAACGTGGTGATCCTCGACTTCGACGACGAGAAGCGCCGCATCGCCCTGGGTCTGAAGCAGCTCACTCCGCATCCTTGGGATGCCCTGGACCAGCAGCTGAAGGTGGGCGACCACGTGAAGGGCAAGGTAGTGGTGCTGGCCGACTACGGTGCATTCGTAGAGGTGCAGCCTGGCGTAGAGGGTCTGATCCACGTCAGCGAGATGTCGTGGAGCCAGCACCTGCGCTCTGCCCAGGAGTTCCTCAAGGTAGGCGAAGAGGTGGAGGCCGTCATCCTGACCCTCGACCGCGACGAGCGCAAGATGTCGCTCGGCATCAAGCAGCTGCGTGAGGATCCGTGGGAGAACATCGAGACGAAGTATCCCGTTGGCTCGAAGCACAGCGCCAAGGTTCGCAACTTCACCAACTTCGGCGTATTCGTAGAGCTGGAGGAGGGCGTAGACGGTCTGATCCACATCAGCGACCTGAGCTGGACTAAGAAGGTGAAGCACCCCTCAGAGTTCACACAGGTGGGTGCCCCCATCGACGTTGTCGTGCTCGACATCGACAAGGAGAACCGTCGTCTGTCGCTTGGCCACAAGCAGCTTGAGGACAATCCCTGGGATGTGTTCGAGTCGAAGTTCACTGTGGGCTCTATCCACGAGGGTAAGATCACCGAGATGCTCGACAAGGGTGCCGTCGTTGCACTCGACGAGAACGTTGAGGGCTTTGCCACTCCGAAGCACCTGGTCAAGGAGGACGGCTCACAGGCTCAGGCCGGCGAGACGCTGCCCTTCAAGGTGATTGAGTTCAACAAGGACTCTAAGCGCATCATCCTCTCTCACAGCCGCACCTTCGAGGATCCTGCCCGTGAGGAGAAGAAGGCTTCGAAGAAGACTTCGCGCCAGAAGAAGGACGACACGCCTAAGATTGAGAACGTTGCTGCCAGCACCACACTGGGCGACATCGACGTACTGGCTCAGCTGAAGGCTCAGCTGGAGAAGGGCGAGTAAATCAATTCCCCCCTACTATAGAAAAAGGCTCCGATGTTTCGGAGCCTTTTTTCTTCTTCCTATTTCCTGGCCGATGTCTCGCGTATCACCAGCTTCTGGGGTACTATCTCCTTGTATATCTTGCTGTCGCCCCCAATGCTCTTGAGCAACAGCTGACAGGCCGTCTGGCCCATCAGGTGCGACTGGTCCTCGATGGCCGACATACGCGGCGTGACGTACTTGGCATGCTGGTCGTCGGTGAAGCCGATGAGAGCCACGTCGCCAGGGATGTGCAGCCCCTGCTGCTTGATGGCCGTGAAAGCAGCGAACGTGATGATGTCGTTGAAAGCTAATATAGCATCAGGGTGCTGCTCCTGGAGCAGTCGCGTGGTGGCCTCCAGGGCCCACTGGTAGTCTATCTTCTCGCAGACCACCAGCTGGCGGTCTATAGGTATGCGGTTCTCGCGGAGTGCTTCCAGATAGCCGTGCTTACGGCGGCGCACCATGTCGAGGTGGTTGGGTCCTCCGATGAATGCAATGCGGCGGCTGCCGGTGTCTATCAGGTGCTGAGTGGCCTGCTGGGCTGCCTCATCGCCATTGGCCGTGACGCTCGAGAAGCGGTCTGTCAGGCAGGTACGTCCGAAGAACACCAGTGGTATGCCCATCTGGGCAATCTCCTCGAAGTGGCTATAGTCGGTGGTGCTCTGCGACAGACAGGCAATGATGCCCTCCACGTGGAGGCTGATAAAGTTGTCGACGGCCCTCACCTCGGCCTCTGTGTCCTCATGGGTGTTGGCACTGATCACGGAGTAGCCCGCCTTGCCGGCCTCGTCCTCGATGCCGTCGAGCACGGCGGCGTAGTAGTGGGTGACGAGATTGGGCACCACTACCCCAATCATCCTCGGAGCCTCCTTGCGCAGACTCTGTGCAAAGGGGTTGGGACGGTAGTTCAGGCGCTTGGCCAGTTCCTTCACCCTCACCTGCATTTCCTTGCCTATCTCTGGACTGCTGCGCAGGGCACGACTGACGGTGGCTATGCTGACCCCCAGCTCATTGGCCAGGTCTTTCAGCGAAGTTCTGCGTTTGTTTACTGCCATAGCAACGAATAGTATTTACGGCGCAAAGGTACAAAATATATGTGAAAGCCGCAAACGTTTACGTGCTTTTTTTCATCCTAAGTGATACATAACCGTCATTTTATGCGTACCTTTGCAGTCGATTTCAAGAGAGTAATGAATAGTTGATAATAAGTTAGTTAGAAAAGAGGACCAAGGCTGTCGCGATGACATCCTTGGTTTTTTTAGTATCAGAACGTCATGCGTACCATGAACCTGACGCCGTGCTTGTGGGCCGTGGGCAGCTCGTTGTAGTTCAGGCGGCGCACATACTCCACATGTATCAGCTTGAAGATGTTGTGGATGCCGAGGGAGAGCTCCCAGTAGGGCTTCTTCGGGTCGATGACGTAGGCCCCATCGGGGAAGTACATCAGGATGGGACTGCCGGCATTGCTGCTCGCATAGGGATTGTTCTTGTCCGACAGGTCGCCCCACAGGCAGCGTATGCCAATCCACTCTCTCCACTTGAGTTTCTTCAGCAGCGGGATGCGGTTGAAGAGCTTGCCGTTGAGGTCCCAGTACACGTAGCCCGAGAGGTAGCGGTCGGTGGGGAACTCCATGTTGTTGATGGCCTCGAAGGTGTAGTCCTGCACGATGTACGACAGGTTGGTCTCCGGCATGCAGAGCAGTGGGAATGGCACCTTCTCCCACTGTATGCCACCCTTCACCTTCAGGTCGAGCTTGCCCCACGACTTCAGCCAGAAGCGCTTGTAGATGCTGGCCTCCGTCAGGTTGTAGCTGTACTGGCTGCCCAGCAGGCCCTTGACGCCCAGGCGGTGGCTTACCGTGAATACGGGTGCATCGAGATTGATGGGCAGGCGCCGCTGCTTGGTGTTGATGAATGTCTCGCCAGGAGCAAAGCGCAGCTCGGCGAAGAGTTCCGTGGTGCGTATCTTGCGCGACTCGGCCCGATGCACCTCGCGCGACTCATTGGCACTGATGCGCGGCTCCGGATTCGACCAGTTGGTCCAGTCGTCAGGGTTAGCCGACTCCGACAGCGGTATAAAGTAGAGGTTGCCCGCTGCCTCGTTCTCCTCGGTCTTCAGCTGTACGGTGGTGCGGAAGCCCCAGTCCTCCTCGCGCTGGAAGGTGAGTGTCTGGCGGTTGTAGAACTGCATCTTGTCCACCGTTGTCCACTTGAATGCTGTGAACATATTGTCCTTGTCGGTGCGCATGAACTTGTCGGATGGCGACTCGATGTCGTAGCTCGACGACAGGGTGAGCGTGCGCATGGGGAACTCACGTGGCAGGTACTCCTTCTTGTTGAACGACCAGATCACGTCGCCTCTGTAGTAGGTCTTGTGCGAGTTGATGCCTCGCGCCACGTATCCCTTCAGGAAGAGGTTGGAGTCGAGGTTGGCCGTGGTCTGTGCGGTGAGTCGGAAGCGGAAGCCGTCGATGAAGTTGCGCGAGATCATCGTGTTCACGGGTCCGATGTCCACCTTCGAGGGGTGTTTCTTCGTGCCTGTCTCGACGAAGTTCTCGATGAGGGCCTTCAGTGCGAAGATGATATACTTGAAGCCCTTCACGTTCTGCAGGTTCTTGATGAACTGGTCCATCGAGCCCTCGCTCTTGGTGAGCTCCACCTGTCGGTACTGCTTCCAGAAGTCGTCGCCGCGCATCATGGCGTTAACGTCCTTCACCTCTTTCTTCTTGCCCTTGAAGAGCTGTCGCGGCAGCTCGTCGAAGGCAAAGTCGGTCATGCGGGTGTTCCTGATGACGGCGAAGGTCTGCAGAAAGCTGGCCAGCTTGATTTCGGTGAACATATCGTCGACGGCCAGCACCCACTCGCCGTTGGGCAGCCGTCTGAACTCCTGCAGTATCTGCATGTTCTCCACGAAGTTCACGTCGCTCTTCTTCGGTATGGTCATCTCGCAGCGCTTCACCTGCCACGAGCTGTCGGCCAGGATGTAGAGGTCGCCGCGGAATCCGAAGTCCTGCTGGTTGTTGGGCAGGAAGTGCAGGTGGAAGCACTTGTCCTTATCCACCATCAGCGTGTCTTCGATATAGTATCTGTAGAAGGCGATGGCATCCTTGCCGATGGGCGAGGTGAAGGGATACTGCAGCATACGTATCTGGTCGTCGTAGATGTTCACGTCCGTAAACACGTCCTTCATCACCGTGTTCAGGATGTCGCCCGTCTGCACCAGGTCGTTGATGCCCGTGGTGTTCTGGCCCTTGATGATGGTCTTCTCGTCGTGGGGCTTCTTGCGGTAGATCTTCTGCGATACGGTCTCGTCTACGCTCACGGGCAGTATCATCTTGTTATTATAGGGGCACACCTCCACCTGGTCTATATACCACTTCTTCTTTTTCTTCTGGGGGTTCTCCAGCGTTTCAGGAGTGATGTTGTTCAGGGCCAGGGTCAGCTTCTGGTATTTGTTATACTGGTAGAAGTCGTGGTTCGACAGGTCGCTGAGCTTCTTGGCGGCCACCACCTTCTTCATCATCTCCACGGCCGGATTGTTCTTACGGCTGTAGCGTCCGCGCTTGGCCTCCACCTTCACCTCCTTGAGCATACGGTTGTCTGTCTTCAGCTTCACGTAGTAGTTGCTCTTCACCGAGCTGTTCACCACCGACGTGTGGGGCACGTAGCCCACGGCGCTGAACGTCAGCACCCAGCCGTTGTGGCGGGCGATGCGGTAGTTGCCGTCGATGTCGGAGGCCACGCCCACGTTGTGCCCCTTGTACTGCACACTGGCGAAGGGTATCCCCTCACCTGTCTGGGCATCCGTTACCTGGCCGCTGATCATTTGCTGGGCAGATGAGGTGATAAGCGACAAGTGATAAGTGATAAGTATCGCTACCATTCTCATCGTCCACGCAAGTCTGTATCTGTTATCCATCTAAAATCTTATTGTTTCCTTGTTATTCGCTAAAGTTTCCCGCCTATACGACCTCATCCAGCCGTGTGATGACCTTGTCTGCCTGACTCTCGTCGACAGGCTCGTCTGTCCATCCCTCGCCCTTGAACCACACCGTCTGGCAACCGGCTTTCTTGGCGGGTATGATGTCCTTGTCCATAGAGTCGCCCACCACCGTCACCTCCTCAGGCTTCAGCCCCAGGGCCTCCACGCCGAGGGTGAAGATGCGAGGGTCGGGCTTGCGAACACCCACTACAGCCGACTCGACAATGCTCTGGAAGATACCGTCGAGCCCAAACTCGCGCAGCACAACTCCGACGTTGCCGTAGAAGTTGCTCACCAGCACCATCGGGTAGCGCGCCTTCAGCCGCAGCAGCACCTCGCGGCTGCGGGCCGTCTCGGCCAGGGTATGGGCGTAGAGGTAGGATAATAATGAAGAACGAAGAATGAAGAATGAAGAATTTGCTGCTGCCGAAGTTGGGGGGGCGGTAGCAAATTCTTCATTCTTCATTCTTAATTCTTCATTTAATTCATCATTCTTCATTCTTAATTCTTCATTCAGGAACTCCAGCTGCAGCCTCAGTTTCTCCTCCAGCGTCTGGCGGAAGGTGAAGTCGGGCTGTATGATGGGATTGCGGCCCAGCGTGCGCTCGGCATAGACGTATGCCTCACGGAACTGCTGCTCAGTGACGGGCACCCTGCAGCGCTCATAGGCATGCCATATCACCTTGCCCCAGTGATTGCCGCCCGTATCGAGCGTGCCGCCGTAGTCGAATATGTATCCCTTGGTCATAGCTTGGCCGAGAGTTTCTGGCAGAGTTTCTCATGCGTGCTGTGCATATACATAAACATCGCCTGGAACACGGTGAGCTCCATCAGGGGGTACACCCAGGGGCAGTCGAGCAGACAGGTGACATAGATGGTGATGGCACGGCAGTTGAACGTCAGCATGTTGGTGTACTTCATCAGCGGGCGGCTGCCGGCAAGGAACTCCTGGCGGACGGCCTCCGGCTGCGTCGATGCCTTCCACTTGGGGAAGAACCGCTGGAAGTTGGGCGTCATCGACTCCTGCTTCTTGCAGTAGTTGGCATAGTTGTAGTAGAACGTCCTGCCCAGCAGGTCGCTCTTTGGCAGGCCCTCGTAGATGGCGCGCTGCTGACGGTAGTTGTCCAGCTCGCTGCCCTCCTTGCCCAGCAGGAAGTAGAGGTGTATCTGCCGGTAGTAGTCGGAGAGCGTGCTCTGGGGTGAGTGTACGATGAAGCCCACGAAGGCACAGTAGACGAAAGCCCAGATGCCCCACTGCCAGTCGGTGCCAGGGATGTTCTGGTTCCACAGCCTGAACACGATGGCCAGGTAGATGCAGAAGAACCACACGTCGCCGGCAAAGCCGTCGAGCATGCGCCCTATCAGCGTCTTCTTGCCCGTCATGCGGGCCATCTGCCCGTCTGTCGAGTCGCAGAAGTTGGCCAGCATCAGCAGCACCACGCCGCAGATGTTGTGCGGCAGGTCGGTATAGTGGAACATCCAGCCAGCACCTATTCCCAGGAAGATGCTGAGGATGGTGATCACGTTCGGATGGACGTCGAACTTATTCCAGAACAAGGCGAACGCCAGGCCGATGGGACGGGTGAAGTGGACGTCGAGCCACTCCTCGGTGTCCTCCGATTTCATCGACAACCTTAATTTCTCTTTAAATCCTTCAAACATTTACGTCTTAACTCTTAAATTCTTAATCGGCAAAGCCGACAACTCTTAATTCTTAACTCTTAATTCTTAACTCTTAAACAGATCGCCTCGGCAGCCTCCTCGCGGCATCGCGAGAAGCTCGGCCAGTCGTTGAAGTCGATCACGCAGAAGCTGCCGTCGGCCCTTACGATACAGTCGCCGCCATACACCTCCACGCCCACAGCCTCAGCCAGCCGCTCTGCCTCGCGCTGCATCGCTGCAGCATCGAAGCCGTAGTGGTGGGCCTCGCCGTTGCGGGCCTCGTCGCCAAACTTCGTCTGCCCGTCGTCAGTGGGATAGTAGTAGCGGAAGAAGCCAGGACTGACGCCATAGAACTTCACCACATCGCCCCTGACGTGGGCACTCACCGTGTAGCCGCCGATGCCTCGCTGCTCCATCGCCAGTATCGCCTGCTGCAGCGCCTCGCGGTCTGGGCAGTACACCACGTCGTCCTTCCCCTGCGCAGCACCGTCGCCACGCTTCAGCCAGTAGCCGTCGCTGCCCTCACGTGGGGGCACGGGCGTACCTATCCTGTCCATGATAGCCTGCAACCGCAGCCGCTGGCAGTTCTCCACACCCTCAGGCCTGTTGATGATCCGAGTGTGCTGCGCCTTCAGCCACTCCAGCGTCTCTGGCAGCCTCGCCATCGAGAGCACGCTTTGGTGGAGGGTGGAGGGCGGAGGGTTAAAGGAGGTTTCCTCACTGACCGTCGTAACCTCGCAGCCCTTCTGCCGCAGCCTCTCGGCCACGGCCTGCAGTATCGCCCTGTCCTTCTCCACAGAGTTGGGCGAATACCGCTCAGCACGCTCTATCATCAGCACCCTCACAATCTTACTATTTGACAATCTTACAATTTGACAATTCCACTATTCCATGCGGCAGCAAAGAATCCAACTTCGGCGGCAGCCGCTCGAGCTCTGCTCGCTTGCCACCGAAGGGACGCAAGAAATTCTTCACTCTTCACTTAAGAACTCTTCCGCCTTCCCGATGTCGCTCTTATGGTCGATGTCAAGCACCTTCGAGAACGCCCACGCCCTGAGCCTCAGCCCGTCGGCTATCAGCGCCCGCTGGAAGTTCCTCATCCTGCTCTCACCCCGCTCTATGCACCCCCTGAGGGTCACTATCGAGCGCGGCGTAAGCCCATAGATGCCGCCGCTGATGTATTTTGGCGCATCGCAGGCGTCGAGAAATCCAGTGATGCCCATCGCCGCATCGGTGCTGACGTAGAGCGGCTTCTCGTCGTCGATATAGTCCGTCACGCCCATCAGGCCGTCTGCCTCACCACTCGCAGCGAGTCGCTCGAACTCGGCGACATACTCACCGAACTCCGCCTCGCGGAAGATGGTGTCGACAGTGGTCAGCACAAACGGCTCATCGCCAAGCCACCGGCTCAGCTCCCACATGCTGTGCATGCTGCTGGGCGTCGACTTGACGATGAATCTCAGAGGCACGCGGCTCGTCTGCCGTAGCTCCTCCAGCCGTTGCCTCACACTGGTCATCTGCTCATTGCAGATCACCTCTATCTCCGTAGCACCGTTCTGGGAGAACACCCTCACCAGACGGTCTATCAGCCTTTCGCCGCCCACCTCCACCAGAGGCTTCGGGCTGCTGACTCCCTCCTGTGCGAGCCTCGATCCTTCGCCCGCAGCTATCACTGCATATTTCATTGGGCTGCAAAGGTAGGCAATATTTGGGAGATACAGAAATCATTTCAGAATATTTTGGTTTTCTACTGACAATTTATCAATATTAATATCGCCCGAACCGTGCTTTTCTCCACTATACTGTCCTAATTGTCCACTCAGCCTGACGTCGCCCGAACCCGTCAGCTGGCACTTCGCCCGCTGGCAGCCCTCCATGAAATTCACCTCGATGTCGCCAGAGCCGCGCAGCGCCACGTCGGTATCCGTCACCCGCCACTGGTTCACCTCGATGTCGCCAGAGCCTATCAGCGTCACCATCGACGTGCGGGCCTCCAGGCGCTCGATGTCGATGTCGCCAGAGCCCGTCAGCTCCGTCGAGCAGTGGTCGCAGATGATGTCCTTGAAGTCGATGTCGCCAGAGCCGCGCAGCACTATCAGCAGCTTGTCCGTATCCACCCGCTGCTCGCTCTTGAAGTCGCCGGAACCGTTCACGCGGACCGCCGTCAGGTCGGGCGAGCTCACGTAGACAGCCGCATCGTCGTAGTCCCTGTGTATGTTGATGATGCCTATCTTGCCGCGATTGCGCACAGAGAGGGTCTTCCCCTTGACCTCCGTCAGGATGTCATCCACATAGCCCTTCGGCCCCACCACTTTCACCGAGAACTTCTCGCCCTGGGTGTAGTACACCGTCGGCGACCCGCTGATTTCGATTTCCTCGAACCCCGTCAGC
>Ga0310691_10009061_pt1 | contig 10153 bp, 5 predicted proteins | sample 176DNAGHGlowgp2_FD_203887 | JGI IMG/M metagenome (GOLD analysis project Ga0310691, IMG submission 203887) | Sheep rumen microbial communities from Palmerston North, Manawatu-Wanganui, New Zealand - 1766 DNA GHGlow gp2 (v2) (version 2) | ecosystem: Host-associated > Mammals > Digestive system >...
TTGCGCATGGCGTCGTAGATGCCTTCCTCGGAGAAGTTGTCGGTATAGATAACGTCACGGCAGGTATTGCTGTCGCCCCAGCCGCCCTTGTGGTTGTCCTGGTTGTTCGTCGGCGCAAGGTGCCAGCCCTTGTCGAGCGCCATGGTGTAGTACTGATAGGAGGGCCAGTACATGGAACCGCCGACCTTGCCCTCGCCGTTGCCGACCTCGATCATGGTGATCAGCTCGTCGTACGCGGGGGTATAGTGCGCGAAGTCCTCAAACGTACCGAACGTGGTGCCCGGATGGTTAAACTGGTTGATCGTAGTCTTGCGGCCGTTTTCCTTATCGATACGGGCCACTTCGACGAGACGGTCATAGTAGGCAACGAGGCCCGGGCCGCCCTTGACGACGTACTTCGGCACGTTGCGGGACTCGAAGCCGATCGAGTTGAACGTGTTCATATGGCCGTACTGACCGGACCACGTCATCTCGTAACCGATAATCGGGATGAAGGAATCGTCCGCATAAAGCGTCGCCGTGTCCTTCGCTTCCTGCCAGAGCGTCTTAGAACCGTCCGCGGTCATCTTACCTTTGCTCGCGTCGGTCATGTCGCCGTTCGGGTTATCCTTGGTGTCGTAGTAGTTCGAGTGGTCGGTAACCGCGAGGAAGTCGATCTGCTCCGCCGCCTTCGCATGCGCAAGTGCCTGTTCCAGCGTGCCGGTACCGTCGGAATACTCCGCTGTGTGCGAATGCAGTTCACCGAAGTAGAGCTGATAGGTCGCAACGCCGACCGTGAAGCTCCAGTTGGTTTCATAGGACTTGCCGTCCGCGCGGGTGATCTTCACCCAAACGGTGACCTTGCCGTCCTCCATGTCGGTGTCGGGCGTGTAGGTCGCGGTGTTTCCTTCCACGATGGGCGTAACCGCAACGTCGTTCAGCTTCATTTCCACGGTGGGATTCTCACCACAGTTGGCGAAACTTACGGAGATCGTCGGGCGCTTGTTCTCACCGGTCGCGCTGTTCGCTTCCGGCGCATAGCCCGTGATCTGCGGCAGGTCGATGACGATGAGTTCGAACGACTCGGTCCCGACGTTTGCGGGCGTCCACTTGTCGGCCGCAGTGATCTTGACGGTCAGGTTGCCGCCGGTGATGACGCTCGCCGGGATCAAGAACAGATAGGTATCGTCTTCCACGTTGTCCGGCTCGGCAATCGTCGCAAGAAGCTCTTCGCCCTTGTAGATCTCCGCCTTTACGCTGTCAACGCCGCTCGCGTCCTGAACGGTCACGGAAAAGCTATAGACCTTGCCGACTTCGGCTTCCGCCGTGTTCACGCGCGTGATGACGGGTGCCTTCGTATCGTTCGTGGGAACGTAATCCTTCGAAGAGCCGTTTCTGAGCTGCTTCGTGGTGTTATACTTGGAGACCGCCGCATACAGATTCACGACGTCGCCCGCTTCCACGCCCACGGGATAAGGCGCCGCGCGGTAGATCGGCATCGTCGCGCCGGTGCTGTCGGTCATGGTGGTGGAACCGTTATCGGCATATGCGCCGAGCGTGACGTTCTTGATCATGACGTATTCGGTCATGAGGTTGTCAAAGTTCGCGTTGAGTTCCGCGAAGTTGTTGAACACCTGCGGTTCGGCCGCGTCTTCGCCGATAATCTCGGAGGGTTCCGCCTTGCGGATCTCGGTCATGGACTGGATCTGCTGCACGCCGCCGTATGCGCCGAGCTTGCCGGTCAGAACCAGCCAGTCGCCGATTTCAATCGGGTTGCCCTCGGTATCCGAATCCATCGAGTTATAGCACTGCAGCGCATAGACTTCGCCGCCGATCTTCGCCTGGATGACCGCGGAGTTGATGGAACCGAAGTTGCCGAAGCGGTACACGAGCTGACCGACGACCTTCGCCGACGCAACGTCGCCCGCCTGCAGAGCAACCGGAATGCTCATGATGTCGGAATTGCTGACCGTGTAGGGAATCGCAATCGTGTTGGAAACGTATTCGCCGACCTTTGCATAGGCATACAGCGTGCAGGTCTCGTTGATCGTGATCGGCGCGGTGTATTCGGCGAACTCACCTTCGGTACCGATGCGCCAATAGATTGTCGCGCCTTCGGTCTCACAGCGGAGCGTGACCGTCGTGCCGGGGAGATTGATGCCGCTTCCATCGGGGGTCGCGGTCGGCTCCTTGACGATCATGCCGTCCAGCTTGTAGAACAGGAAGTCGAATGCGCCGCTGTTGTCGATTCCGATGTAGCCGCTGAAATAATTCTTGGAAGCGTACCACTCAAGATAGACGCCGCGCGCGACGTTTTTGATGCTGTAGCCGTTGCCGTGCGTTTCGATTGCCCAGTCCTTGTTGACTTCGTCGTACGGCGTGCTGCTATATCCCGTGCCCATCGAAAGGAACTTGCCGTTCTGCGAGAAGCGGTATGTACCGTCCTCGTTCTTCGTGACGTCCCAGACGATGTTCTCGGATACGCCGCTCAGAACGCCGTCTGTCGGCGTGATGTCAACGCCGGCATTGTAATAGCCGCTCGTTCCGCAGGCATCCAGCGCCTTGTTGTTCGTCGTGTTGTGAATCACGACGCGGTCGCCGGTCTCCGGAAGCGCGGTCATCAGCGTCGCAGATGCAACGGTTGCGTCACCTTCGGCAAAGACCGACGGGATCAGCGCAAGAACCATCACCAGCGACAGGATGAGTGCCAATGCTTTTTTCATCTGTTTCTTGTCTCCTCCTACTGTGATTCGTAACGGAGCCGCCCCAAAAGGGTCCACTTCCATATATACAGATTTATTATACACGAACCGCCTCTAAAAAGTCTATACCGTATTTACACTTTTTTCATTTATTGCAACGCAATATTTCGATCGCCGCCGCAAACAAAAAAGAGTCGATCGCTCGACTCTTTTTCATGCTGCGAATGCTGTTCGGAATGACAGCGGAAGCGGTGCGTCCGTTTTCGCGCAAAACAAAAGGGAGTCCTGCGACTCCCTGTTTGCTTTTCGTTCGATTACTCGATGATGCTCGCAACAACGCCGGATGCAACCGTACGGCCGCCTTCACGGATTGCGAAGCGAAGACCCTGCTCCATCGCGATCGGCGTGATCAGCTGGATTTCCATGCGAATGTTGTCGCCCGGCATGACCATCTCGACGCCTTCCGGCAGCGTGATCGTGCCCGTTACGTCGGTCGTTCTGAAATAGAACTGCGGACGGTAGCCCGAGAAGAACGGGGTGTGACGGCCGCCCTCTTCCTTCGTCAGAACATACACCTCACTGTTGAAGTGCGTGTGCGGATGAATGGAACCCGGCTTCGCCAGAACCTGACCGCGCTCGATCTCGTTGCGCTGTACGCCGCGCAGAAGCAGACCGATGTTGTCGCCCGCGATCGCCTGATCCAGGAGCTTACGGAACATCTCAACGCCCGTAACGACCGTGCTGCGCTTTTCTTCCGTCAGACCGACGATCTCGACGGTATCCGATACCTTGACCGTACCGCGCTCGACACGGCCCGTTGCAACGGTGCCGCGGCCCGTGATGGAGAAGACGTCCTCTACCGGAAGCAGGAACGGCTTGTCGGATGCACGTTCCGGCGTCGGAATGTAGCTGTCAACCGCATCCATCAGCTCGAAAATGCACTGGCATTCCGGCGTCTCTTTCGCATTCTTGCCCTCGGTCAGCGCTTCGAGTGCCAGCAGTGCGGATCCGCGGATGATCGGAATGTCGTCGCCCGGGAAATCGTAGCTGGAAAGCAGCTCACGGATCTCCATCTCGACGAGCTCCAGAAGCTCTTCGTCGTCGACCTGGTCGACTTTGTTCATGAACACGATGATGTACGGTACGCCGACCTGACGGGCGAGCAGAATGTGCTCGCGGGTCTGCGGCATCGGACCGTCCGCTGCGGATACAACCAGGATCGCGCCGTCCATCTGCGCTGCGCCCGTGATCATGTTCTTAACATAGTCCGCGTGGCCCGGGCAGTCTACGTGCGCATAGTGACGTTTTGCCGTCTCATACTCTACGTGCGCCGTGTTGATCGTGATGCCGCGCGCTTTCTCTTCCGGCGCCTTGTCGATCTCATCGTAACGCATTGCGACTGCTTCGCCCTGCTGTGCCAGCGCCATCGTGATCGCCGCGGTAAGCGTCGTCTTGCCGTGGTCTACGTGGCCGATCGTGCCGATGTTTACATGCGGCTTCGTACGTTCGAATTTTGCTTTTGCCATTGTAGTTCTCCTTATAAATTTTGTATGTTGTTTTTAGAACCAGTAGTTATATTTGCCCAGAATTTGCTCCTGTATTGCGGCCGATACCTTGTCGTAGCGATCGAACTGCATCGTGAACGTGCCTCTTCCCTGCGTTCTGGAACGCAGATCGGTGGCATATCCGAACATCTCCGAAAGCGGGCAGATCGCGTTGACCGCCGTTGCGCCCTGACGCGTTTCCATGCCGGAGATCTTGCAGCGGCGCGACGTGAGATTGCCCACGATGTCGCCCAGATATTCGTCCGGCACCAGCACCTCGACGTTCATCATCGGTTCGAGCAGTTCACAGTTGTCCTTCGTGATGCCCTCTTTGACCGACAGCGAGCCCGCGATCCGGAATGCCAGATCGCTGGAATCGACTTCGTGGAAACTGCCGTCTTTCAGCGTCGCCTGCAGATTGATGAGTTCGTATCCGCCCAGCGGGCCGCTCAGCAGCGCGTCGCGGATGCCCTGTTCGACCGCCGGAATGAATTCCTTCGGAATCACGCCGCCGACGATCTTGTTGACGAAACGGAACGTCTCGCCCTCTTCCGGATCCGCAAGCGGTGCGAATTCGATGACCGTATGCGCAAACTGTCCGTGTCCGCCCGTCTGCCGCACGTAACGGCATTCGTACGTCACGGGGCGCACGATGGATTCCTTGTAGGCAACCTGCGGTTTCCCGACCGTCGCCTCGACGCGGAATTCGCGGATCAGACGGTCCACGATGATCTCGAGATGCAGCTCGCCCATGCCCGCGATGATGGTCTGCCCCGTTTCCTGATCCGTATAGGTGCGGAACGTGGGATCCTCTTCGCCGAGCTTTTGAAGCGCCGCCATCATTTTTTCCTGACCCGCCTTGGTCTTCGGTTCGATCGCGACCTGAATGACCGGGGTCGGGAAGATCATGCTTTCCAGAAGCATCTGACGGTTCTCCGCGCAGAGCGTGTCGCCGGTGGACGTTTCTTTCATGCCGACCAGCGCGCAAATATCCCCTGCGTGCACTTCGTCGAGTTCGGTGCGCGTATCCGCATGCATCAGAAGGATCTTGCTCACCCGCTCGCGCTTCTGCTTCGAGGCGTTATAGACGTAGGAACCCGCCTTCAGCGTGCCGCTGTAAACGCGCACGAATGCGAGTCTGCCGACGAACGGATCGGTCACGATCTTGAACGCCAGCGCGGCAAACGGCGCGTCGTCGCGAGGTTCGGCCGTCAGTTCCTTCTCGCCGCTGCGATCGGTGCCCTTCGCCGGCGGAATATCCAGCGGAGAGGGCAGAAAATCAACGATCGCGTTCAACAGCGGCTGTACGCCTTTGTTGCGATACGACGTTCCGCAGGTAACCGGAACGGCTGTACCGGCGATGGTCGCCTTGCGGATGCAGGAGATCAGTTCCGCCTCCGAGGGCATTTCTCCCTCAAAGTAGCGCTCCAAAAGTTCCTCATCCTGTTCGATGACGGCTTCGATGAGTGCGGAATGGGCTTCCTCCGCCGCTTCAACCATATCCTCGGGGATCGGCTCCTCACGGATATCGGTCCCGTCGTCGTTGTAGTAGACCTCCGCCTTCATCGTGATCAGATCGACAATGCCGCGGAAATCCGCTTCGCTTCCGATCGGAAGCTGCACCGGTATCGGGTTTGCGCCCAAACGGTCTCGCATCATGTCCATCACGCGGAAGAAATCCGCGCCCGTGATGTCCATCTTGTTGACGTACGCAATACAGGGGACGTGATACTTCATCGCCTGTCGCCAGACCGTCTCGGATTGCGGTTCAACGCCGCCCTTCGCGCAGAACACGGCAACGGCACCATCCAGCACCCGGAGACTGCGTTCCACCTCTACGGTGAAATCGACGTGTCCCGGCGTGTCGATGATGTTGATGCGATACCCACGCCAGTACGTCGTAGTCGCGGCGGAGCAGATCGTGATGCCGCGTTCCTGCTCCTGCGCCATGTAGTCCATGGTCGCCGTGCCCTCGTGTACTTCCCCTACTTTGTGGATCTTGCCCGTATAGAACAGAATCCGCTCGGTGGTCGTGGTCTTGCCGGCATCGATGTGCGCCATGATGCCGATATTGCGTGTCAGTTCAAGCGCAGTATCCCGCATTACCAGCGATAATGTGCAAACGCCTTGTTGGCCTCTGCCATCTTATGGGTGTCTTCCTTCTTCTTGACGGCATTGCCCTGTTCGTTGCAGGCATCCATGATCTCGCCTGCAAGACGCTCCGCCATCGTGCGCTCGCCGCGATTGCGCGCATAACTCACGAGCCAGCGAAGGCCCAGGGTCTGACGGCGCTCTGCACGGATCTCGATCGGGACCTGATAGGTCGAACCGCCGACTCTGCGTGCTTTGACTTCGAGAACGGGCATGATGTTGTTCATGGCCTGTTCGAACGCTTCGAGCGCGTCCTTGCCCGTTTTTTCATTGATCAGCTCAAACGCATCGTAAACGGCCTTCTGCGCAACGCCGCGCTTGCCGTCCATCATGACCTGGTTGATGAGCTTGGTCACGACAACGCTCTTGTAGATCGGATCTGCAAGAACTTCTCTCTTGGGAATAAAACCTCTTCTCGGCATGGTGTGTCCTCCTTATTTCTTGGGACGTTTCGCACCGTACAGCGAGCGAGCCTGCTTACGGTTTGCAACGCCTGCGGTATCAAGCGCGCCGCGGATGATGTGGTAACGAACACCGGGCAGGTCCTTGACACGGCCGCCGCGGATCAGAACCACGGAGTGCTCCTGCAGGTTGTGACCGATACCGGGGATGTACGCGGTACCTTCGAGACCGTCGGTCAGACGGATACGAGCGATTTTACGCAGTGCGGAGTTCGGCTTTTTCGGCGTCATCGTACGGACTGCGGTGCAGACGCCGCGACGCTGCGGGCACTGCTTCAGAATGGGCGCCGTGGACTTGTATTCCACGGGCTGTCTGCCCTTGCGAACCAACTGATTAATGGTCGGCATTCAGATGTTTCCTCCTAAAATATATTTCAATCAATGTATAAATCAATCCCTCTGCAACCCAATTCAGAGGATATTGTCCGAAAATCTGCCCTGTTTTTTTGTCAAAAACAGGGTTTTGGCAGTGCTATGTCGCAAGCACCGCCAAATAGTTAGTGTAACAGACAAAGTCAATCTTGTCAATCCGAAATTTTTTCTTCCGATTCCGTCACGTCCGGCATCGCATACACGGCGCTCGGCGCGGTGCCGAGGCCCTTTTCGATGCGTTTTTTCGTGAACGCGAGGTGCGGACGGCGATCGCCGAACAGCGGGCGCCATCCTTTTTCCTCCATTTCACGGACGATCGGGTGCTTTCGTACGTCTGCGATCATGACCGATTCCGATCTGCGCCGCCAGAGGTACGCGAGCAGCTTTCCGATCGCGTATCCGCCGAGCAAAGCGCCGAACACGAGCGCCAGCGGAAGCCATTGCGCCGCATGGCGAAGCGTCTGCGCAAACCGTTCGATCATCACGAACGGCAGAATAACCACTGTCAGAACAATCGGCGTAATCATCGGAAGATACGACTCGAGCAGGATCCTGCGGCGGCATTTCGCACAGCACGCAAACTGCAGCGGGACCATGAATCCGGTCTTTTGCTTCGAGAGCCACTTGCGCGTCGCAAGCTTTTTCGGCTCTTCGTGCGCCATGTCGAACACGGCGTAGCACGAGGGCTTTCCCTTTGGCTCGACCGTGCACAACGTGCAGGTCTCGCTTTCGAAAAGCTGTGCCACCGTACCTTCCGGCTGAAGTTCGCAGAAGGTCCGAAGATCCGTGTGGATCTCCGGATCTGCTTCGCGTCCGTTCAGCGGGCATTCCTCGCAGGAACGCATGTTGAGCAGCGCGCACGACTTCGTGCCGTACAGTCTGCATTCGGTATCGCTGAGATTGCGATGCTCCATGGCGTTACTCCGCGTCCGCCGGGACGACGTCCTGCGCTTCCGTGACTTCGACGTTGCGGTAGCGCTTCAGTCCGATGCCCGCCGGGATCAGTTTGCCGATGATGACGTTTTCCTTGAGGCCGACGAGCGGATCGATCTTGCCTTTGATAGCGGCTTCGGTCAGCACGCGCGTGGTCTCCTGGAACGACGCAGCCGACAGGAACGAGTCGGTTGCGAGCGCTGCCTTGGTGATGCCCAAAAGCTTTCTCTTTGCCTTTGCGAGCACCGGTTCGGAAGGCTCTTCCGCGCCGCTCTCCTGTGCTTCCGCGCATGCAAGCTCGTATTCGCGGATCAGCTTTTCGTTCTCTTCCTCGAAGTGGTAGCTGTCGCACAGTTCACCCGGAAGCAGGTTCGTGTCGCCCGCATCCTCGATCTGGACCTTGCGCAGCATCTGGCGAATGATGACCTCGATGTGCTTATCGGAGATCTCAACGCCCTGGAGGCGGTAAACGCTCTGAACTTCCTTGAGCAGGTACGCCTGCACGCCCTTGACGCCCCGGATCTTCAGGATGTCGTTCGGCGTGATCGGGCCGGCCGTCAGCGGATCGCACGCGTCGACGTGATCGCCTTCCTTGACGAGAAGCTTCGCGTCGAACGGGATCTGATACTTGCCGGACTCGCCGTTTTCGTTCGTGATGACGCAATGGTTGCCGTTCTTGTCCTGCTCGAATCCGACGACCGTACCGGAAATCTCGGTGATGGTCGCGGCGCCCTTCGGCTTTCTCGCTTCGAACAGTTCCTCAACGCGCGGAAGACCCTGCGTGATGTCCTCGTTGGATGCAACGCCGCCCGTATGGAACGTACGCATCGTCAGCTGCGTGCCCGGTTCGCCGATTGCCTGCGCCGCGATGATACCGACCGCTTCGCCGATGTCGACGTGTCCGCCGGTCGCGAGGTTCGCGCCGTAACACTTGCAGCAGACGCCGTGCTCCGTGCGGCAGGTGAGGACCGAACGGCAGTAGACTTCCTTGACGCCCGCGGCTTCGATCGCCAGCGCCTCATCGTGGCTGATCATATGATCGCCTTCGCAAAGCTGTTCGCCGGTTTCCGGATGGAAGACCGGGTCGATCGCGTAACGGCCCTCGATGCGCGCCGAAAGCGGCTCGATCATCTTGTTGCCCTCGGCGATTGCGGAAACCCACATGCCGCGCGGCGTGTCATTGCGCTCCGCGAAGCAGTCCTCTTCCCGAACGATCACGTCCTGCGAAACGTCGACGAGACGTCTCGTCAGGTAACCGGAGTCCGCCGTACGAAGTGCCGTATCGGCGAGACCTTTGCGCGCGCCGTGCGAAGAAACGAAGAATTCCAGAACGGACAGACCTTCACGGAAGTTCGCGCGAATCGGAACCTCGATGATCTGACCGGACGGGTCCGCCATCAGTCCGCGCATACCGGCGAGCTGACGAATCTGTGCCTGGCTGCCGCGCGCGCCGGAGTCCGCCATCATGAAGATGGGGTTGTACGCGTCGAGCGAGTTCATCAATGCCTTGGTGACCTTATCGGTCGTCTGTTCCCAAACGCCGATCACGCGCTCTCTGCGCTCTCTGTTGGACAGAAGACCCATGCGGAAGTAGTTGTCGATCTCGATGACCTTCTTCTCTGCTTCCGCGACAAGTTCTTTCTTTTCGGCCGGAACGCGGATGTCCTGGAAGCCGACGGTCACGCCGCCGCGGGTCGAGTACGAATAACCGAGCTTTTTGATGCGGTCGAGCGTTTCGCTCGTCTGCGTCGGACCGTGCTTTCTGTAGCACGCGTCGACGATCTTGCCCAGGTCCTTCTTCTTGACGAGAGAATCGATCTCCAGCTTGAACATATCGTCCGCCGTGTTGCGTTCGACGAATCCGAGATCCTGCGGGAGCGCGTTGTTGAACAGCACGCGGCCGACGGAGGTGTCGCAGACCTTATAAATCGTTTCGCCCTGCCATTCGCGCTTTAAGCGGATCTTGACCTTTGCCTGCAGTGCGACCTCCCCGGTCTGGTACGCCATGATC
>Ga0310691_10009062_pt1 | contig 10152 bp, 7 predicted proteins | sample 176DNAGHGlowgp2_FD_203887 | JGI IMG/M metagenome (GOLD analysis project Ga0310691, IMG submission 203887) | Sheep rumen microbial communities from Palmerston North, Manawatu-Wanganui, New Zealand - 1766 DNA GHGlow gp2 (v2) (version 2) | ecosystem: Host-associated > Mammals > Digestive system >...
GAGGCCGGCATACTGCGGCTGACCGTCAATCAGCACGAGCATCCGTGCGCCGCTGCCTACGCCGCGCACCTTGAGGTCGCCTGCACCGGTGTTGACACCATAGCCCAGCAAGCCACGGCTGGTGGCGAAGAGTCCAGGTGTCTGCTCCATGACGGTCGGCAGGACAGAGGAGCGGTAGTTCTCGTTGAGCATCTCATTCGAGATGCTAGTGACGGTGAGGGGAAGATGACGCGCATCTGTCGCGTTGCGGGTGCCGGTGACGACGACTTCGTCCATTCGCGTGGTGTCGCGAAGCGCTTCTTCTGCCTGCAAGGAAAGGCTTGCAGCGCAGGTAGCTAACAATAAAAATGTTCGGTTTTGCATAACTGTTTGGTGTTTATTGGTTTGGGAAAGAAACCGATGGATGATGGTTAATAAACCCAAACGACCAAACGACTAATTGCCCAAACAACTAATTCGGGTGCAAAGGTACATATAATGTACGCATATAGCCAAGCCCAGATTTCGCAACCTGTTACCAATATTTCCTTTCTGCAAGATAATCGCACCTTTGTAACGAGCATTAACATAATTATTTAAGTTTCGCTTGTTTGGTTATTGGGGAAGTTAAAGAACGTAAAAAGTCAAAAAAGCCTACATGAACCATTTACAGTTTGACGATTTCTTTGATTCTCTAGAACAAAGGCGCGATTGTAGTCGCGGACTCCAATTTATGTAGGTACCATGTAGGCTTTATGTAGGAAATATGTAGGCTATAATTTTCTTAAGCTATTGAACGCCTTGAACTTAAACCATGTTTATGTAGGCATGTAGGCTGATTGGCAATTTTGAAAGTTATTTCATGTAAAACACAAAGGTTTTCAACACAGAAAACTACGGGAACTCATTTTTCCCCACACGTGGGAAAACCCAATCAGGCACGCCTAATGGGTCGATGAGGCACGTTATGAAGGCTCATGAGGCACGCCTAATTGGGCCACGAGGCACGTTATGAAGGCTCACGAGGCACGCCTAGTTGACCAACATAACACGCCTCGTTGAACAATCACCTTAGATGACCAAAGCCCAGAGTCCACAGCATGTATGTACCCTGTTTTTAAATTTCTTCCATAAGTTGCAGCGTCCTCATCCCCTAATCATTCGTTAGGCACTTCACACCAAACCCTTCCACAAATTATGATAAATTAGGGTTCACCAATTATGTAAAAATCGAGAAAGAGCCTCATTTGGTACAGATTTCTTGCCCAGAGGTGCTGCACTTTGAAGATTTTTGTGTATATTTGTGGTCGCATATTATATTTTAATCCTTAAATGCTAATTTACGTTGCCTATGAGAAATAACAGAAAAGACAATATGTAATCCATTGCGAGACAAAAGTAACAGATTGTGTTTACATGCAAAAAAGCTACCACAAACAGTTCCTCGTCGGTTCTGGAACTATGAAACCAGATTGTGTTTACACGCAAAAAAGCTATCACAAACAGCGGGTCAACCTTCTGCCAACTTACCTCGTCAATTGTGTTTACACGCAAAAAAGCTATCACAAACAGCCATCATTAAAGCAGATACCGAAGATGAGTATTGTGTTTACACGCAAAAAAGCTATCACAAACAGCAGATTATGGGCATAGTGAACAAGTGCATAATTGTGTTTACACGCAAAAAAGCTATCACAAACAGCACAGACTAAAGAAGACAATACGCAAAATTTTGAATTATAAGCCCCGTCGTGATAAAGAATTTCACTTTTCTTTAGAGGAAAAGTCCATTTACAGCAGTCTCTTAATATATTCCTCAATATCTCTGGCACTAACGCCATACACAGGCTGCAATTGTTCAAACTGTTCGTCTTTGCGGAACAAATCGCCATTCGTCAGCATTGCCATCAAGCCCTTTGTCTTTAGTTTGTGTCCTGAATGTTCCAGTGCCATTGGAATCAGTCTGTGAATGTCGGCACCATTTTTCAGGATAGAGTAAATGTCATAGTAGTCGCGGAACTTGCTACGACGCATCATCGCCTCCATCTTCATCACTCCGATTGACTCCACATCGGCCAATCGGATATTGTTCAAGTACGGAATCTCTCGCATCGACGCAATCCGCTTGCGGGGAGCAGCATAGAAAGAAATCTTCACCCCATCAACGATGAAAAGTACTTGGTCGAAACCTGCCACCTGAACGTCCAGAACCTCTCCAATTGTTGCAAGCTCCTGCTGTATTGCAGGCCAACCGATGTCTAATGTGTCATTCTTCCCCTGCTGCCAACGCATAAAGTCCAAGTCCTCACTCTGACGAGTCTTCAGTTGAATAGAAAGAGCCGTCCCTCCAACAAGCACGAAAGGTTTGACACACTCCAAACGGCTTACCGCTTCGATAAGCCTGCCTGTATGTGGTGCAAGGGATTGAGGAATCATGCTGCAAGTCGTTTGTTGAGTTGCCGAGTAGCCATCGACTTCACATAGCGGCGAGGCTGCTTGGCATGAAAATAATACCAGGCAAAGAAGTAGTTCAGATTATAGTAGCGCTCACCTTGAGCCACCACATTTTCAATCCATGCCCGCTTCACCTTCTTGTAGTCGAAGAGACGGAAGAGCAGATTGATTTCGTCAATGTCAAGATATAACATTACCAGCTCCACCAAGACATCATCGGGGATGTCCTGTATGGAGTCGTTCTCATAACTCCACAGACAATGTTCCTGCTTCAGTTTTTGAATGAGAAACGGCTTAATATCTATAACCTCTTCCTTCATTTCGTTGCAAAATTACGGCTTTTTCTTCAAATTTCTCCTAACTTGTCGAGAAAAAACACATTTCGGTAAAAACTTTTTGTAATTTGGTTCCCGAGCGACCAAACGACTAAACTCCCAAACGATTAAGATACCTGCTGAAGTGCGATATATTGTCGAAGTTCATCTTTGCTGCGACTTCCTTTGCCGTGAGTTTGCCGTGTTTCAACAAATGCTTGATTTCCATCACCGTGAACTGCTGGATCCAGTAGCTTGGCATACGACCGCTCACCTGCGTCGAGATTTTGTGGAGATGCTTGGGAGTCACGCAAAGTTCCTGTGCATAATAAGCAACTGTTCTGTGCTGCCTGTAACTGCCGCCCTCGAGCATCCGGATGAAGCGCGACATAATGTCGGCAGACCGCTGCGACGCCTCTTCGTGCTCGAAGAGTGCTGCATGGGCATTCATGGCATCGAGGTAAAGAATACGCATACTTTGCAGGACGGCTTCCTGGCGATAAGCCTCCGGCGTATGAGCAGAGCGGAAAGCCACATCCTCGAAGTCGCGTCGGAGGATGGTAAGCGCATCACCGTCCAACTGGAAGATGGGATGCATGAACAGATGCAGCCAGCCGCAAGTGCCATAGCTGCTGTGGGGCATGCAGGCCACCTGCTGCTCGGCGGGCAGAAGCAGGCGGCTGAGCCGGCAGTCCTCCGACGGCTCGATGTGCCCCACGTGGCTCGCCATCGCTATCATGCAGCAACCGGCCTGCAGCGTATGCTCGCGCCCGGAGAAGTGGAGCTTGCAAGTGCCCGCTGTGCATAGTAGGTGAAGAATCTGTTGCTGCATGTTATCTCTCAATCCTTTTACTGCTGCAAAAGTACAAAAAATTGAGGAACGAAGGATGAAGAACAAGGAATTATTTGCAGCAGGGCACAGCGATAGCAAATTTTTCACTTTTCACTTTTCACTTTTCACTTAATTGTTGTACCTTTGCACGCGAAAAGACCCTCTATCCCCCTTTAGGGGAAATGAGAAATGGTAAATCGTAAATCATTAATTAGTAAATCCCTTTATGCCGCAAATATCCGTACGAGGCGTTGAGATGCCCGAGTCGCCCATCCGCAAGCTGGCTCCCTTGGCATACGCTGCAAAGGACAGAGGAATACACGTCTATCACCTGAACATCGGTCAGCCTGACCTGCCAACGCCCAAGGCGGCGCTCGATGCCATCAAGAACATCGACCGCACCATCTTGGAGTACAGCCCAAGCCAAGGCTATCTGAGCTACAGGAAGAAGCTGGTCAACTACTACAAGAAGTACAACATCAACCTCACAGCCGACGACATCATCATCACGAGCGGCGGCAGCGAGGCGGTGCTCTTCTCGTTCCTGGCCTGCTTGAACCCGGGCGACGAAATCATCGTGCCAGAGCCTGCCTACGCCAACTACATGGCCTTCGCAATCTCGGCGGGTGCCGTCATACGCACCATCACGACGACCATCGACGAAGGTTTCTCCCTGCCAAAGGTCGAGAAGTTTGAGGAACTCATCAACGAAAGGACACGCGCTATCCTCATCTGCAACCCGAACAACCCGACAGGCTACCTCTACACCCGTCGCGAGATGAACCAGATACGCGACCTTGTCAAGAAGTATGACCTTTACCTGTTCAGCGATGAGGTCTATCGCGAGTTCATCTACACGGGCAGCCCTTACATCAGCGCTTGCCACTTGGAGGGCATCGAGAACAACGTGGTGCTCATCGACAGCGTGAGCAAGCGCTACAGCGAGTGCGGCATCCGCATCGGCGCCCTTATCACCAAGAACCAAGAGGTACGCAAGGCCGTCATGAAGTTCTGCCAGGCACGCCTCAGTCCCCCACTCATCGGACAGATTGCAGCAGAAGCAAGCCTCGACGAGCCCGAGGAATACGGACGCGAGGTCTATGACGAATATGTGGAAAGGCGCAAATGCCTCATCGACGGACTGAACCGCATACCTGGCGTCTATAGTCCCATCCCGATGGGTGCCTTCTACACCGTAGCGAAGCTGCCCGTCGATGATGCCGAGAAGTTCTGTGCCTGGTGCCTGAGCGACTTCAACTACGAGGGCGAGACCGTCATGCTGGCCCCCGCCGCCGGCTTCTACACCACGCCCGGTGCCGGCAAGAACGAGGTCCGTCTGGCCTATGTCCTCAAGAAGGAAGATCTCACCCGCGCGCTCTTCGTGCTCAGGAAGGCACTCGAGGCATACCCCGGACGTAGCCTTTAATTCAAAATTCAAAATTAATAAATTCAAAATTAGGAAGCGTGGTTAAGCGTAAGAGCCAACGAACAAGATAAAAGATGCAAGGACTATGTGTTAAATTTGAATTATGAGCCTTTCAATTTTGAATTTTGAATTTATTAATTTTGAATTCTAATGTTCACCTGGTTTGTTGCTAAACGGCTCTTCGCCGAAGGCGGAAGCAGCGGACGCGCTTCACGGCTTGCCACAGGCATCGCCACCACAGGCGTCGCCATCGGCTTGGCCGTCATGCTGGTCAGCGTGGCTATCGTGCTGGGCTTCCAGAAGGAGGTACAAGACAAGGTGCTGGGCTTCGGTGCACACATCAAGGTGCTCAACTACAAGAGCCTCAGCAGTCAGGAACTCTCCCCCATCGTCATCGACGACTCCTTGACGTCGCGCCTCGCTGCCATCCCCAACGTTGCCTCCGTCGCACGCTTCTGTACCAAGCCGGGAATGCTGAAGACCGACGCCAACTTCCGTGGCATTGCCATTCAAGGCATCGGGCAGGACTACGACCGAAGCTTCATCAGCAGCCATCTGGTGAAAGGCGAGATGCCCGAGTTCACCGACTCCGTTGGCTCAGGCAAGCTGGTCATTTCGCAGGCAATGGCTCGTGAGATGCAGGTCGATGTCGGCGAGACCATCTATGCCTACTTCTTCGAGCAGACGGTCAGGGCAAGGAAGTTCACCGTGGCAGGCATTTACCGCACCAACCTCACCGACTTCGACAAGAACTTTGCCTACACCGACCTCTATACCATCCACCGCCTCCTGGACTGGGACAGTCAGCAATATGCCGGTGCCGAGATAAGGCTGCAAGACTTCGACCGCCTCAACGAAACCCTGCACGCCGTGGTCAACGAGGTCAATCACAAGCAGGATGCCTATGGCAACTACTACTCCAGCCTCAGCATCCGAATGGAGCATCCGCAGATATTCGCTTGGCTCAAGTTGCTCGACATGGACATCGCCGTCATCCTCATCCTGATGATCTGCGTCTCCATCTTCACGTCTGTCAGCGGACTCCTCATCATCATCCTGGAGCGCACCAACTTCATAGGCATCATGAAGGCACTCGGAGCTCGCAACCGCCAGATGCGTTACCTCTTTGTCAACTACGCCTTGCTAATCATCGTACGCGGCATCGTGCTGGGCAACGTACTGGCCTTCGCGCTCATCCTCTTGCAGAAATACACAGGCATCATTACCCTCGATCCCGACGTCTATTACGTAGAGGCAATGCCCGTCCTGGTGAACTGGCTGTGGGTAGCCTGCATCGATGTCGGAACACTCATCGTCAGTGCCTTGGCTATGATTGTGCCGAGTTTCGTCGTATCACACATCACGCCTGCCAAGAGCATCCGCTTCGAATAGGAGCATTGCCCATTCCCCCTCGTTCTCCGTTCGCAGCAGGCTAAAGCCATGCTGCACAGTGGCTTCTTCCAAGACAGGAACGTCCGCAAGGTAGAAACCGCTCAGTATCATCTTGCCTTTCTCCTTGACAGCCTTCGCGAAGCGCGGCAGGTCGGCAAGCAGGATGTTGCGGTTGATGTTGGCAATCAGGAGGTCGGCCTGTTCCCTACCCTCCAGGACAGAACTGTCGCCACAAACGACTGCGACACAGCCCGAGGGGGGCAAGGAGCAAGGGACAAGGGGCAAGAGATTAGTGTCTTCGCTACTATCCTGACTCTGATTTCTATTCTCTTGCTCCTTGCCCCTTGCCCCTTGCTCCTCGCCTCCGAAAGGAGGCTGAAGGGTCTGGATATGGTTCAGCAAGAGGTTATCTTTCGTGTTCTCCACGCTCCATTCGTCGATGTCGTAGGCAAAGACGCTTGCTGCCCCGCGTTTGATGGCCATGATGGCCAAGATGCCGGTGCCTGTCCCTGCATCGATGACGTGCTTGCCCTTCAGGTCGAGCTGCGCCAAGGTGCGCAGGATGAGACGCGTCGTCTGGTGGCTGCCTGTGCCGAAAGCCAAGCGCGGCGTGATGAGGATGTCGTACTCTGCTGGCGGCACATCGGTGTGCTTGACGTCGTGAACCACGATGGAGGCTTGAGGTATCATAATCGGCTGGAAGCCTTCTTCCTCCCAGACCTGGTTCCAGTCCTCATCGGGTGCTTCCGTGCGTGAATAACTGATGGTGACGTCAGGCAGGCAGAAGCCCTCTACGACTTGCCGCATCCTGTCCTCGTCCCACTCGCCTTGCTGAATGTAAGCCAGCAGGCCATCTTCAGCCGGAGAGAATGACTCGAAGCCTATCTCAGCAAGCTCTGCAGAGAGCAAATCCGAAGCTGTCTCGCTGAAAGGCTGTAACTCACACTTAACTTCAAAGTACTTCATATAATATAAATAATGTATGCAAATGTACTTCTTTTTATCCACATGGGGAAATTTCCTCCGCAAAATAGGTGTTTCCCTTTGGCTTATTTCACAAAAGTCCGTAACTTTGCATCGTCAATTAAAATAGAAAGCACTATGAAAGCAAAAGTTATTACCCTCATGTTGCTCTCGGCTCTTTGCCTCAGCGCATACGCACAGGACGATGACATGTACTCCTTCTCCTCCAAGAAGAAAGCACAGAAGAATACCACTACGACAACCGTGAAGTCGCGTCCCTCAAACTACGACTTCGACATGGACGACAACGATGCTGAGGCTGACTACCACATCGGGCAGCTTCGCGACGTGGACGAATACAATCGCCGTTCTTCGTCAGGCGGCACGGCAAGCTATCGTCTGGAAGGCGACACACTCTACGTCAATACCGACTCCTCACAGAGCGATGCCGTCAGCTACAACAACGGCTACAACGATGGCTACTATGATGGTTTCTACGACGGAGACTTCACCTATACGTCGCGCTTGGCCCGCTATCGTGGCTTCTGCCTGAGCGACCCTTACTATTGGGACTACTATGGTTACTACAGCCCTTGGTATGGCTGGCACTCCCCCTACTATTACAACTACATTGGCTGGAACGGTTGGAGCATCAGCTGGGGCTGGCACTACCCATACTACGGCGGTTGGCACTACGGCTGGCACCATCCACACCACTACTACGGCGGTTACTATCACGGCGGACATTACTATGGTGGCTATCGTGGTCACGGACGTTCTACTGCCAGCCGCAATATGGGACAGCGTTCAGCTACCTTTACCGGTAGGTCAGGCAGCAGAAGCATGAATGGTGGCCGCGTTGGCAATTCGCGCTCTGGAGCCTCGGCAGAAAGGTCGAGTGGCGCTACAAGGAGCGGTGGCGCACGCCAAATGACCAACGGCTCTCGCAGCGGGGGTTATACTTCCCGCAGCAATGCTGGCAACTACCAGTCCACTCCTTCCCGCAGCGGTGGCAACTATCAGTCCACTCCCTCCCGCAGTGGTGGCAGCTATCAGTCCACTCCCTCCCGTAGCAGCAGTAGCTCCAATAGCAATTATACGAGAAGCAGCAGTAGCAGCACTCGCAGTGGAGGCTATAGTGGCGGAAGCACTCGCAGTGGAGGCTTCAGCGGTGGAGGCTCACGCAGTGGAGGCTTTAGCGGCGGAGGCGGCTTCAGCGGCGGTGGCTCGCGAGGTGGCGGTGGCGGCGGTTCCCGCAGCGGCGGTCGCAGATAAAAGTCCCTTAACTTCCATTATTAAATAGTAAACAGTAAATCACTAAATAGTAAACGAAACGATGAAACGCTACATACTTCTCCCCCTGCTTGCTGTCACATTCGCAGCACAGGCACAAGACTCCTACACGAATGAACGCCTCACGAACAACTCCAGCGACGTCATCGGCACAGCACGCTACGTCGGCATGGGCGGCGCACTCGGTGCACTCGGTGCTGACATGAGCGTCATCAGCTGGAACCCGGCAGGCATAGGTCTGTACCGCAAGAACGACATTGCCCTGACCTTCGGCGGCATTTGGGGAAAGTCGCGCATCGATGAGGAGGACCGAGGAAAGGGTACCTTCGACCAAGCCGGCTTCGTCTATAACATACGCACTGGCAGCGAATCGTGTCCCTACGTCAACTTTGCCTTCAACTTCCAGAAGAAGATTAACTTCAACCACAACTTCTATGCTGACAACGGGCACTTGGGCGGCTTGAGCCAAATGGACCAGCTCTCGCAACTCACCGAGTTTTACGATGCGGTTGATGACGGTGCATCGTACAATCTCACAGAGCTGGCGCTATCGAACAACAAAAACGAGCTTTTCTTCGACAAGAACGACCTCTCCAATCCATATCGGTCCTATGCCAACTACTACACATTCCACAGCACAGGTTCCCTTCAGTCCTTCGACTTCAACCTCAGCACGAACATCAACGACCGCGCCTTCCTTGGTCTCACCGTCGGCATTGACAACATGCGCTATCGCGGTTGGACAGACTACTACGAGACTGGTGACGGAGGCTATGGCCTTAACGACTACGACATCTCAGTCAACGGAACAGGCGTGAACGTAAAGTTAGGTGCCATTGTGCGTCCCTTTGCTGAAAGCCCTTTCCGTGTCGGATTCGCGGTAGAAACGCCTACTTGGTACAAACTGAAAAGAGCATCCTATTTCTATTTCTATGACAATAGTGGCATGAGAACGCCAGACGGAGACAGTTATCTGAGGTATAAGTTGCGTACGCCCTGGAAGGTGCGTGCCAGCATCGGCAGCACCGTCGGCAGCCTCTTGGCATGGGACATCGACTACGAATATGCAGCCTACGCGAACACAAAAATAGGCTATCCGGACTATAACGACAGTTGGGATGGCAATACGAAAGACCAAGCGATGAACCAATTGACAAGGGATAACCTGCGCGGCACTCACACCCTGCGCATCGGCCTTGAAGCCAACGCCACAAAGAACCTCGCCTTCCGCCTGGGTTACAACCTCAGCACATCGGCATACAACAAGAACATCAGCTTTGACCAGTACAACATAAACAGCTATGCGATGGACCATTCCTCCAACACCAGCTTCATGCGCCTGGGAACGACCAACATCCTGACCCTTGGCATGGGCTACCACTGGAAGAGTTTCTACATTGACCTGGCCTACAAGCTCCGCAATCAGTTTGCCAACTTCTATGCCTTCGACACAAACTTCACCAATTTCCAAACGGGCGATCCTGTCTTCCTGAGCAATA
>Ga0310691_10009063_pt1 | contig 10152 bp, 7 predicted proteins | sample 176DNAGHGlowgp2_FD_203887 | JGI IMG/M metagenome (GOLD analysis project Ga0310691, IMG submission 203887) | Sheep rumen microbial communities from Palmerston North, Manawatu-Wanganui, New Zealand - 1766 DNA GHGlow gp2 (v2) (version 2) | ecosystem: Host-associated > Mammals > Digestive system >...
TTTTTACCCATTTTTTTAACACAATCTTTACTTTTACATTTTATACAATTTGTACACATATATATAAGTTAAAATATATTTGTAAAAATTTTATTTATTAATAAAAAAACTAAATGTTACACTCCCTTTTTTTAAATATTGATTAGTCATTATAAAATGATTATTACCAAAAAAATATCTTGCTGATAAAGGTGATGGATGTCCAGATTTTAATATTAAATTATCTTCTGAATTAATTATTTTTTCTTTACTTTTAGCAAAATTACCCCATAATAAATAAACAATATTTTTTCTTTTATTACTTATTATAGATATTATTTTATCAGTTATTATCTCCCAATTTATAATATTTTCACTATCTACAAAGTTTTTATTATGTGATAATGGTAATCCACATTCAACAGTTAATATAGAATTTAACAATAAAACACCTTGTTTGGCTAAATAAGTTAAGTCACCATTTTTAATATCACTAAACTTTTCATTAAATTCATTTTCTATTTCTTTAAAAATATTTCTTAAAGAAGGAGGTAAGATAACATCTTTTTGAACAGAAAAAGCTAATCCATGAGCTTGATTTGGATTAAAATATGGATCTTGACCAATAATAACTACTTTTAAATTATCATAATCACACAAATTAAAAGCATTAAAAATATCCTCTTTTTTAGGATATATAATCTTATCTTGATATTCTTTACTTATTTTATCTTCTAAAATCTTATATTCTTCAGAATTAAAAACATCTTTTAACACTTCTTTCCATTTATCATCTATAATAAAATTCATATTACTTTTAATGTAACAAACTTTTTTGTAAAAAAGTTTTATCAAAAACTTACTTTAAAAGTAAGTTATATAGAATTAGATCTTTTTCTATTACTGTTTTTATGACAACAACAACAACAAGATTTAAAACATTTTCCACAACAGTTTATGCATGTATTACCTTTTGGTATTTCATTTTCTTTTATATCTTCTGGAATTTGTGGATTAATAGGAATATCTTGTTGTTCTGGTTCTTTATATTCTTTGTTATTTTTATAATCATTAAAATCTTTATATTTTTTACATTTACCATCTTTATCAATAATATAAATCATTTTAGTAATACAATTATTACCAACTAACATATCAAGATCTTTTTTATCTTCAGGTATAAATTCTTCATTAATATATAATTCATCTACTGTAGAATTCTCTAAAATATTTAAACCTTTACCTTTACCATTTATTTCATCTTTATATTGTTTTATCATATCTTTTTGTTTCTTTATTAAATCTTCTGTTGTTTGTATTATTTCTTTTAAATCTTCTATATCTTTTTCATCATCTTCTGTTTTTGCTTCTTTTTGGTTTAATTCTTCTAATTCTTTTTTATAATCTTCTAGGTATTTTTCTCCATCATTTATTTCTTTTTCATATTTTTGTATCTCTTTTTTACAAAATTCAATATAATATTGTAATATTTTTTTTAAATTAAATAATTTTAAACTTTTAACTTTTCCATTTTTTAACATTTCTTTAGGTATTATATTAGTTCCCCATGATGTAAGATCTAATTCTCCATCTACTTCTGAACCTTCAAGCATATTTTCTATATTAGGATTATCTTTTTCTTTTATAAAAGTTTTAAAACCTTCTATATTTTTTATATTTTTACAATTTAAAAACATTTTACTTAAATTAGCATTTTCTGCAATTTTTACATTTTTTAAATTTACATTTTTTAATTTGCTACAATTTTCAAAACAATTACTTGCATGACTTATTGTATTTTCACCTAAATCTACATCTTCTAAGCTTTCACAACCATCTAACATGCTTGATATATCTATTCCATTAATAAAATTTGGGATATTTTTAAATTTTTTTAAACTTTTAGCATTTTTAAACCAATTACTTAAATATACATTATCATTATCTTCAAAATTTAAACCCTTTAAATCAATAAAATCATAATATGTTTGAGCTACAGTATTAGTTAACCAATGAATACTTATAATGTTGGAATATATAATATATAATTCTTTAAAATCTGATCCATAAGCTAAAGGTCCCCAACCATGGCTACCATCAGAATAAACTCCAATATTATTAATAAATGCATAAAATTCTTTATTATCCTTAGTTTTTACTCTTATCAAAACCCAATTTTTACTATCAAATAAAGATTTCATAGTCTTTAAAGGTCCTTTAATATTATAATTTTCATCATATTCGTTTAGTCTATAAAATATTTTCTTTTCATCATCATTAGTATCTCTAAAACCACCTCCATCTTTTATTAATATTTCATATTCTAAATTATGATTTTTTGAAACTGTTATCTTTAATTTATAATTATTTCCTTTATATATAAATTCTCTTTCACATGAAAAAGTACTATTATAATCATCTAAATCTGGATTTTCTTTTTCCATATTAACTAAAATAGTATCTCTTTCATTTGAAATATAATTAACCCAATATGAACTAAAATATTTATTAATATCATCGTAAATTTTTATATGTTCCTCACATCTTATAAAAAAACAATAAAAAAATGTTAAAAATTGTAAAAAAATCTTAATAATATTCATATTTACTGTTATCAAAATAAAAATACAAAACCAACTTAAAGTTGGATCTTCCTTCTCAATCGGCGAAGCGCCTTTTACTTTAAAAGTAAGCAACCAACGTGACGTTGGACCTACTTTAAAAGTAGGCAACTAGATGTTTCTACATTCGTAGAAACTAATATATAACTAATTTTAATACATTATCTATTAAAATACATCATATATTATTGTTTTCATGAATATGAAAACGTAAAAGTTTTTTGATAAAACTTTTTTACAAAAAAGTTGTTACTTTAAAAGTAACCAACTATTAAGGCGCTTCGCCGTTTGAGAAGGTATATCCAACATTATGTTGGTTTTGATGTATTTATTTTTAAAATAGTTAACATAAGATATGTACTTTAGATGGTAAATGTTAATGATGTTATTGATATTTTATTTAGTAATTTTGTTGAAAATCAAAAAGATAAAAAAAGTACGATATTGAAATTAGAAACAATAAAAAATGAATTTCGTTTAAAAAAAATATCTGATTTGTTAAATATTTATCCTTCCAAACATGTTGTTAGAAATAAGATTGAAAAGATAGCAGATATTAATGATAATTATTTGAAATCAGAAGTTGAAATAAAAGGTTATATTACTGATGTTGAAAAAAAAACATCTAAAAATATTAATGATAAGGTATATCTTTCTGCAAAAATTTGCGATAATAGTGGTTATATTAATTTAATTTGGTTCAAAAATATCGAAAATATGATGAAGTTATTTAAAAATAATCTTGAACAATTTATAATAAAAGGCACTATTGAAAAATTTAATAATGAATATTCAATATCACACCCATCATTTTCAACAGATAAATCTAAAAATATATCAAGAAATATTGTAACTAGTTATCCATCTGTTTCTCTTTTTAGTAAAATTAAAATAGATCAAAGGTTTTTTAGAAAGGTTTTTGACTTTTTATTTGAAAATCTAAATGATTTCGAAGATTATTTACCACAAACTATTATTGATAAATATAAAATGGTTTCAGAATATAAAGCTTTAAGATATCTTCATAAACCTGATAATTTTGAACAATTAAGACAATCACAAAGACGTTTAAAATTCGATGAATTATTCTTATTACAATTAAAAAGACAATATTTTGATATAGATAGAAAACAAAACAATAGCGGAATAATTTGTAATAACTTAGAGCTTTTAAATAAATTTTATAAAGATATTTTAAAAGATAAAATAACATTAACTGATGATCAAAAAAATGTTATAAAAGAAATATATCATGATTTAAAATCTGGTGTTAGGATGAATAGATTATTACAAGGTGATGTTGGTTGTGGTAAAACAATAGTAGCTTTTATAATATCATTAATAGTTATTGGATCAAAATATCAAGTTACAATGTTAGTTCCAACAGAAATATTAGCTATTCAACATTATAATAAATTAAAAAATTGGTGTTTAGAATTAAATATCAATATTGCTTTATTAACTGGATCTACAAAAACTACTGAAAAAAGAGAAATTTTAGAAAATATAAATAAAGGTAATATTAATTTAATAATTGGAACACATTCGTTATTAAATGACAGTATTATTTATAATAATTTAGGACTTGTTATTATTGATGAACAACATAAATTTGGAGTTTTACAAAGATCTAATGTGATAAAACCAAATAATAATACTGATAATAATAAATTACCACATATGTTATTAATGTCAGCAACACCAATACCTAGAACATTAGCAATGACATTATATGATAATTTTTCAATATCATCAATACATCAATTACCATCAAATAGAAAAGGTATTAAAACAGTACATATCGACGATTCTTTAAAAGAATATATGTTTAAAAGGATTAGAGATGAGATCAATAAAGGTCGTCAATGTTATTTTATTTATCCACTTATTGAAGAATCTGGTAAAGTTAATTTAAAAAATATTTCACAAGGTTATAGTGAGTTAAATAAGTATTTTTATGATTTAGAAATAGGTGTTGTTCATGGTGGAATGAATATTAAAGATAGAGAGATAATAATGGAAAAATTTAAAAATAATGAGATAAATATATTAATAGCAACAACAGTTATTGAAGTAGGTATTGATGTTCCAAATGCAACTATTATTGTCATTGAAGAAGCAGATAGATATGGTTTAGCGCAATTACATCAGATTAGAGGTAGAGTTGGTAGAGGTGATTATGAATCTTATTGTTTTTTAGTAACAAAACGTAATATAAGTAAAAATAGTAAAGAAAGAATGAAGGCTTTAGTACAATATTCAGATGGATTTAATATTTCTGAGATAGATTTAAAATTAAGAGGAGGTGGAGATATATTTGGTAAAGAACAAAGTGGTGAATTTAAATTAAAAATAGCAGATATTTATAATGATATTAATATTTTAACAGTTGCAAAGAATGAATCTTTAAAGATATTACAAGATTCTCATGATCTTGAAAAATATCCAAAGTTAAAGAAAAAAATAGAAGAAGAAAATGTAAATTTGGGAAATATAGTATAACATATATAGTATGAAGTTTTGTTATTTAATATCACTAACTATGATATTTAAAAATAATATTTATAGTGAATATGGCGAATGTGCTCTTAGTTGTTTTAGATGTGGATTATGTTGTAAAAATTTATGTAATAAAGATTTAAATAAATTAAGAAAACGAATAGATAATATAAAAATAACAAAAGATGATGTTAATAAAAATAATTGTAGTTATAGTTATTCAAAATTTAATTTTACTGATAAATTTAAAAAATTAGAAGGTCCTAATAGAACTATAAAAGCTGAAGATTCTATAAATCTAAATAATTTTTTTAAAGAATTTAATGAATGTTTAGGAGATGAATATCCAGGTTATGATAAATTTGAAGACAGTTATGATTTGTTTTGTGGTTTTTTTACGTCAAGAATGGCTGGTCAAGTGCAATACGATTTAGCAAAAGGTGATGTTGACCAATATATAGTTATAGAAGGTACAATAAAAATTCCTAATGATATGACAATAGATGATTTTAAAAGTAAATATTTTTTATTTAAAGATGATGGACAAGATTTTAATTATATGATGTACAATATGGTCAGGAATTGTATGAATAACGATTATGGATTTTCTTATTATTTAGACAATATGGATATATTCGGACGATATAACTTAGAGTGTATATTAAATGAGGATAAAAATAATCAAAATACAAAACCTAGAAATGAAAAAATAGATGAATTAATAACTAAAGAAAACTTACCAAAACTATTTGATACTAAAATAAAAGGTAAAAATCTTATTATTATATATAAATATGATAAAAAAGGTAAAGTATTTATTTTTACCAAAAAAGATGAAAATGATAACTAATATTAATAAATTCATTTATTTTTTTTTATTAAAATTTTTTAAACATATTATATATAAAAAATGTATTTTATTCAGTAATAATGATTTCACTTGTAAATAATTCATTTTGTTCAGGTATATTAGGTGTTAATTTATTGGATCAATTATCAAATAAATTAAAAAATATTCAAATAGGCAAAAATAACATAGTTGAAAAATCTAATCACACAAGTATTAATAATGATATTGCTGATTTAAAAAATGTTACTGATGATAATAAAGATGATAAAATAATAAAAAAAATAATAAAAAAACATTAAGTTTTATGTATTTTTATTAACATAAAATATGAAGTCGTTTAAAAATTTAATTCCATTATTTGTTTTGAATAATATAAATGGTACTGATAAGATAGAAGCTGATAAAATAAAAGTTATCGATTTGATGACATTTAAAGAATATAAAACAGATAAAAAAACAATATAGATGTTGGTGTTAAAGGTATCAATCTTAAAAATATTGTTAATTCTAATTTATTTGAAACAAATAATAATGAAAAATTACACGAAATTAACAATATAAATGAATATAAAGTGGCATTCGGAAAATATGGAGATAATACTGGTTTTTATTTAATGAATAAAGTAGATAATAAAATATTTACAATATTTATAGCTGAAAGCGATAGATTAACAACTGGAAATATAATAATAACTTGTAATGGTAAAAATTACGAAAATAATAGTTTTGTAAAATATACTAATAGTGATGAAAAAATAAATTTTTTTAAAATTACAAAAGAAAATATATCTGAAAACAACATATTAAAATTATTAATAACGAATGAATTAAAATACAATAATAAAGATCAATTATTAAAAGATATTAAGTCTGAGAATATTAGTAAATTTTTTATATCTTCATTAAAAATCGATGGAACTGAAAAAAATTTAGATAATAATATTATTACTAAAGATCAGTTATTTGAGATTAGAAATGCAATCTTATCTAATAAAAAAATTGAATTATCTTTAGATTTATTAAAAAAAGTAAATTTAGAATGTGATACTACTAATCTAAAAAATGATATTAAAACTTCGATTGAAAAAATACTAAATAAATATAACAGTGAACATTTAATAACAGTTCCTAGATATAATGAAATTATATCAGATATTAATACTTTAACAAGTGGTAAATTAACTGATTTAGTTGAAAAAGGTATACATACAAGTCATAAATCTGACACTAATGAAGTAGATCCATCTGAAAATAAATTTTATTTTGCTTTTGATTTTAAAATAGCTGATAATCTTAAAGATTCAACAGAATTTGCAGATGATTATTTTAAATGTGATTCTAGAACTTCTTATAAAAATAATGATTATAAAACAATTTACAATAATGTTATTAATGATTTAAAAAGATATAATGAAAATATTACAGATAATGATTTTGAGATATTGTTAAATGATATTAAAATAAAAACTACAGATATTTTTAATAATAAGTCATTTTTTACCGTTGTAATAAAAAATAAAGTAGAAGGTATTTTAAAAGATAAAGATAAAAAAGATAACCAAAATGATGATATAAGTAATAATAATAATCAAACACAAAATACTGATGATAATCAAAATCAACAAGGTGATGAAACAAAAAATAATAAAAAAGGATGTTCTAATTGCAAAGCTAATAATCACCAGGACTAAGTCCTGGACCTACTTTAAAACTACCAACGTGACGTTGGATCCAAGATGTTTCTATATTTATAGAAACGAATATATAGTGTATTTTTATAGATATATATTAAAATTATTTATATATTCTTTGTTTCGACTATCTGTCGAAACATAAAAATTTTTGTCAAACTTTTTATAAAAAGTTTGTGAGGCGATTGAGAAGGTATTGCTTACTTACTAAGTAAGTTTTATAAGATAAAAGATGTATATGTTATACTTTTAATAAAAACAATATTTTAATAAAAAACTATATTTTAGTATATTTTAATATTATTTTTTAGCTAATAACTATGTTAGATTTCCTGGCTAAGTTATTTGGTTCAAAAGCTAAGAAAGATATAAGTTTAATAATGCCTTATGTTGAAAAGATTAAAGAAGAATATATAAGGTTAAATTCTTTATCTAATGATGAGTTAAGGGCTGAGACTGATAAATTAAGAGCATATTATAAGGAAAATATAAAAAAAGAGGATGAAGATTATAATACTGCTAGAAATAATCTTATTAACAATACTTCTATTAATAAACTTGAGATTAGTGAGATGCAGTTAAAAGTTAAAAACACTAAAAAAGCTCTTAAAGAAAAATCAGAAAAGGTCTTAATGGAGATGTTACCAACAGCTTTTGCTATTGTTAAAGATACTGCTAGAAGATTTACTGAAAATGATAAAGTAGAAGTTACAGCAACACCTTTTGATAGACAGTTGTTTTATGATGATAGAGAATATATAGATATTATTGATGGTACTAAAGCTATTTGGAATACTACTTGGGATGTATTAAAAAATAGATTAAAATGGAATATGATACACCATGATGTACAGTTGATAGGAGGTATAGTATTACATCAAGGTAAGATTGCAGAGATGGCTACTGGAGAAGGTAAGACATTAGTATCTACATTACCTATATTCTTAAATGCTTTAACAGGAAAAGGTGTTCATGTTGTTACTGTTAATGATTATCTAGCAAGAAGAGATAGTATTTGGAATAGACCTATATTTGAATTTCATGGGTTAACAACAGCATGTCTTGATGATACAGATCCAGGTAGCGAAGATAGAAGAAATGCTTATAGAGCTGATATAACATACGGTACTAATAATGAATATGGATTTGACTATTTAAGAGACAACATGGCTGGTAGAAAAGAAGATTGTGTTCAAAGAGAACATAATTATGCTATTGTTGATGAGGTAGATTCAGTACTTATCGATGATGCCAGAACACCTCTTATTATCAGTGGAGAATGTGATGATGACGATATTAGAGATTATTCTAAGTTACAACCATTTGTAAAACATCTTTATGAAGCACAATGTAAGATTGTAAATGGGTTTTTATTAGATGCTAAAGAAGGTATTTTAAAAGGAGATAAAAGTGAAAAAGTTGGATTAGCTTTATTTAGAGCTTTTAGAGGATTACCAAAATATAAACCTTTAATTAAATTTTTAAGTGAACCAGGAGTAAAATTATTTAAAGAACAGAGTGAAAATATATATTTAGAAAACAATTCTGAAAGAATGCCGGAAGTCGATGAAGAATTGTTGTTTTATATTGAAGAAAAGAATAATGACGTTGAATTAACAGATAAAGGTTTTGATTTTTTAGCTAAAGAGCTTAATGATGATAAGTTTTTCTTATTACCAGATATTTCTTTAGATATCGAAAATATTGATAAAAATGAAGATATAGATGAAGATGAAAAGTCTTTAAGGAAAAAGACGTTATTTAAAGATTATTCAATAAAAACAAAGAGAATACATGTTGTACAACAGTTATTAAAGGCTTATACTTTATTTGAAGTAAATAATGATTATATAGTTTATAATAATAAAGTTTTAATTGTTGATGAGCAGACAGGACGTATTTTGGAAGGTAGAAGATATTCTGAAGGGTTACATCAGGCATTAGAAGCTAAAGAAAATGTTCCAATAGCTAAGTTATCGAAGACATATGCAACAGTAACATTACAAAATTACTTTAGGTTATATGATAAGTTATCTGGAATGACAGGTACAGCAGAAACAGAAATGGCTGAGTTTTTAGATATTTATAAGTTAGATGTTGTTGTTATTCCTACAAATAAACCAGTTATAAGAGAAGATAAAAACGATTTAGTTTATAAGACTAATAAAGCTAAATTTGCAGCTATTATAGAAAAGATAGTCGAATTATCAAAACAAGGTAGACCTGTATTAGTAGGAACAACATCAGTAGAAATATCTGAAATGTTAAGTAGGATGTTAACATTAAGAAAGATAAAACATCAGGTGTTAAATGCTAAATATCATGAAAAAGAAGCAGAGATAGTATCTCATGCAGGAGAAAGTGGTACAGTGACTATAGCTACTAACATGGCTGGAAGAGGTACTGATATAAAACTAGATGAAGAATCTAAAAAAGCAGGAGGATTAGCTATAATAGGAACAGAAAGACATGAATCTAGAAGAGTAGATAGACAGTTAAGAGGTAGAGCAGG
>Ga0310691_10009064_pt1 | contig 10151 bp, 11 predicted proteins | sample 176DNAGHGlowgp2_FD_203887 | JGI IMG/M metagenome (GOLD analysis project Ga0310691, IMG submission 203887) | Sheep rumen microbial communities from Palmerston North, Manawatu-Wanganui, New Zealand - 1766 DNA GHGlow gp2 (v2) (version 2) | ecosystem: Host-associated > Mammals > Digestive system >...
AGAACTGTCGCAGTGGAAACCATTGAAGCCAGAATTCGTAAAACGCAGAAGGTGTTATAAGAAATTAATAATTGAAATTGACAACAAATAATTATGGAAAGAAGAGTAGTAATCACGGGAATGGGCATCTGGTCATGCATCGGAACGACACTCGACGAGGTGCGCCAGTCTTTGTATGAAGGGCGTAGCGGCATCATTTTCAGCCAGGAGCGCAAAGATGCTGGCTTCCGGTCGCCCATCTGTGCCAATGTTCCACACCCAGACCTGAAAAAAATACTGAGTCGTAATGTGCGACAGATGATGCCCGAAGAGGCGCAATACGCCTATATGGCCACTGTGCAGGCCTTAGAGCATGCCCAGTTATCGCAAGACTATATCGACAGTCACGAAGTGGGTGTCATCTATGGCAATGACTCCGTAGCCGAATCAACGATGGTTGCTATGGATAAGTTCCGTCAGGCCGGTTCCACAGCCGCCTGTGGCTCAGGTGCCATCTTTCAGTCGATGAACTCGACGGTGACAATGAACTTGGCTACACTGTTCCATCTGAAAGGTATCAACCTTACGGCCTCAGCAGCCTGTGCCAGTGGTTCACAGTCCTTGGGACTGGGATTCCTGCTCATCAAGAATGGCCTGCAGGACTGCATCGTCTGTGGTGGCGCTGAGGAGAACAACATGTATGGCATCGCCTCGTTTGATGCCTTGCAGACGTTTTCTACCCGTATAGACAACCCCACTAAAGCCAGTCGTCCCTTCGACCGCGACCGCGACGGACTGGTACCAAGTGGTGGTGCAGCCACACTCATTATCGAGAGTTATGAGCATGCCATAAAGCGTGGCGCTCCTATCTTAGCCGAGATTCTTGGCTGGGGATTCTCAGGTAATGGCGACCACATCTCCACACCAAATGTAGAGGGTCCCGCCCGTTCACTGATACGTAGTCTGGAAAGTGCAGGCGTATCGTCTCGTGACATTGGATATGTCAATGCCCACGCCACATCGACGCCTATTGGTGACAGTCGTGAGGCGGAGGCAATCGCACAGGTATTTGGTGACTATCGTGTACCTGTCACTTCGACGAAGAGCCAGACAGGCCACGAGATGTGGATGGCAGGAGCATCGGAAATCATCTATTCGATGCTGATGATGAAGAACGACTTCATCGCTGGCTCGCTGAACTTTGAGGCCCCCGATCAGGTGACGCAGTGCATCAACGTCATCCCAGAGACCCGTCAAGAGCACTTTGACATGTTCCTGAGCAATTCCTTCGGCTTTGGTGGCACCAATTCAACATTAATCATCAAGAACCTATAGATTTATAATTGAAAAATTAAAATTATGACAAGAGAAGAAATTATCGCACAAGTAAACAGCCTGCTGGCTGAAGAGTTTGAAGTGGAAGAGAGTGAGTTTGCACCCGAGGCGAACCTGAAAGAAACTCTCAGTCTCGACAGTATCAATCTGGTAGACCTCATCGCACTGGTGCAGTTCACCTATAAGATTACCATCCCCGTGGAGGACCTGAAGAAGATCCAGACCTTCACCGACCTGTACGACTACATTGAGCAGCATCAGGTGAACTGACATGAAATATACTGGCGAAGACATCAAACGGCTCATTCCCCAGCGCAATCCATTCATCATGGTTGACACCCTGGAAGTGCGTGACAGCAATAGTGCTGCCACCACTTTGGCCGTATGTCCCGGCAACTACTTCATATTGCCCGATGCTACATTGGCAGAGACAGGAATCATTGAGCATATTGCCCAGTCCTGCTCTGCCTTAGCGGGCAGTCAAGCATTGTCCAAAGAGATGTCTGCCCCCCCCGTAGGCATCATCGGCGAGGTAAAGCATTTTGTATGCCATCGCCGGCCTCATATCGGGGAAAGTATTGAAACCGCCATCATTTTCGATATGACCTTTGGCAACGTCACCTTGGCTACTGGCAAATCTTTCATCAACGAAGAACCTCTCGCAGAGGTAAAACTGAAGATATTCATGCAATGACCAACTTTTTTATCCGCCTCGCTCAGTTTTTCCGCAGCCATAGGGCTGTCTGCTGGCTATCGATGATAGGTCTCTTTGCCTTTTTCGGCTACTTTGCCGCGCAGATTCATCTAGAGGAAGATATCAACAAACTGATGCCATCATCGAAGAACGAGGACGGCTCGACAAAACTAGCCTTTGCTGACTTGAAAATCAAGGATAAGGTATTTTTGCTGTTTGAACTACGAACCCCATCCCTTACCCCTCCCCTTGAGGGGCGAGGAGTAAGGGATGGGGTCTCTATCCTTTCAGAAGTCTGCGATGCATTTGTCGATTCACTGTTGACTCACGACAAGGATTCCGTAATCGGCAATATCTTCTACCGTTTGGATGAAGACCTGCTGCCTGATGCCATTGATTACCTGACAGCACACTTTCCTGCTTATATTGACACAACAGCCTATGCCCAGTTCGACTCGCTATTGACCCGTGAGCATTTCGTCCTGCAGATGCAACGGAATCGCGAAGACCTGACGGGCGAATTTGGCGAATTGTTCCCTGAGCTGATTCAGATGGACCCGATGGGCATGAGAGATGTGCTTAAAGAGCAGATGATGCCCCTGCTAAGCGGAGGCAGCTACCAGACCATCGACGGGCACTTCCTAGTGCCTGACTCAACGGTTTGCATCGCCTTCATTACGCCTCGCTATTCGTCCACTAACACAGGACAGGGCTCTGCATTGTTCCAGATGATCAATGCTCAGATTGACCAGTTTACCCAAACCCACCCACAAGTACGCATCAGCTACCACGGCACACCTGCCAGCGGATACTATAACTCCACACAGATCAAACACGACCTGACTACCACCATTGCGGGCGCACTCCTGTTGGTATTGCTATTCCTCATCGGCTGTTTCCGCCGCTGGGACACGATTCCACTATTATTGCTGCCTGTAGCTTTCGGAACCCTGTTCGGTCTGGCCATGATGTACTGGCTGAAAGGAGAGTTCTCACTGCTGGCCTTAGGCATTGGCGGCGTGGTGCTTGGCGTGGCCATGAGCTATGTGCTCCATGTGCTGACGCATCATCAATACGTGAGTGATACTGAACGCCTGCTGCGCGACCAGGTGAAGCCCGTGCTCTTGGGATGCATCACCACCATCGGCTCCTTTGCAGGACTTCTTTTCGTCAACACCGACCTGCTGCGCGACTTTGGACTCTTTGCTGCCTTTGCCATCCTCGGCACCACCTTGTTCTCACTCACCTTTCTGCCGCAGATGCTTTCCAAGCCCGCCATCCATCACCCATCACCCTTCAAATGGCTGGACCGCATCAACGCCTACCCTATCGACGAAAAGCGGCCTTTGCTCATCGGCTTGTTGCTGCTGACTGTGATAAGCATCAGTGCCTACCTGGTGAGCGGAACCCACTTCGATGCCGACATGCATAACTTAGGCTATGAAGCAGATATCACCGAGCACTCTGAGACGTTGCTGCGCGAAAAGACCTCCACTGGCATCAAAACCAAATATTTTGCCAGTCAGGGACGCACGATGGAAGAGGCCATCGAACGCTTTGCACTACTGGACCACAAGCTCGATTCCCTACAGCGCATCGGACTGGTGAAGAGCTATACCCGCACCAACCGCCTACTCGTTCCGCTATATACGCAACAGCAGCAGATTGATGCCTGGCATCGCTACTGGACACCAGAGCGCCAAGCCACTGCCAGAAAGCTCATCCGCGAGACAGCCCCTCAGGCAGGCTTGCGCCCCGAAGCGTTCGAAACGTTTTTCGAGGCTGTCAATGCCGACTACCAGCCCGACGCGATTTATGAGACTGGGCTCATACCAGAGGGTTATCTCTCGACCCTGACCGAACAATCGTATGGTGGCGACTACCTTGTGTTTACATCCGTGGGCTGTGAGAACGACTCTGTACGCAGCAGTGACAGCGACTATACCCGTATTTGCGATGCCATCAGCAGCGAGCCTCATTTGCTGGTGCTTGACACCTATTATTACACTACTGATACGTTGATGCAGATGAGTCGCGATTTCGATGTGCTACAATGGCTTTCAATGGCATTTGTGTTCGTGGTGCTGCTTCTGTCATTCCACTTCAATATCAAGCACACCCTATTAGGCTTTGCCCCCATCTTGCTCAGTTGGTTGATCGTGCTAGGCATCATGAGTCTTTTCGGTGTGCAGTTCAACCTCATCAGCATCATCATCTCAACCTTTATCTTTGGTATCGGTGTCGATTATAGTATCTTTGTGATGAACGGCCTCATAGACGGTAACCTTCAGTACCACAAGACAGCCGTACTGCTCTCGGCCATCATCCTTATCGTCACGGTGAGTAGCATGCTTCTGGCACGGCATCCCGCCATCCGGAGTGTAGGATTCTCAACACTCGTTGGTCTGCTCTCTGCCGTCATACTTGCCTACGTTCTACAACCAGCTGTCTACCGATGGCTTAATCAACACGAACAATGATATACGACGTTGTAGTGATAGGCAGTGGCTTAGGTGGCCTCATCTGTGCTCGTCAGCTAGCTCAGAGGGGAAGGAGTGTGGTGGTACTGGAGCGTCAGAGGGTACCTGGAGGCTGTCTGCAGAGCTACCAGCGTGGCGAAATGGTATTCGATACGGGCCTGCACTATATTGGCGGTCTGGATGAGGGTCAGCCCTTGCATGATGCTTTTGAAACATTAGGGCTATTGGGACTCCCCTGGAAACGCCTCGATACAAACGGTTTCGACCAGGTCACGATTGGCAGACAGACCTTTCCACTAGCTGAAGGCTTCGACCGTTTTGCCGATACGCTGAGTCGTTTTTTCCCACAAGAACGTGATGCCATGGGCGAGTTTGTATCAATGCTCCGCCATCTGCCTTCGATGGAAGAGAGTTGTCAGGTAAATGCTTACAACTATCTGACCTCCCTTTTCCACGACCCTTTGCTCATTAACGTCATATCCTCCACTGCCATGCGAATGGAGCTCAGACGCGAGTCGCTGCCACTATTTACTTTTGCCCACTGCATGAGCAGCTATATCCAGAGCAGTTGGCGACTCAAAGGCGGTGGCCATCTGATAGTCGATTCGCTGATAAATGATATTAAGGCTGCTGGAGGAAAGATTTGCTGTCAGGCAGAAGTGAAGGAGCTGAAAGATCAGGGCGGCAGGATTGTGGCAGCAAAATGTCCGAACGGCCGTACCTTCGAAGGCCGTATCTTTATCAGCGATGTACATCCGCAGCTGACGTTCAGTTGGCTGAAAGACTCCTACTTACTGAAAGGTCTGTTCCGCCGGCGCATCAATGCTCTGGAGAACACATTTGGCATGTTCACTGTCTCACTGGTAATCAAGCCAAATACCATACCCTATTTCAATCATAACAAATATGTCTACAGGAAGCCCAACGTGTGGACGTTTTCAGAGGATGTGGGAGGCGTCGGTGGCGTGATGGTCAGTGCTAGAGTGCCAGAACATGGTGAGACGTATGTCCGACTGTTAGACCTGCTCACACCCATGCCATGGTCACTATGCAAACCTTGGGAGGACACGACTGTGGGTCGACGCGGACAAATCTACGAACTCCAGAAGGAGCACCTGACCGATGAGTGTATCCGACTGGCGGAACGCGTCATTCCAGGCCTTCATGATATGGTGGAGAAAGCATTCACCAGTACCCCCCTCACCTGGCGTGACTATACCCTGTCACCCTCTGGTTCCGCCTTTGGCGTCAGGAAAGACTGCCGCAAGCCAATGCTAACCATACTGTCTTCCAAGACGCCCGTTCCCAACCTGTTCCTGACAGGGCAAAGTCTGGTGATGCATGGAGTGGAGGGCGTCACAAAGACCGCATTCAGTACAATAGAAATCATTAACCAAACGAAGATATGAACAAATATGCTTTGATAACAGGTGGCAGCCGGGGCATCGGCAGAGCTGTCGCAGTAAGACTCGCCCAGGAGGGCTATCATGTATTGATCAACTATGTCAGTAACGAGGAAGAGGCACAGAAGACGCTCGCGCTCTGTAGCGGGCAAGGCGAGTTGTTGCCCTTTGATGTCAGCAACAGCGAGCAGACACGTAGTGCGCTGAACAACTGGCAGGCCCACCACGACGGTGAATACATTTCCGTAGTTGTAAATAACGCAGGTATCCGACGAGACAGTGTTTTGGCACTGATGCCCAACGACGACTGGCATCGCGTGATAGACATTACCCTGTCGGGGTTCTATCATGTCACCCAGCCGCTGTTGCCTGCCATGCAACTCCATAAATTCGGGCGTATCATCTGCATGGCCAGTGTCAGTGGACTGAAGGGGCTGCCAGGACAGACAAACTATTCTGCAGCTAAAGGAGGTCTCATAGCCGCTACTAAGGCACTCGCCCAAGAGGTGGCTCGTCGTCATATCACAGTGAATGCCATTGCTCCGGGGTTCATCCGTACCGATATGACCGAAGGACTCGACGAAGACGCCCTGAAGAAACAGATTCCCATGGGCCGTTTCGGCACTCCGGAGGAAGTGGCCGATGCGGTTGCCTTCCTGGCATCACCTCAAGCAGGCTACATTACTGGTAATGTCATATCAATCAATGGAGGGTTGTACACATGAAAAAACTATTTTTATTACTATTTTGCACATTAGTGCTTAGTGCTACTGCACAAAATGTCATCAGAACACAACATCGTGCTGCTATCACTCAGGACGCTGTCACCACTGGCGTTATAACCATCCGCAAGCCCGATTACATCAGCATCTCAACGAATGAAGGTAAGGAATTGCTCATGATGAACGGGACAAAGTTCACGATGACAATGGGTGGCAAGCAGCATGTGACCGATAGCCGTAAAAACGCGCAGTTTGCTACCTTCCACTCGGTGCTGAAAGCCGTCATCAACAACCAGCCCCTTCCTCAAGGCAGCGATCTGAATGTAAGCACTAAAAACGGTCAAAAGGCCATCGTCATCACACCGACAAAGAAGAAACGGCAGTTGTTTACCTCGTTCATGTTGGTCATCGATGCAAAGACCTCTGCCATCCGCCAACTCCGTTTGAATGGCCGTGGAGGCGACTACACAGATTATAAGATACAATAAATAACCAGCAAGACAGATCTGTCTGGCCTTATTTCTCTGTGTAGAACATGGTCCAGCGATAGAGATTGCAACCCACGAAGTTGCCCAGTACCTCGCAGATATAGACGACAAGGACCATAGGCTGCCATAATTGTTCTGCTGGTGAAACAAGAAAATAGAAAGCATCTGCGATGGAGTGGGCAAAACCGCAGAGGATGAACACAGGCACACCCAGTAACAGCGGCAGCATTTTCCCTTTACGTGCGAACTCTACCGCCGTCGTCATAATGAACCCGCAGCCTATCGCCAACAGGAAACAGGCCAATGGCCCTTTTGCCATGCGTCCTGTAAGAATCTTTACAGCAGGTTCAATACAGTCAGGCTGTGCATAGCCGATAAACCAGGCCGTCAGCAGACAGCCCACAATGTTGCCAAGCAACACCACTGAGAGCATCCCCCAGTCCCCCTGTCGGCGGATAAAACCTGCTGTGCCCGTATAAAGCTTCAGTCCATAATACACCACGGTGGTCAGTCCAAAGGCAAACAGTACGGCACCAGCCACACCCCCTACTCTCAGATTAACCACACAACCTATCGAAATGCAAATACCTGCCAGAATGGCCGGTGGGAAATAATTACGCATCAGTTCCTTCATTGTTATGCTCTTTATGAGTTCGACCGCAAAAATACACATTTCTACTCACCTATGCAAACTTTTGAGGGAGTTTTATTTGCACAGACAAAGAAAAAAGTGTACCTTTGCGAAATGAAAAGAATTTTATTTGTCTGTCATGGTAACATCTGTCGTTCACCGATGGCAGAGTTTGTAATGAAAGATCTCGTCAAGAAGGCTGGCCTTTTGGAAGACTTTTATATCGAATCGGCAGCTACCTCAACAGAAGAGATTGGCAACGAGGTCTATCCCCCAGCTCGCCGCAAACTGGCAGAACACAACATCAGCTGCAAAGGCAAGACTGCCCGTCAGATGACCCTTCACGACTACGACCGTTTCGACCTGCTCATCGGCATGGACGAATGGAACATCCGCAACATGAATCGTATTTGTGGCGGCGACCCTGAGGGGAAAATCCACATGCTGATGGACTACACCAGCAGGCCTGGCGAAGTAGCCGATCCCTGGTATACGGGCAATTTCGATACCACCTGGCGCGATGTTCTCGAAGGATGCCAAGGATTATTGAGTCAGGTGTCTTGCAGATGACTGTTTCAGGTAATCTGCAAAGATGCGGGCGGCACTTTCCACCTTAGCGGCACACGGACGCTTCTTATAATACTCGGCAGTGCGGGCAGAGGCTATATAGCTCGACAGGGCTTTGTCGTAGCCCTTGATGCCAAGAATCTCGGCACAGATCAGACTGCCATTTTCTGACTTTGACTTAGCCAGCAGTTCCTGAACCACCTTATAACATGCCGACTTACCATCGCGATCGCTACCCTCAGTCTGGCCACAATCGAGTCCTACCAGCATGACGATAGCAGAGACGGCTCCGCACATCATCCGCATCCTGCCAATCCCACCGCCAAAGCCGGCTGCAATTCTCTTGGCCATTACTTCGTCAAGACCATAGATATCTGAAAAGGCGGCTACCACACTCTGACAACAGCCATAGCCAGCCATGAAATTGTCAACGGCCCGCACTACTCTCTCTTCCAAATCCTGATCAGTCAAAGGAATATGCATAGGAAAAAATGAAGGATTGAAGAATTGAAAAAACTATGTATTTGAATGATGAATTAAAAAAGCGCAAATAGCCTCCAAATACTGACGATCAGTTTCGTCAAAAGTGGCCAGTTCCTTACTGTCAATATCAAGCACGGCCATGACCTCACCTGTCTGAGAGAATAGGGGAACAACAATCTCCGAACGCGAGAGGCTGCTACAGGCGATATGGCCGGGAAACTGCTCTACATCAGGCACGATGATGGTCTCCCGCCGTTGCCAAGCCATTCCACAGACCCCTTTGCCATAGGCAATATGCATACAGGCCACCGGACCCTGGAAGGGACCTAACACCAGTTCCTGACCTTCACCGCCAGCCTTGGGCATCACGCGATAGAATCCTGTCCACCAAAACCCCATCGCCTCATGGATGGCGGCACTGACGTTGGCCATGACAGCCACCATGTCAGTTTCGCCATCGATGAGCGACTTGACTTGCTCTACAAGCAGAGTATATTTTTCTATCTTAGACATAAGAACAGAAAAGATATATCAGGGTCAGAGACCACGGGCTTTCAGGAGACTGGTGGCATCGGGCTGCGCCATGCCGGTAAAGTCGGTGAACATCTGCATGAGGTCGCCCGTGTTACCCCGACTCAGGATCTTGTCACGGAAATCCTGTCCTGTCTCAGGCTTCAGGGCACCACGCTTGGCGAAGACATCAGCGATGTTGACGGCCAGCACCTCCGTCCACAGATAGCTGTAGTAGCCGGCAGCATAGCCCCCACCCCACACGTGGTTGAAGTAACTGGTATGATAACGTGGCGGAATCGGAATAAAAGGATTCAGAAGTCCCACCTTACGCAACGACTCTGTCTCGAACTCCATAGCCTTGTCGGCTGTAGGAATATCCTTCGAGGCGAGCATGTGCCAAGCCAGGTCGACACAGGTGGCAGCGAGGTTCTCACCCAGGGCGTAGCACGGCTGGAAGTTGATACTCTTCAGCATGCGCTCCTTCAGGTCGGAGGGCATGGGCTCACCGGTCTCGTAATGACGGGCATAGTGGTCGAAGACCTCGGGAATGGCCGCAAACGACTCATTGAACTGCGAGGGCATCTCTACGAAGTCGCGGGCCACGCTGGTGCCGCTCAGACGGTGGTACTGACAGTCGGAGAGGATGCCATGAAGGGCATGGCCGAACTCATGGAACATGGTGGTCACCTCGTCCCAGGTGATCAGCGAGGGCTTGCCCTCCGGGGCCTTTGCGTTGTTGCACACATTAAAGATAATTGGCATCGTGCCGCGCTGACGGCTCTGCTTCTGGAATCCGTCCATCCAGGCACCACCACGCTTAGAGGGACGACGGTAATAGTCGCAGAAGAAAAGGGCC
>Ga0310691_10009065_pt1 | contig 10150 bp, 13 predicted proteins | sample 176DNAGHGlowgp2_FD_203887 | JGI IMG/M metagenome (GOLD analysis project Ga0310691, IMG submission 203887) | Sheep rumen microbial communities from Palmerston North, Manawatu-Wanganui, New Zealand - 1766 DNA GHGlow gp2 (v2) (version 2) | ecosystem: Host-associated > Mammals > Digestive system >...
AGATTAAATCTTAATAATCAATTAACAGAAATAAAAAGAGAATTGAAGGAATTAAAGGAATTACTGGGAATAGAAAACTACTCATCCTCATCATTTACACGATATCCTATTGCCTCTTGGAAGGCTGAGCTTGATAATAGATGTTACTCTATTGAATATAAATTAAAAAATATTACAGAAAAACTTGAAAAAACTGGAATCAATATTAGTTACAGGTAGAGTTAGATATGGAAGTGTAACTTATCTCAAAAGATATATTGGAGACTATAACTTTCAATATCTTAAAAAACATAATCTAATTTATGTTGGACAATCTTATCCGGACATTTGGAGGATAACAGATAAAGGAAGAAGAAGATATAAGGCATTATCAAATAAATGGAGTAGATGGATTGCCTGGATACTTTGGAAGTTGCATATGTTGAACTAACTGGTTTAACACTTTTTAGAGAGAATACTATACGGAAAGGCGGAATCCTGATGATTCAGGTTTATGCTATTCAAGTAAAGGAAGGAATAATTGTGATAAATCCGGTAGGGAAGAGGGTTAAAAATAAGAAAATAGGAATAAAGTGGATTAGAGAAATAGTAAAACCAATCTTTGAATCTCCTGAAAGTTATCAAATTGAACGTATCAAATATCTTTATAAAAATGTTAATATTAAAAAAGTATATTGGAAGCATAAAATAAATGAAGAAGCCTTAAAATTAATATTAAAGGCAGTAAAAGAAAGCCAAAAGATATATGATAACTAAAATAATTCTTGACAATATATATTCAAAAAATAATAAACTAGAATATATTATCCCAAATAGACTAATGGGGAAAAACTCTACAATAGATGAATGGTGTGGATTAGACTCAAATATAGAAATAATCAGAAAGGTAAAAAATTTATTTTCGTATAATTATAATATAATTGTAGATTTTGAATGCAACCCTGAAAGAGAGTCTACTATAGAAATAGAGATGAAGAAAAAAGATAAAGTTTATACATATTCTATAGTTTTCTATGAATCTTCTGTTGTTATGGAAAGTTTTTTAGAAAATCATAATTGGATTTTCTCTAGATTTATTGATAACTCAGATTTTGCTCTTGACTCTTCTTACCTGAACGACAAAGGTAAGGAATGTTATAGGTATTATAAAGATATACACTCAATAAGTTTATTACCATATTTTATACCTGGCGAAGAATTACTAAAAGATTTGAAAAGTATTATAATAGTGGATGATTGGATTAAAATGGAACATCAAGACTTTATTAGAAATTTTGAATCCACATTCCCAGATCTCTCTTATAATGATTTAATAAATAAATTGATAAAATTTGGGTTTTCAGATAGTTTTGATGGACTTGAGAGAGATAATAAAACATTAAGATCTGCTTATAAACCAGAATTAAAAATAGAACTAGAGTTTGCAGGTTCGGGTTTTATTAGACTCAGTAAATTATTTCCTCTCATGGTTGCCTCTAAAAAGAAAAGTTTAATGCTTATATCTACAGACCCTTATGATTTAAACCTTCATCCAATATTAGGAAAATCTTTAATGACATGGTTCTTGAAAGACAACTTAAATCCACCTATCGGAAAATTAATAAATATTGAAATATGATTAGGGATGATGTTAAAGGATTACAGTTTGAAGATGGTATATATAAGATAGACACAAGATTTTTTACAATAATTAAGTGTAGTGTATTTCCTAAGAGACTTTTTATTTTAGATTCCGATCCATTAACTTATATTGAACTCTTAGAATTTCTATCTATAGTAAAAGATAGGGAAAAACTTGCTACTAGTTGGTGTTCTGAAATATCAAATGGATTTTGGCCACTTAAGTACATATATGTAATTCAGTCCGAGAAAGATAAATATTATATCCTAAACCGATATTATCATAAGATAGATTGGAAAAATTTTTTGACCGTCTGAGAAAGGCTGAAACTCTTATATATAGAGAAACACTATTAGGACGAAACTTAAGTCCAATAATGGTTTGTTTTGTTAGGGGATGGATAGAAAGATGAGATCTGTCCCCATTTTTTTTTGACTTTTGGATGACAAAAAGTTAACCGTCTAGGTTCACCTAAAATCCTTATATATGTAGTAATAAAACTACAAGATGTGAAAGTAACGCGCAGAAAATATAATTTAATGTGCCGGTCAAGTTAAACTTATACACACAAGTTTAGTTTGTTAACTTTAACATCATAATTGATGCAAAAAATGTGCCTTAAGGGTTAAAGCTTGGGCGGAAAAGTTAACCGTCTGAGAAAGGCTGAAATCCTTATATATGTGATAAATATAAAGTTGTAGTTTAATGGTAAAATACCTATTCTAAAAAGAATAGGAGATTATAGGTTCGAATCCTATCAATAAATATTAACACATTTTTCGAGATATTTTTATTAATTATTAACAAACAAATCAATTAGGACTATGGAAGAAAATATTAATGAAAAGAATGTGAATGTAAACGAGCTTAATGCTCAAGTAGAGAACAATGTTAATGAGAAGTCAGTATTGGGCAAGGTAACAGACGCTGCCACAAACAAGTACACGCTGATCGTGGTCGGAACGCTCGCAACAGCTGCCGCTATCTGGAAGTGGGGTATCCCCGCATTCAAGAAAGTGTTCGGCAAGAAGCAAGAACCGGCAACCGACAGTGAGGGCTTTGCGAATAAGTAGTCCAAACTTCTCACAAAAATGGGATGGCCTCGGAAGGTTGTCCCTTTATTTTTTTTTTCTTGATCAAAAAGAAAACTTAGGAATTAATAACCTAAGCTTTTATGTTTTCAATCAATGTTAGATTTTCGTAATTCTCCATACTTGGTCCGTAGTAGTTCTATTATGATTTTTAATCCGGGTTCAACGTCAAAAACCTTATTAATATGGATATAAAGATAAAAAAAGTATTAGTGGAAGTAAGTAAAGGATTACGTCCATCTAATTATTCTCTATCAAAGGATGAAAAATGTATTTTTTGGGTTAATGTTTTTTATGGAGGAGGTCGTTATTTCTTCTTTTATTCGGGATTATTTAAAAGACGCCGATTAAAACGAAATACTTGGCTCCTCGAATTAATATTAAATCGAGACAGATTAAAGTGTAAGATGCTTGGAAAAGATTATGTTGCAAAGCCTTTAAAAATTTTAGAAGGTGTGGAAAAAGGTGATTATAACTATAAAAAAATGTATGTGTCAGCTTATCTTATGCGTCGTCTTTTAGAAGGGAGTACGAGACCTGAAACGTTCATCGAATTAGATGAAAATTAAGCTTGTGTTCTTGAAAAAAGAAACGGAAATATATTTTTGTGTCAAGCCTGAATATTCTGACCTCTATATTTGTATCTCCATTGACGGAAATAATAAGACTAGACATCTACTTAATTATCTAAGGTCTTCTAGTAACTTCGCATGGATTTCAGTGGGAGTATTAGAAGGTACTGTAACGTTAGAAAGATGGCTCGAAGTAAATGGAAAATTTGAAGAGTGGTTAATAAAAAAGATAAAGGAATTTGAATTTTTAGTAAAATATAATGAAATTTATTCTTAAAGTCTCTTTACATTTATTATGAAAGGAGTAATTCGGATAGGAGGAGGATTAAGGTATGGTAGGTTCAGTTATATATACTGGAACTTATTTGTGATTAAAGAGATTCTGAAGCGTGTCAAGAAGGTAATTGGAAGTACGTCGATTTTAAAGTATTATCATATTCTCTTCCACATCTCCAATGATAGTTACCGTATAGATTATCTTTTCATAAGTTGTTCTCCTTTATATTGGGAAAAGTTGAAGAGGGAGTTAGAGTGGAGATATGTTTGTGTAGATCCCCATTTCAAGTTCAAAAAGAGAAGACAGAGTTGGGTAAAGACGGAGGTAGATTTTTTCAAGCTATCCGACATAAAATCCGAGGACTTAGATTCCCATGTTTTGATTGATTTTAGGCCTGGTGATAATATGAGGGCTGGATTTAAGATTAATTACTATGATGATGATTGTCCTTTTTATCTTCCTTATGAAAAATTTCGGGTAGATTTAGAGGGAGACTATGAAAAGAACTTAGAGATTGGGATACAGATATTAAAGATAGAACGAGCGTGGAAAAGAAACGGAGGAGATGAAAAATGGAGGAAAAGAATAGCATGGAAACTGGAAAATGGAAATTACAAGGAAGTGAAGTGGGGAAAATAACCTGCTTTGCTTTTTTTTAACCCTCCATGAATTTCCCCTCCGTTAACAAAACACGCTCGAATTCCTCCTCAGTCCTTATAAATGGGGAAAACTTATGATTTTCCCTGGATATGTGATTAATTAAAGTGAATAAGAGATTGTCGACTAAAAGGAGAAATCTCGTAATGCAACAATATTTATATTATGAAAATTGAAAAAGCAAAAGTTAAAATACTAGAACAGGAGTCTGGTATTGTTGGAATGTATCGTTTTATTGAAAGGGCTGGACGAATTGCCTATAAAACGGAGGATAAAATTACAGAGGATTCTTGGCAGCGATTTTTGAAGATGATAAAGGATCGAGGACATTGGGCGGTATTAAATCATGGGACTGTGTATCTTCGTTTTAATCCATCAAAAGAAATGGAGGCTTGGAAAAAACTCAAAGAAACTAATCCCTGGACTAAATGGACGAAAGATTCTGGATGGGTAAACGTAACTACAAATTATCGCGTTATTCTTCAGCTTGGTCTCCTCGATTTTATGGAGAAGTATTGGGTAGAGCCAGATCAGAGTTTTTACCGGAGAATTGGTTCACATTGGATTTGTTCTCGATTAGTTTCTCATCAACTTGTTCGCCACAGGATTTATAGTTTTTTGATGGCCAGTCAACGTTACTGTAATTACTCAAAGGATAAGTTTGGTAGAGAATTAACTTATATTCTGCCCCAATGGATTTATCGAGTAAGGAATGATATTGGAAACACTATAGATCCTATTACTTATGAAACTAGGGATTGGATCTTAAAGTTAGATGGAGAAAAACTTTGGGATGAGTTGACCTTATGGGATCGTACAGTTTCAGGTCGAGATGATATGTGGAAAGCAATTGAGAAAGAATATATGGCTGAATTAACGGCAGAAGATGGAGAGAAGTTATTTCCAGAAGAAGCTCGTGGAATTTTACCTAATGATGTTAAAACAGAACTAATCATGACTGGATATGTAGAAGATTGGTTTTATGAGCCTCCAAAAGATACTACAGAAAAAGCAGGATTTTTCACTCTTCGTTGTGCTTCAGATGCTCAGTCAGATATCAGAGTTTTAGCTCAAGATCTTAAAGAACAAATGAAAAACAAAGGAATAGACAGATGGAAATAGTAGAAGACCCCGTATTATTTGAGCGTTCTTTAATCCGAGATAAGTTCCTCAATTATCAAATTTGGGCAGAGATAAGGGGGTTAGAGGATCCAGAAAAAATAGAAACATGTTATAGATGCAATAAACGACTAGAACCTCTTTCACAATTAGACCCTACTTTTTTCACACTGCCTTGTTGGAACTGTGTAGGTAAAAAAAAGACAGAACGAGAGCTGGTAGTAGAGAGTATAATCAGAAATATACGAGATTTTTATATAGGAAAAGTATTAGGAGATCGTTACTTCCAATTATTCATTATTGATCCTATATACTTCACTAATACTCTCCCCCATACCTATCAAGAATTTAAAAAAGTAATTTCTAAACTCAATCCACCATCTCGTAATGACATATGGTTTCTTGATTGGGTTCCGGGATTTCCAAAGATTATAACTTCTTCTAATCTTTCTGGCTTAAAAATTGTAAATCTATCTTCTCATTATAATATAACACTTGATAAGAAGGTAATAAAAATAGATGACTATGAAATTTTATTTCCGGAAGAGATAAAAACAGGAACTCGTCATCGCACTAGGTATGGAATTTTTAGTAAAGGAAATGATAACAGAAAGTCTAAACGTCTTAAACTGGGAGATCATTGTTATCAATTATATAACACAGATAATCCTAATATCAAATCTTTGTTTAAGTTAGTTTATCGTAAGGAGGAGGTAGCAATTAGAAGTATCAGTTATCAGGACTATGTTATTTTGAAATTAGCTTTAATGAGGGATAGATCATTTCTTAAATTTGTATTTGATATATTATCGGAACTTATTAGACAGGTTGGAATATATCGTGATGCTGTTTTCCTAAAAAATACTATCTTAGTTGATCCAAAAAAAACAGCTAAACTTAATCTTGTCTGGAATCCAATTAGTGATGAAATTATAAATGATTATGTAAATATATGTTTGATAACGTAAATAAAATAAAAGGTGTGGGATTAGATACTTCATTATTAATGTACAAACCGGATCCTCAGTATCTTCCGGATATTATTTACATTGATTCCACCCAAAATAATGCTTTCTATTTGAGGGATTTACTTGAAGATAAACAGGTGATTATTCGCGCTGGTTCTGTTGGAGGAGTTCGTGGAGTGTGTCAAGATATAGGGAAGAACCAGGTTGATGTTCTTCTACTTCCGGCCGAGTCTCTAGCGAAGGAAAGCACAATAGAGGAACTGAAAGAAATATTAGATTGTGAGGAGATTGGAGCGCTAGGAATAGAACGGCCGAAAAGTATGAAGGAATTAATGATAGCGGCTGAAAACTTAAAGAAAATAATTCTTCCGTCTTATCTAGCCTTAACCCTAAACCCTCTACATTACCAAAAAGAAATGTTAGAGTGGGCAGATAGAACAGGAGTAGAAATTATAGGTTTAGATATTTATGGAAGTTTAGAAGGATCAGCAGCAACAATTCAAGCTTTTACACTTCCCTTCTTATTATCTTACGCTGCTTCTTATTCCGATCTTGTACTTCTTCCAGCGCGTGATATGGTAGGAGCAGAATATGAGAGATTATACTTGGAGGAATTGATTGGGAAAAATAGAGTGCCAGAAACTAAAATGAAAAGCACTGTAATTCATAATTTTCCAACATTCCCTACTATGATCTATACTTCTCTGAAAAGTGATCTTGGTGTTATTCCTTATAATAATCCTCTATATTTAACTAATCCAGAAGAATTAAAATTTGGAATGAAGCCAGATAAAGCAAGTTATATGAATCAGGCCGAAAAAGAAATTATGGAAAGTATAATAACCTATAATACTCTAATTAGTCCTCCTCCATTATGTACAGAGTGGCCAGATTACATTTCCATTATTAGGCCAGAAATAGTAGAGGAATTAAAGACTTCACTAGGAAAAGATACAGAAATTAAACAAGCGAAAATTGGGGATACTGTATTTTTACTCTCTATTACAACTCATCAAAAAGAAAAAAGATGGATAGGACCTGATAAACTAACTCTGAAGAAGAAAGATTATGTTTTGTTTATGACAGAAGATGGACTTAAATTTGAATGTTATTAAAACAATGAAATGCTATTATTGAGCCTTGAAATCTTTATTAATGGTCGGAGATGTAAAAGTCTTCGGCAGAATTGAGTATAACATAAATAATTCAAAAAGTTATGAGAATTTATAATGGTACAAAAAAAGCACTCACCTTGCCATATACTGGAGGTGAGACATTGACAATTCCCGCCCATCAACCATCAGGAAATGTATTATGCAGTTCTGAGTTCTTGAGTTCGGTTATTACAGCTTACAACACGGATGAGATTGCTGTTATTGCTTCCGGACCTTTTGAGATTTCTGCTTGTGCTAATATTCCAACAGCTGTAAATTATGTAGTTCAGTCTTTGGATGAGGCTATTGCACGATTTAATCCCGATGCAAAAGCTAAGATTGAGGCAGAAAAGAAAGCTGAGCCAAAACCAGAACCTAAGAAGGAAGAGCCAAAACCCGAGGAGAAGACTAAGCCAGAGGTAAAGGATGAAAAACCGGCTGAAGAGAAAAAGCCAGAATTGAAGCCTGAAACGAAGTCAACTGTAAAAGCTGACGATAAGAAGGCAAAGAAAGAACAGCCTAAGTCAACCGAAGAGATTGACGGTGAAAAGAAGGCGGAGTAAAGAAAACATAGGAGACTTTTTGAAGAGATAGTTCGGATGAGAGTCTCCTATTTAATTTTAAACCTTATATGAGTTTTGAATATAAGGAAGTTGTAAGAAAAAATGGCAAGAGAATAGTCTTCTGTAATTTCGAAGATCTGCTAAAAGATGCCTATGGTGCAAAAACCATGGACGAAGTTATGCAGGTTATTGAAAAGAAAGGAACTGAATATATTTGCCACTGTCCATTTTGTAAAGCAGAAGGACATACAAAACACAAATTATATCTAAAAGAAGATTTATCAACAGGCCATTGCTTTGTCTGCGGAAGGGCGTGGGTTAATATTACAGATACTCTTAAGACAGATGTGATAATCCCTCGTTCATTTGCTGACTTTGGAGCTGGACCATTAAAGTTTGAGGTCCCTGTAATGAAAGATGAAGAGTGGAATCTGGATCGTTTTAATTATGAATTCGATGATTATGACGAAGCCGGAATGAAATATCTTTTAGGTAGACATGGATTCTTCAAAGATCTGGCGAAAGCTTTAGATTTTAAATTTTGGAACGGTAATGTAGTGATCCCGTTTAAAAATCAGGGACAAGTATACTATTACCAGATAAGATTTACTGGACAAAATAATAAGATCAGATACTTCTTACCTCCGGTGTCTCAAAAATCATGTTATATAATTGAGAGGTCAGAAGAGGACGTAAGACATAGAATTTTAATTGTTGAGGGGGCCTTTGATGGAATCGCCTGTCTCCCGCAATGTCCAGATTTTACACCGGTAGCCGTTCTTGGTTCGTCCATATCAGATTACCAAATAGCACAGATTAGAGAATATGCTGGCTATGTTAAGGAGATCGCAATTTGGATGGATGAGCTAAGTATCTCTGTTAGAATAAAGAAGAAGGTAAGATCAATTATAGATTATTGTCCAATCCACATCATCTATTCTAACGGGCCGGATCCAGAAGAGATTTTGAAAAAGAAATTGAAATATGGTCTTCCTCTAATTGAGTATCGGAGCGAAGATGCAATAAGAAAAGAACAACAAAGAGATGCTGAGCTTAAAGAACAACAAGAATCTTGGAATGTTGGAACTTCAAACGGACGAGGATCAAGTGAGGTTCCTTCTTGAAGTTACAGAAAGAAAAACAGAATTTGTGCCCTGGAAAAGGAAGGTCGATACTGTAGTTAGAACTTATAGAATTTACGAAAAAAGAAAGTCAGATAAAGGAATAACTACTTATCAAATAAATTATGGATGGATTCCCTATCTTTTGAACACATTTATTCAAAGGATTGGTAAAGATGATTATAATGCATTACTTCATGATGTAGTATATTCATCAAGTTATCGAACCTATCCATTTAATGAATTAAGAGATTATCAAAACGAAGACGTCCTCCACTTGTTAAAATACAAAAGAGGTGTTCTGTCATGCTATACCAGTTATGGTATTAATAGCTAACTAACTTTTTAAAAATATAGAGATCTATGAATAAGTCAATAATTTGGTCATTACCTAAAGAAGTTTTTGAGGACTGTATTAATAAAAACATGACCTATGATGAAATAGCAAAGAAATACGGAGTAAGTAAAGGCCCTCTTGTTAGGCTTTTTCACGAATACGGACTTCATACTAATGGAAATTTAAATCGTGATAGATATGCTAAATTTAATATTCATACATTTGATATTATAGATACAGAAGATAAAGCCTATTGGGCTGGTTTCTTGTTCGCCGACGGTTGCGTTGTAGCCGAACATGGCTGGCGTCTTTGTCTTAAATTAGCGGAAAAAGATTACGATCATATAAAAAAGTTTAAAGACTTTATGGAAGATACAAGAGATGATAGTAAAATCAGAAAAGTAGTAGAAATAAGAGAGGAAGAAGAATATGTTAGTTATTCTTATGAGGTTTACAATAAAACTATGATAAACACTCTAATAAATTTAGGATGTGTTCCTAAAAAGTCTTTAATATTAAAGTTTCCAGATGAGAGTATTTTTGCCAAAAAAGAACTTGTGTATGATTTCATAAGAGGATATATAGACGGCGATGGGTGTATTTCATCAAACGGAAAAAGAGGAAGAATGCAGATTTCCGTTTTAGGAACTGAGCATTTTTTGAATGGAAT
>Ga0310691_10009066_pt1 | contig 10148 bp, 14 predicted proteins | sample 176DNAGHGlowgp2_FD_203887 | JGI IMG/M metagenome (GOLD analysis project Ga0310691, IMG submission 203887) | Sheep rumen microbial communities from Palmerston North, Manawatu-Wanganui, New Zealand - 1766 DNA GHGlow gp2 (v2) (version 2) | ecosystem: Host-associated > Mammals > Digestive system >...
AACTCTGCCATCTGAGCCTGCGTCAGCCACACCGTCTCGTTCTCCAATCGAACATCGATTTGAGTCTTACCATCTTCCGTCTGATAGATTACAATCTTCTGATCTTCCTTCATACCTTATTCGTTTCGTTTGCAAAGATACACCTTATTTTTAAAATAATGTATGTATAAGACTATAATTGTTAATCCCCCAAAGCATTTTTATTTCCTTATCTCGACATTTATTTCTGTTTTGAACTTCCTTACATAGATGAAATCGGTAAGGGCAAACAACATGTGCTGAAAGAGATTATGGAATTGGCTGATAAGATGCAAGTCCTTTGTTAGCTCTGGGTCAAGCCCCTCATTCCAATTAGGAGGAGGACAATCCATTCCAATGAATGTATAAAAAGTATAGTTCTCATCTCTTGGAAACGTGAGGGTCAACACAGAAATACCATCAGCATACAAAGGGTTTAACTCTTCATCACAAAGTGCATACCATAAATCTTGCCGATCATCACCTTGTATCGGATGCGAAGCCGGATAGTCAAAATCCAGATAACACCTGGCCGTCAGTTCCATCTCTTCGCCATCACACTCATTTATGGTGTCTATCATCTTATCCCAAATACGATGGGCACGATCATACATTTCATAAAGAGCCTCACACAGGGCTTCGTTGAAAGAAATAATATCTGATAAAATCTCTGCCTGATGAGCAAGCAACTCTTTGTTGATGATATTTTTGCGCAGGTTCAAAAGCGAATCGTTACCCAAGTCATAATGACGTGAGTTTTTATACATATGGACAATTTCATTTTCAATCATCTTAACACTAAAGTCACAAAGAGCATCAATTTCAAAGTCTTTTTTATTCATCTTTTAATCCCATAAATTGAGAAAATACTTACGAAACAAATCCAATCCCTCATTGATAATCGGATAGTCATCACTATATACCACTTTATTTGGCTCTACTAATTCAAAAGCATCGATCATCTTCTGAATAGCATTATTCCAAGCATCTATATCCTCAAAGCCTGGTGCATGTCCATGCTTATCGAGTGCCTTAAATGCCTTTAATCGAGGCACAATATCCCTCGCAATATAGTGATAAGTCCCCCAGACCTCCTCTATTGGGTAGTCATTCTTGTAACTCCAGTTCTCAGAGTCATCATCCCTCTTTTTCCTTTTCATACTAACTGTCTTTGATTAATGGATATTTCGAATTGTATGTAGCATAGTCTATGCGGACTTGTCTGCCCAATAAGGAATCTGTGGCTACAAGGATGTCACTGGATTTGCAATTGCCTATAAGGAGCTTGCACAAGCGTTGTCCGTCCTCAGTCAGTTCTTGGTGCCATTCGCCAGTGGTCAGTACCACTACCATTCTGTCTAACCTGGTATTGATATCTTCCATCTCCAGCAATTCACAAAGATACTTGGCCCCATTGGTATTCTCATCCGCATACGATGTAATAGTTTCTGGACTGAACAAGTCTGACTGAAACAGGCCACACAATTGATCCAAACTCATATTGTTTCTTTCGTCACTCAATGCCGGAATTGCCTGAACGATGAACTTGCTGATGGCAGCCATACGCTCGTAGTAGTGTGCCATAAACTCTCTGCGAAACATCTTCTTCCTTTTAATCTTGTTCATCGAAGCGCTAATACACCAAAAATAGTCTTTGGCCTTGCTGAACAATTCTTGTTTCTTTGATGGAGCCAACTCTTTGACAGATGGGATGTTACCACCATTTCTGCGGATGACGGAGAAATACTTCTCTGCGCGTACCTTATGATATATATAATCATCCCACCTATCTTTGTGGTAATTGTCGAGTTTGAAAAATCGGAATTCTTCCTCCTGATGTTCTCTCACAAAGCCATAGAATGAGGTATGCCAAATGCAACAAGCCGCAATCTCTGCATTGGTAGCCTTTACCTCAGGGTCAATGACGAGTTCTTTTGTCAGTGAATGCTCCCAATCATCACCCTCCATAGGGTGGGCATCGAGATGTGGTTCACTGTCTTCGTCCCATTTACTCATGGAGATATGGCACACATCAGAATTTGCATCATCATGATGTTTGGGAGTCATCAGGCGCAACATATCGAAATGAATCTTATACCATTTCAAATTACCTTCCGCATCTGGATGCATCTGCAAAAGACAAGGAGCCACCTCATCAAAAGTAACGCTGTTCAATAATTCTTTGAATGTCATAATTCTTTTATCTTTATTGTTCACAGAGCAAAGATAAAAGAAACCCCTGCCGTTTTGGGGCAGAGGTTGAAATTTGTTTGGAGTTTTTTATTCTGGCAAGTCTGTTTCTCGATACTCTTTCATCTTAGACAATAACAGATTAAAGAAATCTATGATTTTACTATCATCGGTACCAACATCTGCGACGAAGTTTGTGTTGGTATCCTTCATGAATAGTTTCGTCTCATCACAAACTCCTTGCACCATAGCTTGGAATTTTTCTGGATGATTGCCATTGGTCATTATCGAGAACGAGAATTGCTTATTATTGCAGGATATACCTATAGAAACAGAGCCGTTTGCCTTAATAAATCTATTATCTTTATTATTGCACCAATATTCATAAATGAGAATTCCATTTCTATCTATTCTTTTATTTGAGCCTTTGGCTACGATGTTTTGCATGAGTTCGTACAACCTCGAGTCGTTTTTAGGAGCCAAAATAGACTCGAAATTTACTATTGTTTTACTCCTATCTTCTTCATCAAAAGAATTGTCCTTATCATAGAGTTCTTTGTATAAGGAATCAGAAATGACAAATAGTTGGCTCAGCATATTATTGCTATCTTTCTCATTATTCTTAATACTAACAACAATCTTTCGGACTTGCTCACTTATTATTTTTATTGCTTCAGATTTGGTATGCATTGCAATAAATGACACCTGAAACTGCAACTCGATTTCTTCATCAGCAGTAATTTTCTGGTCTTTAACCACATCACACAATTTCCAAAGGAATTCCTGGTAGATACGCAATTTCTCCTCGAATACTTTGGTTTCAAGAAGCCTGTATTTTTCCTTGTCTTTTTGTTCAGCTTCAAATTTCCGTTGATCTAAAGTCTGTATCTTTTGGAATTCTCTTTGAGCTTGGGTAGATTCTTCCTCAAATTTCCTTTGTTTCTCATTCAGCTCTTCCTGTTGTCTGCGCTGAAAAATCAAAAGCAGGGCCGTTATTACACCTGTTGCAGCAACACTTAACATTGCAGCAATCAACTGTTGATATGGTTCAAAGCCTTTAAATACACCCATATACGATGCACTTAAAATGATGGTAAGGAATAAGATAAAAATGATTATCAATCCTAAGCCATATCCTCCTACGATTTTGTTATTTGTATCCATGATTCGTAAGTTTTGATTGTTATCTACGATGCCAAGTGCGTCCACTATCCTTTGAATAATATAATCCTTTAGAAGTTGTGGCCAAGATGTTTTGACCATCAGAAGCTAATTGAATGAATGAGCCATAAGAAGTGCTTATACAACGAGTATGCCAAGTGCGCCCATCGTCTTTAGAATAGTAAATACCTTTCGAGGTACATGCTAGAATCTCAGATTCCAGATTAAATAAATCGACGTATGTCCCAGCATTGCTGCCTGTATATCGCCTATGCCAAGTACGTCCGCCATCTTTTGAATATTCGATGTCGTTCTTTTGAGTATTGATGCGGAGTAATTCACTTCCGCGCTGAATCATTTGTGCCATAATACCTATATTATTATTTGTTTTGCCCAACTTTGTATTTGTGGAGTTGCATCCATAACAAATTCTTGCCCAATACTAGCAGATTTGAAATAACCATCTTTCCATGGATTTGGATTGCAAGTAATATGTACATCTTTGAAGAATGAGGGTAAATCCCAACATCCACGAGAATTACCGCTTTTTGTTAAAACTCTATCAGCTCTATAATCAAGTACACCACTCCCTTTCAAATCGTTTTGAAATGATAAGTGGTCAGAAGGAAGAAAAATAGCATTTCTTCCTTTTCTCCAAGAATCATCATATGATGTATGAGGATGAGTCTTAAGCCAATTTGGGATATCACTTTTCTTTTCAATTATTTCACCCACTTGCAAATAGCCATATATGATATGTAAATCTGGGGCATGTTTCTTATATACAAGTCGCCCATTAACTATTTCTGTCGCTTTGAACCATCCGAAATAAAGAAAAATATCTCCAATAGAAACTTTTTGATTTCTAAGAAGGGTTAGCGAAGAGCTCATTTGACCAAATGCAGGTTTCCAACCATATTCCCTATTTCTTACCTCAGCCCGAAGGTCTGGATCCAAATGACAATAATTGTCACTCTTAATAATAGAGTTCGGCTTTAAGGACTTAATAATATCATAATATGTCATTCCATTCCATATAATAGATGAAAAGGTGTTTTCATAATCATCATTAGAAGGAATTGGTAACGACAATAGAGTCCCATCAGGCATAATTGGACTCGGCTGTCTTCCATTAGAGGAGTCAAAACCTTTTCTGCTCAATATTATTTTCATTGTTTATTCTTTATTATTCCTGGTACGAATCTATCCGTAATAAAGTCTATCAAACTAGAGACATCACTCAATCTTATTTTCTTGCATCGAGGTATAATAAATGGGAATAAATCTTTCTCTATTCTCAAGGCGTTTTTAACCCCAAAATAATAGAACTCATCACAAATTAAGACATTTTTCCCACTTAAGTCATGTACTTTATCACATTCATAATGATTGCTATTCTCATGCTGTATGAAATCACCATTGTTTAAAGGTTCATAGATATTATCTCCCACATTGTATTTTACTATAGTTCCAGCGCATCCAGAGCCACAGCTCTTTGCAACTTCTGACCTTTCAGTATTTAACTTCTTTGGCCTTTTCTCCGGGTACTCATTCCAATATTGTTCAAAAGGTATTTTCTTTGTTATTTTAGCAAGGTATATGAGATTTTGCCCTTCCTTAAATGAATAAGCAAGACGTTCATTGTCATGAACTGTGCGTGCAGTCCATCCAGACACCCAATCTCCAATCATTGCACATCTCCTTATTGTAGGCTTACAAGTTGCCAATGTTAATACACCGCAATAAGGATTGGGGGCAAATTCCGTATCCCAAGTCATTTTGTAGCAATACAAGTGATTCATCTTTTTTCTTTAATTATTAACTATTGATATTTCTATTTCTTTCGCTTTGGACGTAAGTGCTCTTGTTAGCCAAACAACATTCAAGCCATCCATGCAATCGGCTAGTTTTTCAAGTAAGCCTGAGGGATCAGACGAACCACATAACGTTACAACGACTATCTTTGAGGAACGTAGTTGGGCCAGGTATTCACTTCTGATAGTATCTATGATGCTCTGAATTTGCTCTTCATCGTTGGAACCTTTTCCTTTGATGCGAGCTTCATAGACACAATCTGCATCGTAGAGGTCTTTGATGTCGTGGTAATCTATAGAAATAAGGCCATGTTGCTGCAAGATTCCACATACAACAGCATCGATGTTTTTCCACTGATAGGGCCAAGGGCCTTGGTAAGCATTATACTCAGCTATGGCTGCATCTCGTTTTTTGTCAAAATCACGTCCAGCTTGTTCAAAATCCTCATCAGAGATTCTTCCTGCATCGTGAAGTTCGCCAAGTGCAGCATAGTTGTCATAAAGACTGGGCTTTCTGCAACTTTCAAGGTATGTTATCGACTTGCCTTTGTATTCTGCATAGGCGATTTCGCGTCTGGTGCTATCGCCAATATAGCCACCCATATTGATGACAAAGATTTCGTCTGCCAAGTCAATCTTTGCCAGATGCTGGCGATCCAACATATCTTTCACGCCCTCTGTCCATACCACATCATCACCAGAATGGCCAAACAGGCCAACAGTGATGACAACGTTTCCTTCAAGGGTCAAGCGTTTCTGAGCCTCCAGAAATTCATCCTTGAAGCGAGTACTACCACAGAGGGTTATAACTTTAAATCCATTAACCATAAGTCTTATTTATTATTTTAGGTGCAACAAAGATACAACTTTATTTTGAAACAGAGGATTTATTAACAATATTTTTAGGTTCTCTGTAAGTCATTTCCCAGAAAAGACCTGCAGCCAATTCCACTTCGCTGATTTCGACATCATCATCTACTTTCACTTCCATGCCAAGCACTTCTATCATATCTTCCTGATCAGCGACAGCGTATCGAAACCCCTTTTTACCTTCTACTGAGCAATTCATGTCTATGGAGGGGCATGTCCACTCCCATCTGGAAGCTAATCTGATATACCATTCTGTTGACTTTGGTTCGCACTCGTTTGCCCAATAATTATAAATGCCCCTGCAAACTTCGATAAATTCAGCAGTCATAGAATGCTTGCTATTCACAACGAAGAGGTGATTTAAATGGGGAATCACGCTCTCATAATCATACTTTCTAAATAATTCTAATACTGTCATAACGATATACTTGTAAATGTTAATCCCACCAATTTCTCATTCGATGCTCTAAATAGAGGAAAAAGACATGCCAGGCTTTTTCCTGACGGAGAGAATAAGGGTCATAATAATGACTAAAACGCTTTCTGTTACGCTGGTTGACAATCTTTTCCAACTCATCATAATCATCGGTGTATGATCTTCCTTGGATAATGTTTATCAGACGCATAGCCACTTCTATCTGCTTGGCCACTTTCTTCGCACCAGCAATATGAGTATGCTTACTATTGAAAAACGCCACCATGCGCTCGAACTTGTAATACATCATGTCGAGCAAATAACCATAGTCATAATCTGTCATCTGGGCAATCTCCTCATCAGTGTACTTCGTTTTCCACTCTGGCTGCTCCACCACACGCCGTTTCTGGCCTTTCACCTTAACGGCTTTCTGCTTTCCTTTTTCCCTATACTTCATAATAAATCTGTTTGTTGATGCAAAGATAAAAGAAAGGTGCGCCGATATGGGGCACACCTTATTAAAGTCTTATCATTATCTTATTTTTTTTATTTCTTTAGATTTCTTCTTCTATTATGAGGATGATAATGTAAAGTGGAAAAGTTGATAACTACAGGATTTCCCTTGCAATCCAGGCGCAGGCTTCGGCATCAGCGAGGGCATGATGGTGATTGGCGAGGTGATAACCACAGTATTCTGATACCGTATGCAGTTGATGGTTGGGTAATTGTGGAAAAGCCTTGCGAGAAGCCACACATGTACAATGGAATTCGTAATCCGGATAATCCATCTGATAGCAACGGAACACTGCTTTCAGGCAACTCTCATCGAAGGCCTTGTTATGGGCCACAAGAGGCAGTCCCTCTATCAATGGCTCTATCTGCTTCCAAACCACAGGAAATACAGGAGCCTCTTCTGTGTCTCTACGAGTAAGTCCATGCACCTGCGTACACCAATAATTATAGTAGTTGGGCTCTGGCTGAATCAGAGAATAGAATGTATCCACGATCTCGCCATCACGCACAATCACCACACCAACAGAGCAGACACTGGTACGCTCATTGTTGGCCGTCTCAAAATCTATAGCAGCAAAGTCTCTCATTTGTCATCCTTGTATTTATCCCACATGTGTTTTGAGATCTCTGCAACCTCGTCGCGGAACCATTTCGGCTCCAGCACCTCGATGTCGCTGCCCTGCGAAAGGATCTCCTGACGGAAATCGAAGGTGGGGCGAAGTCTGACGGTAAAGACGCTATACTCGTCATTACGTTCTATCTCTTTCTGAGTCTGATGCAAAGTCAGGCTTCTGAGATAGTTTGCCTGTCCTGCAGATACTTTGAGTTTTACTGTCTCTACATCATAGTTCTGATCGGCAATGATGCCAAAGCAATCGTCGAAATAATCAGCAGCGTTGAAATCCTCAGGATAAGTGAAGGTACCTTCTGACGGCTCCAGCTTATGCACGCGATCGAGCGCATAGATCATCATCTTATCATAATAGGGGCTATGGCAGACGAGATACCAACGCTGCTTGAAAGCCTTCAGGCAATAAGGTTCAACCTCAAAGGTGTTAGCCTCATCGCGCCAATAACTCTGGTAGGTCATCTCGAGCACCTGATTCTTCTTGAGTGCTTCGAGAATCACAGGAAGGTATTGCTCGCCATCAGGAATCTCATCAAAAAGAATCTTGTCCTTGATGCTGGCGCTTTCCATCATCAGGTTGCTGACAGTCAGCGTATTGAAGAGCCAGCTTCGCATAGAACCGCTTTTCAGTTCGTCGGCATTCTGGATATAATAACGGTATCTGCCTCCTTGTTCGTTCTCGATAATGAGACCAAACATTTCTTCGATGGCGACACGCCATTTGTGGAAAGTTCTTAGGGCCAAGGGCTTCCCCTCGCTCATGTCATTGTCGAGCCAAAGCTGATTGATTTCCTCAAAAGAAATCTTCTTTGCCTTGTAGATGGTCTCTACCAGCCAGACATACTTGTTTAATAGATTCTTTGCCATAATCTCATATTTTTGCTGCAAAGATACAAAAAAGGTGTGAATAATTGAGGCATAGGTTAAAATTTTGTAGTCGTAGTTACTTTGACAAACGGTGGGCGCAGGGGGTAAACGCGGCGTTTATTTGGTAGGATTATTTGCGGCGGGGGCCTCTCGATGGGGTCAGGGTCACTTGTGCCAGACCCCAGCGCGAGGCGATGCGGCGGGGGCGGACCCCAGATCATGGTGGCAGGTCTTTGATCTGTTCCCCCAAAGATGAGAATAGGAAACGGAAGTCAGTGCGGCTTCTGTTTCTTTTTTTGTCTGGCAATCGGGGACAAAGGGACAAGGGGACAAACGTATAAAAAAATGTCACGGGGGGGACTATGTTTGTGCTGCTAGGGGGGAAAGAGTAGGATCATTTGCGGCGGGGGATTTCGTTTGGATCATTTGCGGCGGTGCCTCTCGCTGAGGTCAGGAACTGACTAGTATTGTTTTAGTAGGGCGATGATGTTCCCGATGAGTGCCGGTGTAGCGTATGGCTTCGCGGGGTGCATACACAACAATTATCGATAAAACAGCTAAAATTTTGCAGAAATCTTCAAAAAAAATCCGCAAGCCTTTACATATATCACCACATGAAAACCCTCGCGGCTTTTATTTCACACTTTTCTTTTTCATGACGCCCAGTTCCACCTTATACATGCCGACGACATCAGCGGTCTCAATGTTTGACGGGCTAACTTCCTTCACCTTGACAGGAGCCTCGACACTCACCCATTTGAAGACGGACACGGGCTTTTTGCGGTTTGACATGCCACCGTAGATTTTGTCTTTGGTAAGCGGAATACCTGCACCTTGAACATCGTTGACAAGATTGTTGTAGAACGCGTCTGCCTCTTTTTTCGTATTGAAGAAGAAATCATACCAGGTCCTATTGTCATACCAGTCGTAGAAACAAATACCGATAGTAATACCGCGATAGGTGAAATCGAAGGATTCGCCGGCATGCAGACCTGGATACCCGTTGATGGTTTCGCATGTATTAAAAGTATCCATTACTTCCTGCCGGGCTATTTCTTTGGTAGGCATGTAGGCGTTGATGCACGTAAAGGGGAAATAGAGGAGGTCTTGGATGGTACGCTCCTTTACGTCGATGTGCGTAGGAATGGCAGGCGTATTCTGAGCCTGTGACATTGCCAGCAGGAGTGGCATAAACAGGAATAATGGGATTAATTTGAGGGACTTCATATCTGGTGACAGTTTAAATTGTAATCTAGGGGTATTTGGGTCATTTTCGGCGGGGCCTCTCGCTGGGGCCAGGACCTGACGAGAAAGTCGCGAGCGACTTTACGTCAGTGCCAGGCCCCAGTGCGAGGCGACTTTGCGGCGAGGGGCAGACCCCAGCGAGAGGCGGCGGCGCAGTGCGGGGGCGCCTATTTGCGGGGTAGGAGGAGGTTCAAGAGGACACCGATGACTGCGGAGAGGCCGATGCCGCTGATGGAGAAGGTGCCGAAGGTGAGGACGGCACCGCCGATGCCCATCGTGAGGGTGACGGAAACGATGATTATGTTACGCGTCTGGTTCAGGTCTACCTTGTGGTTGATGAGGTTCTGAACACCCACGGAGGCAATGGAGCCGAAGAGCAGCAGCATGATGCCACCGAGTACGGCTGAGGGGATGCTCTGCAGCAGGG
>Ga0310691_10009067_pt1 | contig 10147 bp, 5 predicted proteins | sample 176DNAGHGlowgp2_FD_203887 | JGI IMG/M metagenome (GOLD analysis project Ga0310691, IMG submission 203887) | Sheep rumen microbial communities from Palmerston North, Manawatu-Wanganui, New Zealand - 1766 DNA GHGlow gp2 (v2) (version 2) | ecosystem: Host-associated > Mammals > Digestive system >...
AACAACCTCGAAATCCTGCGCCTCTGCAAACGGTACGAGGTGCCAGTCATCCTGAGCAGCGACGCACACATCAGCTACGCCATTGCCGACTACAGCTTCATCTGGCCTCTGCTCCAAGAGACAGACTTCCCCGACCAGCTCATCATGAACTACGACACCGAAAGGTTCTTGGAGTACATCTCACGGAAAGGAGGCACACAATGAAGAAGATGCTATTTGCCTTGGCAGCCCTGATGTCGATGGCATGTCACTTGGAGTCGGCCGAACCGGTCTTGGACTCCCTGAAGATACAAGGTCAGATGCGCCGCTTCTGGATTTACAAGCCCGATGGCATCCAGAAGGATGCACCGCTGGTATTTGTGCTCCACGGCTACAGTAATCCTGGCAAGAAGGAGACATGGATGAACACAGCAGCAGAGAAGCACAAGTTTGCCATCTGCATACCGCATGGATGGAAGGACCCCAAGGGAAAGCCTTCATGGAACGTCGGCTATCCCTTTCAGGAAGGATGGCAGGTGGATGAAGTAGCAGGCATGGAGAAGCTGGCCAGGTTTGTCCAGAAGAAGTATGACCTGAGCCGGGAGAACACCTTCATGACAGGCATGTCAAACGGTGGCGAGATGTGCTATCTGACAGCATTCAGCAAGCAGAAAACCTTTAAAGCGGTTGCGCCCGTATCGGGCCTGACCATGGAATGGATCTACCGAACGATGGATGCGCCGAGGCCCATGCCGCTGTTCGAGATACACGGCACAGCCGACCATGTCTCTGAGTGGAACGGCGACCTTGAGAACAAAGGCGGTTGGGGAGCCTACATGTCGGTTCCCATTGCCATCGGCTATTGGGTTGCCAAGAACAAAAACGAGCGCGAGCAGGTGGAACAAGTTGAGAGTCTGGACAAAGAGAGCGGACGGACCATCATCAAGCATAAGTACACAGGTGGGCCGACAGGCTGCGAGGTCTGGCTCTACGAAGTGACGAGCGGCTCACACAGTTGGTTCGTCGATGACTTCGACACAGGCGAGGAAATCTGGACTTTCTTCAGCAAGTATCTGAAATAAGCACGAGGGGCTTCGGGAATAATTCTACGAACTAAGCCAGCGCTCGATGTTGCGCATCAAGCCGTCGTACTTGGCACGCTTGACGGCAGAACCCTTGAAAAGTATTCGGTACTGCTCCACCGTGAGCGATTTCCAGCCGTCGGCCGTCATCTGCAGAAGAGCTTCGGAAGGTTGGAAGGCAGGCTCATCTGTGGGCTTGGCCTCGAGGAACTGCGGCGTGGCGCGCAGGCAGCGGTCGCATCCGTAGAAGGTAGAGCCGAGACGTAACTCCTCGGGAAGTGAACCGCGATGCTCGATGGTCTGATAGCTGATGCAGCGACGGGCATCGAGTCCATCTGGAGTGAGGGCGGGGCAGATAGTCCCCCCAAAAGCCCCCTCCCCGCTCCCCCTTTGGGGGAGTGCCTCAATCTCGCTGGACAGGGATGCTTTGGCGGCAATGGAGCACTCCCCCAAAGGGGGAGCGGGGAGGGGGCTTTGGAGGGGGCTTTGGAGAGGGCTGTCGTAGTGGTCGGCCTTGTCGGTCAGGAAAAGCTCTCCGAGGAAGACCGTCGGACCGTAACCTGGCACGCTGAGGAAGCCGCCTTGGGGGGTGATGATGCCGATGCCGCTCCGCCATGCCCAGTAGCGCTCGAGGACAGGTGCTGTATCGACAAAGCAACGCCCTTCGAGGTGGAGCTCCTGCATGAGCTGGTTCATTCTCTGCCGCATGACGTCGTGATAATCCAGCCCTTGTGCATAAAGGCTGATGGCTGGCTGTTGATGCCGAGGCATGAAGTTCATGGCAAGGCTGACAATCGTCTGCACCCCCGGCACAAGGCGGTCGGGATGAAGGCGCATATCGACGTTGCGGCGCATGTAGTCCATCCCTGCACAATAGTCGAGCTCAAGCCAATGGCGGAAACGGACAGCATAGTCCTCTGCCACGGCTTCTGCCTTAGCAAGGCCACATGCAACAAAGCCCAAGCGCAGGGCCTGGGCTTTGATGTCGTTGCTATTCAATAATGCCGAACTCATATCCTTCCTTCTTCAGCCACGACAGGATTTCTGGCAAGGCGTGCTTGAGCTTGTCGATGCTCTTGAGCGAATCGTGGAGGGTGATGATGCTGCCGTTGCGGGTGTAGCGCTTGACGTTGTTGACCACGTCGTCGGCTGTAAGCAGGCGGCTATAATCGCGTGTCACGACGTCCCACATCACGATCTTGACACCTATGTAGCGCAGCACTCGGTATTGCACCATTCCTATCCATCCATGTGGGGGACGGAAGAGTTTGGTGTGGAGTACATCGTCGGCTTTCTTGATGTTGGCCAAGTAGGTCCAGGGCCTGTGGCGTGCTCCGGACATGTGGTTGTAGGTGTGGTTACCTATACCATGCCCGCGCAGCCGTACTTCCTGGAGCAGATGCGGATACTTCACGGCATTGTCTCCCACCATGAAGAAGGTGGCCTTTGCTCCGAAGCGGTCCAGCACATCGAGGATGAAGGGCGTAGCTTCGGGGATAGGTCCGTCGTCGAAGGTCAGATAGACCACCTTCCTGTCCTGGTTAATCCGCCATAATGCATGGGGATAGAACCAGCGGAAGATTCTTGGAGGTTGCTCTATGAACACGACTCAGCTTGACTATTTGAGGATTTGACGATACTGCGTCATCACATTATAACGTCATAACGATATGGCGACACAACGTAACTTCGGCATCTCGCCTTTACTTATCATCGGTTCATACAGTATCATCCTCGTCGCTATACTCCTCCTCTGCCTCGTCTTCAGCATCCATGCCGACGCTGCCATAGAGACGGCTCTGCAGGAGTCTGTTGTAGGTATCGAGCTGTCTGACCAGTCCTGGTGTCTTGTCGCAGCCGGCACTTTCCAGCACGGTCAAGGCGCTGTGCAGCTGATAGAGGTAGTACATGCACTCCCTTTCGCTGATGAGGAGTATCTTGGCAGGCAGGTTCAAGTACCACTCCAGATACTCTGCGGCCTGGAGAGCCAAAGGATAAGCGATGTCGATAGCTTCCTTCTTCTTGCCCAAGGTGTTCCATACACGCGACAGGTCAAGCGAGCCGCTACTGTAGCTATGGGGAACCGTGCTGGCCGGGATGACCTTTTCTGCTTTCGCTACCACACGGGCTGCCTTGTCGAGCTTGCCTTCCTGGACGAGGCGCGAGGCCAACATCGAGAAGACACGACGGTGGGTGCCGCACATGCGCATGACGGTCTCGTCGAGGTAGATGCCGGGCTTGTCGATGCCGCCAAAAGCAAAGCGCGTCATCAGGTTCTCGTACATCTTCTCTGTGTCGATGTCCTTGCCGCTCTTCTTAGTATTGAAGGGTGTGATGCGATAGACAAGACCTTCCTGCACGAAGAAGTCCTGCACGGTGGCCTTATTCTCGGGGCCGACGGTCATTGCCATGTAGATAGGACGCTCCCAGTTGCACCTGTCAATCATCTCATACATCATCAGTTCGCTCTTATAGACTGCCCTTTTGCCCCTGAGCCTGATGACCATGTGGTCGGGGATGCTGTCGCCTGCTATCATCATGCCGCTTCTGCGGACGGCCTCCTTGTCGATGGTGAGGACGATACTGTCGGTGGGAATGAAGCGCAGGTCGGGATTGTCATTGAGCACCCAGTTGTCTATGATGCTCCTGAGCTCGAATGGATTGTCACCAAGAAGGTTCTTTAGCGTTTCGGGGTCATCTTTGTACGAATCGACGAGGCGTTCCAAAGTGCCCGGACGGACGCTGATGCCTTCGCGAGTACCTGCCACGTACTGCAGGCGGCTCCAGTGGATGGGGACAGCCGGAGAGTCGTATGCCGGACGTTTCATCTGGTCGATGTACCAGTCGGTCTGCAGATAGGAGAGGTTGCAGACGCGGGCATCGGTGCGGAACTCTTCGGTCTCCTGTGCATACCAGAGTGGGAAGGTGTCGTTGTCGCCGTTGGTATAGATGATGGGATAGTTGCCCTTCGAGAGCGACTCGAGGTAGTTGCGGCCAAAGTCGCGGCAGGCATAGCGTCCGCTACGGTCGTGGTCGTCCCACGTCTGACCTGCCATCTGAATGGGCACAAGGATGCAGAGGCAAGAGAGGAGCGCACATGCGGTCTCGTTCTTGAGCAGCTTCTGCAGGTAATAGGCGAGGCCGGCAACGCCGAGACCTACCCATATTGCAAAGGCATAGAAGGAGCCGGCATAGGCATAGTCACGTTCACGCGGCTGCATAGGTGTCTGGTTGAGATAGAGCACGATGGCAAGGCCCGTCATAAAGAAGAGGAAGAAGACGATGCCGAACTGCTTCTCTCCCTCGCCCAGGTTCTTCTCGTCGTTCTTGAAGAGCTGCCAGAGGATGCCGATGAGACCAAGCAGGAGCGGCAGGCAGTAGAAGACGTTGTGGCCCTTGTTCTCTTTGAGTTCGGTGGGCAGCTTGCTTTGATCGCCCAGTCGCATGTTGTCGAGGAAGGGGATACCTGTTATCCAGTTGCCGTGCTCCCATTCTCCGTTGCCCTGTATATCGTTCTGTCGGCCTGCAAAGTTCCACATGAAGTAGCGCCAGTACATGAAGTTGACCTGGTAGCTGAGGAAGAAGCGGAGGTTCTCGAGCTGTGTCGGCATCTTTATCTGCACCATTTCTCCGCATCGCTCGTAGCTCTTGACGGTTCCCTTCACGCCGCCCATCCAGCTCTCGTAGGCTGAGGGGTGCGGGTCGGAGGAGCTCCACATGCGGGGGAAGAACATGTTCTGCTGATAGACGTAGTCCGTCTTGTATCGCTGTATCTCGTAGCGGTCGGGCTCGTCGGGCGTCTGCTTTTCCTTGCGCTGATAGACGGGTGCTCCCTGCTTGCTGACGGGCACGCAGTAGTTGCCTTCGGGCTTGAGCAGCACCTGACTCGTGTAGGCCGGTCCGTAGAGAAGCGGACGGTCGCCATACTGTTCGCGGCTCAGGTAGGTGCCCAGCGTGAAGATGTCCTCGGGCGAGTTCTGGTCCATAGGCGTATTGGCTGCGCTACGGATGACGATGACTGCGTAGGAACTGTAGCCTATCATAATCATCAGCATACAGAGCAACGAGGTGTTCATCAGTCGAGCCGATACGAGGTCCCTGCCTTCCTTCTTCCATCGGAGGGCGAGGAAGAGCAGTCCCAGCACGATGACGCCGCAGACGATGCTCGTCCAGCCATAGCCGTAGAACGGAATGCCCAGCATACCGACGCTCAGCAGGTAGGAGATAATCATGCGGAGACGGCTCTTCTGCTTGATGGTCTCCCAGATGCTCCAGAGCACGATGCCGACAAGCAGGGCGATATAGATGATGACACCTGTATTGAAAGGCATGTTGAGCGTATTGACGAAGAGCAGTTCGAACCATCCGCCGACCTTCACGATGCCCGGCACGATGCCGTAGAGCACGGCTGCGATGAGCAGACCGCTGCCCACGAGGGAGAGCATAGCGCCCTTCATCGTAGCGTTCTTCACCTTCCTGTAATAGAAGATGAGCACCAGGGCAGGCAGGCAGAGCAGGTTGAGCAGGTGGACGCCGATGCTCAGGCCCGTCAGGTAGGCGATGAGGATGAGCCAGCGGTCGCTGCCAGGTTCGTCAGCATGGTCCTCCCACTTGAGCATGAGCCAGAAGACAACGGCCGTGAAGAGGCTGCTGTAGGCATACACCTCGCCCTCGACGGCGCTGAACCAGAACGTGTCGCTGAAGGTATAGACCAGAGCGCCGGTCAGGGCGCTGGCTTCCACGATGATGAGCTGTGCCAGCGTCTGCACCCGTCCGTTCTCGCCCACCAGCTTGCGTGCCAGATGGCTGATACTCCAGAAGAGGAACATGATACAGGCAGCGCTGAAGAGGGCGCTCATGATGTTAACCATCAAAGCCACCAGCGTTGGGTCGCTCACGAACTGAGTGAAGAGATTGGCCGTCAGCATGAAGAACGGTGCCCCAGGCGGGTGACCGACTTCCAGCTTATAGGCTGTGGTGATGAACTCTGGGCAGTCCCAGAAACTGGCAGTTGGCTCTACCGTGCTGCAATAGACGTAGGCAGCGATGGCAAAGGTGAGCCAACCCATCAGGTTATCGACAAGTCTGAAATGTCTCATTCTCGTTCCTTATATTATATAGATATGTGTAAAATTCCGCGCAAAGGTACGACAATTTTGCAATAAAAGCAACCTTGAGGCACGAAAACTCAACATTATTGAAATCTTTTAGCTTTTCAGGCGGCAAACAGGGCACAGACGGATGCCTGACTAAGCAGGTTCTTGTCACAAAGTAAGCGTACCTACTTCATCAATTAGGTGTACCTGTTTTGTCAATTAGGTGTACCTACTTCATCAATTAGCTGTACCTTCATTTCAGGCAGGGTTTGCCGCGCGTAGCGACCAGGATGGGGTCACAAGCCCGCCATTTGCGGCTGGATGCAGACGCGCCTGAAGGTAATTATGCCGATTGACGTTAAAAAAATTCGTCTTTTGCTTTGACGTTTAGCTAAAAAAGTGTAACTTTGCACACGCTTGAATTGCGCTTGTGGTGGAATTGGTAGACACGCCAGACTTAGGATCTGGTGCCGAAAGGCGTGTAAGTTCGAGTCTTATCAGGCGTACAAAACAACAAAACAAGACTGAAAGATTGATTTTTCAGGATTTAGCTTTACAGGTAACAGTATTCTATGGTAAATGGTAAATTGATTAGCAACTTGAAGCACGCGCTGCTTAGCAGTGCTTCCGTCATTTGTATAGCAGGCGCCATGCTGACTGCCGCCTGCACAGAGGACATCGACACCTCTTCACGATATGTCTTCACGGAACGCACCATAGCCAGCTATCTCGAGGACCATCCGCAATTCAGCGAATACGTGCGGCTGCTGAAGGAGCAGAAAGTAAGCGACGTCAGCGAGACCACCGTCTATCAGCTCCTCACCGCATACGGCTACTACACCTGCTTCGCGCCCACCAACGACGCCATTCAGCTCTACCTGGACTCGCTTGCCATCAAGGGCATCATCCCCGAAGCCAGTTGGGACGCCTTTGCCCGCGAGAGAGACCGCGACAGCATCCAGGCCGTCATCGTGCTCAACAGCATTCTCGACGGCACCAAGTCCGAGATGAAATTCTATTCGGCTGAATTCCCCAAGACCAACGAGGAGTTTGAAATCAACACAATGGCCGACCGCAAGATAAGCGCCTCCTATCCCAACCAGAACGACATGGACAGCGTCTGCATCGACGGTATCTGCCCCGTATCGAAGAAGAACCGCGACATCGAGACCATCAACGGATGCATCCACCAAATAGGCTATGTCATCAATCCCAGCAACGAAACGCTCGGCAGCACGATGCACAAGTTCTCCCGCGACTTCAAGTCGGGACTCAGCGTGATGGGAAAACTGATAGATGCTTGCGGACTGACGGACACTCTCAGCGCCGTGAGGGACGAACGCTATGAGAAGCTTTACAAGACGGGAGCCTTCCCAAGCTTCAACTGGCAGTTGCGCTCCTGGCCTATACCTGCCCCTGAGCATCGCAAGTATGGATACACTCTCTTTGCCGAAACCGACGAGTTCTGGGAGGAACAACTCGGCAAGGAACGTCAGGACATCTCCATCAAGGACGTCGTGACATGGCTTGAGAACCAGGGCTACTACCCCGAGGCTGTCAACGACGAAAACTATCAGGACAATAACAATTTGCTCAACCAGTTCGTCACATACCACCTGCTGCCCGAGCGAGTTCCCGTTGACAAACTTGTCCTGCACTACAACGAAAAGGGCTTCATCTACAGGAACAAAACCGCAAAACCCACGGTTCCCGTCTGGACTCACTACATCACAATGGGCAAACGTCGCCTGCTTCGTGCATGGGAAAGTAGTGAAAGCCAAGGCATTTACCTCAACCGTTTCCCAAAACTCTACAATGGCCGTCGGGAAGACTACCACGAGATGGAGTGCAGCGAGGAGAACAAAGGTGTGGAAATCAAAACGGACGATGCATCCGGCATCATCAAGCTCATCAACGGCATGATATACCCCATCCATGAACCCATCGCTTATACAGAGCATGTTCGCAATCAGCTTGCCAAGGAGCGACTGCGCTACGATGCATGGGAACTGCAGCCGGAAGCCATGAACAACGACATGCGACTCGTCAGCCGTACAGACGCCTGCTGGTACTTCTCCAGCGACCCCGACAAACAATACTTCGACAACCTTGTCGTCAACAGCAAGCAAACCAGGTTCATGTTGCTGTCCGGTCGCGACCAGAACTGGCCGAACTATCAGGGCGACGAAGTGCTGGCAGAGGGTGTCTATGACATAACCATCACTTGCCCGCCTGTCCCCAAGACCGGAGTCTATGAGATACGCATGGGCGTATCAACGTATAGTGGCACGCGAGGCATCTGTCAGGTCTATTGGGGCTCACACAGAGACAAGCTCGTCGCTCAAGGCATCCCCGTCAACATGCAGTTGGGTGGTAACAGCGAAGACAACCTGCTGGGTTGGGAACGTGATACCGACGACGACGACTACAATGCCGAAGTGGACAAGAAGATGCGTAACAACGGCTTCATGAAAGGACCTGAATACATCGTGGCCACCGCCGGCGGAAGCGAGACAAACCGCATGAATGCAGGCTCGACAAGGCGTATCGTCGTACGCGAACAGATGCAGGCCGACGTCGTTTACTACATGCGCTTCAAGACCGTGCAGTCCAACTACACGACAAAACAACTATTCGTCGATTACCTCGAATGGTGTCCCAAGGAAGTTTACGACAACCCCGAACATCCAGAAGACATTTGGTAAAGCATGACCCAGTACAGGGCTTGAATCAACAATGAAAAGACATATATTATTCTTAATTCTTCTCCTTTGCGCTTGCACCCCTGCCAGCTCACAGCAGAAGAACGACCAACTGTGGCAACGCGCCGAGAGTGAGGCTGCCGCAGGGAAGTACAAGGAAGCCTTCGAACATCTGCGCGACTTCGAACACGCCATTTCTGCCAACCCCAACCTCAGCGACAACGCCAAGGCTGCCGCGCGCTACAAGGCCATGCGGACACGCATGAACATGTACATCAGGATGCACAGACCGCAAAACGCGCTGGAGCAAATAGAGAAGATGGAGCAACTGGCAAAAGCTTCTGCCGACGTCTCAGTACAGAACGACCTGCTCTACAACAAGGCCATCTTCTATTATACCGTCGGGCAGACGGACAAAGGCAACGCCGTCTTCAAGGAGATGACCACCAGACTCACCGCTTCGAAAGAGTACGGCAAGGTTGACAAAGTCTATAAGACGCTCATAGAGAACGGCCGGAAGTCCGGTAGTGCCAGCATGGTAGCACAGGCCTACAGCGGATACATCGCATGGAAAGACTCCGCCAACGCCATGAAAGTTGCCGACGAGACCAACGCCCTGAAGCAGCAAATCCAGGCGGGCGAACAGTCCATAGCAGAGAAGGACAGCTCCCTGGCTTCGCGACTGCACATCATCTATGCACTCTGCACCCTGCTTGCCATCCTGGTGGCAGCACTCGTTGCCTGTGGGCTCCTGCTCATCCGCTTTGTCTATCTCACCCGCAAGCAAAAGAAGACCATCCGAGTCCTCAACGAGAACATCGCCCTGAAAGCCAAGTTCACAAGCAATATCTCAGCACAGTTGACACCAGCCCTGCAGAAGCTCTCGGGCAACCAGCCGGAGGTGAAAGCCCTGCTCGACTTTTCCAACCACATCCAGACCCTCTCGCAACTGGAGACAAGCACGGGCGAGACGCTGGAGAAGGAAGAGATTGCCCTGCACGACTTCTCAGAGAAACTCATGGACCAGATTAGGGACAAAGTCCGGAGCGGCGTAGTCCTGAGCACAGAAGTGCCCAAGATGACCGCCACCTTCAACAAGGACATGGTCACACACATCCTGAACCATCTGCTCATGGGCGCTGCCGAACATACCCCCGAGGGCGGCCACATCCGCCTGGAGTTCAAGAAGCGCAGCGTACACAAGTTCCAGTTCATCGTCTCCAACACAGGCCCCGTCATCCCGGAGGAAATGCGCGAGAACATCTTCAAGCCCTTTGTCGAAGTCAAG
>Ga0310691_10009069_pt1 | contig 10145 bp, 6 predicted proteins | sample 176DNAGHGlowgp2_FD_203887 | JGI IMG/M metagenome (GOLD analysis project Ga0310691, IMG submission 203887) | Sheep rumen microbial communities from Palmerston North, Manawatu-Wanganui, New Zealand - 1766 DNA GHGlow gp2 (v2) (version 2) | ecosystem: Host-associated > Mammals > Digestive system >...
TTACCCAGAGACAGCATTGCCAACAGCCACATAAGGCCGGGCATGCGTCCCTGCTTCTTGTACTACTTTTCTCTTCGTCTATGTAATTCTTTCAAAGAACTCTTTCTTCTGATGCCTTGCAAACAGGTCTCTGTCTGAAAGCGGGTGCAAAGGTACATTGTTTTTTTGGACCAGCCAAATGTTTTCACGGAAATCTTTTGGTTTTTAACATTACGTTAACATTTCGGATGGTTTGGGGAGCTATTACGTGGGGTTATACCTTATTAATATATAAGCGCACCGCCACGATGGTGCGTGACGGTGCGCTGACGTTGGGTGTGCCGTTAGACTGCGGCTTACTGTTCGGCATCGGGTGCCTTGCCGATGAGGTCCATGAACTCGTCGAGCTTCGGCGTGATGATAATCTGTGTGCGGCGGTTGCGCTGCTTGCCCAGCTCGGTGGTGTTGGGCTGCAGGGGGTTGTACTCGCCACGTCCGCCGGCGGTGAGTCGCTTGGGGTCTACGCCGTAGCGGTTCTGGAGTTCCTGTACGACGCTGGATGCACGGAGGCAGGAGAGGTCCCAGTTGTTGCGAATGTTCTCGCGCTTGATGGGCACGTTGTCGGTGTTGCCCTCGATGAGCACGTCGTAGTCACGGTAGTCCTTGATAATCTTGGCAATCTTGGAGAGTGTCTCAGCGGCACGGTCGTTGATTTCGTAGGAGCCGCTCTTATAGAGCATGTTGTCGGCCAGTGAGATGTAAACGACGCCCTTGAGCACCTGCACGTCGACCTCCTTGAGTTCCTCCTTGGAGAGCGAGCGTGTGAGGTTGTTGGTGAGCACCATGTTGAGCGAGTCGCTCTTTGACTTCACCTCGACGAGGTGGCGGATGTACTGGTTAGACTCGTTAATCTGGTCGACGAGTTTCTCGATGCTGACGTTGTTCTGACTGGTGTTCGAGAGGCTCTTGTCGAGCGACTGCTGCAGGGTGGCATTGGTCTTGCGGAGCTCGGAGAGCTGTTCTTCGAGGCTAGCCACACGAGTGTTGGATGCGGCCAACTGCTCCTTGGTGTTCTGGAAGTTGGTCTGCAACTGCTTGTTTTCTTCCTGGCATGCCACGAGGTCCTTCTTGCTGGCACAGCCTGAGAGCAGTATGGCTGCTGCCAATGATACGAATAAAACGGTTTTCTTCATGTCTTTTCTTGCTTTATTGTCGTTGATACTAACAGATTTTGGCTGCAAAGTTACTGATTAGACGTTAGTTTCGGCCGAAAGTTGTTTGGTTTTAGCGTTTTTTAAGGATTCTTGACTTACTATGCCTTAAAACACGTATTGGACACTGGCGGCGCGAGGGTCGCGGCACACAGAGCGGCAGTCGGCGGCAGCCGGCAGGCAAGGCGGCGGTTTACACACAGGAAGGTACGGGGTAGCAGGTAGTTTGGGCAGGGGTAGCAGGTAGTTTGGGCAGGGGTAGCTGGTAGTTTGGGCAGGGGTAGCAGGTAGCTTGGGCGGGGGTAGCTGGTAGTTTGGGCGGGGGTAATCGTCGGAGAGCGGCCGCCCGCTGAACAGAGAGCGGCCGCCCGCTGAACGGAGAGCGCGAGGGCGCAGAATAGCGAGCGGACGCTCGCTGACGAAGCTTCATGGACGTCAGTGTCTTGCAAGCGCAAGTCGCAACGGGCTGCAAGGCAGTGGCAAAGTTACGAAAAAGAAATGAAAAAACCAAAGAAACATGGATTTTCCTTTGCATTTCGCCCACTCGTTCGTACCTTTGGCCTGCGGCCGAAGGTAGTCACGTTCGACAAAGCCAAAAAGAAAAAGTGGTTTTCATTTGGCTTTGTGCCCACTTATTCGTACCTTTGGCCTGCGGCCGAAGGTACTCACGTTCGACAAAGCCAAAAAGAAAAAGTGTTTTTCATTTGGCTTTGTGCTCACTTATTCGTACCTTTGCAGGCAATTTATATATAATAAGGTAAGGATAAGGATATGATTCTGTTTTTCAAGACTCCCCAACAGAGCGTGATAGCCACCGAGGCCGACCATACGCTCAGCGAACAAGAAGTGAAGGAACTGTGCTGGCTGTACGGCAATGCCGAGCTGCTGCAGGAAGAGCAGCTGGCGGGCTGCTATGTGGGTCCGCGCCGCGAGATGGTGACCCCATGGTCGACGAACGCCGTCGAGATAACCCAGAACATGGGTCTGAAGGGTCTGCGCCGCATAGAGGAATATTTCCCGACGGCCACGGAGGATGCCGACCACGACCCGATGCTGCAGCGCATGTACAAGGGCTTGGACCAGGACATCTTTACTATCAACATCAAGCCGGAGCCCATCAAGTATGTTGACGACCTGGAGGCATACAACGAGCAGGAGGGTCTGGCGCTGAGCAGCGAGGAAATAGACTACCTGCACAAGATAGCCAAGGAGAACGGCCGTCCGCTGACCGACTCGGAGATATTCGGCTTTGCGCAGATAAACTCGGAGCACTGCCGCCACAAGATATTCGGCGGCACGTTCATCATCGACGGCAAGGAGATGGAGTCGAGCCTGTTTCAGCTGATTAAGAAGACGACGCAGGAGAACCCCAACAAGATACTGTCGGCCTACAAGGACAACGTGGCCTTTGCACAGGGTCCGGTGGTGGAGCAGTTTGCGCCGAAGGACCAGTCGACGAGCGACTACTTCCGCGTGAAGGACATAGAGAGCGTCATCTCGCTGAAGGCCGAGACCCACAACTTCCCCACGACGGTGGAGCCGTTCAACGGCGCCGCCACGGGCACGGGCGGCGAGATTCGCGACCGCATGGGCGGCGGCGTAGGCTCGTGGCCCATAGCCGGCACGGCGGTGTACATGACCGCCTATCCCAGGATTGACGACGACAGCCGCGACTGGGAGACGCTGATGCCTGCCCGCAAGTGGCTCTACCAGACGCCGGAACAGATACTCATCAAGGCATCGAACGGTGCCTCAGACTTCGGCAACAAGTTCGGCCAGCCGCTCATCTGCGGCTCGGTGCTGACCTTTGAGCACCAGGAGGGGGCCATTGACCATTCAGCTGCGACGGAGAATAATGGTCAATGTTCAATGGTCAATGGTCAATCAACCAAATACGCCTACGACAAGGTCATCATGCTGGCCGGCGGCGTGGGCTACGGCACCAAGCGCGACTGCCTGAAGAAGGAGCCCCAGAAGGGCAACAAGATCGTCGTGGTGGGTGGCGACAACTACCGCATCGGACTGGGCGGCGGTTCGGTGTCGAGCGTCGACACGGGACGCTACTCGAACGGCATCGAGCTGAACGCCATCCAGCGTGCCAACCCCGAAATGCAGAAGCGGGCCTACAACCTGGTGCGCGCCCTGTGCGAGGAAGACCAGAACCCCGTGGTCAGCATCCACGACCACGGTTCGGCCGGCCACCTAAACTGCCTCTCAGAGCTGGTCGAGGAGTGCGGCGGCGAGATAGACATGACCAAGCTGCCCATCGGCGACCAGACGCTGTCGGCCAAGGAGATAATAGCCAACGAGAGCCAGGAGCGCATGGGACTGCTCATCGACGAGAAGCACCTGGAGCACGTGCAGCGCATTGCCGAGCGCGAGCGGGCTCCGATGTACGTGGTCGGCGAGACCACCGGCGATGCCCACTTCTCGTTCCGCCAGGGCGACGGCGTGAAGCCCTTCGACCTTGACGTGGCCCAGATGTTCGGCCACTCGCCGAAGACCATCATGCGCGACAACACCGTGGAGCACCACTACGCCGACGTGACCTACTCGCAGGACAAGATAGCAGAATACCTGGAGCGCGTGCTGCAGCTGGAGGCCGTGGCCTGCAAGGACTGGCTGACCAACAAGGTAGACCGCTCGGTGACGGGCAAGATAGCTCGCCAGCAGTGCCAGGGCGAGATACAGCTGCCACTGAGCGACTGCGGCGTGGTGGCCCTCGACTATCGTGGCCGCAAGGGCATAGCCACCGCCCTGGGCCATGCCCCCCAGGCCGGACTGGCCGACCCCGCCGCCGGCTCGGTGCTGAGCGTGGCCGAGGCGCTGACCAACATTGTGTGGGCACCCCTGGCCGACGGCATGGACAGCCTCAGCCTGAGCGCCAACTGGATGTGGCCGTGCCGCAGCCAGGAGGGCGAGGATGCCCGTCTGTATGCCGCCGTGCAGGCCCTCAGCGACTTCTGCTGCGAGTTGCACATCAACGTGCCCACGGGCAAGGACTCGCTGTCGCTGACCCAGCAGTATCCCAACGGCGAGAAGATAATCTCGCCGGGCACCGTCATCGTCTCGGCCGGCGGCGAGGTCAGCGACATCCGCAAGGTGGTGAGCCCCGTGGTCAAGAACGACAAGCACGCCTCGCTATACCATATCGACTTCTCGTTCGACGAGCAGCGGCTGGGCGGCTCCGCCTTTGCCCAGAGCCTCGGCCATGTGGGCTCCGACGTGCCCACGGTCAAGAACGCCGAATACTTCGCCGATGCCTTCATGGCCGTGCAGGAGCTCATCAAGAAGGGCTGGGTCATGGCCGGCCACGACATATCGGCAGGCGGACTGATAACCTGCCTCTTAGAGATGACCTTCGCCAACCAGACGGGCGGCATGCACATCAACCTGCACGACCTGTGTCAGGACGGCGACATCGTAAAGACACTCTTTGCCGAGAACCCCGGCGTGGTCATCCAGGTCAGCGACGACCACAAGCAGGACTTCAAGGACTTCATGGAGGACTGCGGCGTGGGCTTCGCCAAGATAGGCTACACCGTCGACGACCGCCGCACCCTCGTGGTCAAGGCCAGCGACAAGGAGCTGACGTTCGACATCGACCACCTGCGCGACGTGTGGTACAAGACCAGCTACCTGCTCGACCGCAAGCAGTCGCTAAACGGCAAGGCCCGCGAGCGCTACGACAACTACAAGCAGCAGCCCCTGGAGTTTAAGTTCAACCGCGACTTCACGGGCACACTGGCACAGTACGGCCTGAACCCGGACCGCTGGAAAGACAATGGTCAATGTTCAATGGTCAATGGTCAATGTCCCAAGGCCGCCATCATCCGCGAGAAGGGCACCAACGGCGAGCGCGAAATGGCCTACTGCCTCTATCTGGCCGGCTTCGACGTGAAGGATGTCATGATGACCGACCTCATCAGCGGCCGCGAGACCCTGGAGGACATCTCGATGATAGTCTTCTGCGGTGGATTCTCCAACTCCGACGTGCTGGGCTCCGCCAAGGGCTGGGCCGGCGCCTTCCTGTTCAACCCCAAGGCCAAGGAGGCCCTCGAAAAGTTCTATGCCCGCAAGGACACGCTCTCGCTCGGTATCTGCAACGGCTGCCAGCTGATGGTGGAGCTGGGGCTCATCGAACATTCAACATTGAACATTGAACATTCTGCTGCGAAAAGCAAGGCGGATGCCAACAATGTTCAATGTTCAATGCTCAATGCTCAATCAAAAATACGCATGCTGCACAACGACTCGCGGAAGTTTGAGTCGGAGTTTATCTCGCTGAACATTCCGCAAAACGACAGCGTCATGTTCGGAAGCCTGAGCGGCAACAAACTCGGTCTGTGGGTGGCCCACGGCGAGGGTAAGTTCTCGCTGCCTGAGGCCGAAGACAAGTACAACGTCATTGCAAAATACAACTACCACGGCTATCCCGCCAACCCCAACGGCTCTGACTACGACGTAGCCGGCATCTGCTCGGCCGACGGCCGTCACCTGTGCATGATGCCCCACCTGGAGCGTGCCGTGTTCCCGTGGCAGTGTGCCTGGTATCCTGAGCGCCGCCGCATGGACGAGGTGACGCCCTGGATAGAGGCTTTTGTCAATGCAAGAAAGTGGGTGGAAGCTCATGTTTAAGACCTTCTTCAAGATTGGCATGTTCACCCTTGGCGGTGGATATGCCATGATACCCATCATCGAGGAGGAGGTGGTCAACAGGCACAAGTGGGTGGAGCACAACGAGATGCTCGACCTGATAGCCATCGCACAGAGCTGCCCAGGGGTCTTTGCCATCAACATCAGCATCTTCATAGGCTATAAGCTCAGCAAGCTGCGCGGGGCCGTCCTGTGCGCCCTCGGCACTGCCCTACCCTCGTTCCTGATTATCCTGGCCATCGCCATGTTCTTCCACCACTTCGAGGACAACCGCGTCATTGCCGCCCTCTTCCGAGGCATACGACCCGCCGTGGTGGCCCTGATAGCCGTACCCACGTTTAACCTGGCCCGCCAGGCACAGCTCAACCGATTCACCATCTGGATACCCATCGTGTCGGCCCTGCTGATATGGCTCATGGGGGTCTCACCTATCTGGATTATCATTGCCGCCGGCATCGGCGGATGGCTTTGGGGAAGGAAAGGAGGGACTAAGCTATGATATTCTTTTGGTTATTCATCACCTTCTTCGAGATAGGCTTGTTCGGCTTCGGCGGCGGCTACGGCATGCTGTCGCTCATACAGCACGAGACCGTCGAGCACTGGCAATGGATGTCGTCGGCCGAGTTTACCGACATCGTAGCCATCTCGCAGATGACCCCCGGCCCCATCGGCATCAACAGCGCCACCTACGCAGGCTACACCGCCGTCAAGAACGCTGGCTACTCCATGCCCATGGCCGTTCTGGGCTCGGCCACGGCCACCTTTGCCCTCGTGTTGCCGTCGCTCATCCTCATGGTGCTCATCAGCCGCTTGTTCATGCGCTATATGCACCACCCCAGCGTGGAGAGCGTCTTCCGTGGCCTCCGTCCCGCCGTCGTCGGTCTGCTGGCAGCTGCCACATTATTATTATGTACGCGCGAGAATTTCTCCACGCCCTCCGACAACCTCTGGCAGTTCAGCATCAGCTGTTTCCTCTTTGCCGCCACCTTCGTAGGCGTGAAAGTCATGAAGATTAACCCCATCCGCATGATTCTCTACTGTGCCGTGGCAGGTCTCGTACTGCTGTACGAATAACCATTGCCTGCATACGGCAAACTAACAGCATGCAGCACGCAAGCGCATGCAGCACGCAGCACAGAGGCATACAGCATGCAGACAATAGGCAACAAAAAAGCGCCCCCCAACAGGGAGCGCTCTTTTATTTTGTTTCCGTTCTGGCTTAGAGGGCGAACTTGTAACCCAGAACAATCTGGAATACGCTGTTCTTAGTCTTCTCGTTAGCATTCTTAGCAGTCTTGGTCAGACCGAAGTTGTAACGAGCATCCAAAACGAAGCTCTTATACTCGTAAGACACGCCTACAGGGATAGAGAAATCGAACTTCTTGCAAGCATCAGAGAAGCTGTTGCCGTCATAAGAAGCTCGTACTAAGAAACCGGGCTGCACACCTGCCTTGACAGCAAGACCCTGAATTACATAATATTGAGCCAGGATGGGAATGTTAATGTAATCCATGCATGACTTCTTGTCTGCGCCATTAGCCTTGTAACCCTGCATAGAATACAGAAGACCAGCAGTAACACCGAGTTTCTCAAGAATGCCATACTCAGCCTCAACACCAGCAGCCATGCCAACAGTAGACTTGGTACCATCACCAGTAATCGTCGAAATGTTTAAACCAACCCTAGGCTGCAGGGTGAACTGACCAACCTCGTTCTGTGCGCTTGCACTCAACGTAGCTACCAACATGGCAGCAATCATCATAATCTTCTTCATAATTCTTTCTTTTTAATGATTAATAAAACTAAATGTTCTTAAACGATGGTGCAAATATAGACATTAATTCCGAAACCACCAAACTTTTTGGCCATTTAATTAAAATTAATGCAAATTTACCTAACAAAAATCAATTCTACGACGCCTTTCCACCTCTGTTTCGATACTTTAGCACATTTATTCGTATCTTTGGACTTCGTTCTTAGGTACTCTCGTTCGACAAAACACAAAAGAAAGTAAAACTTTCTCTTGGTTTTGTGCTCACTTATTCGTACCTTTGTGGTCTGAAACAATAAGACATCTATGGTTTACAAATACGACTTCCTCATTATCGGTGCCGGCGTGGCCGGCATGAGCTATGCGCTGAAAGTGGCCCGTGCCAAGAAGGGCAAGGTATGTATGATTTGCAAGGCTGGCCTCGACGAGGCCAACACGTCGTTTGCCCAGGGCGGCGTGGCCTCGGTGACCAACCTGAAGGTGGACACCTTCGACAAGCACATTGCCGACACCATCATTGCCGGCGACTACATCAGCGACCGTCAGGCCGTGGAGCAGGTGGTCAGGAAGGCCCCCGAGCAGATTGCAGAGCTGGTGAACTGGGGTGTCAACTTTGACCGCAAGGACGACGGGCAGTTTGACCTGCACCGCGAAGGCGGCCACTCCGAGTTTCGCATTCTGCACCATGCCGACGACACGGGTGCCGAGATACAGCGCGGACTGATGGAGACTGTGCGCCAGTGTCCGGACATCGACATCAAGGAGCAGCACTTCGCCGTGGAGATTATCACGCAGCACCATCTGGGTGTGCGTGTCACCCGCCGCTCGCCCAACATCCAGTGCTATGGTGCCTACGTGCTGAACCCGAAGACGCAGAAGGTGGACACCTACCTGTCGAAGGTCACGGTGATGTGTACGGGCGGCTGTGGTGCCGTCTACCTGACCACGTCTAATCCGGTCATCGCCACGGGCGATGGTATCGCCATGGTCTATCGTGCCAAGGGCACGGTGGCCGACATGGAGTTTGTGCAGTTTCACCCCACGGTGCTCCATAATCCGAAGGAGACGCACCCCGCCTACCTCATCACCGAGGCCATGCGCGGCTATGGCGGCATTCTGAAGCTGCCCAACGGCCAGACATTCATGGAAAAATATGACGAACGGCTGTCGTTAGCACCACGTGACATTGTGGCACGTGCCATAGACAAGGAGATGAAGATTCACGGTTTGGACCATGTCTGCCTGGACGTGACCCACAAGGATGCCGACGAGACGCGCCGCCACTTCCCCAACATCTACCAGAAGTGCCTCAGCATTGGCATCGACATCACCCAGGACTACATTCCCGTGCGTCCTGCCGCCCACTACATGTGTGGCGGCATCAAGGTCGACCTCAACGGCCAGTCGAGCATCCAGCGGCTCTATGCCCTTGGCGAATGCTCCTGCACGGGTCTGCATGGCGGCAACCGCCTGGCCTCTAACTCGCTCATAGAAGCCGTGGTCTATGCCGATGCTGCCGCCAAGGACTCGCTGGCCCATGTCGACCTGTACGACTGGAACGAGCAGGTGCCGGAATGGAACGACGAGGGCACGATGACCAACGAGGAGAAGGTGCTGATAACCCAGAGCGTGAAGGAGGTCAACCAGATAATGTCTAACTATGTGGGCATTGTGCGCTCCGACCTCCGCCTGCACCGTGCCTGGGACCGTCTGGACATGCTCTACGAGGAGACTGAGCGTCTCTTCAAGCGTGTGAAGGCTAGCCGTGACATCTGCGAACTACGCAACATGATAAACGTGGGCTATCTTATCACCCGCTGGGCACTGGAGCGTAAGGAGTGCCGTGGTCTGCACTTCACCACCGACTATCCGCTGCACGCATACGATAAGAAATAAAAGGTATTGACGATTTTCTATTTATTGACGGTTACTTATTCCATAAAAATATTTTAGAAAAACCCCTAACTCCTAACCCAATTGCCTGCACCCCCTTTGTACAAAGGGTTTCCAGCGTGTTAGGAGTTTGCTGAACTCCTAACCCAATTGCCTGCAACCCCTTTGTACAAAGGGTTTCCAGCGTGTTAGGAGTTTGCTGAACTCCTAACCAACTCCTAACCAACTCCTAACCGAGCCCTTAGGAGCGAACGAGGAGTAGTGTTACCAGTTGGGTTAGGAGTAGGTTAGGAGTATGTTAGGAGTTGAAACAACTCCTAACACAGTCAAGTGCCCGTAGATGAGCGGTTTAGAACGACCAGGTTAGGAGTTGCCACTATTTCGCGAAATTCTTGCAAAATGGCTGCGCACCCTCAATGAAGATACCCTTTTACTGCCGACGAAACCGTATCTCCTATGGCCTTAGACCCCCCTTTTCCCCCTATGAAACCCCTCAGAACCCCCTACCCCCATGGAAGGATATATTGAATCAGTCCGATAAACCGGTAGAACAGGGCGGCAGCCGCTCCCCTCCCATCAAGGGGAGGGGCAGGGGTGGGGTCTGTAATGTTCTCCTGCTGACTTAGTTACAGACC
>Ga0310691_10009071_pt1 | contig 10144 bp, 5 predicted proteins | sample 176DNAGHGlowgp2_FD_203887 | JGI IMG/M metagenome (GOLD analysis project Ga0310691, IMG submission 203887) | Sheep rumen microbial communities from Palmerston North, Manawatu-Wanganui, New Zealand - 1766 DNA GHGlow gp2 (v2) (version 2) | ecosystem: Host-associated > Mammals > Digestive system >...
GGGTCGTTTTGTAGTGTATTGCTGATAGTGATGCGATTCTCGTCAAAATTGCAAATCCCCAACTGATGTTCCATTAGTGGTCCCCACCCCCATGTAAAGCCAAATTCGTCGGACAGACGCTCGATTCCCTGCACAGTGAAACCGTAGCCCTTGTAACCTATCAGTCGCAAATGCTCGGAGGCGATGTCCTTGATTTCGTCCTTGCTGTAATAGGGCGCTTTGAGGATATAACCCGGTTTAATACGTACACCATATTCTGACAACAGCTCAGGCAATGTCATGAACTCTCCTCCGAAATAGACTATGTCCCGGTTCTGAGAAACCCCGCCATACAGTGCCTCACGTGCAGACTGCAAAGCGGCTAACTCGTTCACACTGCGAGATAGGATGCGGTCATAAGTGCCGTCAGAGCGGACTATCCACATCCCCATGTGATAGGCCTTGCACAACTGCTCTGCCTGCTCAGACATGAATCCCGCGCGCGTTATAATAATAAGGTGGTGACGACCGCCGAAATGACTGTATTCACCGTGATACATCTTTATGCGTGAGTCCGAAATTCCATTGTCACAACATTCAAAAGATACGACCGATGAGGGCTCATTGTTGGCTATTGCCTTCTCATCGGGGTACGTCTCTATGGACACAGCTGGAGCAATGCGATGAAAAGGAGCCACCTCGTATTCTGGGAACTTGCGCACGATACAGTTGTTCCTATTATACTGATTATCTACGATTTTCTCTGCAATCGCATAGGCGTGCTCATGCAACGGAGACTCAACAGAGAGAGTATTGTTCGGTACAGGAATAACGGTCTTCAAGAACTCCCGAATCTGCGGACCTAAATCCATCTCAAGTTTGCCCATAGACTCCAAGTTCTTGGCTTTGTAGCTATTATCAAGACTGGTTTTTAATGCACCAACATCATCAAAACAGCCAGGACAAACAACTGCTAACAACTCAGCTGCAGTTTGATGCATAAGAGACTTCTTTAGAATACCAAGAACCTGACTTTGGTCTATTACAAGTCCCCATAGCATTTTGCCGCCATTCTTACGTCCATTCGTAAGAGGCACAACAAAGGGACGAACTTTTTCATTCATCACACGAGCCCAAGCCTCCGCTAAATCCGGAGACTTGAAACAGTCTATATAATCATTTAAGGTCTTACGACCGTTATCCTGAAAGATTACCATAAATTAAATATATATAATATTGCCGCAAAGGTATGTAAACTCCACGAAACAACCAAATACTTAGCAATAAAATGTGATATATTTGAGTGAAATAAGTAAAATTTCACGCAAAAATGACTGAAATTAGGCAATTATTGTATATTCTATAGAAAAATCTACACTTTATAGTGTAAAAACGCAATATTTTTAATGCAAAAAGTGACCAGTGACCACATTATTTTGCATAATCTAATTTCGGAAAGAGCTAATCTATAATGCCGGTTTGGTTAATTATATTGAATATCAATGTAATACCACATTTAGATACATCCTTATCATTTACATTTAAGGTCACTTTTCAACAAAAAACGAACCATTTATATGCCTACATCATTTATCTGAAACAAAACTGATGAATAATAATCTATAATCATCCCCAATAACACCATTTGTGGGCTGCATCATAATATCTCCATCTAAAAGCATAGAAGTGATAGTGGTAACTGGTAACTTTTTTGGTATTACAAGCACTAAATCAGATTTGCGCATTTTTCGCAAATCATCTTTTCATCTCCTCAATTCTTCTATTTGTTTCTTGAGAGCGGCGTTTTCGGCCTTAAGGCGTTGGTTTTCGGTTTCAAGAGAGCGCATGTGTGCGTCTTGCTGTTGCCTGTAGCCGGTGCGGGCAGCATACATACGCTCCTTGATGCCGCCCTCGGTGACGAAGCGTTTCTCCAGTTTCTCTATGTATGCGTACATCATCTTATCGGTCTGGTGGCAGAGAGTGAGGAGGAGGTTGGCCATCTCCTCGTCGTTCATCTTCGCCACAAGCGGTTCGTAGGAGCTGTAATCGTTATGGTGGTGGCAGAAATCGCGCAGGCGACGCTGGCGTTCGCTGTCGGATGTCCAAGCGGGGAGGTGGTGGGTGTTGAGGTAGTCCTGATAGTCTAAGCGCAGTTCCTGAAGGCTGCCACGGGCTACATTCAGGAGCTTTATCTCCGACTCGGAACTTGTCTGCCCGTCCTCGCTGCCTTCAGCGATATTCTGCTTGCCCGAGCGGGCCGCCTGCACCATCTGATCTACAGTGCGGTCGCCATAAGGGGGGAGGAAACGATGACAGAACTCCACCGTCAGCTGGTAGATGGCATCGCTCTTGCGGTAGAAGTACAGCTGCTCCCAGACAACTGGCTTCTTCAGCACCTTCCCTCTTGTATCGTATTCCATAGTTTCTAGGGTTTTAGGGGTTAGGGTTAGGAGATTCTAGGAGGTTCTAGGAGGTTCTAGGTTTTCCTAGGCTTTCCTAGGTTTTCCTAGGCTTTCCTAGGCTTTCCTAGGATTTCCTAGGGTTTCCTAGGGGTTCCTATCCTCTCATTTCGCCCGCAAAGTTAAGCATTAGTGGGAAGACCGCCAAAGGAAAGGGGATTTTTCCGCATTTTTTTTGTTTCAGAGGTTGCTGTGATAGTAGGAAAGTAACTAAGTCACTTGTGGACGGGAAGAGTTCATAAGGTAGTAATAAAAGTATAAAATATATATATTTAAAACTCTATTAATAATCTTATAAAGATGTAAACATCGGGCGTTTCTGTTCCTGTCTATAAGTTACTTTCTTACTTGCTGACTTTTCTAGGATTTCCTAGGATTTCCTAGGGTTTCCTAGGGTTTCCTAGGATTTCCTATAAAAAAAAACTTTGAAAATCTTTGATTTTTCTTCGCAAATAATTTGCGGAAGTCGCAGATTTTTCGTACCTTTGTAGCAGCAAAAGGGACGAAGGAGACTCGTCCACCCCTCCACGGAGACTACGCGCGGACTCCACGGAGGGTAAGGCAAGAAACCATGAAGTCCCTCTCCAACTACCCCCGTGGGGGAGAGACCTGCGGAGACTGGAAATAGCAAAATAACCAAAATCGTAAATAAATCGTAAATCGTCAAATCGTAAATTACCTCAATCGTAAATAAATCGTAAATCGTAAATCGTCAAATAGTAAATTTTATCAACTTTTTGTTTAACCTTAAATTTTTACCATCATGATTGATTATGCTGTTGCAATGCTCTCCAACATCCGAACGGGAGCGAAGAAGGCATACGCCTTCCTGCAGAGTCGTGGAACCCTCAGCATCGACGAGATTGCCGACCATCTGGTCAGCCACGGCTGCAACTACGACCGAGGCGACGTCATCGCCATCATCACCAAGCTCGTGAACTGCTCCAAGGAGCTGATGCTCGACGGCTACCGCATCGAGCTGGGCGATCTGGGCAAGCTCTATCTGACTTGTCAGAGCGAGGGCGCAGTGAGCAAGGAGAAGTTCACCCGCGCCAACATCAAGAGCATCAACGTGAAGTTCTCTGCCTCGAAGCTCTATGACGACCTCCTGCAGAGGGTGTCACTCCACAAGGCTCCCACCCGCAAGGCTGCTGCCGCCGCGCTGGAAGCAGAGCTGTCCGGTTTGACCACCGCCGACTGGAGCGCCGACGACGACGCTGAAGGCGAAGGCGATTAAGTTAGGGTTTCCTAGGAGGTTCTAGGGTTTCCTAGGGTTTCCTAGGCATTCCTAGGGTTTCCTAAGGTTTCCTAGGGTTTCCCAGGGTTTCCTAAAATCACCTCGGCACCCCTTCCAGAGATGGAGGGGGTGTCTGTGTTGTATGTTAAAAAAGGCTTTCGCTTTCGTTATTTCGCATGAAAATCATTACCTTTGCGCCCGATTTATAAATAGGGAAGATTTTTATGCAAGATAAAAGCAGCCATTCGATTTCTGTTTTCAGTGACGGAAGCGCAAACGACGATGCCATTTACAACATGAACGTGCCCCCCACCCTGCCTCTGCTGGTGCTGAGGAATATGGTGATTTTTCCGGGGATTCTGATGCCCGTGGGAATTGGGCGGCAACGCTCGTTGGACGTGGTGAAACGCGCCTACAACTCCGACACACTGATTGTGACGGCCACACAGACCAACCCCTCGATTGAGGAGCCGGGCGAGGGAGATATCCACCCCTACGGCACAGTGGCCAAGGTGGTGAATATGATGGAACTGCCCGACGGCACCACGACGGCCATAATTCAGGCTTTCGCGCCGGTGATAATCAACGAGCTGATAGACCGCGGCTCGCACTACGAGGCTTTCGTGATAAAGCGCAACGAGCGCACGGAGGAGACCGAGGACAGCACCTACACAGCTCTGATGCAGACGCTCAACGAGCGCGTGGCAGAGCTGTCGGGACTGGTGGAGATGCCTGCCGAGACGATATTCTCGCTGAAGCAGATGGCAGACACGCCCGTGTTCCTGAATTTCGTATGCACCCACATGCCCGTGCCCATCAAGGACAAGATTCAGATGCTGGCCACAGAGAGTCCGCTGGAGCGCGGCACACTGATTCTCCGCGCCCTGGCCCACGAGATTCATTTCGCACAGATACGCCGCGACCTGAGAAGCAAGACGCAGGCGGATATAGACCAGCAGCAGCGCGAGTATTTCCTGCAGCAGGAGATCCGTAACATACAGAATCAGCTTGGCAACCAGCCCGATGCTGAGATAGAGGAGCTGCGGAAGAAGGCCAAGAAGATGAAATGGGGCGAGGAGATGGACAAGACCTTCGAGCGCGAGCTGACGAAGCTGGAACGCATACAGCCGCAGAACCCCGACTACAACGTGCAGATGAATTACCTGCAGACGCTGCTGCAACTGCCCTGGAACGTGCTGACCACGGACAATCTCGACCTGCGCAACGCCGAGCGCACCCTGAACCGCAACCACTACGGCATGAAGGAGGTGAAGGAGCGCATACTGGAACATCTGGCCGTTCGCCACATGCGCGGGCCGGAGATGAAACCCACCATACTGTGTCTCTACGGCCCTCCGGGTGTGGGTAAGACATCGCTCTGCCGCAGCATCGCCGACGCGCTGAAACGCAAGTATGTGCGCGCATCGCTGGGTGGTATGCATGACGAAGCGGAGATTCGCGGCCACCGCCGCACATACATCGGAGCCATGCCCGGACGCATCATCAAGAACCTCATCAAGGCCGGTTCCGCAAACCCCGTATTCGTGCTGGACGAGATAGACAAAGTCACCGAAAACACCATACACGGTGACCCCGCATCGGCTCTGTTGGAGGTGCTTGACCCCGAGCAGAACGAGACCTTCCACGACAACTTCTTAGACGTGGATTTCGACCTCTCGAAGGTGATGTTCATAGCCACGGCAAACAACGTGGGCGCTATACCCCGCCCGCTGCTGGACCGCATGGAGCTGATTGAGGTGTCGGGATATATCACCGAGGAGAAGATAGAGATTGCGAAGCGCCACCTCATCCCGCGTGTGAAGGAGGCCTGCGGCATTGCCGACCACAAAGAGATACGTTTCTCGAAGGACGGACTGGAGTTCCTCATAGAGAACTACACCCGCGAGAGCGGAGTGCGCGGGCTGGAGAAAGAGCTGAACCGCTTCTTCCGCAAGGTGGTGCTGAGATACGAGCTGGATCAGGTGTTCCCCTGCACCACCATCAAGCGCGAGGATATAGTGAAGCTGCTGGGCAAAGTGAAGTACCAGCGCGACATCTACCAGGGCAACGGCTACGCAGGCGTGGTCACCGGACTGGCCTGGACCAGCGTGGGCGGCGAGATCCTTTTCATAGAGACAAGCCTCTCGAAAGGTAAGGGACAGAAGCTCACCCTCACGGGCAATCTGGGCGACGTGATGAAGGAGTCGGCTATGCTGGCGCTGGAGTTCATCAAAGCCCACGCCGAAGACCTCAACATAGACATACGCATCTTCGACAACTACAACCTACACCTGCATGTGCCGGAGGGAGCCGTGCCCAAGGACGGCCCCAGCGCCGGCATCACCATGGCCACAAGTCTCGCCTCGGCTCTGACGCAGCGGCGCGTGCGCAAGAATCTGGCCATGACGGGCGAGATAACGCTCAGAGGCAAGGTGCTGCCCGTGGGTGGCATCAAAGAGAAGATTCTGGCTGCCAAGCGTGCCGGCATCACCGACATCATACTCTGCGACGACAACCGCAAGGACATCGAGGAGATAGACGAGCTCTATCTGCGCGGCCTCAACTTCAGATATGTCCGCAACGTAATGGATGTGCTCGACATCGCCCTGCTGCCGGAGAAGGTGGATCACCCGATAGAATTCAAGTTTGAAAAAGACTCTCCCCCTACCCCTCCCTGTTAGGGAGGGGAGTAATTAGAGGTCAAGAAGAGAAGGGAGACTCTCCCCCTACCCCTCCCTGTTAGGGAGGGGAGTAATTAGAAGACAAGAAAGGGGGATTCATTGAATAATTGAAAGTTGAAAGTTTAGAGTTTAGAGTTGAGAGTCAGTTTAAAAAGTTTAAAGAGTTTAAAAAGTTTAAGGGGTTTAAGGAGTTTAATAGTTGAGAGTTGAGAGTTTAGAGTTATGGATAAAGACAATTCATCCAGCCATATAGTAACTACTCCCCTCCCTCACAGGGAGGGGCAGGGGGGAGAGTCCGTGGTGGGAGTGTCCGTTGGGGGTGGGTCTTCTTTTACCCTCCTCGCCAACGACCCGCAGACGTCGGCACGTGCAGGACTGCTGCAGACGGACCACGGCCCCATAGAGACCCCGATATTCATGCCCGTGGGAACAGTGGGGTCGGTGAAGGGCGTGCAGCTGAAGGATCTGACGGAAGACATCCACGCCCAGATTATCCTCGGCAACACATACCATCTGTATCTGCGTCCGGGCGCCGAAGTGCTCGAAGCAGCCGGAGGTCTGCACCGCTTCAACGGCTTCGACCGCCCCATGCTCACGGACAGCGGCGGCTTTCAGGTATTCTCTCTCACCGGCATACGAAAGCTGCGCGAGGAGGGCTGCGAGTTCCGCAGTCATATCGACGGCAGCAAGCATTTCTTCTCACCCGAGAAGGTGATGGATATAGAGCGTTCCATAGGTGCGGACATCATCATGGCTTTTGACGAGTGTCCTCCCGGAACGGCTGAATACGACTACGCGAAGAAGAGTCTGGCGCTGACACACAACTGGCTCGACCGCTGCATACGCCGCTTCAACGAGACGGAGCCCAAATACGGCTACCACCAGAAACTCTTCCCGATAGTTCAGGGCTGCACCTACCGCGACCTGCGCATACAGAGCGCGGAGTTCGTGGCCTCGAAAGGGGCTGAGGGCAACGCCATTGGCGGACTGGCCGTGGGCGAACCAACGGAGGTGATGTACGAGATGATAGAACTGGTCAACGGCATCCTGCCCAAAGACCGCCCGCGCTACCTCATGGGAGTCGGAACCCCGGCTAATATCCTCGAAGCCATTGCTCTCGGCGTGGATATGTTCGACTGCGTGATGCCCACCCGCAACGGGCGCAACGCCATGCTCTTCACCTCCGAAGGCACAATGAATATGCGCAACGCCAAATGGGCCACAGACTTCTCACCCATAGACCCCAACGGCACCTCATACGTGGACACAGCCTACACGAAAGCCTATCTCCACCACCTCTACAAGGCTCAGGAGCTGCTCGCCCTGCAGATTGGCAGCATCCACAACCTGGCCTTCTACCTGTGGCTCGTGGGTGAAGCCCGCAAGCACATCATCGCCGGCGATTTCCGCCAGTGGAAAGATATGATGATTCCAAAACTAAGTCAGAGACTATAGACCCTCCCCCCTGCCCCTCCCTTGTAGGGCGGGGAGTGATTACTCACCAGACATGGAAATAGAAGACAAAACTCCTCAAAATATTTCGCAGAGCGAGACTGAGAGCATATCTGAAGCTCAGGGCCATTCTACTGCAGAAGTTACTACTCCCCTCCCTCACAGGGAGGGGCAGGGGGGAGAGTCCGCTGTGTCTTCTTTTATTTCCAATGTTAGGCGCAACCTGTTCTCGCGCTTGGACCGCTACATAATGGCGAAGTTCCTGGGTACCTATGTGTTCTCCATAGTGCTCATCATCACCATTGCCGTTGTGTTCGACTTCTCAGAGAACTCGGACAAGTTCGCATCCAACCACGCTCCGATGGCAGGACTGGCATACTACTATCTCGACTTCGTGCCGTTCTACGCCAATATGTTCTCTGCCCTGTTCGTATTCATCTCCGTGATATTCTTCACAGCAAAACTGGCGGAGAACTCCGAGATTATCGCGATGTTGAGCACGGGCATGAGCTTCAGCCGACTGCTGCGCCCCTATCTGATCTCCTCGGCTCTGATTGCAGCCCTCTCTTTCTACCTCGGCTCAGAAGTGATTCCGCGAGGCTCGGTGGATCGCATCCAGTTTGAATACCGATACAAGACCAGCAAGAACAAGAAACCGCAGACGGCCACGAACCTGCAGCTGCAGGTGGATACTGGCGTGATTGCCTACATAGAGTTCTTCGACGGCATACGCAAAAGCGGCACCCACTTCTCGCTGGACAAATTCGAGAACAAACAACTGATCAGTCACCTCACCGCCGAACGCATAGAATACGACACGCTGGCTGACGAGCGCTTCCACTGGAAACTGTGGCGCGTGAAGATACGCACGCTCAAAGGCCTTCGCGAACAAATCGTCACGAAGGAGCTGATGGACTCCGTGATACTGATGGAACCCAGCGACTTCCTGCCCATATCCAACATAGAGACCACGATGACCAACTCCGAACTGCTCGCATACATAGACAAACAGCAGCTGCGCGGGGCAGGCGGCATCAAAGTGTTCGAGGTGGAATATCACAAGCGCTTCTCCTCACCTTTCGCCGCCTTCATCCTCTCCACCATAGGCCTCTGCCTTAGTTTCCGCAAGCGCAAAGGGGGCATGGGCGGTTCGCTCGGCATCGGCATAGCCCTCTCCGCCGCATACGTGATGTTCCAGACCATATCCTCCACCTTCGCCATAAACAGCAACTGGCCTGCCATCATAGCAGCCTGGACACCAAACGTAATATTCACCGCCATCGCCTTCTGGCTGTACAGGAAATCGTTGAGATAAGGGCCCCTCTCCAACTCCCCCCCGTGGGGGGGAGAGACCTGCGGGAAGCTCTTAAACTATTAAACTTCTTAAACTCATTAAACTTCTTAAACTCTTAAACTCTTTAAAAATACCTCTTGTCCTCATTTCGCTCCCTCCCTACAAGGGAGGGCGGGGGGAGAGTCCGAAACCTACTATATTATTAATGAAATTTGAAGACTTAGACCTGAACTACGACGTGCTCGATGCACTCGACGACATGAATTTCGTGGAGTGTACACCTATTCAAGAACACACCATACCGCCCCTGCTCGAAGGACGGGACCTAATCGGCGTGGCACAGACCGGCACGGGAAAGACTGCCGCATACCTGCTGCCCGTGCTCTCGAAGCTGCGCGACGGAGGCTACCCCAAGGATGCCATCAACTGTGTCATCATGGCACCTACACGTGAACTGGCCCAGCAGATAGACCAGGCCATGGAGGGCTTCGCCTATTATCTCGATGACATCAGCAGCGTAGCCGTTTATGGAGGCAACGACGGCATACGCTACGAGCAGGAGAAACGGGGTATGCAGATGGGCGCAGACGTGGTAATAGCCACTCCGGGCCGTTTCATCTCACACCTCTCACTCGGGAACATAGACCTCTCGCATGTCAGCTTCTTCATCCTTGACGAGGCGGACCGTATGCTGGACATGGGCTTCTCCGAGGACATCATGCAGATTGTGAAATACCTGCCCAAGGAGCGCCAGACCATCATGTTCAGCGCCACCATGCCGCAGAAGATTATCGACCTTGCAAAGACCATCCTCACCGACCCCGTAGAGGTGAAACTGGCTGTCTCCAAACCAGCGGAGAAGATTCAGCAGTCGGCTTATATCTGCTACGAGCCCCAGAAACTGCGCCTGATTGATTATATCTTCAAAAGCCCCACCTCAGCCCCCTCTGAAGGGGAAAAGTTGCACGGCGACTCTGCATCAGAAAGTCTCCCCTCACGGGGAGATTTAGAGGGGTCTTTGAACCGTGTCATTATCTTTGTG
>Ga0310691_10009073_pt1 | contig 10144 bp, 4 predicted proteins | sample 176DNAGHGlowgp2_FD_203887 | JGI IMG/M metagenome (GOLD analysis project Ga0310691, IMG submission 203887) | Sheep rumen microbial communities from Palmerston North, Manawatu-Wanganui, New Zealand - 1766 DNA GHGlow gp2 (v2) (version 2) | ecosystem: Host-associated > Mammals > Digestive system >...
CATTTAACAAATTTTTAATATTAATAAAATTATAATCATTACTTTTATTAGATAAAAAGCCTAAATCAGTTTTTTCAGTTAAAGGTCTTGTATTAGATAATAAGTAAATATTATTTGAATTATTTGATGATAAATCTTCTAAAAATAAATTATCAAATTTTTTTCTTTTTTTAATGTTTTTTTTCTTTTCTTCTTCGTTTATATTAATGTTATTTGAACTAAGATTTGAAAAATTTGAAATTGATTTATTTTTTTGATGTTTCATTGTTGATTCTAAAGAAATTAATGATGAAATGTCTTTAAAATTATATTTAATATTTTTATCTGATGATAATAGATAATTTTCTAAATTATTATTTTTTTCGTTATAATTTTTAGGTGATAAAGTTTTGTTATTTTTCTCGAAATTTAAAATATTTTTTTTGTAGTTGTTTTTTGATGTTAAAAAATTATAATAAAAAAATGAATTTTTGTTTCGATTATAAAATTTTTGTAAATTATTTGAAGATAAATTTTTTTTATATTGTTTATTACATTGAGTGAATAAATTAATTTTATTGTTATTATTATTATTTTTATTAATATATTTTCTTTTATTATTAACATTATTTTCATTTGAATTTATTTTAAAATCAATTGAATAATTTTTTCTTTTATTATTAAAAATATTTGAATAATTTTTTTTAGATAATTTTTTAAAAAAGATTTTAATATTATTTTTTTGAAAAATATTTTTATTTATATTTTCGATTTTATTAATGAATATTTTTCCTTTTTCAATGAAATAATTTTTTCTTTTTAATTTATAAGGAAAATAATATTTTTTATTATTTAAAATATTCTTAAAAAATTTTTCAATAATGTTTATAATTTTTTTTAAAATAATTAAAATTTTTTCATCATTTAAAATAAAATTATCATATATTTTATAATTATTATTTAAATTTTCTTTTATTTCTTCGTATTTATTTCTTTGAGAAAAATTAATCATTCTAATATTTGATATCTTAATTACATTATTAAATTTATTCGATTCAAATTTGTTTTTATTTAAAAAATTATTTTCAAAAAAAATTTGATTTTCATTATAAAAATTATTATTTTTATTAAAAAATTCTTTAAAATTAGACAAAAAAAATGAATTTTTTTCTTTAAATTTTTTTTGTATTATTGTTTTATAATTTTCAATTAAATTTTCAAATTTGTGAAAAGTTATTTTATTTTCTTTTGATTTTAAATCTTTTTTATTTATTTTATTATAATAATCAATAATTTCTTTATTTTTGTTCAAATAATAAATATTAATTTTTGATTGAAATTTATCATTTGAATTTTTATTTATTTTTTCTATTCGAGTTTTATTAATATATTTTAATGTATTATTATTTTTAATATTTGAAAAATAATTTTTGATTATTTTTAAACTTTTTGAAATGTTTATTTTTTGTAATTTAAATTCATTATTAAAATATTTTTTATTATTTTTATTTAAACTTTTTGAATTATAAGTAATTTTTTTTTCATTAATCATATTATTAATTAAAAAATTAAAATTTAAATTTATTATTATTATTATTATATTATAAATTTAATTTTTACTTGGATAAAAATTTAATAAATAAATTATAATATATTTAAAAAATTTTTAATTTAAAAATAATATTAAAATATTTATTAAATATGAAAATATTATTAAAAAATTTCTTAATAATTTTATTAATTTTTAATATGTAATAAATAAAATTTTGTAATAATATAATATAATTTTTATATAAATATCAATTGAATCAAATAATTTTTTATTTTTTATATTTTTTCTTTATATTTAAAAAAAAATATATGATATATTAATATATAATTAAAAATATTTAATATATATATAATAATTTTTACTGTTCTATTAGAAAAGAATGTTTTAAAGCTTCTTCGGGACTAATTCTATTTTTATAATTAAATTCCAACATTTTAGATAATAAATCTTCTAAATTTGCTCTTTCATTTTCATCATCAATTAAACATTCACTCATAATTTTATTCATATTTTTACTCAAATCTTTTTGAATATGATAAATTTTATTTCCATCTCTTAATTTAACTCCAAATAATCCCATTTTAAAAATAGGTTTATTTCTAATAACGACTTTAGCTTTATAGCTCATCCACAAAGGACAAGCTAAAATAATTTCCAAAATACTAACACCTAAACTCCAAATATCAATGCAATAATTCCAATCGATCAAACTTTTTAAAAAACTGAATATTTTTTCAGAATTATTTGTTTTATCTAATAATTCTGTAATTTCAGGTGACATATATTCAGGAGTATTTGAAGAAAAATTCGTTGGATTATCCAAAAAAAATGCACTTCCAAAATCTATTATTTTTAATTTTTTTATTGAATAATCTTCATTATATTCTATTAAAATATTTTCTGGCTTAATATCACTATGAACTATGTTATATTTGTTTAAAATCATTATAAATTTTAATAAAGATCTTATTAAAAATTTTAATTGATTTATATCAGAAATTAATTTTTGTAAAAATCTTCCTTTTTTAATTGAATAAATTCTTTCGCTTGAAATAAATTCGCCTTTTATTTTTAAGCATAAATCGAATAAATTTTTTCCTCCTTTTTCTGAAATAATCCAAATGTCATTTTGATCTTCTTGAGTTTCTTGCACTGAAGTTATTATTTCATTTTCAACATTAATTTTATCTAAAAAATGAATCATTTCAATTTCTTTTTTCGCAATTTGAGAACTATGACTAATTTCTTTTAAATTATTATTATCTTTATGAAAAATTTTTTCTTTAATTTTGCATTTTTTTGAAATTTGTTTCGCCGCAAATTCATTGCCAAATTTATCTAAAACCAACCAAACAATTCCACAACCACCTTTTCCTAATAATTTTATTTTTTTGTAATTTTTTGGCTCTCGATTGCCATAAATTGCTTTTTCTTCTTTACTCAATACAATCGGTTTATCGTCAGTATAATCAAATATGTCATCATCATTATTATTATTATTGTTATTATTTAAGTTGATATTAATATGAGGATTAAAATTGTTCATATGATTGTGATTATTTGAAAAATAATTAAAAATATTGTTAGATTGATTATTTTTGCTATTTTGATTTAATGTGTTTGTTAAATTTTTGTTGTTTGTGTTTTTGAAAAATTTTTTTGAAAAACTTGTTGTAAAATTTGTTGAATTTGAACTTGTATGACAAATGCTTTTTTTATGAATGTTATTATTATTAATTTTATTATTATTATTATTATTATTTTTGATAATATTATTATGAGTTTTTGAAGTTGCATTAATGCTATTTTTTAGGGAATTTTCTAAGGAAATATTATATTTATTAGTAAAATTATTAACACTTATTCGTTTATTATTATTAATATTATTTACAATTCTTTTTTCTTTAATTGAATTTGTATTTTTTCTTTTATTGTTATTATTATTTTCATTTTTAGCACTTTCATTAATAATTTTATTTTTTTCTTGATTGTTTTGAATTCCTGTTTTTAATATTTTATTTTTTTTTAAATCTATTTTAAAACCTGCGTTTTTGAAATTGAAAGTTCTATTAAAATTAGTGCTTGAACTTTTGTTTTCAATACTTAAATTTTTTTTATTTTCATCTGTATTTAAATAAACATTTTCTTCGTCGTTGTTTTCTGGATTATTTATAAATAATTTATTTTTCCAAAAAATTGGTGTTTTAGTTCCGATTAATTTTCTTTCTTCATTATTTCGGTTGCTTTTTTTTATATAAATTTTTTTTTGAAAAATTAAAGACGGATGTGTTGATTTGTTTATTGAGTTTAAATTTGTTTTTTCTAAATTTAAATAATTCGAAAGTTTTTTAATTAAAATTGAGTTTTTATTATCTTCACTATTATTTTTAGAATTTAAAGACGAAATTTTTTTTGAATTTAAATCACAAGTAATGTTTTTCATTAAATTTATTCAATTTAATTAATTACAATATTTTAATTAATTATTAATGTAGTTTATTATTTGTAATAATAATAATAATATTTATAATAAAATAAATAATATGTTAATTATATTTAAATAAAAATATTTAATTTTATTTTTTTTTTGGTTAAAAAATTTTTTTTTCAATTTTTTTATTTTTTATTTAAATCAATAAACAATTTGATTTATCTTTTTCTTTATCGAAACTTTCTTCATTTATTTCATCGCTTTTTGTTTCATTAATTGATTTAAAAATTTGGTCTAATAACATATTAAATTTTTCTTTTGGTTCAGTACAAAATTCAAAATAAATAAAATAAAATTTATTTTTTTTAAAAATTCCTTCCATTGTTTTTACATCTAAACTTTTTATTTTATCTTCTATTGTATTATATTTTCCTATAATATAACTTTTTTTTGTATTTGAAGTTCCACATAATTTTATAAAATCCATAATATTTTTTAATTTATCTAAGGCATCAACACATTCTAAATCTATAAAAATTAAATAGGCATCAGAATTTATAATTGTTTTATTGTTATCATAGTTTTTTATGTAATTAATTTTTGTGGAAAAATTATAATCATTTTTTGAAAAAATAATTGAATCATTATTTGAATGATTTTTGTTATTATTATTTTTTGAATGTTTTTTATCAATGGTTAAAATATCTTTTTTTGAATTTAAAAAATTATTAATTATAAATTGAGGTGGTTCATAATATTGATTTGTTCCAAAGACTGAAATAATAATTGGATGGTTGCTCATTTGAAGTTAAAAATTTAATAAAATTTAAATATTTTTATTTAATATTAAAATAATAAAATTTTAATTTAATATTAACAAACATAAAATAATTTAATAATATTCAAATAAATAATAAATTTATTTAAAAAAAATTTTCCATTTTTAATTTAAAAAATACAAATTTAAATTATAAAAAAATTATACATACATAATTAAATATTTTGTAAATATTAAAACCAAATAAATTAATTTAAATTTTAATAGAATTTATTAACAATAATTTTAAAATAGTTTTTTTATTATTTTTATTATTCACAAAATCTTTTTCATTATTAATAAAATTTAAATAGGGATAACAACATTTATCCTCATTTATATTTTTATTTATAAAAAAATTTTGATTACCGTTTAAAAAAGAAATATTATTATTATTATTATTTTCATCAAACAAATCAATTTTTTTAATTTCTTTTCGATTCGATTTTAGCGTTTTAATAATAGGAGAAACACAATAATTTACTTCTTTATTACTAAAACTTTTAATAAATTTTTCATTTTGTTCATTTTTTGTAACATTCATTTTTATAATTAAAAAAAAAAAAAAAAAAAATAAAAATAAAAAATTAAATTAAATATATTTAATATTTAAATATTAATTTAAATTAATAATATTTATATTGCTATCTTAAATAAAAAAAATATTATATCAAAAAAATGATTCCTTTTTTAAACATGCGAATTTACAGAAGTTTTTCAAAGAATTTGACAGGATTTGTAGATAAAATGAAACAAGGCGAATTGAAAGTCGAAGACATTTTAGACGAAGATGAAATCGTTCAGGATGTGAAATCAAATCCTTCGACTGAATTAATTCCTTTTTTTAGTAGCGAAATTATAAAAAAATTAATTGACTTTTCCACCAAAATGCCAAACGTTCCGACTGATGATAAACAAAAAGTCGACAAAAAAATCGGATTCAAATTCCCTTTCAACGCTACAGAAATCTTGTGCTCTGATAATGCTGCCATTATGGACCTTTTCGTCAAAACCAATGAAAATCCCGAAGAAAAAAACGAAGAAAAAAACTCGGATGAAAATCATGATGCTAATGAAGCTGAAAATCAAGATGAAAAAAAAATCGAAGATGAAAAATCGAATGACAATGATAAAATTGAAAAAAAAGAAGAAGAAAATTCTACTCCGAGTGATGAAAAAAAAGAAGAAGAAAAAAAAGAAGAAGAAGAAAAAGAAAAAAAAGAAGAAAAAAAAGAAGAAAAAAAAGAAGAAGAAAAAAAAGAAGAAGAAAAAGATGAAAAAAAAGAAGAAAAAAAAGATGAAAAAAAAGATGAAAAAGAAGAAAAAAAAGAAAAAGAAGAAGAAAAAAAACAAGACGATTCAAACGAAAAAAAAACATCCGAAGAAGAAAAAGAAGAAGACATTTTACCAGCAGAAGAAGACACAGTAAATCAACAAAACGAAAAAAAAAACGATTCAAAACCAATTTTAGAATATTTCTTCGATTTCCTCGCAAACACTCCAAACACAGAATCAGAAGAAATTTACGTTTTAACTGGTTATTTTCAAAGAATTCTTAATCATTTAATAACATCGAAGGGAAACATTGTGATTCCTTTTATTTTTGATTCTCCTCAAAACATTCCGGACAATTTAATCAAACATTTAAACAAAAAATCAATCGCCGAAATCATCAACAAAGTTTTAACTTACACCGACGAATCATTGAAAGATTTAAACGAAAAGAAAAAAATTTTCATCACGAAAATTTTACAAGATTTAAACGAAACAAAAAATGAATTGCAATTCGAATGCATAAGTTCATTATTAATTTCATGTTTAGACAAAAAAGAATTTTTTAGTTTATTCATGAGTGAAAGTAGTTTAGTTGAATTATTGTACAGTTCGATAAATAAATGCGACGGAAAAAAACTGAGAAATTTATTAAATATTCTTATAAAAATCAACGAAAATATTTTAAGCAATTTTGACAAACCAGTCACACCAAATTTAGTCCCAGAAAATCCGATTGATTTACTGAACATGATAAAAAATTACGGACTCGAAAATAACAACGAAGAGGAAAATCAAGCTCCTTCAAACAACGAAGAAAATTTAAAAATTTATTTGTCGTTTTTGTTCAAAGTTTTGAAAGAAAATTCTTTCTCGTTTTTAAACGATTTGAATGAATTCGAAGATAATCAACTCGAAACTACTTATCAAAGACAACAAAAAAAATTGGGTTTGAAAAAATTGAGCCAAATCGAATTCTTCCGTTCAATCATCGACATTTGCGTCAATTCTTACGCGAAAAAATATTTTCCCGAAAATGTTGAAGAAATAATTAAATTAGCTGAAGAAAAAAACATTTTTTGGATTTTAAACGACATTTTTTTAAACTTTGAATTTAATAATATTTTTCAAACTTATTATCAACAATTATTCACTATTATTTTAAATCCGGAATCGCCTGAAATTCTCATAAATTCAGTTTTCGAAAACACAAAAGAAAACAAAAAATTAATTCCAAAATTAACAGAACATTTATTAAACCACATGAAATTCAAATACAACAACAACGAAAACGAAGTCGAAAGCGGATTTTTTCCAACAGAAGTTCAAATTTTAGACAACATCAGCAAAAGCGAAAACAACTACGTTAAAAAGTTCATTGAAAACGAAGAAGATTACAAAGTTTTTAACGAATGTTTTTCTTCTGATATTAACTCAATTTTCAAACAAAAATTGTATTTCAATCCCGAAAATGACATTTCTAATCCTTTGAGCAACGAACCCGAAATCGAACCTTTCATACCAAACAAAGCTCTAACCGAAATCATCAAAGAAGATTTAGATATTTACAACGAATATAAAAACGGAGGAGACTATAAAAAATTAATCGAAGAAAAAAAAGAAAGAGAAAAAAGCGAAAGAGAAAAATTCAACAAAGAAAATCAAAATAATTCACAAGAAATCGTCAATGATAATGAAGATAATCAAGATACTGATGTTTTCGAAACTAATGATGATGATGATTTAAAAAAAGATAAAATCTACGGAAACGATGGAATTAATTTCGATAATGGTTGGCCTGGCGATGATAAAATTATTTCTGATGATGAATTAGAAGATCTTATGAAAGAATTAGATCTTTAGATTTGTTTTATTTGTCTTATTATATTTACTTAATTATTAATTATTATTATTTGTTATTAAATAATAATTTTATTTTAATATTAAAAATGATTATTATTAAATTTTTTATTTTATTTTTATTTAAATTAAATATTAAATTTTAAAATAAAATTTATTTTTTTTTTATATTTATTATAATTCAAAATATTTTTAAAGAAAATTATTTTAATGTTTTTTTATTATAAAAATTTTTATTAATAAAAGAAAATTTAAATTAAAAATAAATTATAATTTATAATTTATAATATTTATTTATAATAATTAATATTTATAATAAAAATTTAATATAATATTAATTATTATAATTAATTTAATGTCAAATTCAAATATAAAAAAAAATTCAACATTGCCAAGTTTTTTAAACGTATTAAAAAATTTCACAAAAACAAAGCCAAATTTAGATGATTATAATTATTTTATTTATGGAATTTTATGTAAAAGATATGAAAATAATAATTATTTTAAAGGAATAATTTATTTAAATGAAGCTATTAATAATTGTTTATCTTTTGCTATTTTTAAAAATAAAAACATCGAATATTATCTTTTATCTGATATTGAACGTTTTTCTTTTGATAAAAATTCAAAAAATATTAAAAATGTTTTTCATTCAAAAAAAAATAAAATTAAAGAAAATTGTTTTATTCAAATTTATATAAATAAAAAAATTTTCGATTTTGTTTTTGATAATAAAGAAAATTTAAAGAGATTTGTTAATGGAATAATTTATCATTTTGAAAATAAAGAAAATGAAATAAAAAATAACAATATCGAAAATAATTTTGATGAAATTTGGCGAAAATATGACATAAATTTTGATAAAAAATTAAGTAAAAATGAATTTCATCAACTTGCAAAAGAATTTGGCATTAAAGACAAAGAATTAGGTAAAGAAATTGATAAAGATGGTAATAATGAATATTCTTATGAAGAAGTTGTTGAATATTTAAAAACTTTTACAAATGGAAAAAATTATGCTGATGTTTTTAATAAATTTGCTACTAATACTTCAAATGAAGGAAATAAAGTTATGAATTATGAAAATTTAATTGTTTTTTTTAAAGAAATCGAAAAAGAAATTATAAACGAAAAAGATAGTATGAAATTAATCATTAAATTCAAAAGAAATATTAATAATGAAGAAAAAAAAACATTAGAAAAAAAAGTTGATGATTTAAAAGAAATTAATCAATTTGAATTTAATAAAATTTTCGATTCGATAAAAAATAATAATAATAATTTAATTCCTTTCATGAAATTAAGAGAATTTTCAAATATGATTAATAGTGATTTATTATTATTATATAATAAAGAAATTTTATCTACTCCAGTTAATTTAAATAGACCATTATGTGATTATTTAATCAATAGTACTCACAATACATATATTTCTGGCCATCAACTTGTAGGTAAATCAAACGTCGAAATGTATGGATTCGCAATGTTAGAAGGTTATCGTTTAGTTGAATTAGATTGTTACGATGGAAAAGGTGATGAAGTAGTAATTACACATGGTTATACTTTAGTTAATAAACTAAAATTAGATGATATTTTAAAAGAATTAAAAAATACTGCTTTTGTTAATAATGATTTGCCTGTTATTTTAAGTATTGAAAATCATTGTGATAAAGATCATCAAGAAACTATGGCTAAAAAATGCCAAGAAATTTTAGTTGATATTTATGTTTTTCCTTCTGATAATTTACCAGAATTTTTACCAACTTTAGGAGATTTAAAAAAAAAATTCATTTTAAAAACAAGTGGAAAAAGAGTTCCTTTTGAAAATATTAAAAATGAAATCAAAAGAAAACCTGTTGAAACTTTAAATTTTGTCAAAAATAAAATGAAATTATTTAAAATGCAAACAAAAGAAGAAAATAAAAATATAAAAGATAAACAAAATTCAAAAGATTCTAATCATTCAAATAAAATAAAATTTTTATTTTCCATTCAAAACAAAACGAAAAACATAGAAGAAGAAAAAAACGAAGAAGACGAAAACGACGACGAAGAAAAAATCGAAGTAATAAACGAACTAGAAAAACTTCGCGGTCTTCACGGCACGAAATTTAAAATAAAACAAATCGAAGAATTGAAATACCAACCATGGGAATTCGTGACATTGAAAAGCGACAAAATAATAAAATATTCAAAAAACTTTGAAACAAGAAAGCAATTAATACAATTCAAT
>Ga0310691_10009075_pt1 | contig 10143 bp, 10 predicted proteins | sample 176DNAGHGlowgp2_FD_203887 | JGI IMG/M metagenome (GOLD analysis project Ga0310691, IMG submission 203887) | Sheep rumen microbial communities from Palmerston North, Manawatu-Wanganui, New Zealand - 1766 DNA GHGlow gp2 (v2) (version 2) | ecosystem: Host-associated > Mammals > Digestive system >...
AAATGGGTGTAAATGGACGTAAATGAAGATATGAACACAAAAATGACAAGCCGGACAGCAATGCTGATCGGGGAGGATGGAGTGAACCTTCTTCGTAAGAAGAGGGTGCTTATTTTCGGGCTTGGCGGCGTCGGCGGGATGCTGACTGAGGCTTTGGGAAGAGCCGGAGTGGGTCATCTTACCATCGTGGATAAGGATACGGTGAGCGAGTCGAACCTGAACCGGCAGATCGTTGCCCTCCGCTCAACAATCGGAAAATATAAGACAGAAGCCATGCGGGAGCGGCTTCTGGATATCGACCCCACCCTTGATGTGGTGGAGAAGCGGATGTTTTACCTTCCGGAAACGGCGGATGAGATCGATTTCGCCGGGTATGATTTTATTGCCGATGCGGTGGATACGGTGACAGCCAAGCTTCTCATTATCGAAAGAGCCATTCTGGCCGGCGTTCCGGTGGTAAGCTCCATGGGGACAGGAAATAAGCTTCATCCGGAGCTGTTCCGGCTCGCGGATATTTCGGAAACCTCCGGCTGTCCTCTGGCCAGGGTCATGCGCCGGGAACTGAAAAAAAGAGGAATTGAGAAGGGGGTCAGAGTGCTGTATTCGTCGGAGAAGCCCTGTGTGTCGGAATATATGATGCACATAAATCATGCACCATCTGCCACAAAAAAAAGTGCAGAAGAAAAGGAAGGCGCACGCCGGAAGGACGTCCCGGGCTCGATTTCCTTTACCCCGCCGGCGGCAGGCCTGATCCTGGCGGGAGAGATCGTGCGGGGGCTGCTCCATCAGAAGGCTTAGCTGATAATTGTTTTAAAGGAGGAACAGGAAATGCTTTTCTTCATGTTGGATTCTTTCGGAGTACTGTCCATCATCCTCCGGGTTCTTCTCGTCATCGGGATGTATCAGGTGCTGAAGAAGATCGGTGAAATAAAATGGTGGGCGCTTGTGCCCGGAATCCGGGATTACATGCTTGGCCGCGGTGCCGACAGACGGGCTGAGGGCATCATGTATATGGTGATGGAGATCATCCAGCTCGTTGTGAGGATACTCATGTCCGCTCTGAAACTGGACGACATAGAGGTGACCGACGATAACGCCATGTTCATCCTGATCTTTCTGGGCGCGATAGCTCTTGCATCGATCGGAAGTCTGGTATATACCATACGGATTTTTTCCGGCCTTTGTGAAAGGTTCGGCGTCAGCAAAAAAAGATGTATATGGATGATCCTCCTGATCGGCCGCGCTATGCCCCTTCTGATCTGGGGCTTTGGCAAAAAGTATGTGGCGAAACCGAAGGAAGAGGAGGCGGATGCAAAAGAGGGCGCGGCGGTCTCCGGCATAAAGGTGAAGGCGGAGGAGGAAGGGCTGTCCATCAACATAGAAGAAAGAACAGCCTCGGATCTCTTTAAGAAAAAGGTATTGCTGCGGGATATCCATTTGAACATCCGGCCCGGCCATATGGTGCTCCTTTTGGGCGGCTCCGGTGCGGGAAAGACAACCTTTGTAAATGCGGTAAATGGCTATGAGAAAGCGAAGGCCGACATTGTCCTGAACGGAACCAGTATATATGATGATTATGATCAGATGAAGTTCCGGATCGGTTTTGTCCCCCAGATGGACCTTATGCGGGGAACCGATACGGTTCTGGCTACGGTGATGGATGCGGCAAAGCTCAGACTGCCTTCCGGCCTTTCTTCGGCAGAGCGGAAAGAGCGGGCAGAGGAGGCGCTCCGATTCTTCGGTCTGGAGCCGGTAAAGGACAGGCTCTGCGACAAACTTTCCGGCGGTCAGCGAAAGCGCCTTTCCATCTGCATGGAATATATTTCCAACCCGGATCTCTTTATCCTGGATGAACCGGATTCCGGTTTGGACGGCGTTATGGCCAGAGAGCTGATGGAAGGCCTCCGCCATATCGCGGATCAGGGTAAGATCGTGATCGTGATCACGCATTCTCCGGACAGAGTCATCGACCTCTTTGATGATGTGATCGTCCTTGCCAAAGATTCGGGTCTGACCGGCCGTCTGACATATTTCGGCCCCGTCGGGGAAGCAAAGAAATTCTTTGACAGAGAAAATATGGAACAGATCGTTCTCCGGATCAACCGGAAGGAAGAGGGAGGCGAGGGCATGGCAGATGCGTATATCGAAAAGTATGCGGAGGTGTGCCATGGCTGAGAAGAAGAATATGAACGGTGAGAAAACCAGGGCCGGCAGGAAAGGCCTGACCGATGAAAAACTGACAGCCGGCGAGAAAGCTGTAGAAGATGAAAAACTGACAGCCGGCAGGAAAGTCCTGACCGATGAAAAACTGACAGCCGGCAGGAAAGCTGCAGCAGATGAAAAAGCTGCAGCCGGGGAAATCGATTTCAGCAATGCAAAATACAGGGGACGCCTGCGGCAGATTCCGATCTATATTGGAAAGCTCTTCCGGATGTTTGTCTATCAGAACGACTGGAAGGTGATCCCGCTTGCTGTATTTATCGCGGCGCTTGTTGCGCTGGTGGTGAAGAGAACCTTCTTTGTCACCATGGAGGGCACAACCAAGGGAGCGCTGGCGCTTACCAGCGTATCTTTGTGGAATGGTTTTTTCAATTCCATTCAGGTTGTCTGCAGGGAAAGAAATATTGTGAAGCGTGAACACCGCTCGGGTCTGCATATGAGCTCCTACATTGCTGCCCATATGGTATATCAGGCCTTCCTCTGCATTATCCAGACCATAACCACTGTTCTGGTGTTCCGTTATTCCGGCGTGCAGTTTCCGAAGCATCATCTGGTAAACGGTTTTACCCTGGACTTTATTCTGACCATCTTCCTGATCACCTATGCGGCGGATATGCTTTCCCTGTTTATTTCCAGCGTGGCCAGGAGTACAACGGCCGCTATGACGGTCATGCCCCTTGTTCTGATGGTACAGCTGATCTTTTCCGGCTGCATGTTTTCTCTCCCCGGAAGCATGAAGGGGCTTTCCAAATTCATGATCTCCAACCACGGAACGGCGTGCATCTGCGCAGAGGCGGATTATAACGGCCTTAAATCCACCTCAGGCTGGTCAATGCTGAACAAGATGGCCGGGCGGCCGGATGCGGATCCGAATGTCAAGTCCATGGTGGAGGATATGGAGAGGAATGGCTATAAGGAGGTTGTTGAGGCGGAAACGGCAAAATCCAATTATAAAGAGGATTATGTTTATACGGCCGCCAATGTGAAGCACCGCTGGCGGGTGCTGGCAGGATTTGCTCTCTTCTTCGCCCTTCTCTCGGTGGTCTCGCTGGAGTTCATCGATAAGGACAGGCGGTAGACCGACGATATAAAAACCACTGTACCAATGATCTATCCGGCAGCATAAACTAAAGGGCACCATGGTAAAACGGATTTCTGATTCCCTTGGCCGCAGGCAGACAAATGTCGTCCGTATGGAAAAAAAGTCCTTGCATCTCGCCTTCCTTTATGGTATTATCAAAAACTGTGATATATTCTATATATTCCTTGCTTTCAGATTCTGCACTGTGCCCGGCACGTTTGTCTGAAAGCCATAAGTCCATAAGGAGGTGCAAAACATGAAGTATGAGATCGCGTTAGTGCTTAGCTCAAAGGTTGAGGATGATGTGAGAAATGCCACACTTGAACGTGTAAAGAACCGCGTTGTAAAGTCCGGCAGTACGATCACCGATATCGATGAGAAGGGTAAGCAGAGACTCGCATACGAGATTCAGGACATGATTGAGGGTTATTACTACTTCATCCGTTTCGAAGGCCCGGAAGATGCTCCTGCATTCATCGAGAGACATCTGCGTATCTATGATAATGTCCTCAGATTCCTCATCGTTAAGCAAGACGCTTAAGTAAATCGGAGGTATTATGAACAAAGCTATTTTACTTGGCCGCCTGACCCGCGACCCGGATGTCCGCTATTCACAGGGACAGAATGGCGATCAGATGGCGATTGCCAGATACACACTTGCTGTTGACAGAAGATTTTCCAGAAGAAACGGAAATAACGATCAGCAGACGGCAGACTTTATCCCATGTGTCTGCTTTGGCAAGCAGGGCGAGTTCGCCGAGAAGTATCTGAAGCAGGGAACCAAGATCGCAGTCACCGGTCGGATCCAGACAGGCAGCTATACCAACAAAGAAGGACAGAAGGTTTACACCACTGAAGTTATTGTGGAAGAACAGGAATTTGCTGAAAGCAAGAATTCCGCAGGCTCCGGCAATGGTTCCGGATCCGGCTATCAGCCTCAGTCCGCACCGGCACAGGAATCCGCAAGTGCAGAAGGATTCATGAATGTACCGGATGGTATCGAGGATGATCTTCCCTTTAAGTAGATCGTAAAAAGGAGAAAAGAACATGCCTTACAATAAGTCCGAGCAGAATGGTGCTGCTCCCATGAGAAGAAGACCTATGCACAGAAGAAAAAAGGTTTGTGTTTTCTGTGCAGACAAGAACGAAGTTATTGATTACAAGGATGCCAATCTCCTCAGAAAGTATATTTCCGAGAGAGGAAAGATCCTTCCGAGAAGGATCACCGGCAACTGCGCAAAGCATCAGAGAGCGCTTACTGTAGCGGTTAAGCGTGCAAGACAGATCGCTCTGATCCCCTACGTAGTAGAGTAATCGGACAGCCGTTCAGTATTTATTTCAGACATGATGAAAGCCCGCCGGGTTTAAACCGGCGGGCTTTTTTTATAAGCTTGCTTACAAAAGCGGACTCAGGTAGTTATTGAAGTGCAGGATGAAGTATCCGAAATCCTCATAGATCAGCAGGGCGCAAAACAGTATGGCGCATGCGGATCCCAGCAGGGAAAGGGCGGTCTTGTGTTTCTCCTGCACTGCTTCCAGGTGGAAATCCGTCCGGTCCTCCCAGACTCCTGCAATGAGGAACGCAATGACGGGCAGGGCGCAGAGATAGTATCTCGACTGGTATCCGCCAGGGTATCCGTTGGAAAGGTACCCGGTATAAGCATGATAGAACTGATAGCCGGCAGCAAAGAGTGTGCCGATATAGAGGCTGAGACATGCCCATTTGTGCGGCACCTTTTTCCTGCGGGACCAGAACGCCAGAAGCGGAATGAACATAATGGAGATCAGTGCGATACGGTAAGGTGAATACAGTGTTCCGGGCTTATACAGGGAGACGTGGCTGGCGATTCCTGTCCAGGTGCCAAAGAATTCCTCCCAGTATTTATCGGCGTATTTTCCGAATTTCATAATGACGCGTTCGCTTTCGGGCACGTAGAAGGAACTCTGCCTGTATCCCTCCGGATTGATGATATCGAAGGAGGGCTGCACAGTTCCGTACCGGTAGTAGATCAGGCCGAAGTACCCCAGGATGAGCAGATATACCGGTATTGTGACAAGAAACCGCTTGTTCAGCAGGAAGGAAAGATCCTTATCCCGCTTTATGGTCAGCAGAGTGTAGACCATGATCGCAACAGCGACGATCAGGCCGCCGGTGAGCTTGGACAGCATGGAAACAAATACGCCGGCCGCCATCAGCCAGTAGGAGAGGGCGTTTCGTTTTCCCTCCTCGAAACGAAGGAAGGCAAGCATGACGATCGTTACGCCAAGAAAGACCATTACATCATTGTTTACGCCTGTATTGTAGGCCAGCATGGGAACCGTCACGGTCACGGTTCCGTAGATCAGATGACTGATCGGTTTTTTCAGCCGGGTGAAGCCGATATAAAAGGCCAGGAGAATGCCCAGATACGCGATGAGCTGAGAGGCGTCCCGCAGCCTTTCCAGATGAATATAGATCTGTCCGTCCCGGATAGTCACACCGCCGGAGAGCCGCATAAGATGGTAATAGAGCGGTGGATGCCCCAGGTAATTGGAGTGTGTATCTTTGAGCGTAAATACACTGGTCAGCTGGTCCTTTTTTCTCTCGCTTACGCTGAGGCTGGAATAGATATTTTTGAATTCGGGAATCAGTTCGTTTTCGGCTGCCAGATAGGCAATGTAAGCGACATGTATGTTTTCATCCGGATAACGTCCCACATATTGCTGATAGAAATCGGTCTTCCCCACAAAGTAAAGGAAGAGCAGAAGGTAGATCATCAGAATGCCGGATTTCTCCTGCAGCTTTTGAATGGCATTTTTCACTGTTTTTCCTCCCTTCGGCAGCGCTTAACCAGATAACCGGCTTCCAGAAAAATAAGAAAAATGGCCGCTATACGGGTGATGGGAAGATATATAAGGGTGCTTCCGAAAAAGTGCGGGATGACTGTGCAGAGCGCAGCATTCAGAAGGATCTCACCCGGCTTACCGGTGTATCGGCGGGTCACTTTCCGGATCGTCTCTCTCTTTCCCAGAAGCATGAAAAAGCTCAGAAGAAAAACGGGGAGAAAGACAAACCAGGAAAAGGTCTTTTCCATATAGACGATCTGGATATTGGAAAGGGAGAAAAAGATGTTTTCCTTTTTTCCGATATCGATCCTCAGATCGGTAAAATCCCCCTGGGGAGTCTTGATCAGAAGGTCCTTTTTGTCGGTGGTATAGGCTCCGGTAACGATCCGGTCCTCAGCGAAGGGGTCGCCGTTTTCGGAGAAATAAATCTCCACCGGAACAGAAGAAGCTATAGAGGAGCTGAAGCGGATAATAACCGCGTTGGTCTTTTTAGCCGGGAAGGAAAGATGGATCTGGGAGTCGCCGTTTACGGTAACGTAGGACCCGTCAGACACTTCATTGAGGCCGGAGGTTTCCTTTAAACCGTCAGGATAAACAGAGGTATACTCGGCTTTTCCGGTGTGGAATAAACGGGAATAGGCAGCCTGAACGGTCAGGCCGAGAATGGCGGATAAGAGAAGGATGAAGATGATGACCTGGAATTGGAGGAACCGATTAATGATTTTCATACCCATCCTTTCCCTGTTTTGCTGTAGAAACAAACAGAATCAGAAAACATGCACATTATAATATATACAATACAAAAAATCAAGAAAGTGTGGATATGCCTGCCGCCGCAGGCTTTTCTGATGGAAAAATACGCACGCTTATGTTATGATTAAAGTGGTGTTTTGGGCGGCTTTGGGAAGTCGCAAAATGCGAGTAAGGAGAAGAATATGAAGCAGAAGATAAAAAAACTGGTAAATCCGACTAACTATAAGCGTCTGTTTTCCTATGTCAGACGAAACGGAGTGAAGGGACTGCGCAGCAAGATCCGCAATGGCTTTTATGAGCAGGAATCCCCTAATGAGGTTTATCCGCAGTGGTTTGAAAAAAACAGGCTTCATGAGGCGGAGGAAAAGAAGCAGAGAACGGAGGCTGAGCAGTTTGCCTACATGCCCAAGATCAGTCTGATCGTTCCCACGTATAATACGCCGCCGGAATTTCTGGCGGAAATGATCGAATCCGTACAGAATCAGACCTATCCCAACTGGGAGCTCTGTATTGCGGATGGCAGCACGGAGAGAAGGACAAAGGTCATGATCCGAAGGTACAGACGGGAGGATGATCGGCTCCGGGTGAGGTATCTGGATGAAAATCTGGGCATCTCAGAGAATACGAATAAGGCGCTCGCCCTCGCCTCCGGTGATTTTATCGGCCTTTTGGACCATGATGACAAACTCGAGCCGGATCTCCTTTTTGAGCTGGTTAAGGAGCTTCAGGACCGGAAAGCGCAGGTGGTCTACACCGATGAAGACCGGATCGTAAAGCGGGGAGATAAGTGGATCCACACCGACCCCGTGTTTAAGCCGGATATGAGTCCGGATCTTCTGTTCTCCCATAATTACATTACCCATTTCTTCCTTGCGCCCAAGAAGCTGGTCAAGGATATGGGCGGCTTCCGGAAGGAGTTCGATGGTGCGCAGGATTATGACCTGATCCTTCGGGTGACGGAGCATTTTAACTTTGATCCGGATGTGATCCGCCACGTTCCCAGGATCCTGTATCACTGGAGGATCCATGAGGAGTCCACTGCGGGAAATCCGGAAAGCAAGATGTACTGCTACGAGGCAGGCCGTATGGCGCTGGATCAGCATTTTGAACGCATGGGAATCGCGGCTCATGCGGAGCACACGGGAATGTGGGGGCTTTATCATGCGGTCTATGATACGCCGGGCAATCCTCTTGTTTCCATCATCATTCCCAACAAGGACCATCGTGACGATCTCCGGACCTGCATCACCTCTATCGTGGAAAAGAGCAGCTACAGAAATTTTGAATTTATCATTGTGGAAAATAACAGCGTAGAGCCGGAAACCTTCAGCTATTATGAGGAGCTCGAGGCGGAATATGACTTTGTTAAAGTGGTGAAGTGGGACAAGGGCTTTAATTATGCGGCCATCAATAATTTCGGCGCCAGGGCGGCATCCGGCGATTATTATCTGCTGCTGAACAACGATACGGAGCTTATTTCCCCGGATGCCATTTCCGATATGCTGGGTATCCTGATGCGGAAGGATGTGGGGATCGTAGGCGCCAAGCTGCTGTTTGGCGATGATACCGTGCAGCATGCGGGTGTGGTTCTCGGCTTCGGACAGTACGGCGGATTTGCCGGTCATGTATTCTCCGGCATTGCCGCGGATGGTCTGGGCTATATGATGCGTCCCTGCATCAACTGCAATTACAGCGCCGTAACGGGGGCGTGCCTTATGGTGAAAAAACAGGTATTTGATGAGGTGAATGGCCTGACGGAGGAATTTACCGTCAGCCTGAACGATGTGGACTTCTGTCTGAAGGCCAGAGAAAAGGGATATCTTGTGGTTTACGATGCTTTCGCCAGATGGCATCATTACGAGTCCAAGTCCAGAGGCTATGAAACAACGCCGGAGAAGGAGGAGCGGTTTATCGGTGAGGTAAAGCTCTTCCAGAAGTACTGGGAACACCTTCTGGAGAAGGGGGATCCGTACTATAACAGGAACTTCCCGGTGACCATAGCGCCCTTCACTCTCCAGCTGTGATCTTCTGCGGAAAAAGCATTCCCGTCCGGCGCGGAAAGGCGTCGTATATTGGTGGCGGTGCTTTTCAGAAAGCACAATATATGGTATAATAGATTGATTTACCGGATGCAAGAGTATGGTATATGAGTACGATATAAAAGTACGACATTATAGTACGATGCGAGAGTACAGAATAAAAGCATGAAACAAAAGTATGAAACAAAAGTATGAAACAAGAATACGAGCAGAAAAGTATGAGGGAAAATCATGAAGTTTACGAAAATGCATGGCCTGGGAAATGACTATATCTATGTGGATTGTTTTCATGAAACGATAGAGGATCCGGCTGGCTTTGCCCGAAAAATGAGCGACAGACATTTCGGCATCGGCGGCGACGGCGTGATCCTGGTCTGTCCAAGTGAAAAGGCAGATGTCAGAATGGATATGTATAATGCTGACGGTTCGAGAGGCGAGATGTGCGGGAATGGTATCCGCTGTGTCGGAAAATATGCCTATGACAGCGGCATAACGGATAAGACAGAGATCGATGTGGAGACGCTGGCCGGTATTAAGCATCTTTCCATGGAGGTGGAAAACGGAAAGGTAAAGACAGTGACGGTGAACATGGGTGAGCCGGAATTTGATCCGGCGAGGATTCCTGTTGAAATCCCGCGTGATTTTAAGCTGACGGAGGGAAAAGTGATCGGTCTTCCGCTGGATGCGGGAGATATTTACCGCAAGGGCACCTGTGTTTCCATGGGCAACCCGCACGTTGTTTTCTTCGAGGAGGATATCGATCATTTTCCGCTGGAGGTGGCAGGTCCCATCTATGAGTCCCATCCGGCTTTTCCGCAAAGAGTCAATGCTGAGTTTGCCGAGGTGGAGAACAGTACCCATATCCGGATGCGGGTTTATGAGCGCGGCTCAGGTGAAACCCTGGCTTGCGGAACGGGAGCATGCGCGGTGCTGGTGGCATCCGTGCTGAACGGGCTGGCTGCGCCGGAGGCGGATGTCCAGCTGCGGGGCGGCATTCTGCATATCCGCTGGGACAGAGAGGAGAATGTGGTATATATGACCGGACCGGCCGAAACCGTGTATGAGGGTGAGGTTGAGTGGCCGTCCGCAAAGTAATAGAAAGGGATCAAAAGGAATCATCATGGTCAGAGTAAATCAGGATTATCTGAAGCTTCCGGGAAGCTATCTGTTTTCAACGATCGCAAAAAAAGTAAATGAATTTCAGCAGGAGCATCCGGAAAAGAA
>Ga0310691_10009076_pt1 | contig 10143 bp, 9 predicted proteins | sample 176DNAGHGlowgp2_FD_203887 | JGI IMG/M metagenome (GOLD analysis project Ga0310691, IMG submission 203887) | Sheep rumen microbial communities from Palmerston North, Manawatu-Wanganui, New Zealand - 1766 DNA GHGlow gp2 (v2) (version 2) | ecosystem: Host-associated > Mammals > Digestive system >...
TGACTGGGCAGCGTCCCTGACTCCTCAGAATGCTCCAGCGCAATGCAACGCGCATTTAACGTAATACAATTTCACATCTTGGAGTCCGCTTCCGGCGGGCTCTTTTTTGTGCTCATTTGACGCTTACCTTTTTTGTGCTCATTTGACGCTTACCATTCTCTTTCATCTAGTGGCCGGTAATCGGTCACATTCCGCAGATAAGCTTCAATGTCTCCTTTCAGAATCAAGTCGGCATAGCCCAAGGGATCGTGGTAGAGCAGATAGTCCAGCTCTGAACGCTCATACATGTTTCGGGCAACAGTATCCTCAATGGCTATACAGTCGATGTCTATTAGCGTTCCGTCGGAGTAGCGAAGCTCTACAATCTGGGAATCCTCATTATAGGAGCAGGAAATCAGTTTTCTCATAATAGATACCGCCAAATCAATTAGTTTTCTTCTTTCGTGGCCCTCTCGGTTTGGATTCAGGTCGGCGGAGTACACCATTGAGGAAATACTGATTCCTGTAGAAAACACAAAATCCGAACCCGTCTCCCATAGGGAAGATCTGGTTCGGATTTTGTTGGTTTGGTGCCGGTGGCCGGACTCGAACCGGCACGGGATCGCTCCCAGGGGATTTTAAGTCCCCGGTGTCTACCGTTCCACCACACCGGCGTACTGATATAGTCTACCACGCGCGGGCCTGTTCGTCAAGCAAGCGGGGCGCAAAAAAAGACAGACGCCGAAACGTCTGTCTTTCGTGTTTTGATATCAGTCGGTCACGTAGGGCAGGAGAGCGATCTGACGGGCTCTCTTGATCGCCTCGGTGAGCTCACGCTGATGCATGGCGCAAACACCGGTCGTGCGGCGCGGCAGGATCTTGCTGCGCTCGGACATGAAGCGGCGAAGCTTGGCGGCGTCCTTATAGTCGATAAAGGTGGCCTTATCAACGCAGAACTGGCAAACTTTTCTGCGCTTGCGGTTCTTGGGATTGTTCTTATCGAAAGCCAAAGCTGTATCCTCCTTATTTCAAATTCAGAACGGCAGCTCGCCGTCACCATCATCCAGCTCCACAAAGGTGTTGGAGGGGGCAGGGGCCCCGCTGCGGCCGGAATCGTATCCGCCGTAGCTGCTCCCGGAGTTCGAAGAGTAGGTGTTCGAGTAGCTGTCGGCACGGTTGGAGTCGCTTTCGCGGCGGCTCTCCCCAAAGTAGACGTTGTCCGCGTTGATTTCCCAGCTGACACGGTTGTTGCCCTCGCGATCCTGCCACTTTCTGGACTGGAGTCTGCCGGAGACAACGATCATGCTGCCCTTGTGGAAATACTTGGACACAAATTCGCCAGTGGAACGCCAGGCGACGCAGTCGACAAAGTCGGTCTGCCGCTCGCCCCCGTCGCGCCCGCCGAAATCGCGGTCAACAGCGACGGTGAAGCTCGTTACGCTGACGCCGGACTGCGTGGTGCGCAGCTCCGGATCGCGGGTCAAACGACCCATGATAACGATGTGGTTGAGCATGGAATCTACCTCTTACTCTGCGCGCAGAGTAATCAGGCGACGCAGGATACCGTCGGTAATGCCGAGGATACGGTCCAGCTCAGCGGGGAACTCGGGGCCGCTCGTGAACTTCATCAGCACATAGTAGCCTTCGGAAATGTAGTTGATCTCATAAGCCAGCTTGCGCTTGCCCATTTCCTCCATTTCCTCGAGCGTACCATTTGCTTCCACAAGTGCTTTGAACTTCTCAACAACCGCCTGGGTCTCTTCCTCCGTGAAGTTGGGGTTGATGATGTACATTACTTCGTACTTTTCGCTTGCTTTTGCCATGGTTGCACCTCCTTCTGGTCATTTGGCCCCCGCTCATGTCGGGAGCAAGGATAGCCCGCCCTCTGGACAGGCTTAATAATTATATCCTTTTTGTTTAATTTGTCAAGGGCTTTTATAAGGAAATTTACGGAAGCGCGCCGATTTATTCAGCGTTGCCCCCAAATAAACCAAGGCAGAGTGCCTGACCACTCTGCCTGATTTAAGAAGAACTTGCGTTCCATATGAAGTTCTTTCCTGCTTGCGAGTATAGAATACTATAAAGATGTTTCGGAAAACACCCAATTTCTGTTTCACTTTTGTAAAAGATCGAACCCTTTCCACCGCTGAGGCGGTTCCCCTCCCCCGGACGCCGCAGGCGGCTGGGGGAGGCTGGGCTTTATAGCTCCGTGAGCCAGTCGTCGTCCGTGGGGACGCTGTAGGGAACGGGAGAGGCTTCGGGCGTCTCGGTGATCCAGCTCTCCGGCGGGGGCAGGATCTCCTCCGGCAGCTCCTGGATCTCCTCAGCGTAGTCCTCCGCAGGCTCCTCCTGAGGCGCGCTCTCGCGGCGGCCGAGCGAGAAGTAGGACATGCCCTGGATGGTCGTGGTGCAGCAGACCTCGCCGCCGCGCAGATACACCAGGTCGAGCTGTCCCTCGCTCACCGGCTGGGTGGAGGGGTTGAGACAGTCGTTGACCATTTGGATCCAGTTGTAGAGATCAAGGAAGGTGTAGCTCAGATCGTGCACATAGGCCGGGGTGTTGGGGGCGGTGTAAAATCGGATGTCCTCGCTCCGGCAGCGCAGGAGCTGGCGCGCAAACCAGGCCATGTTGGAGGCGGTCATATTGGTGTCCATGCTCTCGGCGAGGATGGAGGCCACCTCCGGAATGTTGGGGATGCTGCCGAGCTGGAGAAACTGGTCGGCGGCGGCCTTGAGAAAGTCGTGCTGCACCTTGATGCGGTCGAGATCCCCGTTGACGTAGCCGCTGCGGAAGCGGCAGAGCCACATGGCCTGCTCCCCGTTCAGCAATTGATAGCCCGGCTCCAGGTCGATGACCGGGCCGTCCTCATAGTACATGCGCTGCGGCACATCGTACCAGATACCGCCGAGCGCATCCACCGCCCGCTGGAAGGCGTCGAGCTCAATGACGGCGTAGCAGTCCACGTCAAAGCCGGTGAGCTTTTTCACATGCCGCCTGAGCGCCTCGCTGCCGTCGGCCCCGCTGTAGACCGCCGTCCAGTAGACGCCGTTTATCTTGCGGATGGGGCTGTCAATGTTGATGAGCGTGTCGCGCGGGATGCTGACAAAATTTGCCGTGTGGCGCACGGTGTCGAGCTTGCCGACCATGATGGTGTCGGTGTTGCCGGTGCCGTCGTCGCTGCCCGCAAGCAGGAGGGTATAGACCCCGTCCTGCCGCTCCGTCTCAAAGGCGGTGCCGCGATCGGGCGTGGGGCTCGGCGAGGCGGAGGGCGCGGCCGGCGTCTCCGCCGTCTGGCTCAGATCCGTCAGCACCGGGTTTCCCGCAGCGAGCTCCGGCGGCTTTTCCCAGAGAAAATATCCGCCCACGACCGCCAGCGCCAGCGCAGCCACGCCGCTTCCCGCGATGATCAGCCACCGCTTCCAGTTCTTCTTGTCCATTTCCCTCGCCCCTTTTGTAAAAACAAAGCGTATCCTGCATGCATCGCCGCAGGCGTGTCCTCCTGCCGCAAAAGTCCGGCGGATTGCCACACCGGTGTGCGCACCGGTTCGCAATGACAGGACATCCTTTTGCGGCGAGACAGCGCAGCAGATACATTTCACTCGGGAGTATTTCCCGATTTCAGGAAAATCATACAGGGCGGCGAAAAAAACTCCACAAAAGAAGTTTTTACGTCCTTTCAATTCCTGTAGCTTTTTACCGAAAAGAGAAAACAGGAGAAAAACGCCATTGACTTTAGCGCCAAAAAGCGCTAAAGTATAGTCACCACCGAAAGGGAGACGATCTCATGCTGAGACTGCGCACTGCATACGGGCTGTATTCCTATTACTATTATAGAAAGTAATAGGCGGTTCGTGCTGCAGAAAAGGTCTTATGAGCAGGGCAAGGCCCTGATAAGCGCCGCACGGACTGAATTCCGGGCGGCGTTGTCGATTTTGCCCCTCCCGCCGATCCATCCCGTATAAGACAAAAGCAAAAACAAAACAAAAGGAGTACATGACAATGAAAAAGATCCTGACTCTCATCCTCGCGCTGACCATGGTCTTCGCGCTGGCCGCCCCCTCCGCCTTTGCTGCCGATTCCTACACCGTCGGCGTCTGCCAGCTGGTGCAGCACCCCGCGCTTGACGCCGCCACCCAGGGCTTCAAGGACGCGCTGACCAAGGCTCTCGGCGACAAGGTCAGCTTTGTCGAGCAGAACGCCTCCGGCGACAGCGCCACCTGCGCCGTCATCTGCAACCAGTTTGTTTCCGACGAGGTCGACCTGATCCTCGCCAACGCCACGCCCGCGCTGCTGGCCGCCCAGGCTGCCACCAACAAGATCCCCGTTCTCGGCACCTCCGTCACCGACTACGCCTCCGCGCTCGACATTGACGACTGGAAAGGCTGCACCGGCACCAACATCTCCGGTACCTCCGACGGAGTCCCCGCCAAGGAGCTGGCCGCTGTCGTGAAGGAGCTCTTCCCCGACGCCAAGAACGTCGGCCTGCTCTACTGCTCCGGCGAGCCCAACTCCAAGTTCCAGGCCGATGAGATCCGCCCCGTCCTCGAAGAGATGGGCTACAAGGTCGCGGACTTCACCTTCGCCGACTCCAACGATGTGGCCGCTGTCACCAATAACGCCTGCGACGACTGCGACGTTCTCTACATCCCCACCGACAACACCGCCGCCTCCAACGCTGAGCTCATCAACAACGTCTGCCTTGAGAAGAAGATCCCCGTTGTCGCCGGTGAGGAAGGCCTCTGCGCCGGCTGCGGCGTGGCGACCCTCTCCATCTCCTACTACGATCTCGGCACCGTGACCGGCGAGATGGCCGCGAAGATCCTCTCCGAGGGCGCGGACGTGTCCACCATGGAGATCGAGTACGCCCCCTTCGCCAAGAAGTTCAACAAGACCAACTGCGACATTCTCGGCATCACCGTTCCCGAGGCCTACGAGGCAATCGCGGAGTAATCGCTTTTCCCAGACTTCCCTGTAACCAAAGGGGCTGTCTCAAAACGTTTCCCGTTTTGTCATCCTGAGGAACAACGTGACGAAGGATCTTTCTTTCGAGGGTTAAGAAAAACCTTTCGGGAAAGATTCTTCGCTTCGCGAACATTAGAGCTTCTTAGCGGCTTGCCGCTTAGAAGCACTATGCCCTTTAGGAGAATGACACGGAGTTTTGAAACAGCCTCAAAATCTGAGGTGTATTCTGTGACGATAACAAGCTATTTCGCGTCTTTAAACGTATTAAAGCTCTTCCGCAATATGCCCGGCGGCGTGTCCCAGGGCATCATCTGGGGCATCATGGCCCTGGGCATCTACATCACCTTCCGCCTGCTGGACGTGGCGGATCTGACGGTGGACGGCTCGTTCACAACGGGCGGTGCCGTGACCGTCATGCTGATCTTGGCCGGCTGGCCTGCATGGGCTGCGCTGCTGGTCGCCCTGCTGGCCGGGCTTCTCGCGGGCTTTGTGACCGGCATGCTGCACACAAAGCTCGGCATCCCAGCCATCCTCGCAGGCATCCTGACGCAGTTTTCGCTCTACTCCGTGAACCTGCACATTATGGGCATGGCGGCAAACAAGGCCGTCAGCGTGGATAAATACCACCTGCTGCTCTCCTCGCGCAACATCCCGTCCGCCATCCTGACCGGGGCGATCATTGCCCTCGTGCTGATTTCCGTGATGTATTGGTACTTCGGCACCGAGCAGGGCTCTTCCATCCGCGCCACCGGCAATAACCCCGCCATGAGCCGCGCCCTCGGCATCAACATCGACAACATGAAGGTGCTGGGTCTGTCCCTCTCCAACGGCATCGTCGCCCTGTCCGGCGGCCTGCTCGCACAGTACCAGGGCTTTGCGGACATTAACATGGGCCGCGGCGCCATCGTAATCGGCCTTGCCGCCGTCATCATCGGCGAGGTGCTCGGCAACGCCGTGCTCGGCAAGCGCCTCAACTTCTACGGTACGCTGACCTTCACCGTCATCGGCGGGATCGTCTACTATCTCGTCATCGTCATCGTTTTGTGGCTGAAGCTCAACTCCAACGACCTGAAGCTCTTCACCGCCATCGTCGTGGCGCTGTTTCTGGCCGTGCCCTATCTGCGGGGACAGAAGAAAAGCTCCTTTGCCAAGCTGAAAAGGAAGGGGGGCTGAGGGCCATGCTGAAGCTTGAAAACATTTCCAAAACCTTCAATCCCGGCACCATCAATGAGAAGAAGGCTCTCAACGGCCTGAACCTCCACCTCAAGCCCGGCGACTTTGTCACCGTCATCGGCGGCAACGGCGCGGGCAAGTCCACCATGCTCAACGCGGTCGCGGGCGTCTGGCCGGTGGACGAGGGGCGCATCCTCCTCGACGGGCACGACATCACCGCCCTGCCGGAGCACAAGCGCGCACACCTCATCGGCCGCGTGTTCCAGGATCCCATGATGGGCACTGCGCCGAACATGCAGCTCGAGGAAAACCTGGCCCTAGCCGCCCGCCGCGGTCAGCCGCGCGGACTCAAATGGGGCGTCACCAATGCCGAGCGCGAGGAGTACCATGAGCGCTTAAAGATCCTGGGCCTGGGGCTTGAGGATCGCATGACCTCCAAGGTCGGCCTGCTCTCCGGCGGCCAGCGCCAGGCGGTCACCCTGCTGATGGCGGTGCTGCGCGAGCCGAAGCTTCTGCTCCTCGACGAGCACACCGCAGCCCTCGACCCCGGCACCGCTGCCAAGGTGCTGGAGCTGTCCGACCAAATCGTGCAGGAGCACAATCTCACCACCCTGATGATCACCCACAACATGAAGGACGCGATCCGCCACGGCAACCGCCTCATCATGATGAACGAGGGGCACATCATCCTCGACATCGAGGGCGAGGAGAAAAAGAAGCTCACCAAGCAGCAGCTCATCGACATGTTCGCCCAGAAGGGCGGCAGCATCGACTCCGACGAGACGCTGCTGACAAAGTAAGAAAATCAGCATAAAAACCAAGCGCCGAATCCGCAGACAGCGGATTCGGCGCTTGGCGTTTCATAAAAGCTTAGGCAACACCGCACAATGCGGCAAGAGCAGATTCCGAGAAAATCTGAGTTCTGATGATGGCACTTTTTCGCAGATGTACTTTGTGTACCTCAAGAAAAAGTGACGAAATCAGGGCTCAAATTTTCCGGAAGATGCCGCAGGCGTATTGTGCGGTGTTGCCCTTATTTAGTCGGCACAACCAGCTCGCGCGTGTCGTTTCCCTCGCGGTAGCGGATGACGAGCTTGCCGGGCTTGACCGTGATGCCCGTGACGCTCTTCGGCCTGAGGGACGAGAGGCGATCATAGAAGGCGCGCTTTTTTTCGTCATAGGCGCCCACATTGTCGGAGGTGAAGAGCACCCCGCCGAAGAGGGCGTTGACCGTGGCAAGGATCTCCCGCTGCACGGGCGTGAGCTTGATGTTGTCGTCGCGCAGGAGGAAGACGTCCGGGTCGTTGCGCCAGGCCCTTCCGTCGAGATGGCGGCGGTAGATCGTGTTGAGGAGGGTGTTGCGGGTGGAGGGCACCTCCCGGTGCAGGGGGCGCAGATGCCTGTCGCCCAGCCAGTTGAGCGTCATGTCGCAGCCGATGCGGCAATAGTCCACCCTGCCGAAGGCCGGGGCCATCGGCACCCCGCAGCCGAGGATCAGCGCGTCCCCGCAGAGCTCGCGCAGAAGCTTCATACCGTCGTACATAACCTGGGCGCGGGTCTTGTCCCGGCGCGGGATCAGGCAGGCTGTGTACAGGAAATCGAGCTTCACAAGGCCGTAGCCCCAGTCGCGGATCACGGTGTCAAAGACCTGCTTGAGATAGGCGCGCACATCGGGGTTATAGATATCCAGGCCGTAAAAGCCCGACCAGTTGCAACCGCCCATCTGCGCCTCACCGTTTTCGTCGCGCAGGAGCCAGTCCGGGTGTTCTTTGACCAGGATGGACTTCTTCTCCGCCGCGAAGGGGGCAAGCCAGATACCCGGCAGCATCCCGGCCTTGCGGATCGCGTCGGCGGCCCGCTTCATGCCGTGGGGGAATTTCTCGTTCGGCACCAGCCAGTCGCCGACCGCGTTTTCATAGCCGTCGTCGATCTGGAACACGTCCGGCAGCATGGAAGAACCCGCAAAGCCCGCAAGATCCTCTTCGATGGACTCTTCGCTGATCCCCTCATAGCGATTATACCAGCTCGTGTAGCCGGTCAGGCGCTTGGCCTTCGCCGGGGAAATGCCGAGGAGGCGGAAGTATTTGTCGAAAACCTCATCCTCCGTGCCCCGCAGGATCACCAGATCGAATACGGTGTAATCCCCGGTGAAGTGGTGCCCGGCGCAGTCCTTTTCCAGCGTGATGGTGTTTTCATTCGTGTCAAAGCGCAGCACGGTAAAGCCGCTCTCCTCCGCAAGGGAGCCGAAAAGCGAGCAGACCTTCCCATAACGCACATAGCCGTAGCTGAAGCCGTGCTGCTCACCGTGCTTATGTCCGTAGGAGACAAAGCGGTTATCGCCGTAGCGGTCGAGGCTGAAGCGCTTGATGAGCGCCTTCGGCACGCGGTCAAGGCTGTGCATCCGGCCGCGGACGCCGCGCTCCCAACTGTCCGTCCAGGACTGGTAACCGTTGAGAAACAGCCTGTCGTGCTTTTCAAACGGAAAATCAAACTTCAGGCGGACAGAGCGGAGCTCGGTCTCTTTATCGCTGTGCATGCGCAGGGAGATCCGGTCGTCGCTCGTCTCCAGCTCCCAGCGAAGCCCCCCGCACTGTCCACTCTTAGAGCATGTACAGGCGAAGTCCGCGGTTTTGATGTCGAGCGTTCTCATGCCTTTTTCCCTGCCTTCAGCGCCTCAATGCGGGAGAGGATCATCTTCTCATTATACAGCAGGAAGAGGCACGCGCCAATGAGGCAGGTGACGGTGGCCACGACGGCGGTGGCACGGTAGCTTGCCGGGGTGCCCGCAACGGTCATGGAGGTGAAGACCACCATGGCGAGGGCCTGGCCCATCTTGAAGGCAAAGGTGCGGGCGGCGAAGAACATGCCGCTGCGATCCTCGCCGGTCTCGAGTCTGGAGAGCTCCGCCACGTCGGCCACGCAGGCCTGGGGCAGGATGCCGAGGATGGCCATGGGAACGGCGGCGCACACGGCGACGATGAAGCCCCAGATAAGGCCCTTGCCGCAGAGAGAGGTGATGAGGAAGACCACGGCATAGGCAAAGAAGCCGGTGACAATGAGCTTCTTCTTGCCGAGCTTCGGGGCCAGCTTGTTGACCACGGGGTAGAGGCAGACAGAGATGAAGGTCATGGTTGCGGTGAGGACAAAGGTCCAGGTGTCCTCGATCTCCATGAGCTTGGTCTCATAGAAGGCAAGGCCGGTCTGGAAGAGGGTCAGGGCGAAGAAGTAGATGACGTCGGAATAGACAAAGCGGCGGAACTGCCCGTTCTGGAAGGTCTTGAGCAGGGAGGAGAAGGCCGCGGTCTTGCTGGGCTTGGAGTCGATGTACTGGCGCTCCTTGATGTACAGGGAGGGCACCAGCATGGCGATGCAGGCGACGGCGGCCATGACGGCGACCGCCATGCGCACGGAGCCCGCCTGACCGAAGGCGCCCTGGAGCATGCCCGCCACGTTCGGCAGCATGAAGGAGATGGACTGGCCGGCGATGAAGGTGAAGGAGATGTAGGTGGAGACGTTGATGCGGTGCTCCTGCGTGTCGCCGAGCTCGGCAATGAGGGCGTTATAGGGTGTGCAGTAGATGGTCATGAAGAGGTAGAAGACCATCAGCAGGCAGAAGAGGATGGTGTCGTTGAGGGGAATGGAGGCGGTCTGCGGCAGGGTGAAAAGGCCGATCGTGACCAGGGCAAAGGGGACGGCGATGGCCTTCATGAAGGGGATGCGGCGCCCGCCCTTGTAGTTGGAGCTGTCCGACCAGCCGGCAATCAGGGGGTCGGTGATGGCGTCAAAGATGCGGCCCACGGCGAGAACCAGGCCGAAGAGCGTGAGTTTGAAGAGGATCGGGTGCTGGGTGATGCCGGAGGCAAAAATGCCGGTGTTGGGGTTCTGCGCGTCGGGGCTGCCGGTGTAGTAGTAGACCATCCAGTTGGTGACGATGCCGGACAGGAGGCTCCAGCCAAACTGGCCGACGGCAAAGATCCAGAGGAGCTTGTTGGTGATCGGTTTCTTCTGCATGATGGTGTTCTCCCTTT
>Ga0310691_10009077_pt1 | contig 10141 bp, 8 predicted proteins | sample 176DNAGHGlowgp2_FD_203887 | JGI IMG/M metagenome (GOLD analysis project Ga0310691, IMG submission 203887) | Sheep rumen microbial communities from Palmerston North, Manawatu-Wanganui, New Zealand - 1766 DNA GHGlow gp2 (v2) (version 2) | ecosystem: Host-associated > Mammals > Digestive system >...
ATTCCTATGACGCCTATATGAGCGAGATTCTGGTCCGTCTGCTGGAATGGTGCAAGGCTTTGCAGATCCCGGTGGTCATGCTCTCCGCAACACTCCCGCCTGCATTGAAGGAAAAATTACTTGCTCCGTATACATCGCAGTCGCTGTCCGGCGCGTATCCTCTGATTACCATGCTGGGACAGGATGACGGTGTTCATGAGTATGAAATCTCAGAGACAAGTCACCGGCTGACGGTATCTGCCAAATTGCTCCCGGTTTTGAACCAGGCGGAGAAGATAGCGGAAACTGCCGTTCAAGAGGTAAAAGAAGGCGGCTGTCTCTGTGTGTTGATGAATACCGTCAAAGAAGCGCAGGCGGTATATATGGCCATCAAAGAGCGGTATCAGGGAGATCTGCTGCTGTTTCACGCACAGTTTCCGGCCGGACAGCGGGCTGAGATCGAACATATATGTATCAATAAATACGGAAAAGATAAATTACACAGGCCAAAGCAGTCGATTTTAGTTGCAACACAGGTGGTCGAGCAGTCTCTGGACGTGGATTTTGACCTGATGCTGACAGCAATTGCGCCGATTGACCTGCTGCTGCAGCGCATGGGCCGCGTGTTCCGGCATGAGGACACCGAACGCCCGGCCAGCCATTCAGAGGCCTCGGTGACGGTCATGGTTCCGGACGAAAAAGGTGCTTACGGTGCAAGTGCCTATGTATATCCGGATTGTCTGCTGAACAGCGCTGTTCAGGTTTTACACGCAAGAGAGCGTGTTCGCATTCCGGAAGATCTGGCCGCCATGGTTCGGGAGGGATATGATCCGGGGCGAGCCTTGGAGGAAGAGACCGGACAATGGATGAAAAAGCTGATTCGGGACGAAGTCGAGGCCGGCGCAAGCCAGCAGTACCTGTTGAATGCCCCGGATAAGCTGTTTTCCGCGCTGGAGGGATGTGAACTGTATGAAGATGACGGGGAAGACTTCGGCCTGTCTGCCAAAACGCGCCTCGGCGAGCCGACGGTTCGGATCGCGCTGCTGAATCCCGGGGAAATGGCGGCCGTGCAGCCGTTTATCAAAACAGAAAACGGCCATACCGTCGCCGCTGTCTGGGATCGGACGGTCGCCGAGCGGGTCATGCGGCAGAGCCTTTCTGTGCAAACCAGCAGATTGGGCGGCAAACAGTCCGTTCTATCGGACATTGCGGGGACTATACTGTTGTCCGGAACAAGGATCATACCGGCGGATGAAAACAGAACGGCGCATCTGGAAAACGGCAGAACTGTTTCTTTTGACCCGGAGCTGGGATTGATTATCAAAGAAGGTGAGTTATGAAAGCAACATTCAATGTTTTGGATCAGGGATGGATTCCGGTCGTAACGGCGGAGGGAAAGGAAGAGCTGCTTGGTATTCGCGAGACCCTGGCGCGCGCTCACGAGCTGCAGGCGATTTCCACAGCCTCACCCCTGGAGGAGTACGGCTTGTATCGCTTTCTCGGTCTCTTCCTGATGGACGCATTGAGACCGGAGAGCGAGACGGATATCGAAGATCTGTGCGAGGCCGACAGCTTCGATATGGAAGCGATCGAGGACTATATCGCCCTTTGCCGTTCTGAGGGTGTGAGTTTCGACCTGTTCGATGAGGAGCGGCCGTTTTTACAGTGCAAGCATGACCCGGCCGTGGATGGAGCTGAAAAACCGGTAAATGTTCTGGATGTTACGAGGGCGAGCGGAAACAACCATACACATTTCGACCACAAAACCGGCTCCAATGTCGCGATACCTCCGGATAAGGCCGCGCGATTGCTGCTGGCGACATATCTCTTTTGTACGGCGGCTGCACAAGGATATCCTTCCGGTGTGAACGCGTCACCGCCGTATTTCGGTGTTATACAAGGGGACAATCTGCAGGAAACCCTTGTGCATACACTGCTCCCGCTGGAGAGCATCGGCATGTCCTTTGACGAACCGCCGGTTTTGTGGCGCAGGAGAGGGCCAATCGTCCCCAAAAAAGAGATTGGCAAAACATCGTGGCTCCACGGTATGCTGTTTCCGGCCAGAAGAATTCATCTCATTCCTGACGATGCAGGGAATGTTTGTGCAGTTCACATCTGCCAGGGGGAAAACTTCGTTAACAAACCAAGCTGGCACGATCCGTATGTGACTTACAGAATTGGTAAGGATGGGTTCTTCCCGCTGCGCCCAAGCGCGGATCGGGCGATCTGGCGAAATATGTGCGATATTATAAATATCCCGGGCGGGCAGGCGCCGCAGCTTTTGGCTTTGTACCGCAGCATTCACGCGCAGGATGCGGTCAGTCTCACGCTGTATGGCGTTGAAACGAGCAATGCAAGCTATTTGAATGTTTACCGTCATACGCTTGCCTTTCCGCTTTCCCTGTCGAATAATAGCGGGACAGTAGACGCTTTGCGTTTTTGTATTTCGGCGGCAGAGACCCTTGCAAATTCCCTGCGCAGCAGTTTGCAGAATATAGAGGCTCTTCCGGGAACCATGACGAGCAGCAGTGTAAACCGCTATTATCAGATGTGCGAGGGCCGATTCTGGCAATTTTGCGGACAGGCTGCAGCCGGAAGCTGCGGCAGGCAGGAACTCGCTGCGTATTGCGGCGACATTTCAGAATTTGCGCTTGGCGTATTTACTTCGACGGTCGGATCGCTGAATCTGAGAGCTGCCGCGCTTGCGGCCGTGGAGAAGCAGAGAAACAATTTGCGCAAGAGCATACAAAAACTGCAGAAGGAGGTAAGTTCATGACGGAAATGAAGGAACAGTTTTTCAATCGACTCGACAGTTTAAGCAATGGTGAACGGGCGGCGCTGCGCCGGGAAGCCGGTATCAGACTGCAGGACGCCGACAGCGCGGCGCTGACCGCGTTTTACCGCTGTCTGCCGTTTGCGGTGGACACATATCAGGAGAGCAAATGGTTCGCTATTGCCTGCCTGCGCTGCCTGTGGGAAGCGGGAGAGGCGGAGGGCCGGCCACTGGAGCAGATCGTCGCGGCCCTGATCCAGAGCGGGGAGCTGTCCGCAAGCGCGGCACACAGGGTCGAGACTCTGCTTGACACAAGCTGGGACAGCGACGGATATATGCTCTCAAAGCTGAGCCGCCTGGTAAAGCTGGTCAGGCAGAAGTCAGATCGTAAAAGGATAGATTTTTCCGCCCTTCTGGACGATCTGATCCGATGGAACAGCGATTCGCAGACCGTGCAGAGAAAATGGGCGAGAGCCATCTTTTCCGGGAATAACATATAAAAAAGGAGTAAAAACGATGCTTTACGAAATTCATATGCTGAAAAACTACCCTCCCACGAATCTCAACCGGGACGACACCGGCGCGCCGAAAACCTGCGTATTCGGCGGGACAACCCGCGGACGTGTTTCAAGCCAGTGCCTCAAACGCAGCTGGCGCACGTCGGCGCTTTTCAAGTCGGAAATCGGAGAAGAGAATCTCGGCATCCGGACGCGCAACCTGCCTGCGCTGGTTGCGGACAAGCTGCTGGAGCTCGGCGTCAGCGCGGAATATGTCGATGCGGTCAGGCCGAAAATCTCCGGCTTCGGCAATAAAGAGGGAAAAGAGACGGCCAACGGAAAAACCGGGCAGATCATGTTCTTTGCGCCTCAGGATATCGAGGCCGCCGCTCTGGCTGTAAAGGAGAAGCTGGAAGCATGCGATAGCGTGAAGGAGGTTGGAAAGCTGAAAGCGAAGGAGCTCGAGGCCGCGATTTCAGGCGCGTCGATCCGTCCGATCACGCTGGACATAGCGCTCTTTGGCCGCATGGTGACCAGCGATGCGTTCCGCGATGTAGAGGCGGCCATGCAGGTGGCGCATGCGATTTCCACAAACAAGGTGCTGGTGGAATCGGATTATTTCACGGCTATGGATGATCTGCTTAAGGGAGAAACGACGGAGGAAAAAGGCGCGGCAATGATTGAGGACACCGACTACAACGCTTCCTGCTATTATCTCTATGCCTCGTTGGATACAGATATTCTGATGGATAACCTCAAATACTCCGCCGACGCCGGGCAGATCGTCAGAAAAGCGCTTACGGCGCTCCTTCGGGCGATGGCGTTCACCGACCCCAGCGGAAAGCAGAACAGCTTTGCCGGTCATGTGCTGCCGAGTGCGTTCATGGTCGAATGTAAGACACATAAAGTTCCCACCAGCATGGTTAACGCCTTCGTCAGGCCGGTATCCGGGGCGGACAGCGTGGAAGAGAGCATCCGGCGGCTTGCGGCAGAGACGGACATGATGGCGCGCAATTTTGCGCTCCCTGTTGAGGAGCGGCTCTGGTTCTGCGTGGACAAGTATGCGGTAAAACCCGAGAGTGCGACGAAGGTTTTTGCGACCTTCCCGGAGCTGGTGGAGGCTGCTGCGGCAGCCCTGCAGTGAGGTGCCGGCAATGGCCGAACAGAAGGCGCTGCTGGTCCTGCGGCTGGAGGGCGTCCTGCAGTCCTGGGGCGAGATGTCCAAGTGGGATTATCGGGACAGCGCCGATTTTCCCACCAGGTCAGGGATCGTTGGCTTGCTCGGATGTGCGCTCGGCCTGGAACGGGGAGACCCTGAGCTGCAGAGACTGAGTGCGGCGATCACGCTGGCCGTGCGGGCCGACCGGCCGGGACTGCGAGGCGTGGATTACCAGACTGTCACAGGAAATCCGCTGCTCAACGCGGAGGGGAAAAAGCGCAGCACCGGCAATACGATCGTCACCAACCGGGCCTATCTGCAGGATGCCTGCTTTACGGTTTTTCTGGATACGGACGAGCCGTGGCGGGAACGGATTGCCGCGGCGCTCCGTGCGCCGAGATGGCCGATCTTTCTGGGACGGAAAAACTGTGTCCCCTCGCGCCCTGTGCTGGAAGCGGAAACGTCGGAATATGCCTCGCTGGAGGAGGCGCTTGCCTTGTATCCGCCGGCGGAGCGGGCCGAGCTTCCCATGCTGTGCGAGGTGGAGAAGGAAACGCCCTCGTATTCAAGTTACCTGCGGCCTGACCGACTGACGGCGGGGGAGCGGACATTTGGACTGCGCCGTGTCTGGCGCGGTGTTTTGGAGGAAAATGCCGATGTATCTGGCAAAAATTGAGATGAGCTTGTCCGAGCCCTCGGTTCGCGCAGCGCTGCGGGATGCACAGAAACTGCATCGGCTTGCGGTGGGACTGTATGAGCGTTCGCGCCAGGATGCGGGGCTGCTCTACCGTGTTAAGATGCAGGGACATGCAGTCTCACTGTATCTCTGCGCACAGCAGCCGATCGAGCGGGACAGACTGCTGCCGGGCATGCTGCTTGCCGGGGAGCGGGAAATGAGCGACTGGCTGGCCACCATGCAGGAGGGACAGCAATGGAGCTTCGATCTGCTGACCATGCCGTTTAAAAAGGTGCCGGACGGGGAGGGCGGCAACAGCCGCCGCCGTGTTCTGCGATCCCGGGAAGAGCGGCTTGCCTGGCTCTCGCGCAAAGCACAGCAGAATGGTTTTATAATCCTGGATGCGCAGGAGTCTGTCGCGGAAAAGACAAGCGCTCTTCACACACAGGAGAAGGGCGGGCGGCTGTATCTGGATGTATACAGATATTCCGGTATTCTCCGGATTCTGGATGCCGAGCACTTCCGCACAGCGGTTCAGGAGGGAATTGGCCCTGACAAGGCCTACGGGCTGGGCATGCTGTTGTTGAAGAGATAAGTGCGGTATGGCAAAAGATCTGCATGAGCTTCCCAAAATCAGAGACAGTATCAGCTATATCTATATCGAGCACGCGGTCATCGAGCAGGAGGATTCTTCGATTGTGGCAATCCGCGCGGATGGGCGGGTGCCGGTCCCGGTATCTTCTGTGACCTGTCTGCTGCTCGGTCCCGGCACCAGCGTTACACATGCTGCGATTCGGGCCTGTGCCGAAAATGGCTGTATGATTGTCTGGTGTGGGGATCACATAGGAAAATTCTATGCCTCCGGTATGGGAGAAACCAGAAGCGGAGAGAACCTGCTTTTACAAGCCAGGCTTTGTATGGACGCCGAAGCGCACATGTCTGTGGTCCGCAGAATGTATGAGATTCGGTTCCCTAAAATGCCGACAAAGGATTTGACCCTTCAACAGATCCGGGGAATGGAGGGGATTCGCGTTAAACAGACATATAAAACGTATGCAAGTCAGACCGGCGTCAGATGGACGGCGCGCAGCTATAAACAGACGGACTGGGATGAAGCGGATGATATCAATAAAGCGCTGTCTGCGGCCAATGCCATCCTCTACAGTGTCTGCCAGGCTGCGATCGTCTCTCTCGGCTTTTCTCCCGGATTAGGATTTGTTCACACAGGCAAACAACTCTCCTTCGTCTACGATATTGCGGATTTATATAAAACAGAGACAAGCATTCCGGCTGCGTTTGAAGCTGTGCAAAGGGCCGACGGCGATTGGGAACAGAAACTGCGGCTTGCAATGCGCCAGCGAATTGTAAAAGCCGGTATCATGAAGCGGATCGCGGATGACATTGCATGGCTTTTTGACGTACCGCTCCAGGAGAACAGCCTGAACCGCACCGACGCGGGAGAACTCTGGAATGGAGACGACGCATTGCCCGGCGGTATAAACTATGAGGGGAGCGTCTGAAACCGGTGCTTGTGATTGTTATGGACAATGCGACGGAAAAGCTGCGGGGAGAGCTGACAAGATGGCTTCTTGAAGTGAAAGCGGGCGTGTTTGTAGGAAAAACAAGTGCTGCTGTCCGTGGAAAGCTGTGGGAGAAGGTCCGGCAGGATCGGGAGCTCTCCGGCGCGCTGCTTATTTACAGCGCAGATACAGAGCAGGGGTTTCGTCTGGAAATGTACGGTGACCCCAAAAGGTCAGTGATAGACTTAGACGGTCTGCAGCTGGTAAAAACCACGTAATTTCGCGAAAATTTTTAGTATTAGCCCCACGCATGTGGGGATGAACCGAAGGACACATTCCCTCTTGCAGAATTCCTTTGAAATTAGCCCCACGCATGTGGGGATGAACCGAAGAGAGTCGAGGAAATCAGAGAAAGCGTTATTCATTAGCCCCACGCATGTGGGGATGAACCGTGCATTGTATATTTAGCTTCGCAGTCTTTCGACATTAGCCCCACGCATGTGGGGATGAACCGAATATAGACAACGGTGTCCATCACTCAGACCTCATTAGCCCCACGCATGTGGGGATGAACCAACATAAGTTTGAGAACGAATAGTACCATTCACATTAGCCCCACGCATGTGGGGATGAACCAGCGAGAAGCTCATCATCAAGACGTAGAGTCATAATTAGCCCCACGCATGTGGGGATGAACCGCAAAAAGCAAAGCGAAGCCAAAAGCAATTGGATGCATTAGCCCCACGCATGTGGGGATGAACCGAAAATGATAACTATTTGCATAAAACCTCCAAACATTAGCCCCACGCATGTGGGGATGAACCGTAGAACCGGGTACCATCGATCAAAGCGCCAGTAGAATTAGCCCCACGCATGTGGGGATGAACCGGTTTGAGATTTCGCGTTCCTTCTACCTATGTTATTAGCCCCACGCATGTGGGGATGAACCGGCAAAGCAGGTCCCCTATGAGCTGCTGACCGGGATTAGCCCCACGCATGTGGGGATGAACCGTGCTCGATCGTCGACGAGTCCATGCGGGCATAGATTAGCCCCACGCATGTGGGGATGAACCAGAGGAGATGGTCCACGACGAGGAAAACTGGACCATTAGCCCCACGCATGTGGGGATGAACCGTTCGACCAGACTGTGCTCGGCGCCGTGAACAAATTAGCCCCACGCATGTGGGGATGAACCGCGTCTTGCCGGTGGCTACTGAGTCCCTTCATTGATTAGCCCCACGCATGTGGGGATGAACCGGCCAGAGACAAAAAGTGCGACGGCCAGCCAGAATTAGCCCCACGCATGTGGGGATGAACCGGAGTGGAAGGTGGAAACACCGCGGACGCTGCGCATTAGCCCCACGCATGTGGGGATGAACCGAAAGCAAGATGTTCATGAAAACCGCTGCTTTCATTAGCCCCACACACGTGGGGATGAACCGGAGATCCTCGCGGGCTTTGCCGTGGTCAACACCATTAGCCCCACGCACGTGGGGATGAACCGAGTCCCACCGTTGCCGCCTTGCTGCGCAATGGCATTAGCCCCACGCACGTGGGGATGAACCGTCGACGCCGACGGTGCAGCTCCAGCCGGTCAGATTAGCCCCACGCATGTGGGGATGAACCGGACAGAGCAGCACCAATGTCAGCAGGCAGCCATTAGCCCCACGCCCGTGGGGACGAACCGAACGGGTACGCTTGGCGCGACATCTTCGTGGACATTATCCCCCCACGTGTGTGGGGATAACGCTGTCTCTGGCGCCGGCACCATCGCTGCGGCGCACAAATTGTGACCGCGCAAATGGCGAAATGTGCTGAAGCTTGAAACGGTTTTACTGCGGCCGGCAGCATTGAGATCGCAGCAGGAAATGTGAACTTTCGTTGAAAAACCGGGATTTTGGTTGCCATTCGCGGCCAAACCGGGTATAATGAAGAGCACCATCCGCAGACCCGGAGAAAACGAGGTTCGATCCCATGAGATTTTTGAATATGAAAAAGGCGGCCGTCTGGCTGCTGATGCTCGCGCTGTGCGTGCAGCTGCTGCCCGGGCGGGCTTTTGCTGTCACACAGGACGAGATCAACGCCGTCAAGGCCGAAAAGGAGGCCATTGGCCGCGAAATGGAGGCGCTGCAGGAGCGTTTGAGCGGCCTGCAGAGCGAGCAGACCGACGTACTTGGCCAGCGCGACGCGCTCAACGCCCAGAAGGAGACCGCCGAGCGGGAAATCGCCCTGGTCGAGCGGGAAATCGCGCTCTACGATCAGCTCGTCGCGGACAAGAGCGCGGAGCTGGAGGCCGCCATCGCCACCGAGCAGCAGCAGTTAGAGCGCTTTCGCGTGCGCGTGCGCGCGATGGAGGAGCGAGGGGAGTACTCGATCCTCACGGTGCTCTTCGAGGCGGAGAGCTATGCCCAGCTGCTCACGGCGCTGGACGATATCGGCATGATTATGCAGAGCGACCGCGAGCTGGCCGACGCCTACGAGGCCGCGCGCCGCGAGGTTGAGCGTGTCAAGGCCGAGTATCAGCAGGCACTCGACGAGCAGAAAACCCGTCAGGCCGAACTCGAGAGCGAGAAGACCGCACTGCTTGCCCGGATCGCCGAGGCGGAGGCCACCTTAGAGAGCCTCTCCGATGCGATCGCCGAGGCCGAGGCCGCCTATGAGGCCGAGCGCGAGGCCGAGGCGGAGGCTTCGCGCAAAATCACCGAGCTGATCGAGCAGTATGAGGCCGAGCAGCGCCAGAAGGAGGCTGAGGAGCGCGCCAAGCAGCAGCAAAGCTACAACTTCAACGGCGCTTTCGGTTGGCCGGTGCCGTCCAAGTACCTCATCACCGGTACCTATGGCGAGGATCGCAGCGACCACTTCCATGCCGGCATCGACATCGACGGCTATGGCCAGGACGGCAGCCCGATCGTGGCCTCGGCCGCCGGGATCGTGATTCTGGCCGAGTACTACGGCGGCTACGGCAACTGCGTCATTATCGACCACGGCAACGGCTATACGACGCTTTACGGCCATATGTCCGGCTACGCGGTCTCGGTCGGGGACAGTGTCGGCGCGGGGCAGACGATCGGCTATCTCGGCTCCACCGGCAACTCCACCGGCACGCACTGCCATTTTGAAATCCGCATCAACGGCGGTACGGTCGATCCCGAGGCCTGGTTCCCCGGCGTCCCGCATTATAACTGCTGAAATTTGAAAAAGAACAGCGTCCGTTTTCCTGAAGGAGAGACGGGCGCTGTTCGCATTCAGAGTTTACCGGCGGCTGGGCCCGGGGTCGTAATCTCCGAAAATAAGATCATCAATGTCGGTTTCCATCTATTTTCCACCTCTTTCTTTTTGGCACGTACAACTATTCTATGCCCGGCGCGGGAGAGCTATGACTGTTTTTTCCCGCGGCCTGTCAAGAATAGCATTTCCGAGACCATAATCCGGTCGAAAGCCGGATTGTTTGCAAACTTTTCACTTTCCACTCTTGCGTTTTCCTGTTCACCGCCGTATAATATATGGGCTTATTTTCAAGCGTGTAATACAATTCA